>Ga0114957_1003505_pt1 | contig 14102 bp, 9 predicted proteins | sample BantaG_FD_87175 | JGI IMG/M metagenome (GOLD analysis project Ga0114957, IMG submission 87175) | Marine algal microbial communities from Bantry Bay, Ireland - BantryBay_4 metaG | ecosystem: Host-associated > Algae > Red algae > Unclassified | place: Bantry Bay, Ireland | collected 2014-11-21 | reverse complement strand
TGGGACAAGTATGAGGTATGAGGTATGAGGTATGAAGTATGAAGTATTTCCTGCTAACGTGCTTCAAAGACCGGTAAGCACTTTTCGCGAAGCAAAGGGATTGCTGAGCGGGGTTAAATAATAAGTTAATCTCATTTCAACAACATTACCTGACCGTTCAAGTTGATACTTTTGCGATCAGATGATTTAGCTTTCAATATATAAGTATATACACCCTGCGGCAACTGTCTTCCGACATTGTGTTTACTACCATTCCAATAGACATTAGGGTCAGTGCTCTGAAAAATGAGTTCACCGTAACGATTCCATATCGTCAATTGCCAATTTTCAATAGTTTCAAAATAACCTTTGGCACCAAAAAAATCGTTGACACCATCATTATTTGGCGTAAAGGCATTTGGAAAATGAATATGTAAGGGTGCTTTGACATGGATCGTTTGATGTGAGGTATCGCTACACCAATATTCATCATACACAATTTGTCGAACCAAGTAAGTCCCTGTGTCCGGAAAGTGATAAGTTGGATTTTCCTCTCTTACAGCCACTCCATCAATGTCAAAAAACCATTCCCAAAAGACAGCGTTCGAAGAGCGATCGTAAAACTGAACCATGCTATCTAAATAAGTAATTGGAGCAGGGGAGTAGTCAAAAGAAGAGATTGGAGCTGCACTTACATTGATCAAGGCTTCGAAAGTGGAGTCTGCCTGACATCCCAAAGGAGAAGTAACCTGTACCGCTACATCGTAAATCCCTGCTTGTTCAAATTCATGAAAGGCATCAATAGCCGTTTGCGAAAAGCTATCTCCAAAATCCCAAATGACTTGGTAGCTACTATCTACTGGCCAAGACTGATTCATTATATGCACTGCTAAAGGGGCACAGCCAGCTGCTTCATCTGGAGCAACAAGAATAATGGCAGGTGCAGGTTGCCACAAAATAGTCTGTATAACAGAATCTCGACAACCATGCACATCACTTACGGTCAAACAAATATTGTAGGTTCCAGGGCTCTCATAACTATGCGTAAACGAGGCATTATTATTAAAATGCCCATCATCTAATTTCCAAAAATAATCTAGCGGGCTCTGACCTGAATAATCGACCGAACTTATCAAGTTCACTGGGCCGGCTACGCAGGTATCATATTCAGCCACGAAATTCACTTCGAGATCAGTGAGCACTTCAAAAACAAGAAAAGCTGTATCTATACAAGATTGGCCAGGATTCAAAACTAACTGTCCAGTAAAAGTGCCACTAGCAGGAAATATAATAAGCGGATCCCAAGTGCTGTAAACCTGTCCATTGATTTCCCAGTAAAAATCAGTAATAAATTCTGGCTGAACAGATAAATTATTGAGCTGAAATTGATCGTCATTACAAACCTCTATAAAAAAAGTATTATTTGCACCTACACTATCTGCTTGTACGATAGCTTCTACTTGAGGTTCACAGTCCAACACAAAAAGTACGAAGTCCTTATTAGTTGTACTCATTAGCACACCGTTTCTGTATTCATTTATGCACATGCCAACCACAAAATTTCCTGCTTCTGTGGGAAACGCATAAAGCTCACCTGTATTTGCATCTAAGCTTAGTACATCATCTCCTAAAGGATTTATAGCATTGTAAGGTGGAAAAATATAAGAAGGTGGCTCATAAGGAGGTAATGGAATGGGAGTGTACCAAATGGTTGCATTGGAGGAAGAGGGTGCACATAGAGCATATACGAGTTGATCTCCTTCCTGGTCATTACCCGAAAAGCTAAAATCAAAAGGCTCATTTACACAAGTATAAAAAGGAACGGTCTCACTGATAACAGGGGCATTGTTGCCTTGCAATTGAGCTTCTGGGGTTATTTCAGTATAAGCGTGAAATAATATATTCGGATTGAGTCCACCTCCAATACTATCTATAACATTTGTTAGATTAGATATTCGACAGCAATTTTGATGGAGTACAAAGTAACTATCTGATATGATGGGGAGTTCAACAGTCACAGAATGCTCAATTTGACGCATACAAATACCTTCGTTCGTGTACACGCAAGGATAGTTCGGAGGACTTAAATCAAAAAAAGTATCAACAGTAGCAACATAATGAAACGAGGTGCCTAAGGTATCTCGAATAGTAATTCCAAGAGGAGGCTCCTGTACCATTGGCACACAATCGTAATAACGATGCCACACATACTTGATATGGTAAGTATTGGTAGTATCCGTTGAAGCAATAAGCGTATAAAAAAGCTGACCGCCTGTAATATTGTCTTGAGCGCCTCCTTTTGAGGGAAGACAGAGTAGGGCGAATAAAAAAATATTAAACGCTAATTTCATATTTCTATAGTTATCTTACATGCTATGATGCACTACCCGATGAGCAAATGTCTGGCCTTTTTTTGTAGTTACCTGAAGAATATAGAGGCCGTCGGCTATGTCTTGTTCTATATTTAAATCTACTAAATTATTACCTTTAATTAGAACATGGTCTTTTGAAAGTATGATACGTCCATGTAAATCCAAAAGTTGTATTTTTACAGATTCTTCAATTGAAGATGCGATAGCAATATTGAGCAATTGATCAAATGGATCAGGATAAATTTTTTCAATACTTAACAATGGAAGAGGTATAGCCTCGGTTTGTTTCTCTGATTCGTTTGCCGGACTTAGTAAGTCGAGATCAGTGCTATTAGACGAACTAAGTTCATTATTCGTATCTGGCGAACTTGTAAACTGATCGACGGGACCTGGCGTCTCCACTTTCCCATTACAGACAACAAAATTGTATTTTGGAGAATCATAACAATATTTTACAAAAACACAAATTCTTCTTATACACTGATCAGGAGTATCCATATCTTGTATGACATCTATACAATACTCTCCTGAGCAGGTTTCCCCTAAGCTAGGTTCAATGGGAACAGTATATTGGGTGAAGTTGACCGAAGCAAACTCTAGCTCTGCACATGCCTCATCAGGCTGACTAATTAAGTTCAAATTTATCGTATGTTGGGTCAGATCCACGTTAAAAACAAAGTCAATACTTCCTGCTTGTAAGGGACCGGAGAGGGGTTGGTAAATACTATTGCTGGCAACTGTGAAGTCGAATTGAGCTATGACTTTTGTTGTACTAAAAAATAGAAAGACGCAGAGGATTGGTATTTGTATTTTCATGATTTAGTTATTTTAATTTGATGGAGAAGACTAAAGTTAATTCTTACGGAAATATGAGTCAATTTCTCCAAAGTTTATTATTCACGACATAATGGTAGACTAATAATTAATTATTCATATCATAATGGTAGTTAAAGGTAGTACTAAAGCCAAGCCGCTCGTTTGTCCATAGGATATGGTAGGTACCAGTTTCGTGACTAGCTTTATCACCTTTGATATATTCATTAGCAATGTTTTCTGCAATAAATAGTTGGAAAGTGAATATCTCCCCTGGAAGTAGTCTTGTCAAATCTGCCCCAACAAATTCAAAAGGTCCTAGAATCTTTTGTCTTCCATCTGGCCATTGTATTGTAAATGAATGTTCATCAAAAGGTAATAATTTTGATATGGCAAATGTATCATTCGAATTATTCTCAATAGTCAAGAGAAGCCTTAACTTGTTATTGGGCAAAGGTTCAATAGTTGCCAATATTCCTTTCTTTGAATAATGTACAGGATTAGTTTCTAGTTTTTTTCCAGTCTTACATCCGAGTAAGCATAGAGAAAGAAATATTGAAAAAAAAAGGTTAGGTTGATATAATTTTATCATATGCTTAAGATTTGTTTAGTTTGGCCATGTTTCAAATCTAATGTCTCCGATACAACTCCGTTTGGGTTGTTCAACAGGGTCTTGGTTGTTAATATGATGGTAGTGTGTATCGAATTCAGCGCTATTTAATTCATGGTGATTCGGAAGTGCGGGGTTCTGTTTAGTCATAATACACTTGTGAAAAGTATCATTACTCACAATTATCCCAGAATAGTTCTCGGAATCTACGTGATCCTCTTCATTATCCATCGTGCCAATATCAAATTGATGTCCAAGCTCATGAGGAAATGTATTTATTTTTTCATTAGCAGAAAATCCTCCTTGTCCATCATAAATTATAGAGTAATTTTTATCTTGCTGAGAAAATCCCTTAGCTGAATTACTAATACTCCCTCCAAATACTACTTGATATCTCCCATTATTATCAGCAATTGGCAACCAATAACTTAAAAAATCAAATATACTCAAGGGATCCGTATCCAAATTCGCATTAAATAAAGCAATAGGTTTTTTCGTATCAATTTTATATTCAACAAATGCTCCTCCAGAAGGTTGATTATCTGCAGACCCTAATATATCATTCAAATAGGCATCATAGGCAGTATCATCCCCATGCCCAAAATAACCATAAGCGTCTTTTAGCCTGTTTTCATAGTTTATTGAATATGGTGTATTATTATCTTTAACTCTAACTCCCGCAAATTTTGGGACATCCGAATTTATGTCGGTAGTAAAAGTTATAGTTTTTTCACCTCCGTTCGCAATTAAAATTATGCCTTCAAAAAGTATGCTATTGTTTTTATCAAAAATAACAGCAGTCTCTCCATTGTTAAAAACATAAGCATTATTTACACGTATCAAATTTAGTGGATCTGATGGTTGCCTTACCATATTAATGTAAGAACCTGAATTATACATTGGTCGATAATCAATAAGAGCCCGTTTCCAAGCCACCAAGTTAGCAGTCTCCTTAGTATCACTTGGTTCTCCTGGGCTTCCATCAATAAGCCCCATATCCAAACTAGTTTTCACAATATAATTATCTCCTGAATATTGCTTTGTCATACGAAGATAGGCTCTCGCTATTTTTATAATTTGACCATCCACCTCTTCTACTTGAGCAGTTACAGTTAAAGTAGTTGCTGCAATTGCATTATTATCGTTAGATGCAATTAATCCTATATATTCTGAAAAATTATCAAAATTATCATTAGGTATATCGTTATTTGCATCAGTCTCATACGGAGAGGCATCATCTTCATCCTCCACTTTAAAATAAACAAGGCTTTCAGGTGCCGATGCGGGAAAACGAGCTTCGATTAGAACTACGCCATATCTCTCAAAAGGAGAACTACTTGGAGTAAATCGCTGATACTCCGTATGGTAATCACTGTCACCAAGGTGTGCCCAGATCAAAATCTTCCCTACGTTACAATCTTCTAAAGTGGGATGATTAGCATTAACAATACATCCATCCTTAGAAAAATCACTAGCAACAGGATGTATTTCAAGCCCATCAACACAACCGAAATTGTATCCCACAGCTGACCCATTAATGGAAACAACAGATTCAGTTTGGCAATAAGAAGACTGGCTATTAAGAAGACTGGCTATTAAGAAGACTGGCTATTAAGAAGACTGGCTATTAAGAAGACTGGCTATTAAGAAGACTAAAAGGTAAATACGTTTTTTCATTGTGCTAGATTTTTAAATTTCCAAAAATTGAGATTCACAAGAAAGTGTACATTTGGTTAGAAGGGCAGCAGTGTAGAATATTCGAGGGAGAACATATGAATATAACACAATATATTCAATTATATTAAGAAAAGCTCAAGAAGGAAGACAATTTAACACATTTAAATTTACAACAATTGTCATGCATGATATGTAACAAGTGGCTAGATGATAAAAATTACTGTCTGTGAGGCTCCTTACTTTCTATTTCTATCTCACAGCTTCTTTAAAATACGGTAGCGAAAAAATCGCTATCGTTCACCCTCTGGTGAATCTCTCGAGGCTCACCGATCCCGACGGACAAGCCGGGGGCTCAATGATCCCTCATTAACATTAAAAGGGAATCTTATACTTCATATTTTACCTCTCATACTTTTTATCCAATACCTTATACCTAATACTTGAATTTAACTATATTTGCCACCGCAATGAAAAAAGGAAGATCCATACTAGAAAAAGAGCGATTTGCGCTCACCATCGACCGTCTTTGCCATCAACTGATCGAGAACTATCAGGAATTTGAGGACAGTTGCATCATCGGTATCCAACCCAGAGGCGTTTTGCTGGCTGATCGGATACACGAGCGACTAACGGAGCTGATTGGTAGTGAGGCCATTGAGTATGGTAAATTGGATATTACATTTTTTCGCGACGACTTTAGAACCCGGGAGGAGCCTTTGAAGGTGAACTCCATTCAAATGGATTTTCTGGTGGAAGGCAAGAAAGTGTTGATGATCGATGATGTATTGTACACAGGAAGAACGATCCAGGCAGCACTCGCCGCCTTGCAACAATATGGCCGACCGGAAAAAGTAGAATTGCTGTCTTTAGTTGATCGTCGTTTCAATCGGCACCTCCCCATTCAATCAGACTATGTCGGACTCACCGTGGATGCCATTGATGAAGCATATGTCAAGGTAGAGTGGAAGGAGCTTGATGGGGCAGACCGAATATTATTATTTTCAGATAAGTAATTGATGCTTATTGCTAAATTTTTGAACAGTTCGCTAATTTCATAAAATCAGAATAAACGACTGAAAGACATATGTCAAACGGAGAGTTAAGTACACGCCATTTATTGGGAATCAAAGATTTGAATGTCAACGATATCCGACTTATATTCGATACGGCTATCAATTTTAAAGAAGTCATTAATCGTCCAATCAAGAAAGTACCTTCGCTTCGGGACACTACAGTTGCCAACCTGTTTTTTGAAAATTCCACTCGTACCCGACTTTCTTTTGAACTGGCCGAAAAACGACTCTCGGCGGATGTCGTGAATTTCTCCTCTGCCTCCTCCTCCGTCAAAAAAGGAGAAACGCTATTGGATACAGTCAACAATATCCTGTCTATGAAAGTAGATATGGTCGTGATGCGTCACCCATCTCCCGGCGCTCCAATTTTCCTCTCCAGGCACATTGACGCCAATATCATTAATGCCGGCGATGGAACACATGAGCATCCAACCCAAGCCTTACTGGATGCCTTTTCCATGCAGGAAAAACTAGGTGATCTTGCTGGCAAAAATATTTGTATTTTTGGAGACATCCTTCATTCACGGGTAGCACTTAGTAATATCTTCTGTTTGCAAAAGCTTGGTGCAAAAGTTCGGGTCTGTGGGCCGCCCACATTGATACCAAAATACATCGAAAAATTGGGCGTCAGTGTTTCCTATAATGTCAGAGAAAGTTTGGAGTGGTGTGATGTGGCCAATATACTACGCATTCAGATGGAACGGCAGGATATCAAGTTCTTCCCGTCTATCCGCGAATACGCAAAGTTTTTCGGTATCAACAAGGGCTTACTCGATAGCCTTGACTCCGAAGTTGTCATCATGCATCCCGGTCCAATCAACAGAGGAGTTGAAATCACCTCGGATGTAGCTGACTCCAGCCAGTCTATTATTCTTCAGCAAGTAGAAAATGGGGTGGCCATCAGGATGGCAATTTTATATCTTCTGGCAGCAAACAGATAAGCCCATACATTTAACTACATATCTGATTATCAACAGATTACAATCACTTTAGGCTACAGCCACCAATTCAATCGCCTTCAAAAAGAGATGGAATACTAAATGAAAAACCTCTTCTGCAATTTTCACTCTAATAAACATCTGTTTAAACACATCAGTTAAATTGATATTGTTCAAAGACTATAAGTCCAACTATTTACCTATATTGTGTAAAAATCATTTAATTATGAGCCTGCAAAAAATCGTTCTTTTTTTCCTCTCCACTTTATGCTGCTTTCCTTCTGACTCTTTTGCTCAATGTGCCGGGGTAATCACCGAAAACATTAATGTGAGCGGAACTCAGATTTTAAAAACAAAAGAAGAAGTTCTGGTAGTAAGAGGCAACTACAGCTACAGCCTTGAATTCATGCATAATGAACGAGGCGTTCAAGCTAAGATGTACTCCAAAAGTGGAGTCGAATTCAATCAGGATGATGAGATCATTTTCATGAATAACAGGTCACAACGTAAAAGTTATCGTTTCGTTGAAATGGGTGAACTAAATCGTACGGGTGGATCTCCCGTTCAACACAATATTTTGCAATTAGACCTTGCGGCACTTGACTGGTTGATCAATAACCCGCTCAGTGTCATCTATATAAAAAACAACATCAGTAACAAGATGTTCAAATTTACGGTGAACGGAAACCGTCAATCTGATTTTAAAACCTTAGTGACCTGTTTTGCACAAAGCCTCGATAAATCAAAAGCGGTTAATGTAAAGTTGACTGGAAACGATCTTTCTGCCAGTGGTGGTGGTGCTACTGGTGGTGGTGCTAAAACTTCTGAAGGAGGGAAGCGACCAATTAGTTCGACTTCTGCCGGGGCCAGAAAAGTGGCGGATATCAGTATGCTGAATGATGAGGAGTTAAAAGCTTTGCGTCAAGAATTAGCGGATACAAAAGTTCAAATAAAGGCAGAAATTGAAGCAGAAAAAGCGAAAGGAGAAAAAATAAAAGGCAATCTTCAGGAAGGTGTGGCAGCAGCTCGTGAACAGGCAAATCAGAAAAAACTGGAGTATGCCAATGAAGTGTTAGAGGCCAGGAAAAATTCTCAAGCTGAAATTGATAAAGTAAAGCAGGAAATTGCCTCCTCTGTTGTTGATGCAAGAGCTAATGCAGGAACTGAAATTGAAAAGATAAATCTGGATGTAGAATCTGCCCGTCAAAATGCCGCTACAGCCGTTCAGGATGCCAAGCTTACCTCAGCGCAGGAAGTAGCAACAGCAAGAGAAAATGCGGCAAAAGAGATTTCTGCTGTAAAAGAAAAACTCGATTTAGCAAAATTGGAATATGCTGATGAGATTGCTTCGGCTCGGGAGAATTCACAAAATGAGTTGAAAAATATCCGTGAAGAAACAGCGAAAGTCATTCAGGAAGCCAGAGAAAAAGCAAAAGACGAAAAGAATAAAACCGCAGCAGATGTAGTAGACTCCAAGAAGTCAGCTTCAGAGCAAATCCTGACTGTAAAAGAAAATGCAGCAGAAGAAATCGCTCAGTTAAGAGAAAATGCTGTTCTTGAAAAAGAGAAGATCGCCTTTGACGTAGCAGAGTCCCGAAGAAAAGGAGCTGAAGAGAAATCAATGATCCTAACATCTAATGCCTCTGAGATGGCAGAATTAAAAGAAAACGCGGCGAAGCAAAAAGAAACAACTGCATTGGAAGTTGCTGAATCAAGAAAGAAAGCATCTGAAGAAATCAATAAGACCGCAGCTGCTGTTGCCGCTGAAAAAGAAAAGGCAAGAGAAGAAGTTACCAGCACCAAGGCACAGTCTGCAGAAGAAATAGCTGCTACAAAAGCAAACACAGAAAAAGAAAAAATGGCTTCCGCTCAGGAAGTTTCGGAAGCAAAATCCAAGGCAGCTCAAAGCATCAGCCAGATTCAGGCAGAAGAAGCAGAACGAGTTACCACTGCACGCAACCATGCAAAAACGGAACGCGAAAAAATCGCCACGGAGGTCGTCACGGCTAAAGAAAATGCCAGTCAGGAAATTACCAGAATTCAGGAAGAAGTAAAAGCTGCCATTGCTGAAGCAAAAGCAAAAGAGGAGCAGGTAAAACAAGCGTCCGCTCAGGAAGTAGCCAAGGCAAAAGAAGCGGCGGCTACAGAAATCGCAAAAGCACAGAAAGAAGCCGCTGATAAAGTTCAGAACGCCAACCAAGGTGCTGAAAAAGCTAAAACAGACTACGCCAGCGAAGTCGCAGCCTCTCAGTCTCTCGCACAAAAGCGCATCGCAGATATCAACACAGAGGTAGAAGCAAAGATCGCTGCCGCCAAAAAACAAGAAAAAGAAGCAACAAGCCTGACCGCTGAAGAAGTACTAGCTGTGAAAGAAAAATCAGCCTCTGAAGTCGCACGTATGAAAGAAACGGCTGCACGTGAAATTGCAGCAGCACAACAAGAAGCCGCTCTTGCCAAACAAGAAAGCTCCAACGCAACCGCTACCGCAAAGAAAAAAGCCGCTGAGAACATTGCCAAAACGAAAAACGAAGAAGCGGAAGCTATTCGCGAAATCAAAGAGCAATCTGCTAACGAAAAATCCAGACTAGCCAATGAAGTTGCTGAAGCAAAAGACAGGGCCGCTACAGAGATCAATGCCGTTCAGCAACAAACCGCTGAGGCCATCAAAACCGCTAAGGAAAACGCAGCAAAGGAAAAAAAAGCTGCTGCACTCGCAGTTTTAAAATCAAAAGAAGATGCGGCTGAGAAAATAGCTGCTACTAAAGAAGCTACTGCGGCTGAAATATCTTCGACCAAGCAACAAGCTGCTGAGGAAATTGCGAGAACAACAAAAGACAAAGACGCTAAATTGGCTAAACTAGCCGAAGAGGTTGCTATGGAAGAAAAGACTTCAAAAGAAGCGATCGAAAAATCACGCACGGAATCTGCAGCAGCCATTGCCACTGCAAGAAAAGAGGCAGAGGAAAAAAAGAATTCCTACTTAAAAGATGCGGAGGAAGCTCGTAAAAAATCACTCGAAGAAATCAGTCAGTCGCAAAAAGAATCATCAGACGCTATCTACGAAGCTAAACGCCAGGCTACCGAGCAGATTACAAAAGTGAAAGAAGATACTTCCATGAAATTGCAGGAGGAAAAACAGAAGCTGAAAGATAAGCAAGCTGAGTTGGAGGCATTGACCAATAAGATTAAGCAACAACAGGCTAAACTGAAGGAGTTGGAAGATGCTATAAAGGAGAAGAAGGATTAGGGGCTCGGCTTGGGCTTGGCTGTGCCTACACTAAAGCTACGGACACACAAGTCAGCCGGCGCTGCGCCATATTATATTCCTTTTGATCGCAACAAGGATCCCGAATTTGCTTAGAGGCAGGTTCGGGATTTTTTAGTCGGTGGCGTGACGGATGTTGGATCTCTTCTATCGGTGAGTCCCGCGTGATACCGACGGGAGTTCACCGATAGAAGAAAACCAACAACTAAGCACTTTTTTAATCTCAAGGCAGCTATTTCTTTAATAAAATCATCTACATAATTTGGGGGTAATTTTTATTAAATTCCCCTTCCAATTTAGCACAAAGCACCATTTTTGTTAAAAACATATTAAAACCGGTCATTTAGGTTTGGTATTCACAACAAAGGAAGGATATTTGCAATTTAATAAGAAAACAACTTCAACTTTAAATAGCTTCCATCAAAACAATAAAACATATGCACTTTTCACGTTTCTTTTTTATGCTACTCCTTTTTAGCCTGTTTACAGGTATGAGCTGTAGCAGCAGCTTGTTTGCGCAAGCCAGTAAAAAAGGCTACGAAATTATTCTTGAAGTAGAGAACCTGGAAGACAAACAGGTCTTTTTGGCCAATTACTATGGGGACAAACCGTATATCAAAGATTCCATTATGGCGAAAGATGGTCGGATGGTGTTCAAGGGCGATGAAGCTTTAGATGGCGGTATTTATCTAGCGGTTTTGCCACCGAATAATCAGTTTGTCCAATTCTTTATCTCTGATGGGGAACAACATTTTAAGATAAAAGCGGATGCAGCTAATCTCGCCGGATCTGTTGAAGTGGAAGGTTCTGTTGACAATAAGCTTTTTTACGATTACATGAATTTTCTTGGTGGTCAATTGGATAAGAAAACAGCAATAGAAGCCAAAAAAGCAGCAGCAGGAGACAATCAAAAAAAGCTGGATGCGATAACCGAAGAATTCAAACAACTGGATCAGGAAGTTAAAGATTTTCACCGCGATGTTTTGACGCATTATCCAAAAACACTAACGGCAGCTTTTATCGCCAACAGGATAGATGTGGATGTTCCCGATTTTGAAGGAACCGAAGAAGAGGTGCACGAAAAGCAATGGCAGTATGTAAAGAATCATTATTTTGATATGCTCGATATGACTGACCCAAGATTGGTTCGCGCACCTTTCCTTTATCAGAAAATCGACCACTTCATCAACAAACTAACGGTACAGCATCCTGACTCTTTGGCCAGATCTATTGATCAGGTTCTGACATTGGTGAAGCCTTCAGAGCCAACCTTTAAATATTATCTGGTACACTTTTTAAACATGTTTGCCAAATCAAAAATAGTAGGCATGGATGCCGTATATGTGCATATCGTAGACAACTACTATGCAAAAGGATTAGCCCCCTGGACGGAAGAAGAGCAACTTAAAAAGATTGTCAAAAACGCGAATACACTTCGTCCAATTTTGATTGGCAAAGTAGCTCCCAACATTCAAGTTGAGAAACAGGATAAGTCCAAAATCAAGTTACACGACGTAGATCATGAGTTGACCATCCTTTTCTTTTGGTCTCCAGATTGCGGGCACTGCAAAAAGGCCATGCCGCACATGGTTGATTTTTACAAAGAATACAAGTCAAAAGATGTAGAAATTTTTGGTGTTTGCACCGAAGTGCAGGATAAATGCGAAAAGTGCTGGCCTGCCATTGAAGAGAAAAATATGGGCGACTGGATTAATACAACGGATCCGTTCCTGAGATCCCGATACAAAGTTATTTATGATATCCGAACTACACCGCAGATTTTCATTTTGGATAAGGATAAGAAAATTATTTCGAAGCGGATAGGAGCGGAGCAGGTGAAAGGAGTGGTGGATGAGTATTTTGAGATTAAGAAGCGGAAGGCGGAGTTGGAAAGTGGGAAGTAAGGTTGAAGGTTTAGATGCCTTTGGGAAAAGCTATTGTTTGTTGAGCGGTAGCTTTTTTTTGTTTGTTGGGTGTAGCTATGTTATAAAAATCAAGTATCTTGTTCAATAGGTTATGCAATTTCTTTTTGAACACTTTGCGCGAGCGGTATTTAGTTTTAAATCAGTAACTCACTTTAGCCCTATAATTCTTCCAGAAGAAAAAGAGGCTGAAACAAAGTTAAATAGTATTATAAGAAGACATAATGTTTTTACAAAAACGGTCTTGATAGCGCTTGGGCTTTTCGTCCTGTTATGCTTAATTATTTTGTTGCTTTTTGAGAAGTAACTAATTTTCAACCTTTTTTCTATCTTTACCCATCCACAAAACCACCAAACAAAAAGCAAACTTGTTACAAAACAAATATGAGCAACTGTCACCTTTGCGATACTCAACTCTTAGCTCAGGCTAATTTCTGCCATAACTGCGGCACGAAGGTTAAATCCCCACAGGCAGCCCAATGCTCGTCTTGCAACACCATCAACCCGGCCGGTACTTCCAATTGCCTGCAATGTGGCGCTAATATGGAAATGCCAGCTCTAGGCATGGATGCCCATTACAAAAGTACTTATCCCTTGTCTTTCCAGGACACCAACAGTCTTCCTGCTCAAATCAATACGCATTTCCTCAAAACACTCCAACGCCGTGTCCATCTCGATTATTCGAACACCTCTTTCAGCGACTATGTGGCTATTTTTCACGAGTCGGAGTTCAAATCTTTTTTTGATCAGAAAGCATCAATACTGGCAGAAGCCACCTACACCATCCACGCTAAACAAATGCCCACAGAAAAACTGGATATCGACATCTTACTCAATTCTAACTTTGATCGTTTACTCCATCAATTCCTTTCTCAATATTGCCAACAACTAACGGGCGACTCACTACCAGCGACCACCACCCTCTATGACAATTCCACCGTCGCGCACGATCAACAAACGGCCCTCGATTTCCTCCACCTCGACGACCAGAGAAAAAAGTTCTACATCGACCTTGAGACTATGTCTCCCATGAATCTCCAAAACGCAAGAGATAGTTTTCTGTTTGCACAAGCTGATGAAACGATTCATTTAATTTTTGATCAGACGATCTACGGATCCTGCCGCGAAGGCTTTGCGCTGACAGACAAGGGGCTTTACTGGAAATCGCATTTCAAGCAGCCACAGCAGGTTTATTTTGATGACTTGAAAATCCTGGAGAAGATGGGTAGTGGGCTTAATGTAAATAATTTGTTTTTTGATGTTAATACTGGGGTTAATGAGCGGGTGTTTTTGTTTTTGCAGCGGAAGATGGGTGGGTGAGGTTTTTGTTTTTTCACTCGAGGAGTAGGGGTTGAACGCGGAGGCGCGGAGGCGCGGAGGTTTTCCCGCTATCGTGGTAGGACGCAGGAGGCGCAGAGGTGTAATTTTTTTTCAAAAAAATTACGTGGGATGT
>Ga0114957_1003503_pt1 | contig 14108 bp, 5 predicted proteins | sample BantaG_FD_87175 | JGI IMG/M metagenome (GOLD analysis project Ga0114957, IMG submission 87175) | Marine algal microbial communities from Bantry Bay, Ireland - BantryBay_4 metaG | ecosystem: Host-associated > Algae > Red algae > Unclassified | place: Bantry Bay, Ireland | collected 2014-11-21 | reverse complement strand
CGCAATATTATTTTGATTTTTCAAAAAACTATCAAGCACAATTATATCATTTTGAGCTAATTCAGAAGAAAATGAATTATTAAACTCTTCATAGTCTTTAAAATATTGTTCTGCAAGATTCTTTATAGGTATTTCTTATTGTTTAGTTTTTCTTTTATGCGCCACGGATCATATGTATCTGGCGTACGTCAATTGTATAGTGTTAAGTTATGCATTAATTGTTATTCTAAGAACATAGCCGATTCTTGCCAAATAGCTTTTTGACGTATGACATGATACACAGTGTTAGTGACCGTTTTTTTTACTTAATCTTTAGGTTTTATTAATAAAATCAGTCAAATATAACGGACTAAATGTAAGCTATACTTGACATTAAGTTAATTTTCCTTTACATTCGTATTATAAATTTAAATCTCTTATCATGGAAACTAATTATTTATTCTCCAATCAGTTTAAAAAAATTGGTTGGTTTCTATTCATTCCAGGTTTAATATTAGGAGTTTTGTACCTAATTTATAAATCGGATGGAAGTTTTCTTAATATTAAAGTCTTTGCTATTGTAGCGGATGGGATGTTTAATGAATGCAATTTATTTTCAGTTTTTGAGAATAACATTCTTGACGAAATTGCAAGTATATTATTAGTCATTGGGTCTATATTTATAGCTTTTTCAAAAGAGAAGACCGAGGATGAGTTTATCTCCAAAATCAGATTAGAATCTTTGGTATGGGCAACTTATATAAATTATATGATACTTATATTTGCAATAATCTTCGTTTATGACATGTCTTTCCTTTGGGCTTTGGTATTCAATATGTTTACCCTTTTATTCTTTTTCTTAGTTCGTTTCAATTGGACTTTATTTAAATCAAAAAACCAAATCTTTGATGAAGAATAATATTAAAGTTGAAAGAGCCAAAATGAATATCACACAAGCTCAATTAGCTCAATTAGTTAAGGTTAGCCGACAAACTATCAATGCGATTGAATCAGGTAAATATAATTTATCAACTATTCTTGCTTTAAAAATTGCAAATATATTCAATCAATCTGTACACGATATTTTTGAACTTGAGGAAGATGATTGGGTTTCTTGAATGGTCACTAACGGTCAGCTATGCGTCGTGGCGACCGAATGGGAGCCATGAACGTCATAGCGTTGTTGGCTACTGTCTTTTTTTTATGAATCTAATATAAGCTAGGAGAGAAGGTGAAGATAAAAATTAAGCTGCTTTCCCTTTAATTAATACTTCTATTTCGTAATCAGATAGGATTTCTTTAAGTTCTTCTAAAAATCTATTTTTCATGTCTTGATATTGATTAACCATAAGATCATCACCTGATCCATTTTTATGTAAATCAATCATTTTATTAAGTTCTTTTACTTGTTCTAAAATATCAAGAACTCTTGCTAAATCTTTATCTATTAATGCGTTACTGTCCATTTTTCTTAAAATTTAACTGAATTATTCCTTTTTCGAACTGCTTCTTAGCCCTATTAACTCTAGTTTTTCCAAAAAGGTTTCTCCAATATAACAAATCTGACTTAGTAAAGATATGATTTTTGTGATTTTCTGGGTAATTTGCTACTACATAAGCATCAACTTTGTATTTCTTTCTTCCAGCAAGAGAAGCGAATTCTTTCTCTAAAATCGCTTTGTTCTCTTCATAATCACGATAATCTAGTACAGTTATTAAATCGATATCTCTCGGTTTTTTCTTATTGGAAACATAGCTTCCATCTATCCATTGAAAAAAATCCTTAGTTATTAACTCGGAAAAATCTTTCATATATTGATTATAATTCTCGAATAACTCTTGTCGAATTGATTCTTCGTCAAAGGCGTTTACAAATGTTTCTTGAAAATATTCCATTGAAATTTCTATAACTTCATATGGTTTTAAGTTTCCTCTTATGTCAAAATTTAATTCCATTTTGTAAATATAATATCTTCATCTGAATTCTACGATTTGAGGGGATTTTTTTCCTGATAGTAGCCACCTCCGGTGTAGATACAAACTTGTTAAACCAACCAAATAAACAACCCCCCAAACCTAAACAATTAAACAAATCAACAATTAAACAAATCAACACCCAAACCAAAAAAACACATTAACTCAATCCCCCATGCATAAGATACCCCCAACAGGGTATGTAGATTTTTCCTTTATTTTCGTAATTTGCAGCTATAATATAGCCCCCTTTTATTTACTACTCCCAAGCAGGTGAATTCCATCATTTTACTACTTCCCCTCAACTATCGTATTCCCTCATTTTATGATAGAATGCAACCCCGAAAATAATTTATAATTTTATTTGTTCCGCGTCCCTTGCTGAATCTTACACCGAGATCTAATTTTTGGAGACATTGACCCACTATGCGTAAAACGATTCCTATCTTACCGAAAGAGCGTTGTATCCACCAGCTTTTTACAACACAGGCACAACGTACGCCTGATGCTGTGGCGCTCGTGTTTGGAACAGCGGAAATGACCTACCAACAAGTAGATGAGCGTGCCAATCAATTGGCGCATTACCTAATCAATCGCGGGGTGACCAGCGAATCGCTCGTTGCCATCTCTTTACATCGGTCATTCGAAATGTTTATCGGAATTTTGGGAATTCAAAAAGCGGGTGCAGCTTACGTACCCATTGATCCTGCCACGCCCGCAGAGCGATTGTCTTTTATTTTTTCGGATACAAAAGCCCGGATTTGTTTGACCCAGCAACACTTAAAAAATAAGCTGGTTACCAATCCAGCGGTAGAAATCATCTGCCTCGATCAGTGGGAAAATATCGCGCTGCTCTCAAAAGAAAATCCTTCAGTAGCGGTCAAACCGCAACATTTAATTTACACTATTTATACCTCCGGTTCTACCGGAAAACCCAAAGGTGTACAGGTCGAACACCGCAACGTTCGCAACCTTATCCAGGCACAACTCAACTATGTACAACATCCGGTCAAACGGTTTTTGTACGCTTATTCTTTTGCCTTCGACGGCGCAGTCTTGCTCATTTACTGGACACTGCTCGACGGAGGAACACTGGTCATCGCCCCGGAAAACCTCGAAAAAGATATTTCAAATCTGGCTTCCTTTATTTATAATCAACAAATATCGCATTTGCTTACCTTTCCTTCCCTGTATAACCTTTTACTCAATGAGGTTCAGCCCAAACAACTGAACACCCTGGAATCGGTAAGCGTTGCCGGAGAAGCCTGTCCGGCTGCTTTGGTCAGTCGGCATCATTCGATGTTTGTTGATACTATGCTTTTAAATCAGTTCGGCCCCACGGAGGCGACCGTTGGTTGTTCTATTTTTACCACTACTCCTGACTTTAAGGGTGACAAAGTTCCGATCGGTAAAGCGATTGAAAACACTTTTTTGTATGTTTTAAACGAGCAGCTGCAACCTGTCGAACTCGGAGAAACGGGAGAGATTTTTATCGGTGGTGCGGGCGTAGCACGTGGCTACCTGAATCGTCCCAAACTGACGGCTGAAAAATTTATTAAAAATCCTTTTGGTCCGTCCGGAAACATCTACGCCACGGGTGATCTCGGTCGTTGGTTACCCGACGGTAATCTGGATTTTATGGGTAGAAAAGATTACCAGGTAAAATTGCGTGGTTACCGCATCGAACTGGGAGAAGTGGAGGCGCAAATCAGTGGATTGTCTTCGGTACTGGATGTTGCAGTTTTACTAAAAGGAGACGATCCGAGTGCGCAAAAATTAGTCGCTTATCTGGTTTTTGGAAATAATGTATCGTTAACCATTGGACAGCTACAGGATCAACTCGCTTCAACATTACCAGCGTATATGATTCCGGCGGCCATGGTCGTTTTAGATAAAATGCCATTGACAACTGCTGGAAAAATTGATCGGAAAGCACTGCCGGAGCCGTCTCGAAAACGACCCATTTTAGAAACAAATTATCAGGCGCCAAACACAGATATAGAAAAATATTTAACGGATCTTTGGCAGAATATTTTAGAGATAGATCAGATCGGAGTTAACGATAAGTTTTTTGAATTGGGTGGAAATTCCCTGCAGGCTGCTCAGTTTATTAATAAAATTCAGGAAAAAATTGGAGAGACGATCTTTATCGTAACCATCTTTACCGCACCTTCAATTGCACAGTATAGCAAGATGTTGGCATCTCAATATCCGGAAGCGATAGACCGTGTTTTTAAAAATAAGAATGCAATACGCCACCAGGATTCGGTAATGAATACAGCAAGACTGACTTCTGCTGATTTTACGCAATTTAGAACGGTTATTCCGAAATTATCTGAATCGAAAAATAAATTTGAATCAAAAAATAAACGCGCAATTTTTATTCTGGCGCCACCGCGTTCCGGAACTTCTTTATTGAGAATCATGCTAGCGGGACATCCCCAAATTTTTGCAGCCAACGAATTGCAATTACTCGGTTTTCAAAATATGAAACAAAGAGCCGCTGCTTATTCAGGTAAGTTTGCCTTGTGGAAAGAAGGTCTGGTTCGAACGGTCATGGAGTTGGAAAATACGTCGGTCGATACCGCCAAATCTATCATTCAGGCAGCGGAAGAAAAAGCGACTTCCACGCAGAAATTTTACGAATATTTACAAAATAAAATCCCTGGTCAGATACTGGTAGATAAATCGCCTTCCTACGCGCTCGATCCGGAAATTTTAGCGAAAGCAGCCAATGATTTTACCAATCCTGTTTTTATTCAACTGGTTCGGCATCCTTACGCAATGGTTCGTTCTTTTGAAAAAATGCGGATGTCGCAAGTTATGTATTTGAAAGACCACGATTTTCAACCCCGACAATTGGGCGAATTAATCTGGACGGAATCACATCGGATCATCAAAAACTTTTTTACTACGATCGAGGACCACCAGAAATTTCAAATGAACTACGAGGATTTGGTCACTGATCCACAACGGGTAATGAAAGATTTTTGTAAAAAAACGGGTATTTCATTCGATGAAAATCTAGTTCGTCCTTATCAGCAGATCGACCAAAAGATGACCGATGGTATCTACGGAGATTCCAAACCAATGGGCGATATTAATTTATTGAAACACGGAAAAATAAAAGCAGATTTAGCCAAAAAAAGCGATGCGGTAGTGAATGATAACTTCCTCAGTCCTACTACCTGGAATACCGCCGAGCAACTGGGTTACCAAAATCCCGATACCTTGGTTGCTACAAATAAAAACAGAAAAAAACAACCGCTTCCGGATAACAGTATCGCCGTCATCGGAATGGCTGTTCGCCTGCCGGGCGCAAAAAATATTTCCGAATTTTGGGATAACCTGAAAAGTGGAAAAGATGTTAGTAAAGTGTTTACAAACGAAGAGCTAATCGCTTCGGGCGTTTCACCAGAGGTGTTTAACGATCCCGATTACGTACGTCGTGGTATGCCGTTGGAAGATGCCGACTGCTTTGATGCAGAATTTTTTGGCCATCATCCGAAAGAAGCGGCACTGATGGATCCACAACATCGAATCTATTTACAAACTGCGTATGCTGCCTTGCAGGATGCCGGAATTGATCCCGAAAATTGCGAAAAAAAGATTGGTGTTTTTGGCGGAATTGCGAGAAATACTTATTTGGTCAACAACGTGATGACCCATCCGGATTATTTTAAGTCAATTGATGATTTTCAATTAGGGATTACTTTAGAAAAAGATTTTCCAGCGACGCGGGTGGCTTATAAATTAAATCTCAAAGGTCCAGCCATTAATATTCAAACGGCCTGTTCGAGTAGTGGGGTAGCACTTCATCTGGCTTGTCAGAGTATTCGCAACGGCGACTGTGAAATGGCCATCGTAGGAGGTGGTAGAATTCAGCCGCCTTTCGCTGGACATTTACACAAAGAAGGACACGCGCTTTCACCCGATGGCTATTGCCGAACTTTTGATGCCGATGCCAATGGAATGGTTCGTGGTAACGGAATGAGTTTTATTGTAATTAAAAAGTTAGAAGTGGCTATCGCAGATCACGATCAGGTACACGGACTTATTCGTTCTACCGCGATCAATAACGATGGTCAGGATAAAATCGGTTTCACCGCTCCCGGAATTAGTGGACAGTCCACGGCCATTATGGACGCTTACCGACGGGCAAACATCGATCCGAATACCATCAGTTATATCGAATGTCACGGCACCGGAACGCCCATCGGTGATCCCGTAGAATTGGCAGGATTGACGACTGCTTTTAAAGCTTTTACTGATAAAAAACAATTTTGTGCCGTCGGCTCCGTAAAGACCAACGTCGGACATTTGGATGCTGGCGCTTGTATTACGGGGATCATCAAAACAATCCTTGCCATGAAGCACCAACAGCTTCCGGCGTCGCTACATTATAACAATCCAAATCCACAAATTAATTTTAAGGACAGTCCTTTTTATGTAAATGATAAATTAACTGATTGGAAAGCGGAAGATTATCCACGTCGAGCTGGCGTTAGTTCTTTTGGATTGGGTGGTACCAACGCACACATCGTACTGGAAGAGGCACCGATAATTAAACGGAATAATCGCTCTCGTTCGCAACATTTAATAACACTTTCGGCAAAGACCTCCGAGGCGTTATCTGAAATGGAAACAGATATACTCCATTTTTTAAAATCAAACCCACGGGTTAATATCGGCCGTGTTGCTGCGACGTTGCAGCGAGGCCGTTCTGATTTTAAGTATAGAACAAGTTTGGTTGGTACATCCACAGGAGCGTTGACGGAGGTACTCGAGCAAAGAGATCCTACCCGGATTTTCTCGGAGGAAGTAACTGGACAAAAAAAGGTTGTTTTTATGTTTCCGGGTGGTGGATCACAACATACCAATATGGGTAAAGACTTATATCGGGAAGAGCCAGTTTTTCGACAAACGGTCAATGAATGTCTGTCTTTATTAAAGAATGAATACCAGCTTGATTTTAAAAGTACGCTTTATCCAGACCACGACCGACTCGAACCAATGCTGGATCCACTTGCAGGGATTACATTGTTATTTACAGTTGAATATGCGACCGCAAAGTTATTAATGTCCTGGGGCATTCAACCGACCGCAATGATCGGTCATAGTCTGGGAGAATATACGGCGGCGACTTTATCCGGATTGATGAGTCTGGAATCCGCAATGGGAATGGTAGCTACGAGAGGAAAATTATTTTTAGAATTAGAGGAAGGAGGAATGTTGAGTATCGGAATGACGCCCGAAGAACTTGAACCCTACCTGACCAAAGAGATTGATTACGCGGCGATTAATAAACCAAATCACGTAGTGGTTTCAGGAAGTGCGGACGCGATCGATCAACTTAAAAAGAAATTGACCATTGCGGAGATTCATGCTACCCGTCCGCACATCAAAGTAGCGGCGCACTCCCGGATGATTGATCCAGTTTTACCTGCTTTTGAAAAATATTTAAAGACCGTAAAATTTGGCGAACTAGCCATTCCGGTTATGTCAAATGTCTGTGGCAACTGGATGAAATCTTCGGAAGCAGGTCAGCCGGAATACTGGCTCAGTCACCTCCGAAATACGGTTAATTTTTCGGATGGCATTCGACATATGCTGGCGATGGAAAATACTATTTTATTGGAAGTGGGACCCGGACAAACCCTGAGTACTTTTGCCCGGCAGCACCCGGACCGAAATCAAAAGATGGCAATATTTGCCAGCTTAAAACATCCGAAAGAAACCATTGATGACCAGGCTTTTTTATTAAAAAACATAGGACGACTCTGGCTATCCGGTGTAACGATCAACTGGCGTTCATTCAATCAATATTATCCGCTACCCCGAATTTCCCTGCCAACCTATCCTTTTGCTAGACAACGACACTGGATCGAAGCAAAGCCCCTTGCTGATACCAGTAAATCGGTGTCGTACACAGAAAATATTCCAGTTATGGAAACTAATTTTACCACTCAAAATTTCCAACCGCAGATGGAACGTAAAGACTTACTAGTAGAGAAAATAAAAGATATCTTTCACGATTTGAGCGGAATCCCCGTTCAGCAAATGGATGTATACGCCAGTTTTTTAGAACTAGGATTTGACTCATTATTCTTAACACAGGCTACCTCTAAAATAAAAAAGGCGTTTAAAATAAAATTGAGTTTCCGACAGCTTTTTGAAGAAGCACCCAACATCGATACGTTGGCAAAATACGTAGATGACAAATTAGCGCCCGAAGCACTTCAAGATGAATTAGCAACGAAAAACACGGTGGTAGTGGTACCTCCGGCGGTGGTCAACGCTCCACAAAATATCGCATCGTTACCACCCACGCAACACCTGATGACTCCGCCCACAAATATTCCGATAGTGACTCCATTGTCTCCCAACGTAGCTGCCACCGGAATTCAGGCATTGTTGCAGCAGCAATTAAATTTGATGCAACAACAATTGACATTATTATCTGGTCAAAATAAAATGGCCGCTGCCGCTGACCTGCCAGTTGCACCAGCGTCGCCAACACCTACTCAACCTTCGCCGGGAATTGTGGAAAAAACCGTTACGCCTCCGGGAGTGAAAGTGCTGATTTCAACCAAAAAGCAAAAGTCAGAAGGAATGGCCTTTGGTCCCTGGGCACCTTTGGACAAAAAATCGAGAGCAGATCTTACAGAACGAGAGATAAAATATCTGGATGAACTCATTCAAAATTATACAACAAAAACCAAAGGTTCCCAACAACTGACCAACCGTCAGCGACCATACCTGGCCGATCCACGCGCCATCAGTGGATTTACCACGCTGTGGAAAGATATGATTTACCAGATTGCCGTAGAGCGTTCAAAAGGCGCGAAGCTCTGGGATGTGGATGGGAATGAGTACGTAGATTATCGCAGTGCTTTTGGGATTAGTCTCTTCGGTCATACCCCGGATTTTATTCAGCAGGCGGTGTCAGAGCAATTGGAAAAAGGAATTGAGTTAGGTGTTTTAACACCTTTGGCAGAAAAAGTAGCCAAATTGTTGTGTGAAATAACAGGTTGTGAAAGATCAACGCTGGTCAACACTGGTTCAGAGGCGATATCTGCTGCCATCCGGGTAGCCCGAACCGTTACGGATAAAGATCGACTGATTGTTTTTGCCGGAGATTACCACGGTATTGCTGATGAAATGCTGGTCAAGGGAATTAATAGAAACGGTGAGGTGGTACCCGTGGCAATTGCTCCCGGTATTCCACATTGGGCAGTTGATCAGGTGATCGTGTTGGACTATGATGACCCGGAGGTATTAGACAAAATTCGTGCGCACGCGCATGAGGTGGCGGCGGTAATTATCGAACCCATACAACCCAATAACCCACATGTACAGCGAGGACCGCTTTTTCATGAAATTAGAAAAATTTGTACCGCGCACGAAATGGCCATGGTCTTTGACGAAATGATTACTGGCTTTAGAGTAGCGCCGGGTGGCGCACAGGAATGGTTTAATATCGAAGTGGATATCGTTGCTTATGGTAAAGTTTTATCCGGTGGATTACCGATGGCGGCCGTTGCTGGAAAACGTAAGTATATGGATGCCTTTGATGGCGGCGCCTGGAATTATGGAGACGATTCTGTCCCCGAAGTAGGGGTTACTTTTTTTGGTGGAACTTTTGTAAAACATCCGTTGAGTTTGGCATCTGCTCTGGCAGCGTTGACGGAAATAAAGCGGGGAGGTCAACCGATGTACGATGCGTTAAACGCCAAGTCTGCTCGTTTTGCAGAACGGTTAAGAACTTTATTTCTAGAAACCAAGGTGCCGTTACAGGTGCTGAGTTGTGCCTCGGTAGTAACCATTAAACTTTTACAAAAAAATCCATTAGGAAAATTATTTTTCTATTATCTTCGAATGAAAGGCGTACACTTGATGGAGAAGGCCGGATTGATTTCTATTGCTCATACCCAAGAGGAGTTAGATTTCACCTACGAGACAATTGTAGAAACGATTCGGGAAATGCAAACCGCAGGTTTTTTTCCATTAACCGTAGCGGAAGATGCACCGGATACAAATGCTATCATTTATCCACCTAAAATACATCGTAACGAAAACAGTCTGGCAGCCCTGGGCGTGCGGACAAACGAAAAAAAAAGACTTCCGCTAACTGAAGGGCAGAAGGAAGTTTGGGTGGAACAGAGACTGGGCGACGGCGCGGCAGCAGCGTACAATTTGAGTAGCAATATCCGATTGGCTGGTCCATTGGAAACAAAACATTTACAAGATTCGCTAAAGCTATTGGTTGAACGACACGAGGCGTTAAGGGCTGTTTATGATCCTGACTCGACAACGTTGATTGTGCATGCTCAGGTAGAACAGGCTTTTCCGTTGGTTGACTTATCGGAGCTGTCGGCAGCGGAGAAAGCAGTAGCACTTCAATCTTACCTGGATATTGAATCAGAACAACCAATGGATATTTTTGCAGGACCTTTGTTTCGAGCGTGTATCATCCGCTTGGCACCAAATCTTCATCATTTATTAATGACTGCACACCACGGAGTAGCAGATGGTTATTCTTGTGGTGTCCTCGTTAGGGACTTGTCGAAAATATATCAACGAGTTGCAAATGGAACCACTCCGATTTTACCCGCTCCAAAGCAGATCAGCGATTATTTGACTGAACAAAATCAATACCGTACCAGTGAAGAATATCAGGAAGCGGAAGCCTACTGGTTGGCAGAATTTTCCGATGATATTCCAGTGCTGGATTTTCCGACAGATCGCTTGCGACCCGCCCAAAAAACGTATGGGGCAAGTTGTGAAAAAATCACTATTGATGCCGCCTTATTTGGTCAGTTACAGCAATTGTCTATTAAAGAAGGAACAACCATATTTGTGACGATGTATACCGCTTTTCATACGTTCATTCATCGATTGTCGGGACAATCTGATTTTGTACTGGGAATGGTGGCCGCCGGGCAGTCCACTCCGGGCAACGAAGATCTGGTCACACACGCAGTAAACTTATTACCTGTACGGGTAAAAGTAGCCGACGGCGTTAATTTTTCTACTCATTTAAAAACAGCAAGAAGTAAAATTCTGGATGCTTTTGAAAACCAGAATTACACCCTTGGATCGCTCGTAAAAAAACTAAATCTGCCCCGGGATTTGAGTCGCCAACCGATTATTTCTATCCTTTTTAATATGGATAGCGCCATGGGCGATTTGAAATTTGGCAACCTGGAAACGGAGATGAACCCGATTATCAGAAATTACGAAACCTTCGATATTTTTATCAATGTAAAACCCGCTGCTGACGGAGTTGTTTTTGAATGGATTTATAATACAGATCTTTTTGACGCAGACACGATTCAACGGAGACTGGCTTCGTTTCGGTTGTTACTGAAGAATCTTGTTCAGGAACCACAGCGGCCAATTTCTCAAATAAATTTATTGCCGGAAGGTGAGAAAAATACGATTTTAAATTGGGCAAAAAATCAGACGCCTTATCGGGATCAGGAAACCATCACCAGCTTATTTGAAGGGCAGACCTTAAAAACGCCGAATGCGATTGCGGTAGAAAGTCAAGATAAGAAAATGACCTATCAGCAGTTGAACGAAGATGCCAACCATCTCGCGCATCATCTGCAAAGAGCGGGGGTGAAAAAAGGAGATTTTGTTGGTGTTTTTGTGAATCGTTCGGTAGAATTGTTGATAAGTTTGTTGGCAATTCTAAAGGCAGGAGGAATTTACGTACCGCTCGATCCGGCAAATCCCAAAGATCGACTGGCCGTTATTCTAGAGGATGCACAGGCAGAAATATTGTTGACAGAAAATGAAATGTTGTCGCAAGTACCGGAAGGAAATCACAAAGTAATTACACTGGGATCTGTTTACAAAGAACATAAGAATGGCACTGTAAGAAACTTGAATGTTGGATTGACACCACAGGATCTCGCCTATATTATTTATACCTCTGGTTCTACTGGAAAACCAAAAGGAATTTTAATTCCACATACTGCAGTGGTAGACCATCATTATGCGATGATGGAAGCGGCTGATTTAACGGCTGCGGATGTTACGTTGAGTGTAGCTTCTGTTTCGTTTGATCCTTCAGTACAAGATTTTTTCTTGCCACTTTTTCTAGGTGGAAAAGTAGTGATTGCCAGCAATGAAGAAGTAGTGGATGGTTTTTTATTAAAAGAAAGACTCGACAAATCCGGGATCAGTTTTATGCAGGCAACACCGGCTACGTGGCGTATGTTGATGACTGCCGGCTGGCACGGACATGCTCAGATGCGAATTATGAGTATCGGAGAAGCGTTGACCAAAGAACTGGCGCAACAATTACTCGCTCGTGGAAAAGACTTATACAATGCTTACGGTCCTTCGGAAACGACCATCTACACGACCGTTAAAAAATTAACGGGCGACCGAATGGCCACACGGATGGACACTGGCTACGAGACGATCGGTTATCCGATGAAAAACGCGCAGGTTTATATTCTGGATCCACAACAAAATCCGGTACCAATTGGTGTGCCGGGAGAAGTTTATGTAGGAGGAGTAGGCGTTGCTCCAGAAGGTTATTACAAAAGGCCTGTATTAAATAAAAACAAGTTTGTTAAGAATCCATTGAATGATGAGGAAATGGTTTATCGTACCGGAGATATTGCACGGTGGTTACCGGATGGAGATATAGATTTTATCGGTAGAGTAGATCATCAGGTAAAGGTGCGAGGTTTTAGAATTGAATTGGGAGAAATAGAATCCTTATTATCTCAGTATCCGGGGGTACGACAAAATGTAGTCATGGTGCGCGAAGACCAGCCCGATAATAAACGAATTGTCGCTTATCTGATCATGGATGGTGATCTGAAGCAGGGAGAACTACGTCGCTATCTGAAAGAAAAGTTACCCGATTATATGGTGCCTTCGGCATTTGTGCAGCTGGACAAATTTCCGTTGACCGGAACGCTAAAAATCAATCGTAAAAAACTGCCGGAGCCGGACTATACACGGGACGAAACGCTGAATGGGTTTGTGGCACCGCAAACGGATTCGGAGAAAAAGCTCAAGGCGATCTGGTCAAAATCACTAGGAATTGAGGAGATTGGCATACACGATAATTTCTTTGAATTAGGTGGACATTCGCTGATTGCGGTCAGTATGATGGCGGAGATTGAAAAGCAATTTGACCGAACGTTGCCGTTGTCAAAACTGATGGAAAATTCGACGATTCACAGTCTGGCCGGTTTACTGGAAAAGGAAGAAGTAGAGATGGAATTTCAGGCGCTCGTAGCGATTCAGCCAACGGGAAACAAGGTTCCGATTTATCTGGTACACGGAGCAGGGCTGCACGTTTTTCTCTTTCAGGCACTTAAAAATTATATGGATCCGGACCAACCAGTTTACGGAATTCAGGCGCTGGGATTACAAAGTGATACTGATCCTTTGGAGACTATTGAGGAAATGGCGGCTTATTATATCAGTGAAATTTTGCAGCAAAATCCGGAGGGACCTTACGCCCTGGCGGGATATTCTTTTGGCGGTTTAATTGTTTTTGAAATGGCGCAACAACTGCGGGCAATGGGGAAAGAAGTTTCGATGCTGGGTATGCTGGATACCGTTATTCGAGGTCATCTGGCAGACACAGTTGACATTTCTGTAAAACAAAGCGGCATACTTCGGTCGGGTAAAAAGCTCGCCTGGAATCTGGGATTACTGGCCCGTGATCCGGTAGAAAGTTTTAAATACAAGTCGGAAGTTTTTCGACGTCGAATAAAACGATGGACCTACAAAAATGGTCCAGGGGGTGAACTGGAAAAGGCGACCAACAAAGAGCGGCTAGCCCGGGTAGATCAGATGAATAATCAGGCGTATAACAATTATCAGATGCGTCCTTATGATGGAACAATTCATCTTTTCAGAGCGAAGGAGCAGCGATTCTATTTAGATGACTTTGAGTTTTTAGGATGGAAACCTTTTGCAAAAGAAGGGATTGTAATTCACGAAGTACCGGGTGATCACCGGACCATTCTGTATCCCGAAAATGGGGAACAGCTTGCGCGGATTTTACAGAACTGCCTGGATGAGATTCATGAAGAAAAAGGGTAGAATGGGGATGGCTATTTTTTAGAAAAACACCTATTTAGGATCGTTTAAAAAATAAGTTATAAAGGTTTGGGTCG
>Ga0114957_1003502_pt1 | contig 14108 bp, 4 predicted proteins | sample BantaG_FD_87175 | JGI IMG/M metagenome (GOLD analysis project Ga0114957, IMG submission 87175) | Marine algal microbial communities from Bantry Bay, Ireland - BantryBay_4 metaG | ecosystem: Host-associated > Algae > Red algae > Unclassified | place: Bantry Bay, Ireland | collected 2014-11-21 | reverse complement strand
GACCATTGGGGAGCTGGAGGCACTGTTTCCATCGGCGGTGGCGTCAGCGACAGCGGCGGACGACAAGGCCGGAACCCACAGCAGAGCTGCAGCGGCGTCGACCGTGGCCACGGTGGTAACACCCGCGGAAAGCGCGCCCGCGTCTCGTACGACAACAACGCGGGTCCGTCCGCCGACCGGCGTGCCGCAGACAATACCGGTGGCGCCGTTGCCGCGAGCGACGCGCGTGGTCCGAGAGCGCCGCCGCTCGCGTGTGGCGAGTCGTGGCTGCGGGTCCCCCGCGGCGCGGTGGCCCTGCTCAAGTGCTTGCGGTGCAACCGCAACTTCACGATTGCGGGGGAGTTCAAGGCGCATACGTGCTGAGGCGCGGTGGCGGTGGCGGGCGTCGTTGCCGGCGCCGCAGAGGGGCGTGCACAACGGCGATGGATGTGCGTGTGCCTTATGTACTTTCGCGCGAGACTGAGGGCTCTCTTAGGCGTATGAGGGTGGGAGGGGACGGCGGCTCGGGGTCCCTACGGGTCGCTGGACTGCCTATATTGTGAGTCTGTACGTGACTCTGACGCGGTTTGTAGGACAGAAAATGCATTGTTTATGGCCTTTTTATCATCCTTGGCTCCTTTTGCCTCTTGTAGCGAAGCCGCCAACAGCATCCAGCGGCATCGGCAGCAGAGAGTGCCTGCAAAGCGAGTGCAGATGCACAAGCTGCTGTTGTCCGTCCAGCAAATGCATTTTACTCACATCCTGGGGTCGTACTACCCTATACCCTACCGGCGCCCGCGCTGTACGGCTGCACGGCGTGCCCCTCAAACGCAGTGGGTGACGTACCCTCGCCAGCCCCTCCAAAGCATTGGGTGACATTCCCTCGCCAGACACATACACCCCCGTCAGCATTCACACGCACGCAACGGGCCTACCCCTCGGCATCAATGTCGGCAACGTAGCCGTCGCTCGTGAGGGACGTCCAGGACCGCTCCCAGTGAGAGCCAAAGCAACTGCCGGCAGCATCGGCGCTGCGGATGAGAGCGAAAGCACGAGTCGCCAGCAAAGTCTGCTGCGGCGCCGTGAGAATGAAGCGTGGCACGCGAGCCGCGCACGGGATGCCGGCCATCCGCGCATCGCCGCCGTCGTCCGTCCACTCCCCACGGGAGGTGCGTAGGACAGCTTCAACACCGTCCCACGGACGCACGGGCCGCTCCGCACCTGCCGCCACCACGGCGAGGTCCATGGGCGGGTTGTCCGCCCACCCGTACATGGCGAGGCGGGAGCACACCTCATCCGCGCCGCACGCTACGGGCGGATTGGGAAGGCTGCGCATGAGCTTGGCGAGGGCGATGATCTCCTTCACGTCGGCTGCATTGTCAATGATGATGTACGCGTGTCGGGGCGTAGCAAACACCGCGTAGGCCCAGAGAAGGCCAAACGGGGTCCCCGCACCAACGGGCGCCCACCAGGCCACGTCCATTGCCAAGAGGTTGGAAATCTTCATGTCCCGCTCGATCTGAAGCGTCGCCTCTCGGACGGCTGCCCGATCCTCACAGACCTTGACGGGGTAGCGGGTGCTGGGTGGCAGGCGCAGCTCTCGGTGGAGGGCCGACGCGCGAGGCTCTGCGGGCGCCCGGCCGGCGCCGTCCGACGCGAGCGCCAAACGGTCGGTCAGCGGGAAAAAGCAACGTCGCGACATGGTACACGGAGCCTTGGACCACGTGGATATGGGCGGCGCCACTGCCGGCGTCAGCGGGGGTGGGGGAGGGAGCCGCGAAGATAGCGCGACGGTCGCAGTGGTGAGGAGGTGGTGAGGAGAGGAGGCCCTAGACCAGGTACCTGCATCGGAGTCGCCATATCCGGCAAAAACCCCGACAGGTTGCTGACCGGCAATAGGGGGGCCCAGGCTCACAGACACCCGGGCGCAGAGGGCACCCGCAGCAGGCTATTGCACCTGCGCCGATACGTGCGAAATGCGGTGATTCCACCGAAGGTCCGGTGTGGCGCTTGGGTGCGGAACAGGCGCTCACCCTGGGCGAATCAAATGCACGTGGACACAACGGGAGATTCAGGCGTCGGCCAATAAGAATGCAATTTCGGTAAAACCCCGCAGGAATGCATCGCCCGGCGGGGGCGGCTGGGCCGCTTTGCCCTCTGGTGGCTGCCCATCACCCACGTGCCCTGGCAGCCACCGCCGCCGTGACACCCCGCAGGAATGCATCGCCCGGCGGGGGCGACTGGGCCGGCCGCGCATGCTCGCGGCGGCGCGCTACGCGCGGCCGCCACCGTCTCCTCGGCACCCCCAGCAGACGGCTGGCGCGCGGGACCGACGAGGGGCATGGCCGTGCTGGGACTGGCCTCACGCCACCGGTCGATGGCTCTAAAGAAGCCCAAGGAGCGTTTTTTGCCCTAGACGCGCAGAAGGTGACGGTGGTGTGGGGGGCCTTTGGAGTACAGTCTGCCTCCACGGCCGGCCGATGCCTGGGTCATAAGCTGGCGTGCTCTCGCCTTCTGACGGCGCACGAGGCCGCCGCGGCCACAGCGGCGCCGGTGACCAGGCTACCACTCCTCCACCCGCAGGTGAAGCGGCGGTCTTTTTCCCGCTGTGGCCGGTATGTTAGGGCGGCCTAGTTAGGGGCAACTGCCGCGTGCGTGGGTGCGCGCGGAGTGCGCCGCCAATGCATGGCACGTCTCTGTGGGATGGTAGTGAGAATGCAAGCGAGTGCTCGTTCTCTCATTCCTTGTGTCCCGGGGGGAGCACGTTGCGCGCTTGCGACGCATGCATTTGCTGACGATACGCACTTTGCGTGAGTTTTCCTGGTTCCTCTGCTGGCTGGTTTCAGGCAGTTGTTGTCTTGCATTCCTCGTGCGTTGTGACGCGGCTGTGCCCCCCCCGACCCCACCCACCGCGCTCCCGCCGTGCACCAGGAGCATCACCGGCATGGAAAGCCATGCAGACAGCGTCGAGGATCCTTCGTCGTCAAGTCACGACGGCGGCAGCGGGAAAGAAATGGAAGACGAAGAGGAGCCGCCGCGCCTGTCAGTGGCAGAGCAACGACGGGAGGATGCGCGGCGACGGCGGCGGCGGCGGCCACCCGAGGTGGTTGCTGCTGACGCGGCTCGAGCGCACGCGTCGTATGTGCGGCGCATGGCGGCTATGACCCCAACCGCACGCGACGCGGCTCGTGCGCGCAGGCGGGAGAAGTATCGCGACAAGACACGCGAGGAGAAGGATTGCGATCGGGAGCATCGCAAGGTCGCCGCCGCCGCAAGAAGAGCCGCAGCGTCCGAGGCCACGCGGGATGAAGACGCAGCTCGAGCGGCCGCCCGCTCAGAGCTTCAGCGCCGTCGTCGAGAGAGCGTGCGCGAGGCGTCCGAGGCGGAGCTCGTCGATGCGGAGGAGGCCGATCGGCTCGACGCTGAGCATGCCGTCGGGCCGCTCGACGCAGAGCTCGCGGACACTATCTACAAAGAGTGTCAGCGGCGGCTGGGCTGGGAGGGGATGGGAGAGGCCGTCTGCGGTGTGTGTCAGTTGTTAACGCCGGTGGCCGACACAGTCCAGTTGCCGCCACGCGCGTGGCCTCTGGCCGCCATGGCGGAGCGGCTGCGGGCAGCCGATGACTTGCCTCCCGCACTGGTCGCGCAGTACGACTTGTCGGGGATCTTTTCGGAGACCCGCGGCATGTTACTGTCACCCCTGGGCGTCATCGGCGCGCTCGGTGGGGACGCGCGCGGGCCGGCGACCGATGGTTCGTCGGTCGACGCGCCGAACTCGGCGGGTACCGCCTTCGGCATCGGAGGCGGGGGCAGAAACGCGCCGTCCGCAGCGCTCGAGCGCCGCGCCACGGATTCCCCTCGGCCGGCAGCCGCCGCTGATGGGCGTGCAGCGGAAGTGCCCGTCGCCACTGCGGGCCGCTGCACAGGCAGCACTTTTGCGGACCCCCAAGCCGCAGGCGGCACGCCCGGCGTCCCGTTCGGCGGCACGTGCGGCGGCACGTGCAGCGGCACGTGCGGCGGCACGTGCAGCGGCACGCGCGGCGGCACGCGCGGCGACAGCAACGAGCCGGCGTTGATCTTTTGCGCCACATGCCTCGGCTCGCTCGAGCGGCCCAATCCGAAAGGTCACCCCCCTCGGTTAGCTCTGGCCAATGGCAACGCAACGGGGCGGTTGCCGCACACCTTGTGCGATAGCACGAGCACTGAATTCAACCTTGTTTCGACCGTGTCAGTTCGCGCTGCGATCACCTTCTTGCGCGGCGGTGGCCAGGCTGCACTACGCGCCCACACGCTACTTGTTGACACCCGCCCAACGCCGCCTGCGGCCAAGCTCCCCCGCATCTTGACTGACAGCGACGCGGACGGCATTGTCCGCGTCGTATTCACTTCCCGGCTTTCCACGGCGCAGCAAGCTGCTGCGCGGCGGACGTTCACGGTGCGGCGGCGGCGTGTGTCGGACCTGCTGGCGTGGCTCCAGGCAAATAATCGTCTGTACGCCGACGTTGTCGTCGAGAGAGCCGCCGTCGATGCGCTTCCTGACGCGGCGGATGGCGATGTACCGGAGGGGCTCTTCCTTGAAGCAGACGAGGCGGCTGGATGCGGCTCGCAACCGCCCGCCGCTAGCTCCGAAGCGCCCGCGGCGGCGGCGGCGGAAGACAACGAGGCCGACCGGTCAGCTGGTGGCTGTGAGGTGGAGGTCATCCGCGACGCTTCCGTCGTGGTCCAGGGCGACGAGCGCACCGAGGGGGAGCGTGTCCGTGCCGCCTTTGACGATACCATCCGTGTCCAGAGGTCGGGGCCCGTGATGCGCGACGGCGACGACGGCGGCGTGGAGGCGGCATTTGTGGCCTCCTTCCCGTTTGCCCGAGGAGGCCCGTCGGAGAAGCGGCGAGTGTACCTCTCTGAGCCAGAGGTGATGCGGCGGCTGATGATGGACGGCTACAGGGAGTTTGGGCGCAACCAGCTGTTGCTTGTCCACGCGTTTGACCGCGCCGCCCGCGTCAAGATGCTCCGAAAGGGCTCCCTGAGGTTGCAACGCAGCCCCGACGACGTTGGCCGGGTGTGCCGCGTGACGCTGGATGAGCTCCGTGGAGAGCTTCGGCGCGATGAACGCCGCAAGCGGCGTCGAGCGGCCGGGGTACCGGAGGACGGTGGTGGCAGCGGCAGTGATCCCTGTGCTGGTGGGGGCGCTTGGGACGGACGGCCAGGGAGCAAGCGGCTTAGACGGTCGGTTGGCAACGGCGCCGCGTTGAGTGGCGCTGCAGCCGCCGCGCATGCGACGGCGCAGGCAGACGGTGGAGATGAGGGTCGGGGGCGGCTTGCAACGGAGGGGGACGGTCGCGTCGGGTCTGCCGCTTTTGGCGGTGACGGCGGCAGTGGTGCAGCGGGGGGCGAAGCGGCGGCACGTGTCCAGGGTGGCGCAGCGGAGGGCCGCCCGCGGCGTGGTGGCAGCCACGCCAAGCGGCTGCTCCGCATCGTGTGGGCCGCGGCGGCGGCGTACGACGGCTCAAATGAGCAGCGCGCCGGGTATCGACAAGAGGCGTACGCGATGTGCAACCACTTTGGGCTGCCGCAAGTCTTTTTTACCTTTTCGCCAAACGACGTCGGTTCGGCGACACTCTGGTACTACGCGGGAGCGGTCGGCGGCGACGTATTCTCATCGTTCAACGTTGGGAATCTGCTCAGCAAGTCGGAGCGCTTCCGCACGCTGGCCCGCGACCCGCTAGCGGGCGCACGCTACTTTCGCCGCTTGACAGACATTGTCATCGACGTCCTCGTTGGCTGGTGCTCTGCGCGCGGCCGCCCGCTCGCCCGGGGTGGCGTTTTCGGCCGGTGCCGGGGCTTCTACGGGGCAATCGAGGCGCAGGCTCGGGGCAGCCCCCACATCCACATGCTCATCTGGTTGTTGGGGCACGCACCGTCGGCAAAGGAGTTTTCCTCCTTGCTCCGCGGCAACAAACGCTTTCGCGACAGCTGGTGGGCTTGGGCGGAGGACCTCGTCCATGCCGACCTGCCGACGTCGGCGGAGGTGGTGTCGTGCCCCAAGTGCAGCTCGCCGGTAAGAACCGTCTCCGTCCCTGCCTCCTACCACGGCGTGCAACCGCGTGCGGCAGTACCGCCCGTGGTTGCCGCCTGCGTGCGTCCGACATGCGACGGCACGCTCACCTCGGCCGCCGTCTTACGCCAACAGCAGTGCAAGGCCGCCGGCATTTCTGGCGGTACGGCCGCTGCAGCACATGATGACGCCGACGGCGCGCACTCTACCCCCGCCGTCGCCGCCGGCAGCGCTGCCGCGGCGCCAGTCGGAGACGAGACGCCAGAGCAGTTACTTGGCGGCGACACGCTCGACGCGATGCTGGCGACACCGACGCTGCCGGACTGGACCGCCACCGCGGGTCACCCGCAACACGGTCGTTTGTACGAGTCGGCGCTCGCCATGGCGACGCAGATGCACTCGCACCGCCACGCGGCGTCGTGCTTCAAGCGTACGAGATCGGGACGGCCGCGGGAGTGCCGGTACGGCTTTCCCCGGGAGCCGCGGGCGACAGCGGAGATTGACGAAGAGGGTGGCTTTTTGGTGCGGCGCCCGGTCGGCTGCGAGTATGTCAACCCGCACGTCAGGCTGATGCTGGTCGTTTTGCGATGCAACACGGACGTCCGCATCTTGCAGGCCAACAACTTTGTGCTGTACACGGTGAAGTACGTGCTCAAGCCGATGGCCGATGACGAGCGCGACGCCATCCAGATGATCAACCGCTTCCAGCGGGTCCTGAGCGCGGAGCAGACAGAGCTGCCACGGACCGAGATGGGCACGGCGACGCGGCGCGTGTGCTCGCTGGCCTATGCAGCGACGGAGCGGCAGGAGATGCCCGCGACGCTGGCCGCGATTTACCTGCTGTACCAAGAAGGCCGGATAGCCTCGCACAAGTTTGTGCCATTGGTCGTACCTCAGCTGCTCGCCTTCCACGGAGGCGACGCGGCGTCTACTACGGTGGTCCCCGCAGACGTTGATGGCGGGGCGACGCGTGGCAGCGTCGCCGCCGGTGGGGCAGCAGCAAATGGCAACGCTGATGCCGATGACGAAGGCGCACTTGCCACCGCTGTCGGCGAAGACATTGTGCCAGTTGCCGATGTCGAGGATGCCACGAGCAACGGGCCGAGGAGCTTTGTTCTCATGTCCCAGACGTTGGACTACCGCTTGCGCCCCGTCGCCCTCTCAGGTTTGTCGCCCTATGAGATGTACGAGCAGTACGAGAAACGACGGATTTCCGCGCCTGCGCGACGGGGTCGGCGGCAGCGCGTTGGCGCACACAAGGGAACTCCGGGCGATGGGGGCAACGGGGGGGGCGGGGGAGACGCCGCTGGCGTAGGCGGCAGTAGGGCTGCTGCAGATGCAGCTGCGGCGAGCACGACGGCTGCGGCCGAGGCGCGGGGCGGCGGCTGTAGCGGGCACAAGCTTGACACCGCCGCGGCGGCGCCCCCGCTGCTCCCATTTCTCACGGAGCACCCTCAGCACAGTACGCACCACCTCGTGCGGTGCGACCCGTTGCGGGTGCCCCGAGTTGTTGGTCCACGCCTCCCCGACAGGGACGCGCTGACGGACAAGCAGGACGCTCGAGAGCTCTACGGCGCTTTTGCTCTTGTCGTCTTCACCCCGTGGCGGACACGGGGCGACCTGCGCGGGACGGCCGACGTGTCTTGGTGGGACGCGTTTCAGGCGACGCAGTTGCCGCCGTACGCGGTGGCAAAGCTCCGCACCTTCCAATCCTGGCACGACGGGTGCGACAAGAAGCGGCAGCGCGCGCGGACCGACGACAAGGGGGGCGCTAACAACGAGACATCAAGGGAAACGGAGCGCGACGACGGGGCCGGCGCGTGGCCGGAGGGCTCGTCGGATGAGGGGGGAGAAGATTCGGTCGGTGCCGTCTCCATCGACCCCGAGGCTGGGCTTGGCCGCGACGGTGACGGCGACGGTAGTGGTGACGGCGCGCCGCTGGACTTTTTGGGAGGCTTGGGGACTGACGAGGGCGGCGTCGAGATGCCGCCCGCCCGTGGGCACATCTGCAAGCGAGCGGAGCGGGCGGGGCTCGTGGAAGCCGTTGCGCTCGTCCACACTGGCGGGGTTGCGGCGCGATGCGGTCTCCCGGCGGGTGTTGAGGTACCGCTGCCGACTTTGCGTGATGACGACGGTGTGGAGCCGCTGCTGACACGCGTGGCTGCCGCGGCGGGCGGCGCCATCGTTGGTGGCGACGGGCCGCCGGCCAAGGAGCTCGACGGAATGCTCCAGGCCGCCTGCGAGGCGCGGCGCGCATTTGAGGAAGACTCTCTGCGAGACGCATCCGCGGCCTTCGAAGGCTTTCACGAGGAGGCCCCGCCTGCCGGCGCCTCGACACACGCCGTGGTGACCGTAGAACTGCTCGACGCGTTGCAGGAGGGCTCTCAGTGCCTCGCTCACTCTGTCGGGGCGGTGTCTGCCGCGACGAAGGCAGAGGCCGCAGGCTTGACGCCGCGGAGCTGGCCGCCGCCTGTGCTGTCGGCCGCGGCCGTCGCCGAAATCTTCACTCTCAACACCGAGCAGCGGCGGGCTTTTCAGGAGTGTGCCGTAACACTTGCTGCGCAGTGGGCCAAGGGGCTGCGGGAGGTGGCGGCGATGGACACTGGTGCGGCGCCATCTTCCGCTCCCGCCACCCGGCACGGTGTCGCGGACGTTATCGATGACACGCCCGCGGACGGGCAGCTGCTGATGTACCTCGGCGGCACGGCGGGAGCTGGAAAGTCACGCGTCATTGACGCGGTGCGTTTCTTTGCCCTGAGCTGGGCGCGGGCACGCAGTGTCGTTTGCGCCGCACCGACGGGCGTCGCCGCCGCCAACATTGACGGGTCGACGCTACACTCCCTGCTCAAGCTAACGCTGAGTGACAAGCAGAAGAAGGCGACGCTGTCACTGGTGCGCTTCTTCAGCGGTGTCGTGCTCGTCATTATTGACGAGCTCTCGATGATCAGCGCCGACTTTTTGGCAGTCATCGAGCAGCGGCTGCGGCAGGTGGGGGACGCGGGTGTTGTGTTCGGCGGTCTGTCGGTTGTGCTTGGCGGCGACTTGCAGCAGCTGCCACCAGTCGTCAGTACTCCACTTTGGACGGCGGGACGTCCGCCGGCAGCGGGGGATGAGCGGGATAACGCCCGCTACGTCCGCCGCCTGCGTGGCGTGCAGGTGTGGCGGTGCTTCCAGACGGTTGTGTTCTTACAGCAAAACATGCGGCAGGGGGCGGACCCTGCTTTTGCTGCACTGTGCGACCGCATGCGGGCGGGGCTGATGACACGGGCGGACGTTGACACAATCAACAAGAAGTGCCTCGTTTCGCCAGCGGCGCCGCTGGTGCTGCCGGAGACGGGCGCCGACAGCTTTTGTCCCATGATCGTTGCCACCAACGCGCTGCGGGTGCAGGTGACCAAGAGTATCATGCGGCGGTGCGCCCGGCAGCTGCCGGAAACGAACAAGCCGGTGCGGCACTACCCGACCGTGCGGATTGTGAGAGGATCGGGGGTGGGGGTGGATCGGCGGGCCGTGGCGGCGGCAGTGGAGGCACTACCGCCGTCACGCACGGGCAAGCGGGACATGATGTTGGAGACTTTTGACGGGGAGCTGTTGATGGTGGACTACAACGTCGGCACCGAGGCGGGGGCGGCCAACGGCAGCCTAGTGCGGCTGTTGTGCGTACACTACCCCGCGGGCACGACGTTTTCGGACGTCGCCGTAGCGGGCGGCGGCGTGATGCGGGTGCCGTCCGCTGACGCGGACATCCTGTACGTGCTGCCGTTGGAGCAGCCCCGGGGGTGGAAGCGGCTCAACGGCATCCCCCCATGGCTACCCGACGAGACGGTGCCAATCGTGCGGAAGGAGGCGCGCTTTTCCGTCAAAGTCGACGATGTGTCTGTTTCGGTTGCAGCGTGGCAGTTTCCGGTCACGTCAGCCCTCGTTATGACGGCGTACAAGGTGCAGGGGAAGACGACCGACTTCATCTTTCTGCTCGAGTGGTCTTCCTTTTTCGCTTGGTGCGTTGCGTTCGTGGTCTTCACGCGCGTGCGGGAGATGAGCAAGCTGTTTATTGCTTGCCCGCTTACGTGGGAGACCGCGCAGACCTTCACGCCGCCACCTGAACTGGTGGCGGAGTTGGGCCGCTTGCGAGCCCTGGGGGCGGCAACTGCGGCTCGCGACGGCCCTTCTGCTGCCAACGCGTCGCTGCTGGCGAAGGCGGGCTTTAGCGCCATGGGCGAGTCGGTCGCACAAGCGTCTCAGAATCCGGCGGTAGCCGCGGCGGCGCCGCCCATGGGCTTGGGGGCGTTCCACTGCGCGCGCATCGTTGCAGCGCCGACGGAGCGGCTATCCATGGGTGCTGGCTTGGCCGTCGCCGCATTCACCTCGGTGGCGGTGGTGGGCACCAGCTCCAGCGTGTTTGGCCTTCTCGTTGTGTTGGTTTCATTCAGCGCCTGCTGCTTGGCGGCGCTGCCTTGCGGCTTCCCGACCCGGAGATTGAAGACGCGCGTGTGCAGCGCAGCCGCAGCCGGGCATCCACGTCGCAAGCCCGACGCCGGAGTTTCCCGCCACGTGCGGCACCAAACGGTCTCGACGAAGTCCGCGTTTGGAGCGACTGTTTCCGCGGACACGACCGAGTGGCCGACGCCGGGCGTTCATGGGGCGCTCTTTCGCTCTTCCCCACGGCTTGTCGCTGCTGTCCTTGACGTGGAAGACCCGCTGTCGCCAGTGACGCCTGCCGCCAAGTCCCTCATTGCCGCCGGCGTGGCGGCGGGGGTGGTGGGCGCGGACGGCGCGGCAGAGCAGGATGAGCTGCTCGTCGTTGGGTTCGGCAACGAGCGCATCACGAGGCGCGTGTTGCGGTGCTTTAAGCCCGGGGAGTGGCTGGAGGACGAGAACATCAACGGGGTCCTATCGATGCTGCAGAACCGCAACGAGTCGGACGTGGCCGCTGGGCGGGCGGTGCCGGTTTGTCTCTTCCTCAATACCTTTTTCTACCAGCAGTTGACGAACGGCGGCCGGGGCCGGTACACCTTCGACGGGGTGCGCCGGTGGACGGCACGACGGGACCTGCTATCAGTCGACCTCGTATTTGTAGTCGTCAATCACGGGGGCGGCCACGGCAACCACTGGACGCTCGCGGTGGTCCACACCGTGGACGGGGCGGTCGAGCACTTTGACTCGAATGGGCGCGAGCACCCCGCCGTCACGTCAACCCTCGGGCGGTGGTTCCGCGACGCCGTGCGTAGCCGCGGCAGCATCCCACCGGCGCCTGCTGTCCCGATCGACCACGGGGCGGGGGCGCCACAGCAAAGCAACAACAATGACTGTGGCGTGTTTGCGGTGGCTATCGCGTCAGCGCTGGCACGGTTGAAAGCGGTGGCCGACGTGACGGCGCGGCGGATGGTGTACTTTCGGCTCCGTTTTGCGGCCGAGTTGCTGGCGTCCGGGACGCGAGCGTAGAAGCAGGTGCGGGGTACGGGGTGAGGGATGGGGTTTGAGGAGTGCGACATCTGGGTGATGTCGAGGAGGGTTGGGTGGAGCCAAAGATGGGCCGCGGAAGTGCTGGCTTCGCGTGATCGCATACATCCGGGCGCTCCTTTTCGCTCCCGTGGCAGCACAAGCAGCTTATTTATTTCACGCGTACGCGTCACGCATGGAGTAGGACGCAAACAAAAAGAGCGTACGCTCGGATGTGGAACGATACGGAGGACGTTGCAGAAGAACATTCACAGGCAGACAGGCGGGCATGATGAAACGCGCAGAAAGAAGAGAAGAGCGACGAAAGAAACACATGAGACTGGCTGCTCCAGGTGACTACTTGGTTCGGCTGAGAAAGGTCTTCTCTGCCGCATCGGCAACGAGAAGGCACATCAAGTCCCACTCATTCTGCGGCACGCCCATGGGGCTGCCGTCCGACGACGGCACGCCGCCCGGCGCAGGTGCCGTCACACCCGGTAGCGGCGGCGGCGGCAGAAGCGGCGGCCGCGGCGGTGGCGTAGGGAGCGTTGGCACCAGCGGCCCAGGTCGCGGTGCGGATTCCGGTCCGGCGCCGGCCACGGCGCCGGTCGACGGACGCTCGTTCATGCAACCGCCACCGCCCGCCTGCCCGACGGCTTGCACCAACTGAGGCGAGGGCTCACGCGCTCGTGCCTGAGGCGCCTGCAGGTGCGCCGCGTTGCCCGTCGGCGGGCGGCCGGCGGAGGCGGCGGCGCCGTCGCGGACGGGCGGGCGACGGCCCAACGGCATCGGGGCCGGCGTCAGAGACAGATCGATCACCGGGCGCGCCGCGGCGCCCATCGACGGGTGGACGGCGGCGGCGTCGCCGCCACCTTGGCGCGGCGGACGGCGGCCCAGCGGCATCGGCGCAGACGGAGGCGCCAGCCCGCATACCGGGCCCGCCGTGACACGCGTCGGCGGGTAGACGGCGGCCGCATCAGCGCCACGACCATCTGGCGGACGGCGGCCCAGCGGCATCGGCACCGACCGGGGCACCCGCCCGAATGCGGGGCCCGCCGTGAGGCGCGTCGGCGGTTGGCTGGAAGCGGCGGCGGCGGCGGCTCGGCCTGGGGGGCGACGGCCCAACGGGATCTGCTGCGGCGGAAGCAAGGGCCTAGCCGGCATTGCCGCCATTGTCGAAAGGGGGCGGCTGGTACCGGCGGATGCGGCACCTATGACGGGAAGGGTGCGCCCAAATGGCGTCATAGCCGCTGATACGGGCAGCCGAAGCGGCGGAAGCACCGCAGCGGCCGAGGATGAGTGCCCTACAGCGGAGGGTGCGCCACATCCGACGAGTTTACCGGCAAGCTGAAGCGCCTGGCCCACAGCGCCAATGGGGGGTACCGGTAATGCAGTGCACCCGTTGGCTGTGGCCGCAAAGAGTGGCTGGGCCGCAGAGAGTGCCGAAAGCGATGAAAGCGGTGGCAAGGTGCTACTGCGCACGCCGCCGCCGCCGAGAACGACCGGGACGCGGTCCTTGTCCTGCGTCAACTCCAACGTTGCGACGCCATAAGGTGCGGACGGAAGCGTGGCACGCCCGGCGTTGATCACGCCCGTCATGAGCAGTGAAGACATGTCTCTAGCCGCATCGGAACGCGGTTCATTCAGGGCGGCCCGGTGCTCTTGGCTATCAGCCGGCGGGACAGATGGATGTATGGCGGCATCTTGGTTGGCAGTGCCGTCGTCCGGATTCGGCATCGGCGTCGGCCGGCGGCGGCGGTGGCCGCGCCGCGTGGCCGCCCTCACTTGGCTGGCTACCAGCGCCGCCTTGAGCCACTTGGGCACCCTGTGTCGGTGAGACCTTTTGGAGACCCGCGGATTCCGGCAGTCGGTGCTTTCCGACGGCGGTGCGAGTGGCGGAGACCACGCCGGCGGCGTGGTCGGTGCAGGGGACGACGGGCGGTAGTTCATGCAGCAGATAAAGCCACTAAAGCAATTGGTGACTGGCACGGACTGCGGCGTCCCGACGGCGTCCGGTGGCAACACGGCCGGTGTCACCGCCACGGAGGGTACAGATGTAGGCCTCGCAGGGAGGGAGGTAGGCCCCGCCTCCGTCGCTCGCGTGACCGCCGACACGTACCGGTGCTGCAGGTCCCATGTGGCGACCGGCGAGGAGGGACCACACGACACCAGCACTGGGGCCGCAGCGGACGTAGTCGGGGGTAAGGCCACGGGGGGGAGCAAAACAGGGGCCGGGGCCGCGTCTGCCGGCAGATGCACGGCCACGGGTGGGGAGAAGGACGGCAGAGGTAGCGTCTCCACTGGCGCCTGCACAGACGGCAAAGAACGCCGCGGTGGCGGCGGCAGCTCGGCCAAGGGCGGTAACACGGCCTCAGGCGGGGACGGGAGCGACTGAAGTACCGCTCTGGCGGGCGATGAACCGTCCGCGGGTAACAGCACAGGCGCGGGCGCTGTCGGGGACGACACGGGAGGCGCGGTCGGGGACGACGGGGGCGGCGCGTCGGCACGTGGCGACCCGTCCGCGGGCGGATGCACGGTCACTGGCTCGGGCAAGGACGACGGCGACGTCGCGTCCACCGGCAGCAGCACGGCCTGAGGTGGCGGAAGCGGGGGCGGCGCCGCGTCAGAAGGTGGT
>Ga0114957_1003499_pt1 | contig 14114 bp, 10 predicted proteins | sample BantaG_FD_87175 | JGI IMG/M metagenome (GOLD analysis project Ga0114957, IMG submission 87175) | Marine algal microbial communities from Bantry Bay, Ireland - BantryBay_4 metaG | ecosystem: Host-associated > Algae > Red algae > Unclassified | place: Bantry Bay, Ireland | collected 2014-11-21 | reverse complement strand
TATTGTCCGACCTTAACTCATTCCTTAACTATTTTTTTGCGCGAATAATCTTTCACTTCGTGCGAATACTATTTATTAACACACCAACCTCAAATAATCGACAGCTAATCGGCGAAATAATTTTAAATTTGTAAACATGAATACTATCAAATTGGATGATTATCAAATCCACCTTGGAGCCTTTGGAGAAGATCTTCGTGAATATCTGCGTAGAGGAAACTATCCTCAGGTATTTATCATCGTAGATGAACATACCCGTGCGGATTGTTTACCTTTTCTGGAAAAAGAAATGGGTTCTATTTCTTATAAAATAATTGAAATTCAATCGGGCGAAACCAACAAAACCATCACTACCTGCACCCAAATCTGGCAACAAATGATGGAGGAGGAAGGTGGACGTAGAGATTTGACGATTAACCTGGGAGGAGGCGTGATTGGCGACATGGGGGGATTTTGTGCCAGTACATTTAAGCGAGGGATGGATTTTATACAGATGCCAACGACTCTTTTATCGCAGGTCGACGCCTCGGTAGGGGGGAAATTAGGAATTGACTTTGCAGAAATAAAAAATAGCATCGGATTATTTAAAAATCCACTGGCCGTCATGGTCTGGCCGGAATTTTTAAAGACGCTTTCGCCCCGTGAATTGCGTAGTGGATTTGCAGAGGTAATCAAACATAGCTTGATTGCGGATGCCGAACAGTGGACGGAACTACAGCAAATTGAAAATATGGAGGTTTCGCACGCCGTAAAATTTTTGAAAAAATCTATTTTAATCAAAAAAAATATCGTGGAAGCGGACCCTTTTGAGTCCGGATTACGTAAAGTGCTCAACTTCGGTCATACCATTGGTCATGCCTTGGAGAGCAATGCTTTGCATACCGATCAGCCGCTTTTGCATGGTGAAGCCATTGCTGCCGGAATGATTTGTGAGAGTTATCTCAGTCTGAAAAAAGGATTATTACTCGAAGATTTAAATCATATTACTCGGTTTTTATTAAAACAATATGGAAAATCTGGATTTGGAAAAGATAGCTATCCAAAATTGATGGCTTTGATGCAACAGGATAAAAAAAATGACACAACTGAAATTAACTTTACGATGCTAAAATCGCCGGGAGAAGCGTTATTTAATCAGATTGCCAGCGAGGCAGAGATTATCGCGAGCTTGGAGTATTATCGGCAACTATAGCGTTTTGAATAACTTCTTTAGACCTTTTACCCTTATTTTATTAATATCCTCTCAACGAAGCGTATATTTGTAAAAAATAAGGGGATGCGCTCTAAATGCACTCCTTTCATAGGATTGGAGAAAACACAAATTTGAATCAATATGGATCAGCCAAATAACAATGCGGATAGTGGAAATTCGATTCGTCAACAACGTTATCCAAAATATCGGAAAATCGTAAAGTTGATGTGGGGAGCGACCATTCTGGGAATACTGGGAGTAATCCTATTATTTGTCATTCTTTCATTTCAGGATTTGCCAACTTTCGAAGAACTGGAAAATCCTAATAGTAATTTTGCTTCCGAATTATACGCAGCCGATGGAGAAGTACTCGGTCGGTACTATGTAGAAAATCGTATACCTGTTGATTTTGATCAATTGTCTCCCTATCTGGTAAAAGCACTGGTCGCTACCGAAGATGAACGTTACTATGGTCACTCTGGAATTGATTTCGAAGCCCTTTCCCGGGTAATCGTACGGACCGGATTGATGGGACAACGAAGCGCGGGTGGTGGGAGTACGATTACCCAGCAACTGGCCAAATTACTTTATTCTGATCGGAATTTTGCTGGTATGAATTTTATTGAAAAAATATTTGCTTTAGGAACACGCAAGTTTAAAGAATGGATTACGGCCGTTAAACTCGAACGTAGTTATACCAAAGAAGAGATCATGGCGATGTATCTTAACAAATTTAGTTTTACAAATGGTGCCTATGGAATCAAAGCAGCTTCCGAAATCTATTTCGGGACCAGTCAGGATTCTTTACGCATAGAAGAGGCGGCGACATTGGTGGGAATGTTGAAAAATCCGTCCCTTTACAACCCAATCCGACGTCCGGACATTACGACCAAGCGTAGAGAAGTGGTGCTGAAACAAATGCAAAAAGCGGGTCATATTTCTCAAGAAGATTATAATACCTTGCGGGTCTTACCCCTTGATATGAGTAACTTCCGTCGAAAAACACACGCGGATGGTCTTGCTCCTTATTTTAGAATGGAGCTTAGAAAAGAGTTGAGCCGAATTCTAAACCGTCCCGAAAATTTAAAAACCAATGGAGAACCTTATGATATCTATCGGGATGGACTAAAGATTTATACGACCATTGATCCAAAAATTCAGGCACACGCAGAAGTAGCTATGTATAAACACATGGAAAAACTACAAAGAACTTTTGATCGGCACTGGAAAGGAAAAGATCCCTGGACGTACGAAGACAGCGATACCGATATGGAGCCCGAAGAAATGGAACAAGATTTGGCTACTCGTGCGCGTTCACTCCAAAAAAGTATCAGAGAGTCAGACCGTTATCAGCGGTTACGCGCCGAAATTCTAGAGCCCGCCATCAAGACTGCGGCAAAAAAACTAGATGGATTTGAACTGAGAGATCACGATATTGATCGGATGATTCAAGAAGAGCGAGAAAAGGGAACGATTGCCAGGCTAGTTTCTCAAAAACTGGTGGGAAGTCCATTGGCTGCTAAATATAAAAAGTTGTTGAAATCGGATGAATGGAAGGAAGTGAAAGCGAAATTTATTACTTTGCGAAAAGCAGCTACCGATAGTTTTAATAAGGCTACCAAAATGCGGGTGTTTGCTTATAATGAACAAATGGAGAAAGATACGACGATGACTCCGCTGGATTCTATCAAATATCACCAGATGTTTTTACAATTGGGATCCATTGCTGTTGACCCTAAGACTGGGTATGTGAAAGCCTGGGTGGGAGGTATTAATCATAAGTATTTTCAGTTTGATCATGTGACTTCTGAGCGTCAAGTGGGTTCCACCTTTAAGCCTTTTATCTACGCCACAGCGATTGCTCAACAGTCGGTTTCTCCTTGCATGCAGGTGTATGATTTGCCCTATACGATCCACGCAGGAGAAGGAAATTTTCACCTAAAAGAAGACTGGACACCTAATAACGCCAATGGAGAATACAGTGGTGCTCCTTACACGTTATTTAAAGGATTACAACATTCAAAAAATACCGTTTCCGTTTATTTGATGAAGCAGTTGGGCGACGCAGAACCGGTCAGAGACTTGGTAGATAATATGGGATTGTCGAAAGATGCAAAGCGTAGCAATGGGACTTACGTTGTTCCTCATGCACCTTCGATTTGTCTAGGTTCTTGTGAGTTAACAGTACAGGAACTGGCTGGTGCGTATACTACTTTTGCCAATGATGGAATTTACAACAAGCCAGTTTTTATTAATAGAATTGAGGATGGCCACGGCCATGTTATTTATGAAGAAATTCAAGAGGAGCGCAGAGCATTAAATCCTAATGCTAATTATGTCATGGTGAATATGTTGGAGAGTGTCATGAAACAGGGATTACCTGGCTTTGGAAATATAAAAAGCGAGGTAGGTGGAAAGACCGGAACGACTAATAACTATGTAGATGGCTGGTTTGTAGGTCTAACCCCTGATCTAGTAGTAACTACTTGGGTGGGAGGAGATAACCGTTGGGTTAGATTCCGTAGCCTAAATTTGGGAATTGGTGCCAAGATGGCCCGTCCTTTCTTTGCCAAATTATTGCGTAGTCTCGAAGAAGACGAAACGATTGATTATGATGTCAACGCTCGTTTTGCAGAGCCTACTGGAAACCTTGGAATTGTGATTGATTGTGAACAATACGACTACCAGGGAGAAAGCCCACTCAACTTTGACGATATGGTACCAGTAGAAGAAAACGAAAACTTTGGTGATGATGACTTTTTTGGTGACGAAAGCCCTGCGGTTAACGACACGACTAAAAACAAACAAATAGCCGAAGAAAATGAAGAATTTGGGGAAGAATTTTAAATGTAAAATAGCCAACCAACCTACAAAACAAAGACCCTTGATATTGAGAAAATTACTGCCTGGCTTACTGCTATTGGGAATATTATTATTGATATTTACCCTTACTCAATGTGTACCTGCTAACAAAGAAATTCTGACGGACGTTAATTTGGATTTTAAAGATCCTGTTTATCGACAACTATATGGGTATCAAGATCAACTGTTGACGGACAGCATTTTGCCTTTTTTTCACGACCGCGACCCAAGTTACCGCTATGCGGCGGCCCTTGCCTTTGCATCCAATAAAGATCCATTGGTGGTTGATTCTCTCATTCAATTGTTAGACGATGAGGTACAAGAAGTAAAAGTGGCAGCAGCGTACGCTTTGGGACAAATTGGCAGTGAAAAATCTGGTCCAGCTCTTGTAAAAGCGTTTGCCTCCGATACCCTGGCTACTTCTCAGAAGTTCAAGAAAATTGCATTGGAATCCATCGGAAAATCTGCGTCCGGTGAATATCTCGATAATATCAGTAGTGTGAAAAGTTATTTTCGTAGTGATACTATGCTTTTGGAGGGTCAAGCTTACGCCATCTACCGCTATGGACAGCGGGGAATAACCTCTCCTATTGGTACTCAGCGGATGGTAGATTTACTTGCGAAAAAAGGATATCCGGAATCAGTTCGGTTGATTGCGGCTAATTATCTTTATCGAACCAGAGATATACAGATTGATACTTTTGCCGGAAAATTTTATCAGGCAGCACAGCGGGAAAACAATCCACAGATATTACAGGCTTTAGCTATAGCTATTGGAAAAACCAAAAAGCCTGTTGGTTTGGAAGCACTCAAATATCTTTACGGAAAATCGGATGATTTCCGGGTACGGGTCAATGTCATTCGGGCCATGGGTAATTATGATTATCTTGAAGTAAAGGATTTGATCTTTAACGCACTAAAAAGTAATAATCAGCATATTGCTCAGGCAGCCAGTCAATTTTTTGTGGACTACGGAACTGCAAAAGAAGGCACTCTTTATTTTTCTACCGCTAAAAATACCGAAAGTCTTTCTTGGCAAGTTCGCAATAATCTACTACGAGCGGCGAATCGGCACGTCCCCGTGTATTTTGTGAATACTATAAATAATATCAACGGAGAAATAAAAGCAAGATTTGAGGCACCCAGCGATAACGTTTACGAAAAGGCCGGATTGTTAATTGCTCTGTCAGAATATGGTTGGAATTATAAATACATTTATCAAAAAGGATATCAATCGGAGCAGACGATCATCCGGTCGGCAAGTGTGGATGCGTTAGCAGAGATTGCAATGAAACCTGATTTTGATAAGTATTTTGGAGGAAGCGCCCGTCGGGTAAAAAAAGCCTTAGCGGACTATTTTCAGGAAGCGATTGAAAAAGGAGACATTGCCATGATTGCTTACGCAGCAAAGGTACTACGGATGCCTTCTCTAAATTTTAAGGTAGTGGTGGATAGTATTGATTTTATGACCACCGCCATGAGTAACCTAGAGTTGCCAAAGGAAATTGAAATAAAATACGAGCTGCAAAAAACAGTCGATTACTTTAATAATGTTACGGCACCTACCAACCTCCCGCCCCGCTACAATCATCCCATTGACTGGGACTTGATTGAAGGAATTAATCCGGATGCAGAAGCAAATATATTTACCTCAAAAGGAGAAATTACTTTATCACTCATGTTACAGCACGCACCGGGAACGGTCGCCAACTTCGTACGGTTGGCACGTAATAATTTTTTTGATAATAAAAATTTCCACCGGGTAATTTCTAACTTCGTCGTTCAGGGTGGTTGCCCGCGTGGGGACGGATATGGTGGACTGGACTATACGATTCGATCTGAATTGGGGATGACTTATTACGATGATGCCGGATACGTGGGGATGGCTTCTGCTGGAAATCATACCGAATGCACCCAATGGTTTATCACTCATACTCCTACCCCACATTTGGATGGTAACTATACTATTTTTGCAAAAGTAAAATCAGGAATGGATGTCGTTAATCAATTGCAAATAGGAGATCGAATTACAGATATTAAAATTCAAAATTAAAAATAGACTTTATTATTAACTCATTCCTAAATAGCTTTATGAGTTCAAAAATAGAGATTTTGTTTCCAATTGATGAACACGCGGAACCTCGTAGCCGTAGCTACGAAGGTGAGCATGTGAAGAAGAGTGGGAACAAAAGATTAATTTTGAGCCATACTAAATTATTTAGAATAAAGTCTAATACTAACCACCTTTATACGGTCAGCATTCTTTTTCCAAATCACATCAACTTATAAAAAATGAAGAATACACCACTAACAAAGATTCACGAAGGTCTAGGTGCAAAAATGGCAGGTTTTGCCGGGTATAACATGCCTATTTCTTATCAGGGAATTAAAGATGAACACGCAGCTGTCCGACAAAAAGTAGGCGTCTTTGACGTATCGCACATGGGAGAGTTTATCGTCCGTGGCAAAGAAGCACTCGACTTATTACAGCTCGTCACTTCTAATGACGTTAGTAAACTCAAGATAGGCGACGCGCAGTATTCTTGTTTGCCCAACAAACATGGCGGGATCGTTGACGACTTATTGGTGTATCGACTGACAGAAGATAATTGTTCTGAAGGCGAGCAAGCCTACATGTTGGTGGTAAATGCATCTAATATTGAAAAAGACTGGAACTGGATTGTGGAGCAAAATACTTTTGATGCGAAAATGATCAACATATCTGATCAGACTGGGCTCCTAGCGATACAAGGCCCCCAAGCAATTGCGCTTTTACAGCCACTAACTGACGTAGACTTGAACAGCCTTTCTTACTATACTTTTACTAAAGGAACATTGGCTGGACTAGACAACGTCTTGATTTCTGCTACTGGATACACTGGCGCGGGTGGATTTGAATTATACGTCAATAGTAATCAGCTGCTGGCTTTATGGAAAGCTTTATTTACCAACCCGGCCGTGGAAGTAACGCCCATTGGGTTGGGTGCACGGGACACCTTACGACTTGAAATGGGATACTGCCTCTATGGTAATGATATCAACGACACGACCTCTCCCATTGAAGCAGGGCTGGGATGGATTACTAAAACAAAAAAGGATCATTTCAATTCCATTGAGATATTTCGGGCACAGCGTAAGGACGGGATTAATCGAAAATTGGTGGGATTTACCTTATCTGACCGAAGGGTGCCCCGGCACGGATACCAAATCGAAGATGCAGCAGGAAATCTGATTGGAGAAGTAACTTCTGGAACACAATCTCCATCACTAGATATTCCAATCGGTATGGGATACGTAAAAAAGGGCTTTGATCAACCGGGGACAACGGTGATGATTGTAGTAGGTAAAAAGCGACTTCCTGCCGTGGTAACCAAACTCCCTTTCTATAAAGTTGATTAAGAATGAAGCACAGTAGTTTCGGATAAACCATTGATTGCCAACACTTCACAAATTTATCGGCACCGTAGCTTCGGCTACGAGCCTCAAAATTTGCATCGTTTTGACAACCAAGCTCTTATCCTTACTTTCTGTGGACATTTTTAATCAACTTTTAAAGTTGGTTAATTTAAATAGAATTATTATTCATCTTCGATGAACAATATCAGGTAAAATCCTATTTCTCCTTTGGATACCGTTTTTTAAATAAAATATCATGACAGTTCACGAAGGTAGAGACAGGTTTATTAATTCCTGGGGTAGTTTGGGATCAAGTTGGGGCATTAGTCGCACCATGGCACAAGTGCACGCACTTTTGCTGTTGGCACCAGAATGCCTATCTGCGGATGAAATTATGGATGAGCTAAAAATCTCTCGTGGTAACGCTAATATGAATATCCGGGCGTTGATTGATTGGGGCTTGGTATATAAAGAGCTAAAACCAGGAGAGCGTAAAGAATTTTTTATTGCCGAAAAAGATATGTGGGAGGTATTTCGCCGTATCATTATTCAACGAAAGAAAAAAGAATTGGAACCGATGCTCAAAGTACTGGATGAAGTCAGCAGTGTAGATGGAATGTGCAGTCACTCGGCAGAATTTTGTAAGGTGATCCAAGACATGAAGGTAATCACTAATAAAGCGGATTCGACTTTAGATAAGCTGATCAAAGCAGATAATAACTGGTTTATTAGCAAATTTATGAAAATGATGAAATAGTCCTTTGGCAAGTAGCCTGTAAATAAGTTATACCCCTTTTCCAATAGTTTTTATCTTGTAGTTTTATAACTAGATTAAACCACCGATCCAGCTTAGGAATGGCGTTTAAATAGATTTAGAAAATGAGTTGATCTATTTTATTAACCTTCCTTACGGGTCATTCCTTAGGAATGAGGTATTAATAAATTAAGAATTTTGGGTTAGAGATTTTTGTTGCTAGTAAGGCAAAAAATGCAGGGATAGCCGCGCTATCACGAGGCTTTTTAACGAGACTAGCGGCAAAAAGATCAAGCCAAAAACGTAAATTTATTATTAACTCATTCCTTAATTATCTTGCAATGGAGATTAACCCTTTTCAAGCAGTGTATCCCAACCTGGCATATATTACGTCCGCTGACTTCTTTTTTGCTACCGTTAAAGAGGCTTATTCGGATTATCGAAAAAGCGATTTTTTTCAAAAATCTGCCGAAGATGCCATCTATATTTATCAAATTAAGACGAATGAAAATACCTACACTGGACTAATCGGGTGTGCCACGGTTCAGGATTATATTAATAATAAAATAAAAAAACACGAGAATACGCTGGCCAGCAAAGAGCAGCAGCAACTCCAATTGATGATCAAACGAGGAGCAGCTGTAAAGCCAATCCTGGTTACCTATCGAACAGTTGGTGCAATCGAAAAACTCATCGCTCAACAGATCAAAAAAATAAAACCCTTTTACACCATCTCATTTGAAGATAGTCTTGAGGAGCATACCATCTGGAAAATCCAGGAGGGAAAGACTATTCAGAAAATTCAGGATATTTTTGCTAAAAAAGTTCCGCATGTTTATATTGCGGATGGCCATCACCGTACATCTACCTCCGCTTTGATGGCCAAAAAGATGAAAGAAAAAAAGAAAAAAGGCCAGTACGATCAGATTTTGACTGCCTTTTTTGCGGTTAAGGAATTATCTATCTATGATTATAATCGGGTAGTTGAGGGACTGGATGATCGGACCATGGCGAGATTTATGGCAGAGATCTCCCAATTATTTGATATTAAAATATTAAAAAAAGCTGCTAAGCCTCGTAAAAAATTTGAACTAACCATGTTAATTGGAGAAGAGTGGTTTCGACTAAAATGGAAAAAAGAAATACTGGAAAAATATAAAACGGAAAATGTGCTTCTGGATGCTAGCTTGCTCGAAGAGGAGGTGATGAAAAATATCATGAAAATAAAAGACACCAAGACCGACAATCGCATCACTTATGTGGAGGGGCCTAAAGGATTTGAACAAATTGCCAAGCGTACCCGTAAAGACGAAAATAAAATAGCATTTTGTTTATATCCCGTGGTAATTGAAGACCTGTTTAAGGTCGCAGATGCCGGAGCAATTATGCCACCTAAATCAACTTGGTTCGAACCCCGGGTAAAAAATGGATTATTGGTTCTAGAGTTTTAAATATATCCACAACACACCTATTTACAATGAAAAAAATTACCGCAGATTTTATCTATCCTGTCACCCGTGATCCTATTAAGAACGGAGTAATTGTTCTGGATGATACGGGAAAAATTTTAGCGGTGGAAGAGAGACGGGAGCATGATCCGACCTCCATGAAAAAGTATCACGGAATTATCATCCCCGGATTTGTCAATACCCATTGTCATTTGGAACTATCCCACATGCGTGGGAAGGTAGGTACTGGAACAGGTTTAATTCCTTTTATTACCAACGTCGTTAAATTTCGTGATTTTCCCGAAGAAGAAATTATGGATGCCATTCGTCAGGCAGATGAGGAGATGTGTAAAGGAGGAATTGTTGCGGTAGGGGATATCTCTAATAAGGTGGATACGGCCGCTCGGAAACTAGCGAGTTCATTGCACTACTATACCTTCGTGGAAATGTTTGATTTTTTAAACGAAGAACTGACCGATAGTGAATTTGAAAAATATATGTCCGTTTTTTCCGGTCAGGCCGGAACCGGGGGTAACAAAAAAAGTGTCGTTCCGCACGCACCGTATACCGTATCAGAAACACTATTTCAAAAAATAAATAGCGTCAATCACGTAGGACAAACCGTTAGTATTCACAATCAGGAGACCCTTGCTGAAAACGAACTATTTCTAACTGGAAAAGGAGAATTTCTAAATTTTTACAAAAACTTTGGGATGCCGCTCAAAACTTTTGTTCCCCTTCACAAATCTTCTATTTACTACGCAATTGAGCATATGGATCCATTGTGCAAAACTTTATTTGTGCACAATACCCTGACTACGTCTACTGACATTGAGGCGGCGCACTCCTGGAGTCCAAATGTTTACTGGGCTACTTGTCCGAACGCTAATTTATACATCGAAAATCGATTGCCGGATTATCGGGCCTTTTTAGATACCCAAGCGCGGATGACCATCGGTACAGATAGTCTAACTTCCAACTGGCAACTTTCCATTTTTGAAGAAATGAAAACTATCGCCCGCTTTAAGTCTTATGTACCTTTTCAGACGCTGCTGGAATGGGCAACTATCAACGGAGCCGAAGCACTGGGGTACGAGCAAACGCTGGGAAGTCTGGAGATTGGTAAAAAGCCGGGATTGGTTTTACTGGAAGGTGTCAACGAAAATAGCTGGCAATCGGGGACCGTGCACCGGGTGGGGTAGTAACTTTTATAATTCTTTGTTATAATTAAAATCTATCCTCGGATATTTTTGCTCCATTTCTGCTATTCTAATCCTAAGCTGTTTTAAAAAATTTTGATGAGCGGAACTATCCGGATGCAAAGGACGATGCGTTAGCATTTGATTAATGGCAAGAACTTCGTCGTAATAATTTTGTGTAGCCTCCGGAAAACAACTTTTTCTAAAATATTCCCAAATATAATCAACCGCCATTTCCGTAGGGTGCATCAAATCATTCTTATAAAAACGGTAATCCCGCAGATCGTCCATTAGTATCTCGTAAGCTGGGAAATAATGAATTGGCTCAAAGTTTTTTTCCAATTCGGCACAAGCCAATAACAAACTCGCCTTACTACGTTGATTTGTAATCAAACCATCGCGGAGATGTCGAATCGGACTGACCGTTAGCATGACTTGTAGATTGGGAAACTGTTGGATTATGCGCTCTAAAATAGACACAAGATTTTTATAAATAGCATCCGGTGAAAATAGCTTTTTGGTAAAGTCCTGACCGGGTAATTTATGACAATTAGCGACCACCTTTCCCGTATCGTTATTTACGAATCCATTAGCGGTTCCAAGAGTCAGTAAAAGGAGATTTGCTTTTTTTAACTGAGTGGAACCTTCGGCTAGTGCCTGATTTATTACCGTCAGCGTTTCCGTATGGTCCGATCCAGAAAATTGTCCGTGGTGTGCAAAACTATGCCACTGTTCCTGATGATAAAATAAATCCTCACCGGTAAAAGGTTGACCTTCCAATAAGCGGAGTAAGCCTCCTGCTATTGGAAATGGATGATAAATCGTTCCGAAAGGATTGAGCCGAACAGACCACCGCCCAGTCGAAAAACGGTCGCCGATTTCTTGCGCAAAACAAGACCCTAGGCAAAGTAGGCGATCATCGGGTTGAATTTGTGGCAGACCCGGCATCGGCGGTAAGATGGTACGAAAGGATTGCATAGTTTCGCCCAAAAATATTACTTTTAAGGTTTAGTAGATAATATTCAGACGCTAATAAACAATTTTGCCTCAAGAGATGAACATTTTTAGCAGATTATTTGGAACAGGAAAAGCAGCAACGGCACCAAAAGTACATTTTGGTCGCTATACGGATGCTTATAAGACCACCGACCAGTATGACGCCTGGGATGAGGCCCAAGAACTATTTGAGGCAGAAAACTATACGGATGCCTACGCGTCTTTTCTGGAATATCTGAACGATCCTACAGTGAGCAATGTCCGATACGAGAAAAATGAGGAGGGTATTAAATTCGAATTTTTTCAAGGATCTAAAAAGATAGAAGGAACTGCCAACCACAAGCAGGTCGTGGTGGAAGCTAAAATCGCCCGGGCCAACCAATTGGATGCCGCATTTATGGAGCGACTAATTCGCCGAAATTTTGATTTAAAATATGCTCGGTTTGCGTTGGACGAGTCGGATATACTAACCATCAAATTTGATACATACACTCTAGATGGTTCTCCCTACAAGTTATATTATGCACTAAAAGAATTGGCAACCAATGCTGATAAACAGGATGATCTTCTGGAAGACGAATTTCAAAATATAACTTTGGTGGGCGTGGACCACCTAAAAAGTATCAGTGAAGAAGAAAAGCAGATCAAGTATGCTTTTTTTATAAAAAAAATAGAAGCGGTCGTCAACGCTATTTCCGATCATGGAAAAACGGTGGAAGAATATCCAGGAGGGCTTGGCTATCATTTGCTGAATACCACTTATAAGCTCGACTATCTCATTCGTCCCGAAGGTTTTATGATGGAAGCACTGGAAAGAATTCATCGATTATACTTTTCAAAAGATGATCGGACGATGGCCGAAAAGGTAACAATGGTACGATCTGAATATCAAGCTTTACTTGAGCGTCCGGTAGAAGATTATTACAGAGAAATGTATCTAACTACCTCTACTTTTGGGATCACCAACCCGGCTAGTCACGACCGAGTTCGTAGTTTTATTGATGGTGAATTAGGAAATATGAGGTGGTTTCGACAGAATGGCTATTTGGATACGGCCCTGGCTGTCCCCGGATATATTGTTGGTTATTGTCTGTTCAATTATGCAATACCTTTGCCTGATCGTGCTTTCTTTCACTTATATTATCAGATTATGGAGCCAGCATATTTTAGAAAATTAGGATTTTTGGAAGTCTATTATGAAGTAGAAAAGAAGACTTTTGATAAAAAAGGAATTCGGCGGGCCATTCGTAATATTGTAAAAACTCACCGGGAAAAATTTCCTAAATTAAATCCAGAAATAAGTAGTCTGGATTTTACGGATTGTGCTGGTTTTGCCAAATCCTATTTGTTGATGGTTCGTAACATAAATATGATGAAGTTGCAATGAGGAAGTCATTATTGAAAAATGGAATTATTCAGATTGCTACCCCGCACAGTACGGGAACCGGGTTTGTTTTGGGGGCGGAAGGATTGATTGTCACCAACGAGCACGTAGTGCGTGACAACCGGGAAGTGGTTGTTTATGGTTTTAACTTTCGGCAGCAAATTGTTCCGGTTGTTTACTTAGATGAAAAATACGATCTGGCTTTTCTGGCTATACCTGAAGGATTTGAAGGAACCACGTTATCATTGGAAACGGAAGAACCCCCAGCGGGAGAGGATACTGTTTACGCGGTTGGACATCCTTACGGGGCAGATTATGTAGTCCAAGCCGGGAATATTACCGCACTGGAAAAAATTAGTTATGGCATTCCTTTTATACATCATACCGCGATGCTAGGTCCTGGATTTAGTGGAGGACCGCTGGTCAACGAAGCCGGAAAAGTAATTGGTGTCAATACCTTTTTGGTGAATAGAGATGAATTCACGGGATTTACGCTTCCGGTCAGTCGATTGAGTCAGCAGATCAGAGAATTTAAAAATAGTAAGATGTCTGTTGCGGTTCTCTGTGGAAATTGTGAATTATTGGTATCAGAAATATCCATTGAATCCGATCGTTGTCCGGGCTGTAACCATAGAATACAATTGGCCTCCACCATAAAGCCGTACCAACCCGTTGGTATGGCTTTGACCATTGAACAATTATTAAGTAGATTGGGGTATGCCGCAAAACTGGCTCGGCGTGGAATGAATAACTGGGATATTGTAAAGGGCAGCGCCCACATAAATATTTCTTATTACGAAAAATCTGGCTTAATAATTGGAGATTCGTACTTGTGTCACCTACCAGCAGAAGATTTATCCCCCCTATATCAGTTTTTGCTACG
>Ga0114957_1003498_pt1 | contig 14115 bp, 4 predicted proteins | sample BantaG_FD_87175 | JGI IMG/M metagenome (GOLD analysis project Ga0114957, IMG submission 87175) | Marine algal microbial communities from Bantry Bay, Ireland - BantryBay_4 metaG | ecosystem: Host-associated > Algae > Red algae > Unclassified | place: Bantry Bay, Ireland | collected 2014-11-21 | reverse complement strand
GATTGATAAAGTTAAAGAATAATCATCTGCCAATATAGGTAAATCAGTCAGCGACAATTCAAAAGTTGCGAAAAGACCCAAACCTGGTGCCGAAGTGGTAGATCCTTCAGCTAGAACATTATCTAGATTGTCCTTTAATTGAAGGGTCACATCAGAACTAAAGCCTGACGAATACCCCATTCCAATTGAGTAGTTAGTATCCTGTATTAGCTGAGTAGGCAATGAAGAACAGAAGGCATTTGTAGGTAATGATGAAGCCACTGTTACGTAACTCGTATCAACTAATCCTTCATCTTCGGTTGTTCCAATTACATGTGTCGTACCATTTAAATTTGCAGTCACTATGCCAAACTCATTTATTGATGCAATAGAAGGATCTCCCACCTCGTAAAATACTTTCGTATTGCTAGCATCCGCTGGAAGAATAAATGGATTAAATTCAAAAGTTTCTGTAGGTACTAAATTTACAGCATCTGGCTGTAACTCAAATCCAAACACAGATACGAAAGGAATGCTATCGACCACATTTACAATACTGCTAGCACTGTGAACACCATCAGTGGTAGTTGCTGTTACAGTTGCACTTCCCAGTGTTAATGCAGAGATCTGTCCATATTCATCTACCGTTACAACATCAGTGTCACTTGAAACCCAATTCAAATTTGGCTCGGTTGCTGTAATTGGAGTAATTTTTGTCAACAGTTTAAATTCTGAAGCTGGATTTAAGTACTTCTGACTTGGCAGAATAGTTAGTGATTCTACAGCTACCGCATCCGTACGGAACAATTTCTTACTATGGTTATATACTCTCATCAAGACAGTACTTATATGTCCACCTTCATCATTAAATCTTACCTTTACTTCATTATTCTCTTGTAGATAATATAACGGCACAGGTATCTCAATCACACCAAACCAGCTTGTTTTCTGAGCTTGATCATACCCCATATAATTTTCAGGTACTTGCACTTCAAAACCATTTACGGTTACAGTTGGCTGCAAGCTGCTACCATGTGGTCTTCCCATTCCTAATCTTAGTACAGCTTCCCCGAAAGTTCCCTCTTCAATATTATTTATTTGAAAACTCTGTTCTACGAACGGTACAATAGGTTGCAAGTAAGTCTCAGCAAAATATTTAGTTTCGTCTACCAACTCATCAATTATTACATCTTGAGCATATGTAAATTCAATTATAGCGGATCCTTCAGCTCCTAATGTTATGCTGCCTAATGAAGAATGGTTTGTCTCATCAAGTTGTGGCGTGCTAATACTTTCATTATAATACAAGTTCTTCACACGAACATTCTGAATCTGTCCATTATGTAGTTCGATAATATTAAGATCTACTTCTTTATCAGTAAAATAAAGATTATTAAGGATCAAATACATCTTGTTACCATCAACATAAGCGTTGCATTGAATATCAGGATCAGTACTCCTAGTATCTATTCTTATACCTCGTACATCAGACCAAAGCTGAAAAAATTTGACCATTTCTGTGTATACATAATGTACTCCAGTTTGACCAGGTAGTTCATTATTCTTTCTCATTAATCGCCATGGATATGGACTACCATTTGCTTGGATACCCCATAATGCTTTAACGATTACAAATGGAATCGCAGACAAAACATCTTGCGGTCTTTCTGAGAATTGTAGCAACATACCAGTAAATGATTTCATCGTCAGCCAGTCTCTGTAAGGAGACCAAGGTTGAGACTCTAAGCTCAATGCTCTACCACCGTATTCTGATATTACATATGGTTTAGTTTCTCCATATGAGAGCATACTATACTGGTCTATCATGTCAAACGTACCTTCTAGATAACTTCCTCTTCTTATTTTTTGAAGATTGCTACCGTCTAGATTGAAGTCATAATAATGTATAGACCAGAAATCCATTCTATCGCCAGAGGTATCCATAAATAGTTTCCACCGTTCGTGCCACCTCTGAAAATTATCAACTTCAAAATTTGGAAAGGCTGCACAATAACCACCAAGTTTCACATCTGGAACTTGAAGTCTAATAGCATCTGCAGCTTCGTTGTGGAAATTAAATATTTCTATGGGTTGAACGTCACCTTCTGTCACAAATTCATATAACGGCTCATTCATTATCTCAACATAAGTTGGTTTGGGCTGCCCATTTCCTCCATGAAATTCATTGATATATCTTCCCATATATTCACCAGTAGCGGTTCCATTTGCGAATGACCATCCTTGACCTGTAAGTGTCCCATCTGGATAGAAAGGATAATGTTGTGAAGCTATCACTAGAGAATTTCTCGATTCAAATTTATGTAAATTCACCTTAGATTGGTAACTATTTCTTACTGCATTTCCCTTTATCGTCATATCTACAGGATCTGCATAGCCAGTTCTTAAGGGATCTTCCCTCACCTGACCTACTTGATAGCTTATACCTCCAGTGTTACGACCTAAATAGACATCGTACTTTAATAGAAAGCTATCTCTTAGATTTCCGAAATTTCCAAAATTATTTCCAATTTCCCAATCGTTCTCAGTTTGGTCAGCATGAATTAATAGCATTCTACTTCGATCAAATGAATCCATACCACCAACTACATGTCGAAAGTTTGGATGGATGTCTACCGTAATTTGCGCTTCAAGTGACATCTGAAACATTATAAAAAATGCTAAAAAAAGTATTTTATTCATAATCATATTATTTTATTTTATTAGATCTTGTTCTTTAGAAGACTGTCTATCTTCATTGGATTCGACCTTATTCATTTATTATATCTCTCTGCTAATATACCAGCTCGAGTTTTTTCCTTTTATATATCTCACTTAAAATCCATCAATCCAGTTTAGATATTATTTGGAGCGGAAGAATATGGTCATCATACATATTCCCATCGCTAGATGTGAAGGTAACTCGTAATTGGTAGAAGTGTCCTTCTGGAAGTCTACCTGTTGGAGTAGTATCTTCTAGCGAAAATAACATATTTGCAGTTCCAGATTCTGTATATAGTGCATCTTTATAAGTCAGTACTTTGTCTTTCTCTGGTATCCACTTACTTTTAAAATGACGCAGCCAAAACCGTATTCCTCCCTCGTCAGCTGATATAACTTTATTTCCAGACCCTGCGTGATATCGAACCATTATCTCTATAGTATCATCAATATTTAATGGTTGATTTTCATATTGTTCTTTATTGAGTATTTCAATGTAAGGTTCGACAAATTGCTCAACATCAAACTTCATCTCTCCAAAGACAGATTGATCAATGTTATACGCTCTTATAAATGTTTCTCCAGCCCCCACAGCTCGAACAATTCCATATTCATTAACGGTAATTATATCAGTATTCCCGGAAGTCCAAATTAGTTTAGAATCATCTGCGTTGGTAGGCATTGTTGTTGCTATGACACTTAGTTCCTGTCCAGTATACAGCTTATTCGAATTAGCGTTTATTGAGATCGATTTAACAGGCACCGGTTTCCAATTTACAATTTTAAATTGTGTACTGGCTGTCATTCCATTGGATTGACTTGTAGCTGTGACTATGGCCGTCTGATTAGCTACTCCCAAAACATTTACCATCCCTTCATCATTCACACTTAGAATATTATTATCGCTGGATGACCATTCTAAATTTGTATTTGCATTTGAGGGTGTCACCTTAAGCGATAATTGTGATGTAGTTCCTTCTCTAAGTTCTATAGGATTAATTAATAGTGAAGTGGGATCAACAAAATCTGTGTCGTAGTAAGAATTAACCTCTTTATTAAAGAACTCAACAGTCTCACCGTTTCTCCATCTTATACGAATTCGTTTTATACTATCTACTTCGCCTAATCCAAAATGCACAATATTCATTAAACTTTGAGAAAAAATCTCCCCAGCAGATCCAACTCTTTTTCTAAATTCTTGCTCAGCGGTGGTAACAACTATTTCAGCAGATATAGGATCGACATTATCTTCTGGAGAATATCCTACTCTAATCGTCACATAATTTCCACCCCGATTTGTTTGATTGGAATAGAGATACCATTCACCTCCTTCACTACCATTTAAAAGATCAACTTTACCATCCAAATCGAAATCAAATGCTTGCCCCATATCTCCATTACCAGGTCCACCAACATCATTTGCACCGTGCATTGTTACAGTCTCATATGTGCCATTGCCAGAATTGAGAAGCATTATATCTGAAATTCTTGCACCAATCCTACCCCAACGATATATGAAAAGATCTTGATGGCTGTCATTGTTAAAATCAGCTGTAGTTACTCCAAGTGCATTGCCACCTTTAGGAATCTCCCATTCTTTGGATACGTCTGTAAAATGACTTCCATCATTACGTAGTAGAACATCAGCTTGATTTCTATTTTGTGGTATAAAATCGGGAGTAACACCAGTTAACCCTAGAAGGCTAAACCTATATTGCCAAAAAATGTTACCATCTCTGACCAAAGCTGCTTTCCATTTCGAATTTCCAGTGTATCCCAAATAGAAACCATTCTCAGTAAAATCTGATGGCCACCCTGATGCCATATCTTGGGTAATTTCCAAATCTTCATCAGACTTTAAATTGCGAACATTTTTATCACTACCCATAAATACTGGATAATCTTTACCAAGTTGCTCCCCTTGCGCCAGGTAATAATATTTAACTATCCTTATGGAATGATCCGCAGTAAAGTCAAATGCGTCCACACCTTTATAACCTCTAGTTTTTAATGATAATTCACCATCTATCGGATTAAAATCCAATGATGGCTCCTCCCCCTCACCATGCTCAAACAACATTCCTCTAGCCAAGTAAAGATCTAAGTCTCCATCATTATCAATGTCTAAGTCTGTGACTGCCATTATCTGTCTTAGATCATTAATGTGGACAGGAAGTAAACTTGTAATATCTGTAAACGAGAAATCACCATTTCCCTTCCATATGGACAGTGGACTGTAGAAAACAACATCATCTATATTATCATTATTAAGATCTGTAACAAGAACTCTAGATTCCTCTACATCCTCAATACCACTTATGGATTTATATGTGAATCGCCCGTCTCCTAAATTTTGATAGAAATATTGTTGTGGTTTATCAAGAAGTAGACTTGCCTCGTTTACGAGAAATAGATCTAAATCCCCATCTAAGTCCATGTCGATCCATCTGGACCCGCGTCCTCTTCCTCCTCTATCAATACCTACATCACCCGTATATCTTACTAATACGCTATTATTGTTTAAATAAAAGTTTGCCCTTGATGGATTGGTTCCGTTTCCACCACCTTCGGCTAACACTAGATCAAGGTCTCCATCATTATCAAAGTCGCCAAGTGATGTCCCGTGCAGATCATGTTTGAACCATCTGGCCAAGTCTTTGTCATGTTTGGTTACTGTGCCATCACCATTATTCCAATACAGCTTACTTGTTTCTGCATTGTGATTATTAGCGATAAAATCATAGTCACCATCATTGTCTATATCAGCAATAGAAGGACCACCATATTTGATTGAGGATACTTTATCTAACCCTGCCGTCACCGAAATATCTGTAAAAAAAGGAATTTCAATATCTAACACATCATCAAAATAGAAACTATTTACCGTCAGTTTTTCATCAAGTGACTGAAAACGAAGTTTTACTTCCCCAAGCTTATGGAAACGAACAATGGCAGTCATTTGCTGTGATCCCTTAATAGGAAAATTAAAATCATCAACCAAAAGATTCTCATCAGCGAATACGCTCAGCCCGGCATATTCTCCAGTATTACTAATATTCACTATCAATCTCTTGGTTAAACTTCCCACTACTAAATAATCAAGGATAACAGGCTCTGAGGGAGCAACTTCTATCGCCTGATACAGATCTTTTGTTACCCCACATGACATGAAAGATATTAGCAAACCTAAAAGAAAAAATAAATTCAGACATCTTAGCATCTAGTATTTTTATAAGTTTCTTACCGTTTAAATATTTTATAGTTTTAGTTGGATTAAACTGTATATGTAAAGTATAAAAAAGCACTTAAGAAATCAACTTAAGTGCCTTCTCATATAGGTGTCTTTTGCTTATGGTCTAAGCTGAACTTCAGCTAGTATTATATTATCAAGATAAAATCTCAACATCTCGGGATTAGCAGCATTAAAACCTCTAATTTCAAAATGATAGTCTCCTGTTTCATCAAATTTCACAAAATTTGAACTGTATACCCATTGATTGGTAGGAAAGTCAGCATTGATTTCGGGATTTGGGAATGCGTTATTTATGGACTGTATATCATCTAATTTCCAATAAAACCGTAGATCTGGTTGAAGTGCTGTGGCCGGAGTACTTCCAGCGTCTACAACGTATATCCAACTTCCCACCTCATAGGTTTTAGTACTATTTGCAGGAAACTGCACATACTCATCACCTATATCTCTTTGTTCTACTGTCATATTGCCCAAAGCTTCGATTTCGATGTATGCTGATTTTTGGCCAGATTGAACTTCAACAGCATCTATCTCGAGCGTAAATTTATCCCACTCAGGCCCCCAATTTTCAGCTAACACCCAGTCTATATCACTAGAAGTTTCAAAATCATAATCGAAATTTGAATTAGTTTCTAAAATATTTACCTTTCTAAACTCTAATAACTTTTCTTCAAATTCTGTAGATTGTACACCATCAAGAGAGGTAAGATTACCAGATACAAACGATATTGAAATACTATCATCGTTATAAATTTGTTCTCCTCCTAAATCCATAATCACAATATTACCTTCATCAGGATCTAAAGTCAAAGATGAGAAAGAACTAGTTATAACTTCACCTTTATTTTTTACTTCCACTGTAAAATCGGCATCTTCGAGTGTCGATGCATCCAATTCCCTACCAAATGAAATTGCGATTTTGCCTTCTTTATCATAGATTTCTTCCAAGAGTACAGGGTCAGTAGACGGAATAACATTTATGAAATTCTCAAGCATTAATGTATCTCCTCCTATAGGTCGGCTTCTATTACCGGCCACTGTCAAATCAAAGGTTCCTAAGAACTTGTACTTCACATCAACTATCGAGTCCATACTTGTAAAAGTCACAGGAGCGGCTTTAACAAAATCCCAGCTAATAAATCGAGGTTCGCCTTCTCCGGTCCAGACAAACCTAACTGACTTAGCAGCAGGAATTTCATTCATCGCATTAGCAGCAATATTTAATTGACTACCTACAGAACCATCATCATTTAGATAATATGCTTCAAAATCAACCTTAACTGGAGGAAGAACCGTTACCACAATTGTCGTATCTAATTCTCGTCCTTGTTGAGTTTCTCCAACGAACGCATCTTCTTTAAAGACTTGACTCAATTTGACGTCGAAAATTCCTACTTCATTAAAAGTAGTAATTACATTACCTTCTGAGGAGGTTACATCATTATCAGAATCAATTATGTCAACAACCCCTTCCGGGAATGTCCAAATTCTGGATTCTACACCCGCAGAAACATCTCCAAATGAAATAACGCCTTCTACTTCAATGGTATTTTCGAAATCCATTTCAGATGTAAATATGACTCTATGACTCGGTTCCTCCAAAATAGGATTATCATCACCACAACCTATCGCACCTAAAATCATTAGACATATAAGTGACTTTATATTAAATTTCTTCATTGTCATTTTTATATTAGTTAATCAACTTATTGATTTGTTTTTCTTGAGTAGGTATTGGAAAACAATCATGCTGCACTGGCGAATAATTTTCTGCCGCTAGAATAAAATCAGGTCGTATCCTCTCTTGAATAAACAAAGGAGCTGAGCCACCATTATTAAGATTCAAGATTACTGCAAATGTGTTTCTGTACTGCTCATCTTTTAATAGATCATCAAATATTTCCTTAGCATTTCCCCATCTTACTAAATCTTTCCACCTATGTCCTTCAAAACATAATTCCAGAGGTCTTTCTACCCTCATTATGTGTGTCAACAATGTCGATACTGAAGGATCTACTAGTTTGTGAGGTCCTCTGATTGACTTACTTGTGTGCATTGCAGGAAATTTACCTCCGTTATCGCTTATGTAATCTGCTAGTGTTATTACACCAGCTCTGGATCTAATTCTATCTATATAGTCGATAGCTGTGTTCACGTCTCCACTTGATTCTAACACAGCCTCTGCATACATAAGGTAAACATCAGCCAAACGGATGTGTCTAAAATTAATACCAGATCTTCTCTGAGCATCTTCAGCACTTTGGTCATACCAGTTGGTATATTTTTTCACATAAGCACTTTGACCAAATGCCCATCCACCTTTTTCTCCGATTGGTAGACCGTAAAATAACGTCTCACCGTTTATTGGGCAAATACTTGCCGATAGTCTAGCAGATTGAGTGTTATCAGTATTCAGTGGATTATCTGGGTCTACTTCATCATTTACAAATAATTCATGCAAACTGTAAGTAGGTAATAGTGTGTTAAAAGCTCCAAAATTTAGCTGTCCTAATTCAGTAGCCATGGTAGAAGCTTCAGCACCTTTTTCAAAATAATTATCATCTACTGCTTCTGCATTGATTCCTGGATTTATATCATTTGAAAAAACTACTTCGAAAATAGACTCTTCATTTAACTCATTTTCATCAGACCAGTTGTCTCTAATGTCAGGAACGAGTCTATATATATCTGAGTCAATAACCTCCTTGAATGTAGATGCGGCATTACCCCAGTCTTCATCATATAAATATACTTTACCCAATTGTGAAGCTGCTGCTCCCCAGGTAACTCGACCTAGGTCATCACCCTTCCATTCTCTAGGTAAATTTGCCATGGCAAATTCAAGATCCGGCTTTATAATACTCTCCGTTACCTCTTCTATTGTAGAAAATGGTTTATGAAAGTCGTCATCGTTTTCGATGATCTCAGTATGTATAACTGCTCCGCAGTATGTATGCGCTAATTGCCAGTAGAACCATGCTCTCAGGAATTTCGCTTGCCCTTCTATCTCATTTCTTCTATTATCAGCAAATATAGATTGATCTGCAGTTTCTAGATTTTGGATAACTTGATTGGCTCTAAAAATGCCTATGTAGAGTTCAGCCCATTTGTCTGTAACGTGGTAGATGCCATCATTGAACGTAAAGTTCCTAAATGCTGTCGGCCTATACCACGACTCAGTGCCCGCTATATCGCCCATGATCATTTCATAGACTAATTCTCCACCACTCACGCTCTGAAACTGTAGTGCACTGTAAACAGATGTTAATCCGCTATTAAATTCTGCTTCTGTCTTCCAAAAAGTATCGGTTGTTATTGAGTTGGGATTAGTTTCATTGAGAAACTCATCCTCATTACACCCAAAACAAAGTAAAGCTATGAACAGAAATTGTAAAAATTTTAAGTATTTCATTGGTATAATATTTTATTGATAAAATATAATAATATTAGTTAAAATCCAGCTTGTAAACCAAAGATAAATCTTCGTGCAACTGGATAATTACCTCTATCTACTCCCCTTAAGAATAGACCATCACCACCTACCTCAGGATCATACCCATCATAATTAGTGAATGTAAATGGATTCATTGCTGAAATATATAATCTGAGACGCTCCATTCCTAAATTCTCTAAATTAGTAAACGAATATCCGAGATTAATGTTTCTAACTCTTAAATATGTACCATCTTCTATAAAGTAATCAGACCTCGCTCTTACATTATTATGAAAGGCATTTTGCCGATCTGTAGGGATATCAGAATCTGCATTCTGAGGTGTCCACATGTGATATAAGTCCTCATGTCTACCTGTTGCATACGCATATAATTTAGCACCGTTATATATCTCGGCACCGTGAGCATAATATCCCTGTATGAAGAAGTCAAATTTCTTATAATCAAGATTTAACCCTAGCCCGGCCTCAAATTCTGATTGACCAGAACCAGAGTACACTCTATCATCATCATTTATAAGACCATCTTCATTCTGATCTTTATACATCATATCGCCTAACTGAGCACTTGCATCAATGGCTTTATATGTATCTAATTGTTCTTGATTCTTAATTACACCATCATGTTGTACTAGAAAAAATGCTCCAGCTTCAAAACCTTCGGCTAAGAAAGTAGTATAATCGATGTTACTACCTTGAGAAGTAATCGGTCGACCATTAGCAAATCCAACATCAACGCCGTTCAGATCTGTAACTTCGTTTATATTTTTAGTAAATACAGACGTCAACTTATATTTGATACCACCAAATCTATCCTGATAATTTAACGCAAGCTCTAAACCTTTATTGACCATATTACCAGCATTCGTAACCTTTACACTGTAGAATTGCTCAGCTCTTGGTTGATGTGTACCAGTCGAAGGTGGTAGTCTCTCCTGAAGAAGCATATCTTCTTTTTCATTATAGTAAACGTCTGCTGTAAAGTTCAACTTATAATCAAGCATCGTAAGGTCTATTCCTATATTCCTAGATACTGTCGTTTCCCATTTTATATTTGAATTGACGTACGCACGCTGAATAAATCCAAAATTTAATCCTTCGTTGGGTCCAAACGGGTAATTGATACCGCTCTCTATTACTGGAGAGAATGCATAAGACGGGATGTCTTGATTTCCAACTTCTGCCCAACTAGCTCTAAGCTTTAGTGCGTCGACTTTATCATAATTAAAAAATGACTCTGAACTAATATTCCACCCAGCAGAAAAGCCTAGAAAATTTCCATATCTATTTGCTTCAGAAAATTTTGACGATCCGTCTCTTCTAACACTTGCAGACAATAAGTATCTATCATCATAATTATATTGAGTTCTAAATAACTTGCCGCTCAATTTTCTTTTTTCATCAACACTATATGGAGCAATACCTTCACTACCCGCACCAAGATTTACAATGTCATTACTAGCTGTCTCACTGTATATCACTCCCGTACCCAAACCTTTGGATTCAAATCTCTCGTACGAAACGACACCTAGCAAGTTTATCTTATGTTTCCCGAAGTTTTTTCCATAGGTCAAGACATTTTCAAATGCTTCTTTTTTAGAGAAAATAAAATCTTCGTTTAGCAAAGCATTAGGTCTAGATGCCGTAGGATTAAACGAATTATCAGAGCTAAATACAAGATACTGGGGTCTAAAGAAACTTCTTCTATAATCCCATGTGTTTCTACCTAAATTGATTTTATATGTCAATCCTTCGAGTATTTCATATTGAAGGTTCAGAGCTATATTAGTACTATTGGTTTTTCGTGTATCCACATTATCCAATTGTTGTGACAAGAAACTATATTGGATTTCATTTCTCACTGGAATCTGTACCCCAGAGGAACCTACTTGCGCTATGGCATTCAATGGCGGCTGCCATGGTAATTGTACAAGACTATATTCATATAATGCGAATGCTTCTTGATCTCGATTTTCTTCTGTCATATTAACCGTGGCAAATGCTTTAAACTTACCCTTCGTGAATTCTCCTGTAACCCGATTTGTAAATCTATCAAAACCAGATCCTGTCAAAACCCCTCGCTGATTAAAGTAATTCGAAGCTAGGTTAAGCGTCAGATTTTCAAGACCTCCAGATACACCTAAGTTATAGTTTTGTATTGAGGCATTATTATTCTGTACATCTCCAACAAAGTCTGAATTGTATTCTAGTGCCCTTGGGTTAAAAAAGAAAATTAAAGGGTCTCTTCCGAGCGCATTCAGTTTCACTTCTTCTGCATACATTTGTTGTTGTGCATTCATTAGCGGCGTACCTGATGTAATATTCTGAATACCACCGTATGCACTAAAGTCGACTTTCATTTCTCCTTTCACACCTTTTTTGGTTGTGATCAATATTACCCCATTAGATGCTCTAGTTCCGTATACAGAAGCTGCTGCACCATCTTTCAGAATGTCTATCGATTTTACTTGTTCGGGAGCAATATTAGGATTTGATTCATATGGGATTCCATCTACTACGTATAATGGTCCTAGAGAATTGGCATTAATAGACCCTAATCCTCTGATTTGAATATTCGCAGCATCACCTGGTCTACCACTACTAGCTTGTACATTAACCCCAGCAACATTACCCTGTAATGCATCACCTAGATCTGACGTTGCGGTCTTAAGTATAGTCGCAGATTCTAATTTGACTACCGCTCCGGTAACTTCCTTCTTCTTCTGAGTTCCATACCCTACTACTATTATTTCATCTAATGTCGAAGATTCGACTTCCATGATCACATCTATATTTGTCTGACCAGCTACGGGAACCTCTGTCTCTGTGAATCCCGTGTAACTAAACACTAATATATCGCCAGGATTTACGGGCAACTCGTATTTACCATCGATATCCGTAGTGGTTCCCATAGAAGAACCCTTTATAAGTATCGTAGCACCAATCAATGTCTCCCCATCACCACTTACTGTCCCTGATACGGTTGAAGATTGAGCGTCTGCACTTACATTACCTACAGTTATCATAACAGCCATTAGGATAAACCTCTTGAATAATTGATTGATAAATTTATTCTTCATTTTTAATACTTTAATCATATTTCGAATGTTGTATCACAATAAATCTCTCAATAGATATACGTGACTATTCCTTAATTTAGATTTTTAATTTGACTTATTTCTTAATTTCATCGCCGAATCTTCTATTGTATACACCACTATTAATCTCTTTTGCAGCTGTTACCATCGATTCATATGGTACATCTGTTATTCTTACGAAACCTACATTATAGTTCTCTCCATCATGGGCTCTTCCTGCAGTTGGAGAGTCTAGATATTGGAACCAATGAGCCCCGACAAAATATGGATTATCAATAACTGTCTCCATATACTTTTTGTACATCTTAGCTCTATCATCATGATCTGAAGCTACGACTAAGCCCGGGTGAAACATACCAGCATCTGAAGATCCAATATGAAATTCTCCAATAACACATGGTCTATCTATATCTTCTAGAAACTTCCAATAGTTTTTACTTAAGGCTTCATGATAATAGTTATAGCTGAATACATCAACGTATTTCTGAGCTGCACTTCTCACTTCTTTAGACATCCCCCAAGTTGCAAATCTGCATCCCATATACATATGATCTGGCATGACTTCAGCTAATGCATCATGTACCGTTTCAAAGTACTTCATTGCATATGCCTCTAGCATCACAGAAAAATCATCAACCATATCTTCACTGAAAGACGGACGCTTCTTATAATCTAATCCCTTCTCTAACTCAGACCATGATTCTATGGTTGTATTCCAAGCTTTATTCAATGCTCCAATCTCGCCATACTTAGATTTAAGTTGCGATACAAACTTTGCCTTTATAGGATGATCTTTAGCATCCATCGATAGCGCATCTAAGATGATACCATATTGACTTGCTGTACTACCAGCTCTCCCCCAACTTTTTTCATTGTCGATAAACACACCAACGCACCAAGGATTACCTTCTACCTCTTCTGCTATCACCTTGACAGTTACCTCAGCTCTTCTCTTAAACTCTGGATCGAAAACATCGGGCATTGGTCCCCAATAGTCAGACCCAGATTTAACTGTTTTAAAATCTCCAATCACCCAACCGTTGGCAAAGTATGGCATTCTATTCTCATGATAGAATTCGTATCCAGCCCAGTTTCCAAATGAGGTAAATCCCCAATTGAGAAATCTGTCTAATGTCACATCAACCCATTTTTTAAGATGAGCGCCTTCAGTCTCCTCACCATATCTTCGTTCTAGATTTGCTTGATAATGACTAAAAGTTTCACCGTGTTTAAATGCACCAATATGTTGCTCTCTTCTGTAGCTATAATTGTTAGCCAATGGATCATCATATGACGGCAGATCTAAAAACTGTTTGTTTCTCCATGGATAGGCGATATACGCTGTACTTGTGATTTCCTCATCTAGATTCACCATTCCTCTAGAGTCTTCTGGTGTAACTTCTTCTGGATCACGATATCTGACTTTATCATTTTTAAAATCCATTCCTGTGAAGCTTGTAGTATTTGCCATTCTACAATTTGCAAGTCCATGAGAAAAATATAAGTAACCTTCAGGATCAACCATTGACCACTTATCTCCAACTTTTTCAGTTCTAAAGAAACCTGTTGCTTCTAATTTAGGACCATCTAACCACCCACCAAATTTACTACGACCT
>Ga0114957_1003495_pt1 | contig 14122 bp, 17 predicted proteins | sample BantaG_FD_87175 | JGI IMG/M metagenome (GOLD analysis project Ga0114957, IMG submission 87175) | Marine algal microbial communities from Bantry Bay, Ireland - BantryBay_4 metaG | ecosystem: Host-associated > Algae > Red algae > Unclassified | place: Bantry Bay, Ireland | collected 2014-11-21 | reverse complement strand
GGGGGGGGGGGGGGCCGCCCGGGGCAGCGGCCCTAAAATCCGCTCGGTCGGGGGGAGCCCTGGCAAATATTTGGTAAGGGGGGGGGGGAGGGGAGGGCGGGGCGAATGCCTGGCTGCAATTTCCTGCGTGTCGGAACCGGTGCTATTTTGGGGCATGCACGATGCGGCGGCGGGGGTATGGTTCATACAATCCCGCTGGCACGAGCCGTTGAAGAAGGCCATCCGGGCCGCGAGGCTGCGCTGCTCCTATGCTGACAGATGTCGACCGCAACGGCAGAGAGCTGCCACGCCCAATCGGTCACACTCTTGCGCGCCTGCAGCATTCGAACTCGGCCGACACCGACGCCGGATTTAACAGATGGCGGATGGCAACGATTGGAATCTTTCCCAAATTCGGGCTGCGTGGCAAGCCGACGATCGGCTTCGATACAGATCGTGATCGATATTACTGATCCCCGAATTTTGTCCTGGTGGACAGAGACTGACTTGCGGATAGACTCTCTCCACCAATCACATGCGCCCCTGGGACTGACTTGGTGCTACTGATTGCTTACATGTGCCCATCCAGCCTGGAAATCGACATCAGCGTCTCTTTTGTTCTGTACTACTGGCAAGGAGACAATAGAAAATCTCAAGATCCCGCGTAGGCAGCTTGCTCCGTGCCAAGAAAGTCGGATCAAGCGGCAACAAACAGTGAGTTCTGATGGATGCAAGGTCCTTCCACCAAATACGGGCTTTCTATTGGCTTCCATGCCTTCTTACTGTCGTTTTAGACCAATAGAGTGCTGTTATTTACAGTCAGTCTCTGTCTCTGTCCCCCCGCACAAAATTCGGGGATCAGCAATACTGAACGGTTTTGTATTTTCACACGTCGCATTTGGGGCTCGTCACTTGGTTGGCTTCGATTCATGATGACTAAAATATTGGACGGGTCCGGATCGGGTACTACGTAGTTTAAGCCGACGAGGGCCTCTCATCAAGGACGGGTTGTTGCCGAATCTGGCGGTCTCTGACCCGCGGTGGGATTTGGTGTAAACAAGTTGGCCCATTAGTTCCGTGGCACACTGATGGGGAATTCGAGGGGTGCTGGCAGTGGCTCTCAAGGAAGGGTCGGCGTGTGCGTTTTTGCACGTGTCTGTCAATCCTGCATCTTGTTTATAATACTGTCGGTCTCAGCTGAGTGCCAGGGTGTTTGTAAAACGACTGTACTATTGGCCTGTTTGGATATGAACTTCGCTTTGCTCTAGTGGCTTTTGATTTGGTGAGTGATTCGATTTGGTGCGAGGGCGTGGGCGTCGGTGTGGGCGCGAGAGGGGTGAGCACTTGGCCCGGTGGGGACTATTGAGAGGTGCTGTCGGATAAGAGAAGTGGTCGAACCCTAGGACAATCAATAAAGCGCGTTCGCAAAGGCACACACAAGCTCTACCCACTCAACCACTTCAACGTGGTCCCCCATCCCCTATCCCCATTGCTTTTCACCAGGTTGTGGGCCCAGCTTGCGCTGGATTTAGTTCTGAGAGGTCTCGGGTTCGAAATTCGCCACTGCTGCGCTCCAGGAGGGGGACGAAGGACCTTGCAGGAGAGGCAAATTCAAGTCTTGATTCAGACGAGCCTGGACCTGAGGAGCTGGAAGACTTGTTAAACTGGTGATGCTCAGCTCCCCAGGCCGGTCATACCGGTTATGTGGCGTAGGTGGTTATTGGCCTCTCAACATTGGCTACAAGCACCGACGAAGCCAGTAATTTAAAACTTCCGCCTGTGAGCTCGACGCAACGGTGGCAGCGAGATTGTTGACCGTGCGCCAGTTTGCTTGACGCGACGCTGATGCACGACATGGTCGTCCATTCACGACTGTTGTCGACATGCGCGGCCGACACTGGCCGCTACGGACAGGCCGGCACCTCCCGTGCCGACCGAGCCAGCTGCCCTGTAGGCAACCGCCGCTGCTCCCGAGCCAGCCGGCCCCACGCTGGCGGCGCATGCAATCCGCTCCGCGGCCGCAACTGTCGTGCCGCGTTCAGCGGCCACGCCGCGTGGAGCGGCTGCCGCGTGTTTCTGTCGAGATGTAAACTGGATAGCAGCGCGGAGGCGCGTAATTGGTGACGCCTCTGCCGACGTCGACGCAGTAGTGAGCCGCTCCACAGTCGAAGCAACAGCAAGAATCGTCAAAAGATGGATTCGTACATCCTTGAAGCCTGTGAGGTCCCCGCTTGCCGCGAGTCCGGGGACCGCGGCGGTCGACCCGCCGTGAGACGTCCGATCCGCCGCACCTTCGACGGCCAAGACGCTGCCTGACGTCATGACCGCGCCCGCGGCTGTCAAGATGCCGGAGATAAAGTTACCGCCCACCGGCAGCCAGGGGACTGCCATTGTCGATCCGCCGTCTGCCGTCAGATCCTCCCTGCCCGCCGCACCTGCGGCGACCGAGCCGCCGCCTGACGCCATGAACTTGTCTTCGGCGGTCATGGCGCTGGCGCTAGCGGCACTGCCCACCGTCAGACCGGGAGCCACCCCGATGAGATGACCGCGAGCTCTGATGGTGGAGCCGCCGCCAGCCATCAGACAGATGACTACGGCACTGGAGCCGACGCCAGCCGGCAGGCCGGCGATGGCCGCTGCGGTGGAGTCGCCGCCAGCCGTTTGGCCGCCAGCCGTTGGGCCGGCGACGCCCTCTGTCGTGCGAGTGCCCAAGTGCCAGACAGCGCCCTCCTGGACGGGCGCCGCCGCCTCTGCCGTCTTAAGCCAGCCTACCGGCGTAGTGTCGTCACGTTTTTCTTCACTGACGAGGTCGACGTCATATGGCCAGCCCAATTGAGGTGGTGACGGGGGGTCGACAACAGCGTATCTGCTGCTCAGGCACACAGCAACAATCATGGTGCCGGCCACGCTATTGGCCACCTTGTTGAAGAGCCTATTGGGGGTCCTTTCGGAGATCTTGCTCGATGAGCCGGAAGATGTATTGGCGGATGTCACTGTTGTGGTGTAGGGACGATGAAAACATAGAGCAAAGGGGGTGGGAGCTCGACTGTGGCAGCGCGTGGCGAGGGCGGAAGGGAGGGTGGGAGCTTGGCGGAGTGGTGCAAAAAAGACAGGGCATCGCTTGGTAGAGTGTGTAATGACGAGAAGCAGACCGTCAAACACTCCCACTTTCTCCCATCCGCGGCTCCCGCTTGCACCGATAGAGGACCGTAGCCCGTCCCCCATCGTGGATGGATGACGCCAGTCCGCTATCCCCGCCTCCTCGCCCTCGCATCTTCGATCTGCCCCTTTGCAGTCAACGCTGCCTTTTCCTCCTAGCGGACAGATGCGCACGGTGTTGGGGGCAAGAGTGGCTACACACGGAGTTGGAGCGAGGCACATGGCGCCAATGCATAAATCTCAACCGAAAAGAAGAGGCTCACGAAACAATGAACCCCCCCCCCTGCAGCTTCTCGCATAGACGCCCCCCGTCCCAGAGCGAACCATGAAATCACCGGTCGGTTCCACGTGCCCGCTCCCGCGTGCGAAGTATCGGGCAAGCCAGCCACGACCAGCTCAAGTGAGCTCCTTTTCCCGCAATCCTCCCGCGGGCGGCGTAAACGACCCGGACCGCAGCAGGCGGTGTGATCGACCGCCGCTGGCTGCTATTGTGGTGCCTCAGAGCCGCGGCCGTGCCCGACGTCCCCCTGGCCGAAACCACAGGTAGAGCGGTCGAAGCCCGGGCACGTGGGATGCGGCGGTGACGGCCACCCGGACGCGTCCGCGGGTAGACATGCAGCTGCGTGTGGGAGCGTGCCACCATGTCGAGGAACGAGCACGCGCGGCGCAGGCCCTCATGAGAGCCATGAGCTGGCCTGGCGCGCCACCCTAGCGCGCCGATGGGAGAAAAAAAGGAGCCGGAAATGTTCGGACCCATCCACTGCTCTCGCGCAGCACATCACACCGGGAAAAGACGAAGCGTCACGCTCTGCGTCCCGTTTCCGTCCGTCCCCCTCGTCGGATCCCCGTACGTCGCTCGAGATGGCAAGGGCAAGGACGACGGCTAGAAAATGGAGTCCCGCAACAAGCGAGTCGCAGCGGATGACCAACTCGCCGCAGCTAACGCACGACAAGCCGCAGCTGACCACCACCAGGCGCCTGTTCAAGTCCAGCAAGCGGCTGCTCAAGCTCAAAAGGTCGCCTGGCGAAGCGCCGCTTTTGAAAGGCAAGCCGCAGCTGACGACCGCCAAACTACGGCTGTAGTCCAGCACGACGGTGCGGACGACCGCGAAGCCGCCGCCTTCTCCAACGCCTCTGACAAGCAAGCCACGGCTGACGACCGTCGTGCAGCAGCGGACGACCGGCATGCCGCCGCGGTCCACCATCAGCCAGTCACGGACTAGCGACAAGTATCCGCGACAGAGCATCACGCAGCCGCTGAAAACAATGAAGCCGCCTGAGACAAGCGAGTGGCTGACGCCGCTGCAGCTGAGCTACCTGCCATCGACGCACGCTCCAGGGTACGTGCCATAGCAGTTGCATTTATCAACGCCCAGGCGGTCGCTGCAGAGAGAGACCGCCAAGAGGCCGGCCTCTACCGGTAAGCCGCCGCCAAGGAATTGACGGCTATTCGGTCGTGGGCCGCCTCTGTCAAAGCTTAGAGCACCACCACGCTGGCGATTACTCCGACCAGCATCACACTGGCGACCACACCGACCATGAACGAGTTGGGCTCTGCCAGCGCAGAGCATGCAGAGCGCGGTTACGCTGGCCATGAGCTGCTCGCTCAGACGGGCAGGCGAGCCGAGCGACCAACTTCAGCGGGCGAGTCGGTGAAGATCTCGACCACGCCTGGCGCGTCGTCGACGGCAGCAGGCGACCATGGTGCCTATGTAAAGCCGGTTCACGACACGCAATGAGCAGGTGGGGACGCGAAATTGTCCGCAGGGAGCTCTCTGGCCCCGCCGCGCGCGCGGCTCTCCAGGTACAATTGTCCACTGTGGCGACAGGACATCGTCGGGAACGCGCCGCGCGACAAGGCCCACCGCATCGTTTCCCGTTTGATAGCACCATACACAACTCCACCCGGTACGGCTTTCAAGTCGCAGAGCGTGTCATGGACAGAGTCGTGGACGGAGACGCCGACTACGGGAGAGGCAGCAGGCGACATGGCCGCCGCGGCCGCGGGTACCGTCAACATTGCAGACGGTAAGACCTTCGATGCCAACGAGTCGCCGAATGAGGCGCCCCAGTCAAGAGCCGAAACAGCCTTTACTCCACCCGACTGTGATGCATTCGGCGAAGTGGCCGCGGCTATGGTTGACAGTGCTGCTGCCATCGATGACGCCATCGTCAACGAAAACCAATCGTCTATTGAGGCGCCCGAGTTGACGGCCACGACGCCGCCTGCTGGTGAGACATTGAAGCCTGCGACGCTGCCCGCTGGAGAGGCAGCCGGCGACAAGGCCGCCGCCGCCGGCAAGGAGATGACCATCAACGTCGCCGATGCTGACGATGACCTTGGCGGTCCCATCGTCAACGCCGCCGCCACCGCCGAAAAGAAAGATGTCAACTCCACCGCTGCCTACATCATTAGGGACCAGTCCTGGGCGACGCCACCGCCGGGCATGCCCGCGAAGGTCGCACTCGAGATGGCTCCGTTGCCACCGCTCAGGCGGCGCCCCGATAGCGGCGCCCCCTCTGGCGGTGGTGACTCCGCCGCATCACGCAAGCGCGGTCGAGATGCCGGGAATCACTCGGCCCCGCCCTCCCACCAGGCGACGGCGGTGGCGGTGGGGGCGGCGGCGGCTGCGGCTGCCGCAGCGGTGTTGGCCATGAAGACGGCGACGGAGGCGGCGGGGGTGGCTGCAACCGCGTCGGCCGCAGCCGCCACAATGGTCAACCCTACCGTGCTGGACAAAGTCGGTAACGGCGACGCTGACGAGAGGGAAGTGGGAAGGGAGAAGCTGAGTGATGGAATCAAAGAGGCCGAGGGCGAGGAGTGAGAGACAGCGGACGTTGCGGCAGTGGGCGCACGCCGCGGGCGAACGAGAATTGCCCTGTGTCAAGGCGATGCAGGGGCCGGTTGGCGAGGTGCACGGCGATGCGCGCGGTAGCGGAGTGTGTATTGGGAGTGTGGTTGTAATGAACAGCCATAGTGCTGGTAGAAAACTCCCATGCATGTACAATAGCCGACGCAACACGAACCAACCGTCGGAAAAACGGAGAACATGAGATTTGTAGAACGGTGCACAAATCGCTACTACGTGTAAGAATAGCGAGCGACAGTCAGCCAGCGTGTCTGCTGCACTGTTCACTCGTAACGATACTGACCAGCAGCATCATCCCTCCGTCTTGCAGAGGCAGAAATAAATGACGCGGAATATGCAGTCGAGACGTACGAGCTCAGAGAAGCTTGTACGAACACGCGGCAGCGGCAATACATGTCGAGAGGTACGTGCTCAGGAGTGATTGTGGAAACACACACCAGAGGCAATACAGTTGCACTAGGAAGAGAGTGTGCCGCCGTAAATGCTACAGCTGACACCGCATCTGTGCAACTGCGCTCTCCTTACATCTAATCACTCAGAGACACAGCTGACTTGATCTGCTTCCACGTCGCTCCCGCAATGCAGCAGACTCATCGGCCACGTGTCCTCGAGTGGAAAGATATTTTCTCAAGTAAATGTGTTCATGTTCTGATAGTACGTCATCGATGGAAGAGGTCTGACGACTTTTTGGGGGGTTTTCTTGCTTTCCATTGCTCAACTTTGGGATGGAGTTATGTGGTTTCCAAACATGTTCGAACACGTAACGGTGCGGACATGAGTTGACGAGGATCGAACGCTGGTGCTGCAGCTGACACCACTTAATTGCTTTGACTCGGTCGAAGTGCCGTGGGGTTGCTACTTCCTGGCCGCTGTGCACAAAGGCCTCGATTTCTTGTCCGCGGTGCACGGATCCTGAACATTGGGCGCAGAGGCAGACAGTACGTGGCAGTTGGACACGCTATTCCCTCCCTGCTCGCCTTCCCGCTTCTCCACGGCCTCGGCGCGCCCACCCACGCTGACCCCCTCGCCCCCCCGCCACCCCCCCGCCCGCCCTGAAGGCGCAACAACAAGGGTCGGCGACCACCTGCCTGCCTGCTACTAGTATCCTTTGCGTCCATTCGCCCTTCTTCTTTATCCAGCCCATGTCTGCACCCCTCACGTACCAACCCTAACCCGCTGCCACCTCCTCCCTTCGACTTCCACCCCCGTACATCCCTGTCGTCTCCGATGGCTGGCAATGCAGCCCCGGTTGAACCACGCGATGCCGCCGCTGCCGCGACTGACAGCGACCCACTACCCGAGGCTTCACAGCTTCATGGCGGCGGCAGCGGCGCTTAGGGCGGCAGATCTGCGGGCGGTGGATCTGCGGGCGGCGGTTTTGCGGGCGGTGGCCCCACCGCGGTCAATGTCAACTTGTGAGACACGCGGTACCGGCCGGTGACAGTGGCATCGAGCACACGTGGCTCATCATCGGACCTGAAAAGACATTGGACGAACCGGATGACAGCGCCGATGACACATCTGAGAAGCAGCCGCTGTTGTTCGACGACGTCGAAGTCGACGACTTCAATTTCAATGTGAGTGTTGTGGTGCTCAAGCGTCTATCGGGCCGGGACGTCTTCGCTCGGGCCGTCTGCCGGCTCGCCGACGGCCACATTTACCCCTCAATTGTCGCTGCGCACGATGCTTTGCGTCTGGTGGCCGACGCACCTCAGCTGCCTGACGACGAGAGGACCAACCAGCCGTTGTGAAGGGGCATCTTTCCGCCTGAGCATCTGTCCCCCAAGGAGTGTCACGGTGCTCCACCGCGCGCACGCCGCTTTCAACGCATCAACCACGCAGCAGGTCAAAAGCGGGAACGTCTTCATTGAGTCTTGCGCTAACGTGAGCGGCCACCTCTGGCTGAACCACAAGCTGCGGCAGCACGACCGACACCGCGCCAACAAGGTGGTCAAAGTGGCGTGTGCTTCCGCCGACTTCACCGCGGTGCTGCTGGGGCAGCAGATAGAGGCGGTCGGGGTCGTACCGGCCGGCATCATGAAGCGCCTGCGGTCGGTGCTGTGGCACGCTACCAGGCCTGCCGGCGTGGCAAAGGACGGCAAGCGCTCGCGCAGGAGACACCGGCGGGGAGCTGACGGCACCATGATTCCCAAGATAATACCGAATGCCAGGTAGGTGCATGCAATCGTGGGGCGCGCGGTAGATCACCCCGACCAGATTCCCCATAGCTTCCTCTCTTTGGATACCCACGGATTCTTTCGCATCTGGCGCTATGTGATCAGCACCGCCACGCGGGGCACGCGCCTGTCTGAGCTCAATGACGGGACGAGAAAGCGACTCGCCGCTCGCTACCATCATCGACTGCGTCGTGCCCCTGCCGAGCCGGAAGGCTCAGTTGTGCCAACAGCGCCCGCCGCCGCAGAGGATGGGGCGGCAGACGTGCCAGCTGCTCCTGCTTCGGGCGTGCCCAATGCGACAGGCTTTTCGGCCGCTGACGCTCGTGCTGCGGGTGTGGCAGCTCATGGTTCAGGCGCGATGACGCGGTGGGCACGGCGGGAGAAGCGGGAGAGGAGGCCGTGAAGGGGGCGGAGGGCGCGGCGGCCACGGCAGCCACGTCCTCAGCCCAGGGCGATATCATCCCACTAGATACGGAGCAATTGGAGACATTCCAGATGCCACGTTGCTCGTACTTGGAGGACTATAGTGAGACGGGGATTGTTGGGGGGGGCGGGTTGCGAGGGAATTGTTGGGATTCGAATATTGTCCCTTTCGGCTACAGCCACAATACCGGTGTGAATGGTCCTGGGGAGTTCAAAATTATCGTCCAACTCTTCCCCTAACTTCACAGGACGGCAAGCCGCCAGGTCTCATGTAAAAAGCCAATCCCTAGGCTCCTGCGACTGATTTCGTTCCAAGTCGCCAACTTGTGAGATTTGAACCTGCGACCCCCTGCAATGCCAACCAGCTTTAACTGGAAATTTCTGGGCACAGAGCCGGGAATGTGACAAGGGCAAGGTGTGCCAGACGGTGTGGCGGCAGTCGCGGCAAGTGGGAGGAAGACGGGGTCAAACTCGTTCAAGGACGTGACGGTCAAGGCGCAAGGCTCGGCAAGGTCGGGCGCTACGACAAACAGACATCATGGACGGAGGCGCTACCGGCATGGGCGGAATCAATTCGGGCACACCTCTCACGACTGCCCAGTTCTCAAGGCCAAGAGGCATATCAAGGACAAGGTGGCCGCTATTGCGGCTGAAGACGGTAGCGACAGCGACGACGCCATCTGTCTTGTTGACAATGCGGCTGACAACGGTGACTTCTCCAAGTCGTCGCTTGTCGACTCTGCGGCGTCTGCACATATGTGCTGGATGCGCGCGTGATTCGACGACTACGAGACGACCACGGGATGGAGCGTCACGATGGGTGACAAGGGGTCCGTAGCCACTGCGGGCGTCGGAATTGTCGTGTGCAGCGTCATCGTTCACAGGAAGACGCGCAAGATCAAGTTGGAGAAGGTACTCCATGTCCCTACTATGAGCTTCAACCTCATGTCGGTCAGTATGATGGAGGAACGCGATGCGGAAGTGACATTCAAGGGTGGGAAGGCCATCATCCAGATTGGCCACAAGGTCGCTGCGTGCGGCACGCGGAAATGTGGGCTTTACCATCTGAACGCGGCACCCATGTCGGATGCTGCGGCAGCGGCCTCTCTGCAGCTATGGCATGAGCGTCTTGGCCACGTGAACGTGTGCGGCGTCAAGAGGATGACAAAAGAACTGTAAGGGCGCTTCTCGGGCGCTGTTAACGCCCCGCGCCCCTCGACGCTAAGGCGCAGATAGGGCACGCATAGAGCATGGATAATTCCACTATTCAAGTTCATGATTGCCTGGTGCCCAGCACGGCGTCAGCAGTCGACCATGGTCGCCATGTCCCTGCGGACACTGACATGATTGCCATGTTCGTACGGTTCAAGCAAGGGTCTGGTGCTGCCTCTGCACTCAACGCAGCTCCGGGTGATGGAGATAGTAGTGGAACGCGTTGTTGACGGGCCACAGCCTCTGCAGGTGATCCGACGGGGGATGGCGGTGCCCACCGCTACCGTCGCGTCTCGCAGCGCAAGGCCGTGAGGCTGCGTGACGTATTTGACTTGGTGTGGTACCTTGCGGCAGCAGAGCGCCTGTACGGTGAAGGGTGATGTTGTAGACGTGGCGGTGGTTGGGCTTGATTGTGCAGGAAACAAAGACTGACGGGGACTCGGCAGTAGCGACCCCAACTGCGATCATTAAATAGACAATTGGATCAACTGGCGGCTGCTATTACAACAGAACCACGAAATCATAGGGTGCTACCTGCAATGAATGTGTGTTTATGGGTGCTACTTGAGGCGTCTTGGGGGCGTCGTTAGCCTTCGGAAGGGCGTTGTTAGGGCGCCACTAGGGCGCGGTTACGCCGCACGCCCCTCACCTAGCGGCGCTACTGCGAATTCTACTCACAAGCACCGTTTGCTATGTTGTGCTCCTTGCTTCTTTTTTCAATGAACATTTGGCTACAACAAGTCCTGGCGGTACAGTGAGACACCGCGACATGATCGGGAGTGACTTAACCTAATCTTTGCATTTTTCTAATCTTACTCCAGGTCGTGGAGATGCAGTGTCATTTTGGAAACAGTCTTCTGGCCAGCGATCTTTCAGTGGGAAATCACTGTATTGCTGATCCCCCAATTCTGTCCTCATCGCCCCGGAACGGTAGTGAAAGGGCAATGAATGCAGATCTCTCATTGGTCGAGCAGTCCGACAGCAGTGCATGTTCGGCCCGATCTTTACAGAATGTGCCCGTACGGCCCCCAATCGCACAAGCGACGCCTTCGTTTTTCTGCACTTTTCTGCGTATCTCCCAGAAAATCTCGATATCCGAACGATTGCGGGCCGGTTGCTCCCTTGACACGGAAGGGGTCGGAAGAAAATCTCAAGAAAAAGAAGGATCTCGGTTCTGCACGGAAGTGGCGGAGGGAAAGCCAATAGGACGCCCCAGATTTGTGCTGAGCAGCTGTTTACGGCTGCGTTTAACCAATAGATGGCCAGTTCCACAAGAACCGTACCGCCAGGATCTGTTCCTGGTCGACGAGGACAGAATTGGGGGATCAGCAATACCAGACCGCCGATTCTCTGGTTCATCTAGACTTGACCGGAACGACGAGTCTACAGCTACTCTCACAAAAGCATGCCACTGCAACTCCTGCATAATTGTTGCAAAATGGGCCTTCACGGCGGCGTAGAGCTTCACGGCGGCGTAGAGGCCGAGTTGGCAGCAGTTGTGCAAGAGTTGCAGTGGCAGATTTTTGAGAGAACAGCTGTACCCGTCCCGGTGATGCTTTGGATTGGCCGAATCGGCATATAGATGCGCCACGTTCTTTATTGTTTCGGCGATGATGACCTTGAGACTGGGGCGTACTGACGACACGGTCGTGCACCGCTATAGGATCCACTCTTCACCCGCGACCACCAGTCATGGTACTCGGCGCGCACCGCTCTGGGTCCAAACCACGCAGCCGGTCCAATCCTTGTGACCTCGCGGCGGCCCGTGGCGCCCGCCATGGCGGGCGTAGCACTTGAAACACGCGACGTGCAGCGAAGCGAGCCTCAAAAAATGGTGGAAAAAAAAAAATCGCCGCTGGCAGCCACCCGCGGCCGTCGCCCGCGTCGCCGTCGCTCCTCCGCGGCTACTTGCTGCTCGCCGACGCCGACGCCGAAGCCGACGACGAGGAGGAGGAAGACGGCCCGTCTTGGAGCTCCTTCATCAGCCGCCGCAGGTCCCCCCTATTAAAGTTGCCATCCTCGTCCGCGTCCAGCCGGCGCAGCGTCTCCCGGATGGCCGCCTCGTCCACGTCACCCGCGAGGACCGCCAGGCCCGCGGTGGCCTCCTCGAGCGAAATGACGCCGTCATTGTCCGCGTCGAGGAGCTTGAGTTTAAGGCCGACCTTGGAGTCGACCCGCTGCACGTCCCGCTCCAAGTTCTTGACGAGCTTGCGGAGGCGGCGCAGTTCTGGGCCGTCGACCGGGACGTCGGCGGGGGCGGCGGCGGCCTCGTCCCCGTCTGCACCCGCATCGGCGGCCTTGCCTTCTTCGGTCGTTGAGCGGATGGTCGATTCGGCGGCGGCGAGCTCCGCCTTGAGCGACTCGAGTTCGAGGCGCTCCGACTCGACGGCAGAGGTGGAGGAGAGGTCCCCGAGGGACACGGCGATGCGGCCAATGGCTTCGTCTTGGGCGACCTTGCGCTCCTCCGCCGACACTTGGCTGTCCTCCTCCTCGGCGGGGGCATCGGCGGCCGCATCGTCCTTTGCCGCCTCGGCCGGCTTGTCCGCAGCCGGCTTGGCGTCGGGCGCAGCGGCGGTCGCCTCGTCGGCGGGCGCTGGGGCGGCCTCTGCCGGTGCCGGCGCGTCGGCCCCCTCGGCGGCCATCTTTTGGGCAAGCTGCTCGTCCGACAGCAGCTCCCCATCGCCCGCCGCCGGCACAGCAGCCGCGTCGGCGTCGGCGGCCGCGCCGTCGGTCGGCTCGGCCGCATCTGCTTCGGCCTTGGCCTCGGCTTCCGCCGCCGCCGCCGCTGCCGCCGCCTCCTTCTTCTCCTTCTCAGCCGCCTTTTCGGCTTCCGCGCGGGCCTCCCGCTCCTCCTCTGCCTCAATGAGCTTGCGCTGGCGGCGGACCTCCTCCAGCCGCTCGGCAGACGTCAGCTCGCCGGCCGACTTGGACTTGACATCATCAATCACGCCGTCAGGCAGCGAGCCGAGCGCCTCGGACACGTCGCTAAACAGGAACGCGCGGGAGAGGATCATGAGCGACGCGGGGATTTCGCGGCTCTGCGACATCTCCAACCACTCCTTGAGCTGCCGCGCCCGCCACCGCGGGGAGATGCCAACGGTGCGGATGCCCCGGTCACGGCACGCGCGCGCCACCTCGTCCTCGGTGAGGCGGTCGACGCCGCCCTCCCACTGGATTTGCATGTCGTCCTTGGCAATGGCGTTGAGGCGGCTGCGGATCTTGTAGCGGAGGAAGGGGTCCGCCCCATACGGGGAGAGGCCCATGTACTTGCACATGGCGACGAGCTGCGGGCGGACGGCGCCTTCGAGGGTGATCTCGTCCGAGAAGAGGCGCGCAAAGCGGTTGACGTCGGCGGGGTCGACGCGCTTGCCGTCGCGGATGGCGGCGAGGAAGCCCGTCAACGCTTCCGCGTCGGCGCGCACCGCCTCGCCGGCAGAGGAGGAGTTTTTCAACACCCGCGCCTTCTCCTCCACGACATCCCGCAGGTACTTGGCGAGCTCGATCTTGACTTTCAGTTGCCGCTTGAGGTCCTCCTCCGCCTTCATGGCGTCTTGGAATTGGGAGGGGAGCATGTTGGGGAAGAGCTTGAGCGCAAACGGCAGCGCAAACTCCATAAACGGGATGAGGAGGAAGAGGGAAAACGGGACGAGCCGCGCCAAATCCGACCCCGTGCCAATGAGGAAGTGGCGCTCCCGCCGCGTGAGCGTCTTGCCCTTGCTCAGCCGCTTTACGATTTTCCACGAGCCCCGCACGTCGGCGGCGAGGAGCTTGGACGCCGCCCAAAAGTGGCGGCCCCACTCGACGAGCGCCACGCCGAGGGAGCGGGTGTAGGTGACGGCCGCCCGAGGGCTCCGGAGCGCCGTGCGCCACGTGATCTCACTCGCGCCCGCGGTGGCGGCGACGGCGCCACCGCCGCCGCCGCCGCCCGTCGCCGCAACGGCCGTGGCAGACGACGCCTTGGCCTTGCCGTCGGGCGTCGACCCACCGGGCGGGGCCGCCGAGGCGGCGCCCCTGCGGAGGATGCCCGCGCCGACGGGCGCCGACACGGCGAGCGTCTGGCCGCCCCCCGCCCGCCCGCCCAGCCGGGGGTGTCGCACGAGGGCGGTGCCGCCACCGCCGCCGCCGCCACCGCCGCCGCCGCTGCCGCCGCCGCCACTGCCACCGCGGGCGGCCGCCGTCAGCCGCCGCCGCGCCGTGGCGGCCCCACCCCCCACCCGAGTGGCCGCGGCGAGCGCCACCACCGACGGGGGTGGGGCCAGGCCAGGCGCACGGGCGCCCGCACGCGGCGGCGCCGCCGCCGCC
>Ga0114957_1003494_pt1 | contig 14125 bp, 9 predicted proteins | sample BantaG_FD_87175 | JGI IMG/M metagenome (GOLD analysis project Ga0114957, IMG submission 87175) | Marine algal microbial communities from Bantry Bay, Ireland - BantryBay_4 metaG | ecosystem: Host-associated > Algae > Red algae > Unclassified | place: Bantry Bay, Ireland | collected 2014-11-21 | reverse complement strand
TTTATAAAGTTGCGAAGTGATGTCTTGGCCTTAAAGGTTCAACTCCATACACCGATTACTGGTCAGTTTAGTAATAACTACATTGACCTAATGCCAGGTACCGAAATCTTGATCGAATTTACTTCAGAAGACTCGTTGGCTGATTTTGAACAAAGCTTGAGCCTTTTAAATTTAAATCAGATTGTAATAGAGAGCAGGGAAGAAGAGTAAAAGTCGTTCTCTGGAACCTTTGTAAAAGGAGAAGACTCCATCCACATTATGGATAGAGTCTTCAGTATATCTTAAAGAGTTCAATTTGACTCTGTAACTCTTAATTCTTAATGTAGGATCAGTTTTTTAATTAATGTATTCCCTTCTTGAGTTGCTACTTTCAGGATGAATACACCCGTGTCTTCAATTGTGAAAGACATCGAAGCTTTATTTCCAATTTGATAGCTTTGAATAAGCCTTCCTTGGATATCCATCACACTAACATTACCATTTTCGAAAGCTTCACTAAACTCAACATTAATTATACCATCTGTAGGGTTTGGATACACTTTAAATGCCGCTCGATCTACCTCCGTTATAGAAGTCAGGTCATCATTAACAAACGTATTGATAGCGTCGTCATTTAGATTTTCATCTCCATCAGATGATACTACTCCAATTACAAGATGATCTTGTCCTCCTGTAAATCCATCTACTTGAGAAAATTCATGGGTATATGTAGCTCCTGGAGCAATGGTTGCAGTAATAGATTCCTCGAAGACAAATTCATCATTGATGTAATAACTCACATTTGGATTGCTTACTGCTGAATCACCTGTGTTTTTAATATATAGAGTCACACTTTCGAATATTGGATTACTCATATCTCCGTTAGTTTCTACTTCAATAGACTCAGCACTTAAGTTGTTGTATTCCATAAACCATTGATTACTACTCTCTATCAAGTAAGAGAATATTCTATAATGTGGTTCTGTATGTCCAGCGCCATCATAGCCTGTGTTTTGAAAATTTACATAGTCTTCTAGTTCATAGTCTATCGTCATCGGTTGGCCAGGTGTCATGTTATCAGATAGATTGAAGACATATGGTCTGACACTTTGTCCTGGACACCAACCAGCACGAGCAAACAACCAAGTTCCATTTTGATTAGCACAAGTATTTGAAGCGCAGTCAGCTTTCCAGAGATTGTGAGAATCAGCTTGAGTAGAATTTACCATCAAGGTATGAGTCTTATTTGAAAATTCAGCTGCATTATCGGTGTTACCTTGTCCATGCCCAGAAATTGTTGTCCGTAAGTGGCCACTCTCAGTAACATCTGCAATAACTACAGACTGCGTTGGGAGATCATCGTCTATGCCAGGATCACCATAGACCCAATTATCTTCTTGCCAGATTTGAGTGATTTGGCGATATGATGGTTCCTCAGCTTTGATAAATTGGATGTCGGCATTTACTAACCAACCTGAAGGCCCCCAAACTTGTATAAACGATCGGATCAATGCTGGACCCCTCATCACAGATTTAAAATCAGTGATATCAATTGTCCATGGTCCACAATCAATTCCAAAGGGTGTAATAAAGCGAGCCAACTCATATGAATTGCCATCTTCAGCTTCAAGGAAGAAACTTCCCGGTTGATCCCATGGGTCACAACCAGAACTAGGACAATCTATAGAGAAGTGTAGTAATATCTCACTGAAATCTTCCATGTTTTCTGGAAAATTGACGAGTGTAAATTGGGTTTGACCTGCACTTCCAAAATTATGTTGCTCTTCATTGATAATATTAATAACTCCATCCAATGGTTTCTTGTAACGATAAGAAATATCATCATTGCTGTTGCTCGTATCATCTGGATGATGAGTACTTACATCTAATAGGTTTGTAGTATTCCCTGATAAATCTAATGGCTGAGTCAATGTAAACGTTCTAGTTTCTCCACTAGGAATTGTGCTGCTGAAAGTTTCTTCTAAAGTGGGTAATCCATTTACCGTGAGTGTAATTGGAATGTTAGAGATACTTTCAGTACCAAAATTTTGAACAGATATATTTACTTTTACTGGTCTTTCGAAAATACTTAAGATATCAGGTGCATTGATACTCACGACACCCACATCAAATTCAGGAGAGGTAAAACCCTCAGACCATGAATCTTCAGTCATATTTTGAAATTCAGCACTACAGTCAATATCTACTAAGTTTTCTGTGATAAGACCTAATCCTTCATTCATTGGGAAATATGCTATGAGACCTGTTTCATCTCCATTAAATGCTGTTGTTTGATTTTCATTGATTTCATTACTTGATCTAGCAATATTCCATACTCTGACTTCATCAATGAATCCATCAAAAAACCTTCCTGGGAACGAAGGAGAGGATCCTATATTCATTGTAGTTGTATTAGAAGTAGTTGAACCATTATAAGATCCAGAAGCTACGACAGTACCATCTAACAACAGAGTCAGAGATCCATTATCTACAACAGCTGCTACGTGATGCCATTGATTGAGATTCATCAATGGTGCAGACTGTACTTCTTGCCAGCCAGCAGTGGCCATCACAAAACTTAATCTTCCATTTTCACCACAGCGAAAGGCAAAACCAGAATCTGGTCCGATTCCATCCTTTGCTAAAATCGACCCTCGCCATATTTCAGGTCTCCATTCTTTAGCATTGATCCAAGCTTCTACAGTAAATTGATCTCCAATATTAAAATTAGCATCATGACAGGTACTAAGGAAATCCTCATCTCCATCAAATAATAGACCTGTGATTTGGGTAAATCCAATTTGTGTTATTAAAGTCAAGAAAAGGAAAAAGAAGAGTTTACTTTTATTCATATCACTCAAGTTTAGTTTTTTTGTTGGTATTAATTTTATAAAAACATGCTACAAGATACTAATTTACATCCCACCACATGCGTGAAGAGATGACATCACCTTCACTTAATCGACTTTCTGCTTCCATGTAATTTGTAGTGTTGTTTACCATTTCATTGATAGGGTATCTCAATCGACGAGGAATCTGTCCTCCTGATTCTCCATCTGACAACCCTGGACTAAGAGCTGGATATCCTGACCGTCTGACATTTGCGTAAGCCTCAAAACCATCAAACAACAAAGCTATCCACTTTTGTGTATTGATCTGCTCTACCGCATTCGACTCATTATATTCCACAGCATTTTCTTCTAAGTAATCGGTGATATCTGCGTCAGTAATTTCTGTTGCATTTGGATAAAGTGAAAGTTGCTTGCAAGCAGCAAAGACACCTGATTCATAGGCTGTCTTAGCATCTCCACTTACCCATCCTTTAACGATTGCTTCAGCTCGCAGAAATTCTGTTTCTGCAAAACTAAAATAGAGAGTTGGTGCATCATATGTGACCATTACATCTCTTCTAGGTTGGGCAAATACGAAGTCATCATTTCCTGGGTCTATCCCATTAGGTCTGCCCAAATGGTTGCCACTGCCGACACTGTTATCTATAGTGCCATCACTCAGGTAAGTCTCCATCAAATTGTCTTCCCTAGGGTCATTGTTGTTTATAATCAAATTTACAAATTCGTCACTATAGCGAAAGAGGTGACCTGTTACTCCAAAATCTTGAAATACTTCACCAATTCCATTGGCATTTGGCCCATCGACATCACTCCCAGAAAAACTTATCAACGCAACATCTTCACTACTGTTCATCACCCCAGATGTTAATGCCTCTTGTCCGACTTGTCTTGCTCTGTCTGGATTGACATTTGACATCCGCATTGCAATTCTAAGCTTAAGCGAATTTCCAAATTTCTTCCATTTTTCTAGATCACCTGAATACAGAATATCCTCTGTGCCAATTCTATCCTTTGTCTCATTCAACTCATTGACAGCTTGAGTTAAATCTTGGATAAATAAGTCATAAATCTCTTCTTGACGATCAAAGATCGGTGCTTCAAATTCAGCTCCTTTATTAGCCTGAGAATATGGGATATCTCCATACATATCAGTTAGTCTTTGAAATACAAATACCCGATAGATTTTAGCGATACTATTTAGATTTGATCCTTCTTCTGTCTTTTCAATGATATCATTCAGATCCTTTCCAATATTTTGATAAGTACTATTCCACCATGCACTTAGCCATTCTTCATTTGTCGTAATGTATCTGTCTGGTTCCCAATTTCCAGATAATTGTTGAGCCCATACAGAACAATAGATCAAGTTTCCTCTCCATTGATCAAAGCGCTGACTAGCTCCATTATTTAACACCAGAGACAACTGGAGTTTTGGATCTAAATTATCTGGCTCATTAGGATTTGTATTGATCTCTCCAAAATCTGTTGTACATGCCGACAAACAGAGTATGAATGAAAAGAAGGTTACGTTATAAATTGTTTTCATTCTTTGATAAAATTAAAAAGTCAGTTTGAGATTAAATCCTAAAGATCGAGTACTTGGCAATGCCGCATATTCTATACCAATATCACCACCTGTAGCAGCATATACAGACTCTGGGTCTAGCCCAATTTCACTTAATCCATTAGTGAAAAAATACAGATTTCGTCCAACTAGTGAAATTGTTAATCCGTTTAGAATACCCACCTTCTCCAATTGGTTGTTATTCAATGCGTAAGAGAGAGACATCTGTCTGAGTTTGATATAAGATGCATCAAATACATTTTCTTCAGAGATACTTGAGACTCTCCCGTAGAAGTCATCAATCCTTGCTGGTGTAGTATTAAGGCTAACTCCATCTGGTCCGACACCAGTTCCTAAGATTTCAAAGTCAGGATTATCTCTTCCTTCTAAAGAGTTTGGATGTCGGCCAAACAGATATCCAAAGCTACTTGTAGTTGAAAGAATCTCTCCTCCTTGCTTGGTGTCAATCAGGAAAGAAAAACTGAAATTTCTATAATCCAAAGTCGATGTAATACCACCGTACCAATCCGGATTAAAATTGCCTAGTATTGCTCTTTCTTCTGCGATTTGAGGAAGTCCATTCTCATCATGAATAATATCTCCAGTAGCATTTCGGTCATAGACTTGTCCCCAAATATCACCAACTCTACCATTGAGCTGTGAGACAATATTAGCGGAGAAGGTTCTATCTTCTGCCATGATGAGCTGATCTACTCCCTCCACTAGGGTCACAACCTTATTAACATTTTTGGCAAAATTTAGGCTGATATTCCAACTGAGCTTTTGTGATTTAATCGCTTTGATGTTAAGCAATGCTTCTATCCCTCGATTTTGAATCTCACCTGCATTGACGTTTACTGAAGAAAATCCTGTCGAAGCGGGTAGTGGTCTTTCAAAAATGTGCTTATCTGTTTTCTGATCATAGTAAGTCAAATCAAGTCTAACTCTGTTTTTCAAAAGGCTCATATCAGCTCCGACTTCAAAAGAAGTAGTGAGAGCAGGTTCGATAATTGGATTGACAAACATGTTGCCAGAGATGCCTCCGAAAGTGACATTTCCATTAATATTTTCCTTTGGCTCAGATGAGACGGCAAATGATTGAATCAACGAATAGGGTTGAATATTTGCATTTCCTGCAGTACCATAACCCAATCGCAATTTAGCAAAGCCTAACCACTCAGGTAAAGTGATCGCATCTGACAAGACAAAACTCAGTGCACCTGACCCGTAGAGTATACTGTTGTCTGATTCGTCTTCATCCAGCGGATTTGTCAACACAGAAAAGAAATCTTGTCGGACAGCACCTTCCAAGTATAAGTAATTATTAAATGAAAAACTGGCGGTTCCAAATATTCCATTTGTTCGACTTCTACTGTTATTTACATTTCCAGGTCTGCGAATTGCCATGTTATTGATAGAGAGGAATCCAGGATTAATAAATCCTGAACCATTAGTCGAACTTGTTCTTTGAAATTGATCAGTTCTAATTGCTCCGAGGTCAAATGAAGCATCAAATCGATTATTAAACGATTTGAATCCACTCAATATAGCATCAAAATTTCGCTCTGTAATCTGAATATCATCGATAAATATTGAACCTGGAGGATTGTGTTGTGTCCCATCAATCTCTACGTTGAAGAATGAATGATTCGTATTATCTGTTGCCAATCGACCTTGTAGAGAGAGCCATTCTAAAATTTGCCATTTTGAACTGATATAGCCTAAAACTCTATTTTTCGTATCATTATTAACATTCTCATTAGGCCCCCAATATGGACTTAATGTAAATGGATTGTCAGACCAATAGATAGGATTATCTAGCTCATCTCTAGTTTGTGAAAGTACTTGTTGCGGTAGATTAGCAGGTCCAATAGTAAAGTACTTAGATGGGTTACTTGGGTTATCTGTCAGATTGATTCGATTCGTTGCATCTTCAACAACATAATTTACCTTCCCTTCGATTTGTATTTTATCATTGAGTTGAGTCCGAGTAAAAAGATTTATTGTCGATCTTTCATAAGCAGTATTGGGAACGATAGACTCGTTGGTCAGATGAGAAAGTGAAAGCCTTGCATTTGTGGTTTCGTTTCCTCCGGTTAAAGCGAGACCATTAGTCCATGTTTTACCAGTATTATAATAAGACCTAATATCATCTTGTCCTGCTGCAGAATAGGGCAACTCATCTCCATTGAAGATTGGGGTCAAAGAACCATCTAATTTGCCTCCCCAGGAACGCCAATTTTCAAAAGCCTCTTGTTGTGTTGTTGGTTTTTGGCCATTAGCTCCTTGCCCATACTCTTCTTGGAAGTTTGGTAGTATGGCTACTGATTCGGTTGTAAAATTTGACGTGTATTCAACTCCTATACCTTTTCTATCTGCTCCTTTTTTAGTCGTAATTACTATGACGCCATCGCCACCTCTCGATCCAAATAGTGCGGAAGCGGATGGACCCTTGAGTACTGTAATATTCTCAATGTCATCAGGGTTTATCGCTGATAGCCCATCGCCAGAGTCTCTTCCTCCGAACAAGCCGGCTCTATTGACATTTGAGTTATTAGCTGGTATCCCATCTATTACAATTAGAGGTGTGGCGGACCCTGAAAACCCTGTTAAACCTCTAATCGTTATTCGAGTTGCTCCAGATGGACCATTTGAAGGTTTTACAATGTCTAATCCTGCTACTTTTCCAACTAGCTGACTAGCAAAATTTACCTCTCTGGCTTGGGTGAGTTCTTCACCATCTATTTCGGAATATGAAAAACCGGCTGCCTTCTTTTCTTTTTCAATACCAAAGGCAGTAACTATAATTTGGTCTAAATATTCAGACTCTTGGAGCAATGCGATATTAATGACATTATCTTCACCGATAGGTAACGTTTGTGTAGCCATACCCAAGTAGTTGACTTCTAGCACTGCGTCCTTAGCAACTGTAATGTTGTAATTGCCGTCAAAGTCTGATATGACTCCATTGGATGTGCCCATTTCTAAGACACTTGCTCCGATGATGGGCTGACTATCTATAGCGTCTACGATCTTACCACTTATACTTTGCTGACCTGATAGGAGTCCAGTAATCAAAATGAAAATGGAAATCAAAAATTCTTTTTTCATTATTAGGTTTAAGATCAAAAAATTGGCTTGAGAATTATATCAATATCTCAAAGTTAAAATTATAGAATTAAAACATCCTTTGAGCTTATGTTTTTTTTATCTTGGATGATCAGCTATGAGCAAAGGACATGAGGCAACATTCTATTATAGAGCAATTTATTTTTGCAAAGAATATTTTTTTGAAAAGAAGTATTATCTAGCTTGCGATTTGACCAACCACTTTCTCTATTAAACTATCAATGGTGACCTGTGATTGAGTTGAAAACTCACCAGTCATTCTGTTGGCTAAAATGGCATTGAATGAGATGGCTCGATGACCAAGGAGTTTAGATAAGAGATAGATTCCAGCTGTTTCCATTTCGAGATTAGTGATCTTGATTCCTTCCCAATCTAGATGCTGGAGTAAGGCAAAGTCTGGCATGGTGGTTTTAAGTCTTAGTACTCTTCTTTGAGGTGCATAGAAGCCTGGTGCAGTTACCGTAATTCCTTTAAAAAACTTGTGACCTTTTTGAGTCATTGATCTTACTAACGATTGATCTGCCATAATTACAGCCTTTGATTTGAGTCTTTCGTCTATCTTACCGATTGCCTCTTCTATTGTTTTGGCTAGACCTTCAGACTCATATCCATAATAGTCGCTTAGATTTCCCATGTCCATAGCACCAACTGAAATGAGATGTGAGTCGACTGGAATATCTGCTCTTAATGTACCAGAGGTTCCTATCCGATAGAAACTCAATTGCGTCAACTTCTGCTTTAGTTCCCTAGTGGGAAAATCAATATTTACCAAGGCATCTAACTCATTGAAAACGATGTCGATATTATCTGTTCCTATTCCAGTTGAGATAATTGTTATTCTCCTTCCGTTCTTTGATCCTGTTACTGTTTTGAACTCTCTGTTCTGCCGAGTTATCTCTATCTTATCGAGATGATTAGCTACTCTGTCTACCCGATTAGAATCACCAACAGTAATGATATTATTTGCTATCTCACCTGGCTTGAGTAAGAGATGATAAATACTGCCATCTTGATTGATTATGAATTCTGATGACTTGAAAGACATAGTCAGTTATGTTATGGTTTTGAAGTATTCGTAAGTTCTTTTGAGACCTTCTTCTCTGGTTATTGTTGGCTCCCAATTCAAGAGTTCTTTTGCTTTAGCGATATTTGGTTGTCTCACTTTTGGATCATCTTCTGGAAGTGCGGTGTTGATGATTTTTGATCTTGATTGAGTGAGTGCTACGACTTCTTCTGCAGCTTGCTGGATTGTAATTTCGATTGGATTCCCAACATTTACTGGCAAGTGATAGTCACTCATCAAGAGTCTATAAATTCCTTCAACTAAATCATCGACATAACAAAATGAACGCGTCTGTTGTCCATCTCCAAATACGGTAATATCTTCATTGTTCATAGCCTGACTGAAGAATGTAGGTAGAGCTCGCCCATCATCCATTCGCATCCGTGGACCATAAGTATTAAAAATTCTAATTATTCGTGTTTCCACTTGATGGAAGTTATGATATGCCATTGTAATTGCCTCTAGGAAACGTTTGGCTTCATCGTAGACACCTCTAGGACCCACTGGATTGACATTTCCCCAATACTCTTCAGATTGTGGATGTTCAAGTGGATCACCATAGACTTCAGATGTAGATGCAACCAAAATCCTAGCTTTCTTAACCTTAGCTACTCCCAGTACATTGTGTGTGCCAAGAGCACCTACTTTGAGTGTCTGTATAGGCATCTTGAGATAGTCAATTGGACTGGCAGGAGATGCAAAGTGTAGGATATAATCTAGTTCGCCTGGGATGTGAATGAACTTGGTGATGTCATGATTGTAAAACGAAAAATTTGGAAGAGGCATGAGGTGTTCGATATTGGACATTGATCCTGTGAGAAGGTTGTCCATGGCGATCACTTCAAATCCTTCTTTGATAAATCTATCACTCAGGTGTGATCCAAGAAACCCCGCTGCTCCTGTTACTAGTATTCGTTTCATTTAAAAAATTCTTTTGACTGAGTATGACATGATATAATTACTGGTTATTAAGGTCGCCCGATACTATCATATTTGAAGCCGAGTTCTCCCATTTGCTCATTGGTAAAGAGGTTACGACCATCAATGATGTTTTTTTGATTCATAATCTGAGCTAATTTGTCAAAGTCTGGAGTTCTGAAGACATTCCACTCTGTCAATATAACCAAGGCATCTGCTGCCACTACTGCTTCGTATTTATTATTACAATATTTGAGTTTTTCACCATAGCGTTCTTTGAAGTGCTCCATCGCCTCAGGATCATAGACTGTTATTTCAGCTCCTTGGTCCAAAAGCGAATCTATTGTATAGAGTGCCGGTGCTTCTCTAATGTCATCGGTATTGGGTTTGAAAGCTAAGCCCCAAATTCCAATTTTCTTCCCTTTGAGATCGTTGTCAAATAGGATGTTGAGTTTTTCGACAGCCTTATATTTTTGTTTCTTATTAACCTCCATCACAGAGCCAAGAATCTTGAAGTCATAGCCATTTTGAATCGCTGTTAAGTGGAGTGCTTGGACATCTTTAGGGAAGCAAGATCCACCATAACCAACCCCTGGGAAGAGGAAGCGTTTTCCGATTCTACTATCTGATCCAATTCCGATTCTAACTTTATCTACATCTGCACCAACTTTCTCACAGAGGTTAGCGATTTCATTCATAAACGAAATCTTTGTTGCAAGAAAGCTATTTGCAGCATACTTCGTCATTTCAGCAGACTTCTCATCCATGAAATAGATTGGATTTCCTTGTCTGACAAATGGTTGATAGAGTCGCTTCATCACTTTGGCAGCTCTATCACTTGACGTACCAATTACAACTCTCTCAGGTCTCATGAAGTCGTCAACAGCAACTCCTTCTCTGAGAAATTCTGGATTTGAGACAACATCAAAAAGACTAGTATCAAGTTTGGCAGCAAGTGAAGCATGTACTTTGTCGGCCGTACCTACAGGTACAGTACTCTTATCCACAATAACTTTATAATCTGTAATAAGGTTAGAAAGATCAGATGCAACTTTGAGAATGTATGATAGATCAGCCGATCCATCTTCTCCTGGAGGTGTAGGCAAAGCTAGAAATATAATTTCAGCATCTTTTATTCCACTAGCAAGATCTGTAGTGAATGACAATCTCTTTTGACTAATGTTACGTTCAAAGATAACTTGAAGGCCAGGTTCATAGATAGGAATCTTTCCATTTTGCAGCATTGCTACCTTTTTTTCGTTGATATCTACACAGATAACATTATTTCCAGTTTCTGCAAAGCATGTTCCACTCACTAGCCCAACATATCCTGTTCCTACTACTGTTATATTCATTGATTATTAGTCTATTATAAATTAATCTCTATTTCAATATGACTGCAAATATACTGTTAATACATATAATTATTATGTTAATATTAAAGTTATCATAGTGAATGGTTTCTTTGTCCTAGTTTATTGTTTAATTTTGGGTGAACTGTAACTTAAAATCCCAAATTAGCTTGGAAATCTATCAGTGGCTTGTTCCTTTAGTGGCACTTGTTTATATGACAAGAGTTATCCTTCAATACCGTAGAAGAAGGCGTCTGTTTACGAGTACTTTTTTTTGGATTGTATTCTGGATAGCAATTTCAGCACTTGCCATTGTACCTAATCAGATATCCCAAGGAATAGCTAACTTACTTGGATTCAAAAGTAATGTCAATGCTATTATTTTTGTAGCACTTGGGTTTCTATTTTCAATTGTCTTTTATCTCTCAGCTGCCGTTGAGCGGTTGGAAAGGCAAATGACTGATTTGATTAGGAAGATTGCTTTAGAGAATGCTACAAAGAATGATATCGTAACTCATGTCCACAACCAAAGGCAAGTATCAGAAGAAAAAATTGAGACCAAGTAGACTTATACAGAGATGAAAATACTGCTAGTTTTAGAGAATTTTTATCCCAAGATCGGAGGAGTAGAGACTCTCTTTTACAACCTTGCAAATGAGTTGGCTAATCGAGGCCATCACATCATAATAGTGACAAGTGGCCTGGAGTTGGACAACATTAAGTCCGAGCAAATCCGCGAAGGAATTACGATTAACAGGTTGAATTCAAGCAATCGCTACCTTTTTACAATCTTAAGTTTGCCCCTTATCATTAAGTATGCAAGACAGTGTGACATCATCCACACCACATCATACAATGCTGGATTCCCTTCATCAATAGCTGGTATGCTGACATCAAAGAAGGTCGTTATCACCTTCCATGAGTATTGGGGAACAATGTGGTTTGATCTCCCTTATTTTTCAAGAACGATGATGTGGCTGCATTATATCTTTGAAGCATTTCTGCTTAAACTTCCATTTACTAAAATTGTAGCTGTAAGTAACTATACTCACAAGCGGTTGGGTCAGGCTGGGATCCCTCAAGATAAGACGGTAAAAATCTATAACGGTCTTAACTATGACGAGTTTCAAGATATTGAAATCAACCATAAATTTAAAAGATTTGTCTTCTATGGGAGACTTGGAATCTCTAAGGGTATCGACTTGCTAATTAAGGCGGTAGCTCAGTTAGAAAACTTGGATGGATATGAATTCCATTTAATTTTATCAGAAAGGAAAGGATCTTACTTAAAGGAATTATATAAGTTAAGAGATCGACTTGATCTTAAGAGTACAGTTAAGTTTGTAGATACGATGCCTTTTGCAGATTTGAAGCGCTATATCAGTGAAAGTTATGCTGTTGTAATACCATCATACAGTGAAGGTTTTTGCTTCGTAGCAGCAGAGACTATGGCATTAGGCATTCCCATTGTTTCATCTGGGAGAGGAGCATTAGGAGAAGTGATAACAGGTAAGCACCTTCACTTTAGTCCGTTCAATGTGGAGCAACTCAGAAAGACACTAGAAAAAGCAATGGCAGGGAATTGGAATGAGACAGAGTCTAAGAAATTTCTGCTGAGTGAGTCTGTAGATGCTTACGAAAAACTTTATGAATCATTGATATGAAAATAATCTTATTAAGTGATTCACTTGTCTTACAAAGTGCTGGTGTCAAGCAGTATAATTTACAACTTTTAAAAACTCTAACTACTTATCGGAATCTCACAGACCTTACTCTTATTGTTCCCCGTCATAGTGCTGAGCTTGCGGCTTACAACCAAGTAGAAGTCCCTATTAATGCATTACCACTACACCAAAAATGGAGGCATTTTACTCGGATACCTAGAAAAATCAATAAGCTCAATCCAGACATAGTAATCGAACCAGCACATTTTGGTCCTTTTAGATTAAATAAGCAGATCAAACGGTGTACAGTCATCCATGATCTGACACCAATTAGCCATCCACAGTTTCATCCACTCAGTAGTAGAGTAGGGCACAGATTGACATTGCAACCAGTCTTAGGAAGAAGTGATTTGATTATTACGAACTCTGAGTCAACACAGATCACTGTTCGCCGCTTCCAACCTCAGGTTAAGAAAATTCAAGTTCTTTCTCCTCCTATAGAGAAACGATCAACTTTAGAAAGAAATCAAGCAAGAGATTCCAAAGCTTATCTACTTGCAATCGGAACACAAGAACCAAGAAAGGATTATGTCACACTCCTCCAAGCTTATGCAGAATTACATTTTGATATTGATCTTGTAATTATTGGTGGTCCAGGATGGAGGAATACTCAATTCGATCTTGAGTTTGCTAATCACCCAAAGAAATCTTCAATCAGAATGACAGGCTATATTAGTGATGCCGAAAAGTATGAACTCATGAAAAATGCATCCATCTTTGTAGCAACTTCAAAAGCAGAAGGCCTAGGTTTGCCATTACTTGAAATATTGCCATATCAGACACCAGTTATCTGCTCTGACTTACCAAGTTTTCGAGAAATCGGAGGGGAGAGATTTGAATATTTTCCTGCTGGTTATGCATCTGTCTTAACTGAAAAACTTATCCAAGTATGTTCTAAATTACCTTTCAAATGCGACTTCAATGACAGGATAAAATCTTGGAATATGAAGAGAAAAGCTGAGGTAGATTCTCTATTTACTACCTTTGATGCATGGCTTTGACATTACCAGTCATATTACTTAATTGGAATGGGATAGATGATACAATTGAATGTGTTGAATCATTATTGAATCAAATCCAGGTAACTCCTCTCATCTACCTTGGGGACAACGCTTCATCAAACAATGAGGGAATTGAATTAGAGAAAATATTTGCCGATGAACCCTCTGTAAAAGTCGTCTTATTTGAGACTAATCATGGTTTCGCCAATGGATGTAATTTGTTGATGGAAATGGCTTTAAATGAATTGCCATCTGCTGACTCTGTAGCTTTACTAAATAATGATGCAATCGCTGAACCCAATTGGTTAAGTCAGCTGCATACAACACTGATAAAGACTCAATCTGGAATGGTTGGTTCGAAATTAATCTCATACCAAGATCGATCAATCTTGGATAATGTAGGACATAGAATGCTCTCCTCTGGAGAGGTGATTCCTATAGGAAACAAAGCTGACTCTTCTCTCTATACTCAGAGGGAGCAAAATTTTGGTTCGTGTGCTGGAGCAGTGCTTTATAGCCGTGAAATGATTGAAAAGATTGGAA
>Ga0114957_1003491_pt1 | contig 14133 bp, 10 predicted proteins | sample BantaG_FD_87175 | JGI IMG/M metagenome (GOLD analysis project Ga0114957, IMG submission 87175) | Marine algal microbial communities from Bantry Bay, Ireland - BantryBay_4 metaG | ecosystem: Host-associated > Algae > Red algae > Unclassified | place: Bantry Bay, Ireland | collected 2014-11-21 | reverse complement strand
GTTAAAAAGTGATGGTTACAATATAGAATCCACAGAATTAGAAAGTGGTAAATCAATACGTAAATTAACTCTTATTCTAATGAAAGTGAGTATTAAAATACAACAATTAAAAGCGGCAAGAGATGGAACAACAGAAATGCAAGTTGCAGATGTCTTTAATGAAAAGGAAATAGAATGTCTTGAATTAATCAACGAAGATGTATCAGGCAACACCATCAAGCAAATGAATCCTCATGACCCTCAGAACTTGGCGTGGGCAACTTGGATCATTGCCAGGTTAGGTGGATGGAAAGAGTTTTATAACAACAAAAGACCCCCAGGCCATAAAACTCTTATTGGAGGGCTAGATAAATTTGAAGGCATAATGATTGGATATTCTATATTTAAAAATAAAGATGTGTCCCAACGTTAGCTATTGTAGGTAGGCAGGCTCGCGGTAGCTAAGGCTATCATTCAGCCCACCCACTATCGTGGTTCACTTTTTTCGAGTATTATTATACTCGATTCGTCTGCAACAAAATCATTCGCTCATGCCTTGAACTTGAAAAATTAATTTCAAAATCTAATGGAACACCTTCAACCTTAAATAGTATTATTCGGTAAATAATGAAGTAGATAAGAAGTTCTAAGACTTAATAATCTAATTGGGTCTAATTAATTAACCAAATCTGATTTCTACAATAAAAGAAAACGTATTTTGATAGTCTATCAGAGTAAATAAAAAAACCATTTCAAAGAAATGACTCATCATAAATCTATAGTTATTGTATCCCTAATTGCTTTGATGTCCCAATGGTCATGTACAGGTAATAATCTAAAGCAGAACACCCATATAACACAACTATATACTCATAGTAAGTATGTAGATTCATTAAATTATGCCTTGGATAAAATAGCCAAAAAAGAAATCTTACCTGGATTTGCCATCGCTGTCTTTTCTGCAGATAGTATATATTTTATGAAAGGTTATGGGTATTCGGACCTTGACCATAAAAAGTTATATACTAAGAACACAATACAAAGTATTGCGTCTATTAGCAAGACTCTAATAGGCGTAACGCTGATGAATGCAGTAGAAAATAATCTAATACAGTTAGACGAAGAGATAAATAATATACTACCCTATCAGGTCACTAACCCCAGGCATGAGAATGTTCCGATCACCATAAGACAGCTCGCAACTCATACATCAAGCATCAATGATGATGGTAATTACGATAAAGCTTATATCTTTTCGGAGCAGTTACAGCTTAACCAATTTCCAGAGGCATGGGCAGAACATATCAAAAATTACAATAGCAATAAAGACATGTCGATGGCGGAGTTTCTGACTAAAACATTCACCGAATGGCAAACAGAAGAAAACTTCAATTTAGAAAAGCCTGGAAGCAACTATGACTACAGCAATATCGGAGCTGCTTTGCTGGCTCATTGTATAGAAATCCGAACCGGCAAAGACTACAGGAAGCTGACTGAAGACTTGATACTTAAACCACTGAACATGAACAATTCTGGGTGGCAAATTAGCGCTTTGGATCAAAAAAATCAGATAGCATATTATAACGAGCTTTATAACCTTATACCTAACTATAAAGTTATCACTTATCCTGATGGAGGGCTATACACCACTGTCTCTGACCTTACGAAATATATGCAGGATATCATGCAAGGACAAAATGGTCAAGGGAAAATATTAGAAAAAGATTCTTACACAACAATGGTCGAGAATCAAACGCCTGAATTAGATAATGCTGTAGGCATCATTTGGGACTTAGACATCGACTGTTGCATAGGACACGGTGGCAATGACTTTGGCACAGCAACTTTGGCTTATTATGATCCAAAAAGTGAAATAGGCAAAATATTATTCACAAATATTACTACGGAAACGGAGGCACTATCCGATGAATTTTATGGAATATTTAATACCATGTTTAAGTATGATTCTATGATCCTAACCGATCTTGCTCAATGATTGCTATGTCCTACAAAACCGGAAAGACATTCGGACATTAATGACAGTTAACCATTATCTAAAGACTATCCAAAGTTTCTATTCCGCAAATCGCTTCCTAATTACCCACAAACCTAGCCCAGACACTATAGAAAAAGAAGCAGCAATATACCAATACATCTCAAAACCAATGTATTCTATAATCGGTAATCCTGAGATGGGAGCTAATAGGAATGCCATAGCAAACATCATCGAAACTACTCCCATGTACTTGCCTTGATTATGCTCATCAGACCGTCGCATCGCTAATGATGGGATCAACGGAAAATTAATAACCTCTCCTATTCCGACTAAGAGGCTGTATGATATTATCGCAATAATAGGATTATCGAATATACTCAAAGATAGATATGCAATACCGATTAGGATAGCACCCCAAGCCAATGGTTTGAAATACTTATTGGCCCTTTCTATATGGTGAACTATGGGCATCTCTAAGAATAAAATCAACAATCCATTGGCTGTAAAGAAAGCACCTATCAGCCACTCATCCATCAGTAACTCTTCCTTAAAGTAGACAGGGACTGCAAACAAAATCTGAAAGAAAGCCACCATATTGATGAGATTAAAAAACAAAAATAAAAGCAGTGTGCCATCACTATAAGGCGAACTGGTTTCTTTTACTTTTGGCTTAGTCTTATCATACTTAAAGTTACGATGACCCAATACATAAAATAAGGTCGCTAATGCAATAAAGCAAGTCACTCCATCTAATACAAAAAGCCAATGATATCCATATTTAAAAGCAAAAAAACCACCTAATGCTGGACCTATCGAGATCCCTAAATTTATAGCCAAACGCAATAGGGAGTAACCTCTCGTCTTATTATCTGGATTACCCCACATACTTACTGCACTAAATGCCGCAGGGCTAAACATAGAAGCAACTAAGCCTACCAAAATCATCCAAAAACACAAAGGATAGAATCCTGTAAAAAATACAATAGAGATGAATGTAACACCCATGCCAGCAAGACTAAGCGCCATTACCTTAAAGTTACCAATCTTATCAGATAATCGTCCGCCAAGATTAGATCCCATAATGGCACCTATTCCAAAACAACAGAGGACTATCGCTGACTGGGTCTTAGAGAATCCCAGCTGAGTAGTCAGATAGATACTAAGAAAAGGAATCACCATTTCCCCACTACGATTGACCAAATAGATCAATGCCAGTGACCAGACATCCTTGTGGAGGCCAGTGAAAGAATCAGTATATAACTTAACTAAGTTCATATATAAGTATCTAAAAAATCATTGCGTACATAAAAAAGCCCTGTCGAAGAACTATCGACAAGGCTATATATTTTCTATAGAAATAATAATTGTCTTAGTCCGTCCAGCGGTTATAAGATGATGTACAATTATTTCTTAATTTCATTTTATTTAATTTCTTAATACAAAGGTATCGCAATTAACTTAAGAAGCAAGATTATTATCAAGCTAAGTTGCTGCAGTATGATTAACTTTGAGTAATAATAAAATCATGCATCCCAGAAATATCCACGAGAAGCAATATAACATCATACAATTAGTGAAAGCTGATCCAGAACTGGAGAAGTATGTCATTACTAATAAGAATAGAATTCTCACCATTAATTTTTCCATTCCTGATGCTGTCAAGGAGCTGAATAGAGCCTTGCTCATGAAGTATTATGATATCGAATATTGGGATATACCTAATGGGTACTTATGTCCTCCAGTGCCAGGTAGATCAGATTACATACATCACTTAGCAGATCTTATCCAGTCAGATAATGATATCAAGAACAAGAAAAAGATTCGATGCTTAGATATCGGCATGGGCGCTAACTGTATCTACCCTATCGTAGGAGCTAAGTTATACGGTTGGGATTTTGTAGGGACAGACATAGATGAGAGAGCCATAGATTCGGCCCAGAGAGTTATAGATAGAAATGAATGGTTACATGATAAAGTGGAGTTAAGACATCAAAAGTTTCAGCATCTTATATTCGATACAGTTGTAAAGCCTGAAGATCGATTCGACATAACGATGTGTAATCCACCATTCTATAAGTCCAGACAGGATGCTAAATTAGCGACCGTCAAGAAAAATAAAAATCTAAAGTCATCCATCTCCTCTAAGCCAGTCAATAATTTCCGAGGCAAGGCTAATGAGTTATGGTGTAATGGCGGTGAGCGAAAGTTTATACTAAATATGATAGAAGAAAGCCGTAAGTATTCTGATCAGATCAGATGGTTTACGACATTGGTAGCCAGCAAGTATCATCTTAACTCTTTCTATCAAGCATTACAAAAAATATCCGGCGCTAAGCATCAGACTATAGAGATGTTACATGGACATAAGAAGAGTCGTATATTGGCATGGCGTTATGAGGTGTGAGGTGTGAATTATGAATTATGAATTATGAATTATGAATTATGAATTATGAGTTATGAGTTATGAGTTATGAGTTATGAGTTATGAGTTTATAGTTATGAGTTTATAGTTATGGAGCTATTAGTGAAGAATTGTCCGTCTCTGATATTGTTATATAATCTCTAAGCAAAAAATTTTATTTAACTTATCATTAGTAACGGTATTATGTCATGTTTTAAAATTCCAAAAAAAAATCATTTCATGGAGAAGGATTTACTAATGAGAATTACGGTAGACGCTGACATATGTCATGGAAAGCCATGTGTTAGAGGGATGAGGTACCCTGTAGAGCATATTTTAGAATACTTAGCTTCTGGAATGTCAAATGAGGAAATCTTAGACGATTTTAAAGATTTAGTCATGGAAGATCTTCAAGCCTGCATATCATTTGCTGCCAAGTTAAGTAAGGTTAAGGCTATAAGTAAGTTAGTAGCGTGAAATTTATAGTAGATGCTCATTTGTCAAAGAAGATAAGCTCTTTTCTAAATGATAAAGAACATGATTCGATACACACATTAGACCTCCCAAATAAAAATAAAACATCAGACAAAGCCCTAAAGAGACCCAAGCCGATACCGATTTCTTTAAGTGGAGGTCACGTGGTCGCGAATGCTATTAGGTTTTCTACATACGACAAAGCATTCTTTAGCAAAAAATGGAAAACGAAAAAAGGTAAGAAATATGAAGTCATTCTTATCGATCTGTATGACCCAAAGAAAAAACGGTAGATCATAATTATGGAAGCAGAGGAAGAGTAATGGATAAGTTATATGCTAAGAAGAAGTTAGATATTGATATGACACTCAGTGATGTTAGAGACATGACACTCTATGAGATACTTACAATCATAGAAAAAAGGGATGTCCTACCAGACTGACCCCCTTTCTCATCACTTTAAACCCACCATTTCTGCTATAGTGATACTATCCAAGTATCCCTATTTTTCTATTCTATCTATCGCATTATACAAATCGAACATTCATAGATAAATATGACTTCTCCATCTATATAAGTATATGAAAGAAGAAAACAAATCTCGGCTTAAGCGATTCTTTAAGAAAAACCTAATTGCGATTATTATACTTGCTGTAGTACTGATCATACTGCGATTACTACTACCAGTTATGGTAAAGAAATACGTTAATAAATCGCTGTCTAATCTCCCTGGCTATTATGGTCAAGTGGCTGACATAGACATCAGTCTTCTAAGAGGTGCCTATGTTATAAAAGGGCTGTACCTTAACGTCTTAGATGCAGGTTCAGAAGTTCCTTTTCTTAATTTTCCAGAGACAGATATATCTGTAGAATGGAAATCTTTGCTTAAGGGAGAGATTGTAAGTGAGGTATATATGTCAGAACCAGAGATTATCTATGTGCTGGAGGATATGCAAAGTAGTGAATATACAACTGAGGAAGAGGATTGGACTCAGACCCTTAGGGATATCATCCCTATAAGCATTAATCACTTTGAGATTACAGGGGGTAAGTTGGCATTCGTCCAATTAGAAGCAGATCCTACCATAGATATGCAGGTGCATTCCATAGATCTCACTATGGATAACTTGAGAAATGTAGATCCTACTGATCAGAAGCTGCCATCTACCTTAGATGCCACTGGAATATCCATCGGTCAAGGAAAATTAGACTTAGCTGGCCGAGTTAATATACTCAAAGAAATACCAGATTTTGATATTGATATGTCTCTGGAACCCATAGATATCACTGCAATTAATGAATTTAGCAATCATTACGGAAAGATAGATTTTGAAAAAGGAGACATTAGATTTTTTAGTGAATTAGTTCTACTAGATAGCGAGATAGATGGTTACTTTAAAGTATTGTTTGAGGACACAAAATTCAACAGTGAGGAGGATGGGTTTATTGAGAAAATATGGGAAGGTCTTGTGAGTGTATTTACATTTATACTTAAGAATCAAAAGACAGATTACTTCGCTCTGAAGGCTCCCATCCAGGGCAATATAGAAGACGCATCTGTTGGCGTATGGACAACAATAGGTTCGATACTTAAAAATGCATTTATAGAAGGATTCGAAGCGGACTTAGACGAGGAACTTAAGTACGAAGACCCACAAGCAGAGGTTAATCAATTAGAAGAGAAAGAGGAAAAGAAAGATAAGAAGTGGTTCCAATTCTGGAAGAAGGGAGACTAATAAAGCAAAGATGGCTGATACCAAATCATCGGTCGAAACCAATCCATCATGACACCCAAGACGAAGAAGTATTTAATTTTCATTTCCATTATTTTAGTTTTTATTTCCATACTATTCAGCATCGTATCTGCTATGGCAGAGAAGGCAATAATTGCCGAATTAGATGAGCAAGCTAATATAGATTATAAGAGCCTCGAATTTAGTATATGGGGCCGGGACTTAGAAATCATGGATATATCCATGACTGGTGATGATGACAAGGATACCATTATCAGATCCAATCATATCCATATACACGGGATAAAACTTATACCTTATCTCATCCAGAAGAAAGTAAAAGTAGGAAGTATAGAGATAGATACTTCATATATCAATTTCTCACATGACAGACTTGTGATAGAAGATACAACTGACAATAAAGCAATTATAAAAGAAATACAGATTGGAGATCTAAATCTAAATAATGTACAAGTTAAGTACACAGATAAAAGCAAGAACTTATTGCACATAGATGACTTATATATTCAATTAGAAGACATTAAATTAAACCCTTCTAATATAGACTCAGGTACATCGGTGGACAATCTCAATTTCTCGTGGAGTAGAATGAATTACAATCCACTTAAGGGTAACTATATCTATCAAGTCTTAAATACTGAATATGATCAAGATGATGAAAAATTAATCTTAAATACACCAGCAATAAAACCCAAATATTCGCAAGAGAAATGGGCTGCTGTCAATCCTGATAAGGGGTCCCGATTAGAATGGAAGTCTAATCATATCATTATCAATGGCCTTAATGCAAACTATGCATGGAAGACTAAAGAAATCTTAACCGAATCAGTTGCCATAGAACAGTCTGACCTCATCGTGCATATAAAAAAACCAAAATTACCCTGCGACGACTGCTACAAAGCATTCATCCACGAACAATTACTTAATCTAAAAATTCCAGTTTCTGTTCCTATAACACACATCAGAGAATCGAATATAGAATTGGACATTATAGGAAAGGAAGATAAAGACCTAAATGTAACATTCGATAATATCAATGGAAGAATTAAGAATATCAGTAATATTCCACAACTCATCAAAAGGCATGCTAAAGTGACTGCTAATATCAGCGCTAAATTCATGAATGAATCACCGCTGGACGTGGACTTTACATTTGACTTAGATAATAAATTATATGGCTATAGCTATCATGCCACCTTGGGAAAAATGAATATGTTACACCTTAATACTGTCTTCCAAGATGAGCAACCTATTGCAATAGCTTCAGGTGAATTGCAGAAATTAAAATTTACTGTGCAAGGTGATAATCGTGGAGCATTGGGCACGATGGATATGGATTACAAAGACCTCAAACTTGTGGCCATCAATGATGAAGGAAAAAAGAAAGCATTAGCTACGATGCTTCTTAGTATCATCACAAATCGAGATAGCGAGGGACATCGCAAAGGGAATATGACTTCAGAACGAGATAAGGCTAAAGGCCTATTTCACCAATGGTGGATTACCATCGTTTCAGGATTTAAGAGCACAATATTAGAGTGACCTTTTATCTACACTGTAGCAGATGTAATTGCTTTCACGACCCTCTGCCCATCCATCGCAGCAGACAAGATACCACCTGCATAGCCGGCACCTTCCCCACAAGGATATAAGTTATCGACCTGTGGATGAGCACAGGTTGTATGATCACGAGGAATCCTTATCGGAGCACTGGTGCGACTTTCTACCCCGACTACATTGGCTGCATCAGAGAAGTAGCCCCCCAGCTTATGAGCGAATGAGAGCAGACCTTTTTGTAATCTATGATAGATAAATTCTGGAAGGATATCATGTAAAGGTGCCTGATATAAGCCAGGTATGTAAGAACTTTCATTAAGTGCAAGCATCTCTTTACCATTGACAAAATCTATTAGATTCTGTGCAGGTGCTTTCTGACTACCGTCTCCATGATCGAATATAAGCTGCTCTACTTCTCGCTGAAAATCCATCGTCGCAAATGGACCGTTATAATTATACTCAGCTAACTCCTCGACCGATACAGATGTGACAATTCCAGAATTTGCATATGGAGAATCTCTTCTGGAGAGGCTCATACCATTGACTACGATCTCACCTGGAGCAGTTGCTGCAGGTACGATCAATCCACCAGGGCACATACAAAATGAAAACACACCAATATTATCGATCTGAGATACTAACTTATAACTTGCTGCTGGGAGATTCTCAGACCGAGGAGATTCGTTATACTGGATCTCATCTATCATAGCCTGCGGATGTTCTATCCTGATACCAAGCGCAAAATCTTTAGCCTCTATTTCTAATTCTTTATTATGTAGTAAATTGTAGATATCTCTTGCAGAATGACCAGTAGCCAAAATATAATGATCGCCAGTGATCTCTTTCCCTTCAGCAGTGATAACGCTATGGCATTGTCCGCCAGATATATTAATATCAGTAATATGATGGTCGAATAATACCTGTCCTCCATTCTCTTCTATTGTCGCTCGGATATTAGAGATAATCTTAGGTAGCTTATTAGATCCAATGTGTGGATGTGCATCTATTAGGATATCATCTTTAGCACCATGATCTACTAGAATTTTTAGCACTTTTATAATCTTACCTCTCTTCTTAGATCTTGTATAGAGCTTACCATCAGAGTAAGTTCCTGCACCACCCTCTCCAAAACAATAATTACTGTGAGGATTGACGATACCGACTTGCTGTATGGCTTTGAGATCTCGACGGCGGGACTGCACATCCTTGCCTCTATCCAGAACGATCGGTTGTAGTCCAGCTTCTAAGCATTGTAAAGCAGCAAAGTAACCGGCTGGGCCTGCGCCTATGATGATCACTTTTTTTCCCTCTTTCGAATTTTGGTAATTGATGTTTACTGAGTGAGCGTCTGTTACGATATCATCCTTAGCGGAAACTAGTATTCGCAATATGTACAGAGGTCTGTCTCCTCTTGCATCGATAGATTTTTTTATAATCTTAAAATACAGATCAGAACTTCCTTTCTTCCTTAACTTCTTTTCTATCTGCCTTCCGATATATTCTATATCGTCGATATACTTTGGGGGAACTTTTATTTGTACTTCTTTCGCCATCTATCTCTTAGCTATTCTATTCCCTATTCTTCTATCAATACATTAGTAAAAGTACCCGATATAGGTGTGAGTTCTCTAGCCGACAAGCTTACAAGTTCTCCACTAAAAGAACCGGAAATGGTATTCTTATCAATATTGCAACTATTGATTGTCAATGTGCCATCTTGCAGAAAATCTGTAAATCGAGTACCCGAACCATTGGTATATTCTATATCAGCCTCATTGCATATTGTCGTGGTAGAATCTATATCAAAACAATCGGCATCCTCTGCACTAAATTCATAATTCCTATTTTCTACACATAATCCACCTATAGTAGCATCAATATTTTGTATACCTATTATGAACTCCCTTCCATCTTCGAAATTTATAAAAATATCAAGATACTTCACATCGAAACCACCCAATGTTGGGTTACTGGTATCTCCAAATGCGGTTCCTGTCGTTATCGTCTCACCATCTATTGTCAGCTCAAAACTCGAAGTCGGGACCACACACTCTGGCTCATCATCACCACAAGAAATCATACACAATGAAAAAATAACAATTAATAAAGTGAATGTCTGAGGAAAGGTCAGGTTCTGCATATTATATTTTTTTATTATATGTAAATATAATAGTAATTAATGGTTTAATAGAGGATGGCCTCTTATAGATTACTACTATGATGATAACAATGAAAACAGAGATTCGTCGATTAATTACGGTATTTCATTTATAGTAATTGATTATTACCCACAATTGCACAAAATTGTACCTTTGCAACCGCTTACTAAGACATACAGTCTTATAAGTAATTATAAACCAGCAAGTTAGATGGAAAAGAATCAAGGAATCGGTGTCGTACTCATATTTGCCGTCATTATTATATACTATTTCTTCACTGCACCTAATGCAGAAGAATATGCAAGACAAGAAGCAGTACAAGACTCCATCAGGCAAGCACAGCTTGTAGAAGAAAAAGCACCTACTCAGGATAAAATTATCCAAACAGAAACTATACCTGATTCTGTAAAGCAAGAAAAGCTTAATGACACCTATGGCCCTTTCTCGTCTGCCATGATGGGAAGTAGTAGCATCGTGCAATTAGAGAATGATAAGGTTCAGCTATCCTTTGATACAAAAGGAGGGAGAATTGTCAAAGCTTTGATGAAAGAACACTATCAGGTAACTGAAGATGAGAACTTTGATCAGAGTAAGGCTCTGCTCACCATGATGGAGGATGAGAATAACAAATTCGAATACATTATACCTTCCCAGAGATATGGAAATATCAGCACCTCTCAGATGTACTTCACCCCATCAGTGTCTGGCAATACTCTTACACTTACAGCGACAATAGATGGTGGTAAGACCATCACTCAGATCTATACATTACAAGACAACTCTTACAACTTAGATTATGGTATTAAGCTAAATGGTATCAATCAGATCATAGATCAATCTAACTCTAATTTGAAATTCAAATGGCATAACTATCTAGATAAGCTGGAGCTTAACGATAAGTTTGAGAGATATTATTCTACTGTCTATTTTAAGGAAAGCAATGAAAGTTCTGACTACTGTAATTGTAGAGGTGATGCCATAGAGGAAGTGAAGGAAGGCAGAATAGACTGGGTTGCACATTCTAATCAGTTCTTTAATACATCCATCATCGCGGGTGATAAGAAATTTAAGAATGGTGTATTTGAGACAGTAGCGATGGAAGATGATTCTGAAAACCTGAAGTTGCTCAAGACGGAATATGATATTCCACTGGACATGGCGTCGGAAGAGATCATCAATATGAAAATGTATATAGGTCCTAATGAGTACAATAATCTAAAGGTCTATGCTGATGACTTAGAATCTATCATCCCATTCGGTAGATCTATTTTTGGCAGTATCAATAGACATATCATTAGACCAGTATTTAATTGGTTATCAAAATTTATAAGTAGTAAAGGGCTCGTGATCATCTTTATGATTTTCATGCTTAAGATGTTGCTCTACCCTCTGATGTACAAGATGCTATATTCGCAAGCAAAGATGGGAGCACTGAAGCCAGAGCTCGCAGACCTTAAGGCGAAGCATAAAGATGAGCCTCAGAAAGCTCAGATGGAGACTATGAAGATCTATCGAGAGTACGGTGTGAGTCCCTTGGGCGGCTGCTTACCTATGATCTTGCAGATGCCGATATGGTATGCCCTATTCCGATTCTTCCCGGCGTCTATTACCTTCCGTCAGGAGTCATTCTTATGGGCAACCGATCTATCTTCTTATGATGTGATCGCTAGGCTTCCATTTGAGATTCCTGCTTATGGAGCACATATCAGCTTATTCACAATACTATGGGCCATATCGACTATCATATACTCTTTCTACAATATGAGGCACATGGATATGTCAGCTAACCCTGCTATGAAGTATGTGCAATATTTCATGCCGATCACATTCTTGTTCTTCTTTAATACTTATGCATCGGGATTGACTTGTTATATGTTCTTCTCTAATTTATTCAACATTGCTCAGACGGTGATCACTAAGAAATTTGTCTTTGATGATGAGAAGATAAGGACAGAACTATATGCTAACAAAGCCAAACCGAAAAAGAAAGGTGGCTTCCAAGCTAAACTCGAAGAGGCGATGAAGAATCAACAGGATATAGCTAAGAAGAGAAAAAAGAAATAAATTACCAGAACGAAAACTATAAAAAAAAAGGAGAGTATTTTAATGTTACTCTCCTTTTTTTTGTACAGGTGTATCCCGTTCAGAAATAGCTTTGCTCAAAAAAGTAAAGTTATGAGACAAGCTACTTCAACTCAATCCAATTGTTTAATTAAAATAATTTAAGGCATAAGCAACCTTTTATTAATTTCTTCCGTGTGATCTATGGTTGACTTCATCTAATTATCTATCCACATATAATTACGAATTAGACACATGGAAGAATGTACTATGCTGGGACTTGGACTTAAACTCAAATAACATAAAAACGACTATCACATCAGATGGTAGAATTTCTGGTATTAATATTACGGATTTATTTAGAGTGATTAGACAAGATACTTTAGATATAATAAGCATTCGTGAATCAACCATATTTCGGGACGAAATTATCAATTCAATCTATGCAGATGGTAACAACATATGGATAGGTATGAATTGTCAAGTGGTAAAGTATTCAGATGAGAATATTGAATATTTAATTAAGAGAATTCTGGCATACCTCAGGCTGCAATCAACTCCATAGTAAGAGACGAGAACGACAACTTATGGTTTGGCACTTCTGGAGGTGGATTATCAATTTATAACCCTAATGGCGTCACCGGCGATATCCTCGCTAAGGCAAGCTTAACAAAAGTAACCGAAATAAAACATGAAACTTATAAAGTATATCCTAACCCAGCGACGACAGAAATAACTATTAAATCTCTGACGCAAGATAATGTCCTTAATTATCGTTTATTTGATGCACACGGGAGGTTAGTTAAAAGCGGAATAAGTATGATGGGCACAAAACAACTGAATATACAGGATATTCCATCAGGTTTATTTTATATACAAGTCATAGAGCCCTCTGTTTTTTCATCTTCTATTTTCAAAATAATTAAACTATAGACTATGCATAATAAAAGAAGAGAATTTCTGAAAAATACTGTTATCGGAGGTATAGGTGTCGGTTTCTTAAATAACAATAGTCTAAGAGCTACAGAAAGACAAGATGCAGATATACTTTGCGAGAAAACCACTCAAGATTATTTCGGTGAGGGACCTTTCTATACCGATCAACCTCCACTTATGGATAACAATTTATTGGCCTCAGAAGCGGAAGCCGGCGAGAGAATGATCATAAGCGGGCGTGTATTCAATATAGATTGCTCAGAATATATACCTGATACGATTGTAGACGTATGGCAAGCTAATGATGCTGGCCAATATGATAATGACACATATAACCTAAGAGGCTTTACCCGTACAAATGCACAAGGTTTCTATTTATTTGAGACCATAAGACCAGGCAAATATCTCAATGGCAGTAAGTTTAGGCCTTCGCATATTCATTTCAAAATAAAGCCGCCTGGCTTTCCATTACTGACAACACAATTATACTTTGAAGGTGATACAGATATTGCGGATGATGCGGCAGCTTCTATCACCGATGGACAATATGATGCATCTGAAAGAATTATATCTCTACAAGAAAATTCAGATGGCAAATTAGAGGGACAGTTTGATATCGTTATTAATGGTAGTGGAATTACGGTCGGCTTACAAGACCTCCACCTTAATACAGGTATGATTTATAGTGCATCCCCTAATCCAATGGATAATCATTTGGAGATAAAATATGGCGTCTTTAAGAAAGCTAAAGTTGGAATCGTAGTTTATGATCTTCAAGGTAAACAAGTCGCTATTCTGGAAGATAGAATTATGACT
>Ga0114957_1003490_pt1 | contig 14133 bp, 10 predicted proteins | sample BantaG_FD_87175 | JGI IMG/M metagenome (GOLD analysis project Ga0114957, IMG submission 87175) | Marine algal microbial communities from Bantry Bay, Ireland - BantryBay_4 metaG | ecosystem: Host-associated > Algae > Red algae > Unclassified | place: Bantry Bay, Ireland | collected 2014-11-21 | reverse complement strand
TCAATATTTGGATCAGATATAAGATTCCATAGTTTAATTTTTGCTTCGAATGGATTATTTCCAAGCTTCATTTTAAAATTAGATATATCTACAATCATTTTATTAAGATCACTTGAAGGACTGCTTATCTTAGTATTAGTATTAATTTCTTTTATGCCAAGCGGTAAATCAGGATACTTAATATCTCCATTTATTACTTTTAAGTTTAGCAGAAAAGAGGGGAGTGCTTCTGTTTTTAAATCGTAGACACCTTTTATAAAACCATCTAATTCTAGTGCTCCATTAGCTTGCACGTCTTGAAAATCCGCTGTATACGCAGAAGGAATCATTGATAGTAAATTTTTAAAATTGTTTTTTGGTGCATCATACTTAATATCCATATTTATCTGATCACCAGTCATTTGGACAAAACCTTCGGTGTTTAGTTTTAGCGCATTTAGAACAATTGAATTCTCCTTGATTGTGAATTTTGAGTTAGGAATATCAGCGTTTATGGTAAGATCAAGGTCTCCTTTAGCTTTATTGAGGTAAGTTACACCTCCAGATTTTGCAGTTAAACTAGTTATATCTGTTGTCGTCGATAAATCGAACACATCTTGGGTGAATTTACCTTTACCAACATGATCTAAATCATCAATTGCTATGTAAGAACCTCCTAAGCGATCGTCATATATTATCTTACCATTTGCTATTTCATATTTCTCTAATTGAATTAAGAATTTTTGATCGCTAGATGATTCTTCAACAGGAGTATCGCTAGGTTTCATAATATCATAATTCGCACTTCCATTACGCAGCACTTTGATATTAATTGAAGGTTCCTGAAAAGTGACAGTATTAATTTCGATCGGTTTATCAGAGCTAATTACAGACATCAAATCTAATGAGAATTCTATACGCTTTGATTCAATTAATTTGTAGTCCTTAAACTCATTAATCCCAGTGACTGATAACTGATCGACACTAAAATTAAAATCAGGGAAACTTTTAATAAGTGATAAATTCACATCATCAAAATCAACTGTTGCATTGACATTATTATTAATTTCAGTTTTTACAACTTCAACAATTTTATCTTTAAAAAAATATGGAACAGCGACTGCTGCAATAATTAAGACAAGAAGAAGAAATACTATTCCTTTAAATATTTTTTTTATCATAGTAAGCAGTTTGATATTGGTTTTGTTTTTAGATATAATGATAATAAACTAAACGATTTTTCTAAGCAAATAGTTACCCATGACTTGTATTTCTTTATTTTAAATTTGAATGAAATTTTCTGGGTAATTGTCTAGATGAAATTATAGGCGAAATGAAAAAATAATATTTGAATAAAATCTTGTTGGATATTATATTTTTGTTGTGTGTTTTTTTGACTGTATATTTTCATATATCAATTTGAAAGTTTCACGCTGTTAAGTAGTTGATATACAGAAATATAGGGCTATTTGCTAATGAAGGTAATAAAATGTATTTGTTTCCTATAATTAATATTATGTTAAATAGGAATATGCTAAATCTGCCTCCACCTCTATCCTATAATAATACTTATCAAAATTTAATTAGGCCAAATCTATATTATCAAGACAAAAAAACTAAAATTATCTGTAGACTAAAAAAGGACAAATTCAATTAAGAATTTGTCCTTATGTTATTTTCAATTACAAGTTGTTATTTTTATCCACTGCACATGATACATCCCTCGTCGTCCATATTACAAACTGCTCCTTCAACATTACTTTCAATCAATTCCATAACTTCGTTCTCTGCCACAACGCCAGATTGAATTCTTTGGTGTTGCTTGTCTAATGTAAATTTAATTGCATCTACAGCCGCCTTACTTCTTAGATAGTACATTCCAGTTTTAAGACCTTTTTGCCATCCGTAAAAGTGCATTGATGATAATTTACTAAATGTTGGATTTTCAACAAAAAGATTTAGACTCTGACTTTGGCATACAAATGCTCCCCTATCAGCAGACTGATCGATGAGAACCTTTTGACTGATTTCATATACAGTTTTGTACATTGCTTTCAAATTGTCAGGAATTTCATCAATATTCTGGACAGAACCGTTGTCAGCCATTAACCTTTGTTTCATTGCATCGTCCCATAGACCAAGACCAATAAGATCTTGCATCAGATGCTTATTCATGATGATATATTCGCCTGATAATGTTCTTCTTGTATATATGTTAGATGTGTACGGCTCAAAACACTCGTTATTTCCTAGTATCTGTGAAGTACTTGCTGTTGGCATTGGAGCCAATAACAGACTGTTTCTCAAACCACTTTCTTTGATTTCTTTTTTCAATCCAGCCCAATCATATCTTTTAGATGGTTTTACATCCCACATATCAAATTGCAGTATTCCTTTACTCGCTGGTGATCCCTCAAATGAGGAATAAGCACCTTCGACCTTAGCGATTGCATTAGATTCTGTAACTGCTGCATGATAGATAGTTTCAAAAATATCCTTGTTCATTTGCTTTGCCTCTGCACCATCAAAAGGCATTCTCATCATCATGAAAGCATCAGCTAATCCCTGCACCCCAATACCAATTGGTCGGTGACGGAAGTTAGAATTTTCAGCTTCCTTAACTGGGTAATAATTTACATCAATGATTTTATTTAAGTTCTTAGTCACTACCCTAGTTACTTCGTGTAATTTCTCGAAGTTGAATGTTTTATCTTCATTCACATACTTAGGAAGAGAAAGTGAAGCTAGATTACAAACAGCTACTTCATCTGGAGATGTATACTCCATAATTTCTGTACATAGGTTTGATGATTTGATGGTACCTAGATTCTTTTGATTTGATTTTTTGTTCGCTGCATCTTTGTATAGGATATATGGTGTTCCAGTTTCAATTTGAGATTCTAGAATTGCAAACCACAAATCTTGAGCTTTCATGGATTTTCTAGCTTTACCTTCAGCTTCATATTTATGATATAGCGCTTCAAATTCTCCACCATAACAGTCATGTAGTCCTGGACATTCATTTGGACAGAATAATGACCAATCACCTCCAGACTTTACTCTTTCCATGAATAAATCAGAAATCCACATTGCATAGAATAAATCTCTTGCTCTCATTTCTTCCGCACCATGATTCTTCTTAAGATCTAAGAAATCCATAATGTCTGCATGCCAAGGTTCTAGATAGATGGCAAAAGCTCCTTTTCTTTTTCCTCCTCCTTGATCTACATATCGTGCAGTATCATTAAATACCTTTAACATTGGTACAATTCCATTCGAAGTACCACCAGTACCTTTTATATAAGATCCTTTTGCTCTCACATTATGAATAGAGAGACCTATTCCACCTGCACTTTGTGAAATTTTACTACATCTGGTCAATGTTTCAAAAATTCCAGAAATACTATCTTCTGTCATACTCAACAAGAAACAAGAAGATAATTGTGGCTTTGGTGTAGCTGCGTTAAACAATGTTGGCGTTGCATGAATGAAGTATTTTTCAGACATCAAATTATACGTAGCAATTGCTGATTCTATATCTTCGCCATGAATGCCTATAGATGCTCTCATCAATAAATGCTGCGGTCTTTCGACTACTTTTCCATCCATTCGCATAAGATATGATCTTTCTAGCGTCTTGAATCCAAAGAAATCAAAACTATAGTCTCTGTCATAAATTATAGCAGAATCAAATTTTCTAGCGTGTTTTTTGATAGTTTTCATCGCTGTATCACTAATTAATCCAGCTTGTTCACCAGTTTTTGGGTCTATATAATTATACAAACTTTCCATTGTTTTGGAAAATGATTTATTTGTATTCTTATGAAGATTTGATATTGATATTCTAGCCGCTAACATCGCATAGTCTGGATGTCTAGTTGTCATAGAGGCAGCTGTTTCCGCTGCTAAATTATCAAGTTCTGTGGTGGATACACCATCATATAATCCTTGAATTACTTTTTTAGCTATATCTATCGGTTCTATGTAAGTTGAGTTTAATCCATAACATAGTTTCTTGACTCTAGCGGTTATCTTGTCAAAGCTTACAGCTTCCTTAGAGCCAGATCTTTTAATTACTTGCATAATGTTGTTGAGTTGAGTAGTATTAAAAAATGTAGTTAAATGCCTTTCTTATTTTCTTTAAAAAAAATCTTTTTTCTCTTGCACATATTAAAGTATTTCATATGTATGTTGAGAAAAAGAAATACAATCATGACCTTACTACGATTGTATTCCTTTATTCTGGACTTAAAAGTCCTCGTCAAGCGAGAATACTTGCTGATCTCTGTCAGCTGTAACTCCCGCTTTCTGATAGTCGCCTACTCTCTTTTCAAAAAAGTTGGTTTTTCCTTGAAGTGAGATCATTTCCATCCATGGAAATGGATTTTCTGCATTATATTCTTTTTCATTACCCAGAGTTTCAAGTAATCTGTCTGCACAAAATTCGATGTATTGACACATTAACTCTGCATTCATTCCGATTAGTCTTACTGGAATAGCATCAGAAACGAATTCCTTTTCGATTTCTACTGCGTCTGTAATGATCTTATGTATCGTCTCTTTAGTTAATTTATTATTGATGTGATTATTGTATAATAAGCAAGCAAAATCACAATGCATCCCCTCATCTCTTGAGATCAACTCATTAGAGAATGTAAGTCCTGGCATAAGTCCTCTCTTCTTTAACCAGAATATCGCGCAAAATGAACCAGAGAAGAATATTCCTTCTACAGCGGCGAAGGCAATCAAGTTTTCTGTAAATGAACCTTCATCGATCCACCTAAGAGCCCAATCAGCTTTTTTCTTCACACATTCAAGATTTTCTACAGCATTAAATAGATAATCTTTTTCTTTGGTATCTTTTATATAGGTATCTATTAATAGAGAATATGTTTCTGAGTGTATGTTTTCCATCATGATTTGGAAACCATAGAAGAATTTAGCTTCTGTATATTGAACTTGATTAACCATGTTTTCAGCAAGGTTTTCGTTTACAATACCATCACTTGCAGCAAAAAATGCTAAAACATGCTTAATAAAGTGTCTTTCGTCATCATTTAATTTGGCATCCCAATCCGTGATGTCTTGATGGAGATCAATCTCCTCTGCTGTCCAAAAACTTGCTTCAGTTTTTTTATAAAATTGCCAGATGTCGTCATGCTCTATAGGAAAGATGACAAATCTTCCAGAGTTTTCTTCTAATAATGGTTCAGCTACAACTGCTTTGTTACTCATGGGCTACGGGTATTTAATTTTTTATGTTAAAGATTTAATACTAATTATTAAATCTATTTAATTTCAAATTCCAAAACCTATTGAGGATATAATCCCCTGAGAAAAGTGATACATATTATTACTTTTCCGTATTTCTCTAGGTTGATGTTAAACATTATTATGGGATGAATTAAATAGATTTGGGAATCTTCATAATTCGAACATTTAGTATCTTTAATTGGAATACAAATTAACGGAAAAAATTGGTCAAACACTTAACTTGAAAAGTAAAAGTTATTCACACTTTGTGGATAAGTATTCCAAGTGACTTAAAATCAACACAATATAATTTTTAATAATATGTTCACATGTTAGTAACTTTTGTAATGTGAGCTGCAAGTGTATCGAAATGTGTAATCTATGTATGATGTTTTTTTATTATGTGTTAAAATTAATTATCATAAGGCTAAATAATAATAATATTTGTATGACCCAAAAAATATCAAATTGTCAAGTGAAACTTAACCAAACTTAATACAATTATTTTCAAAAAAAGGAGGTTAAAATCTTCTGTTTTTGGTCATAAATATTATGAGACCAACAACAAACAAAATTGAAAAGAAAATAACCCATAAGTAGGTGTATTTATAATCAGGTCCTGTTCCCGGAATCTCCATATTCATACCAAAAAAACTATAAACTAAGGTGGGAACCATTAATGTTATAGTGATGATTGTTAATCTATTAATAAATGCATTCATATTATTTGATACGATAGATGCATATGTTTCCATTGTACCGCTCAAAATGTTGGTGTGTACATTAGACATTTCCAAAGCTTGACTGTTATCAATCAGTACATCTTCAAATAGATCAGCATGGTACTCTAATTCTCTTATGTTGAGCAAGTCCGTCCTTTTCATTTTCATTTTGAGGAGCTCATTTGCACTTAACGAATTGACAAAGTAAACAAGACTCTTTTCAATTCTTAACAGTTGTTGTAGTTCTTTATTTCTACTACTATTGTATAATTCTCGCTCAATCGTGTTTCTTTCGATGTTTAATCTTTTTAAACAATCTAAGAATCTGTGAACATTTTGTTCGAAAAGCTGAACGACGAAGAGTTTTGGATCTGACGGGTCAAATTTTTTGACTTTATTATCTAAGAACTTATTTATTATAGGATTGTTACGGCTAGTAATCGTAACTATTTTATCAACAACTAGTATAATGCCTATTGGTGCCGTATAATATAATGCTTCATTCTCCTTAATGTCTTCGTTGAGTAGAGGTGTGTTAAACAGGATAAGATTAGCATTCTCCTCTCGTTCGTAACGAGATCGCTCATCAATATCTAATGAATCTGTAAGGAAATCTAAGGGGAAGTCAAATTTTTCAGCGAAAGTTTGCAATTCGCCAGGCGCAAAAGGTTGAGAAATATTTATCCAAGTAGCTTCTGCTTCTGCATCTAACTCTATGATCGTCTTATCTATTTTCTTGTAGTATCGAATCATAATAAGCTATTTTCATTTAAAACAGAATAATCTATCCATCAATACCAAACGATTTATTTCTGATATATTTTGGCTACAATTTTTCAGATTCAAGCTCAATCGAACCCTTGCGAAAAATAGCCCTTAATGGGAGAACAAACATACAATTAAAGAATAGAAATTAAAATTCTATTAGATGTATAATCTTGTTTAGATTACATTTGCAATAACAAATATTAGATTCAACCATAGTAGATATATTGATTGATAATTTTGGTTGCATTTTTTTATGCTTAAATAATTGATTTTTATAACATGTCTTTGTCACTATTGGCTTTATGCTTCTTTTTAATTGCCGTTATCTACAGCTCAGCAGGCTTTGGGGGCGGCAGCTCGTATATCGCGATATTGTTGCTACTTAATTTACCCTTGGTCGATATTAGGTGGATAGCTCTTGTTTGTAATATAATAGTGGTATCGACAAGTTGCTGGTATTTTTATAAGGCTAGAATTTTAAAACCAAAAAAGACTTTTCCATTGATTTTATTAAGTATACCTCTTGCTTATATAGGTGGAACATTAAAACCAGACACAAATATGTATCTTATAATTGCAGCTTTTGCTCTCATTGGAGCCTCTGCCTTAATGTTTATTGATTACAACCAAATAAAAGAAAAGAATCTACCCTCCCCTACTTTAGCGGGTATTGGTGGTAGTATCGGGTTACTCTCAGGATTTATAGGGATAGGTGGCGGTATTTTTCTATCTCCACTTCTTCACATCATTAAATGGGAATCTGCAAAGGTTATAAGCGCTGCAGCTAGTTTTTTTATTTTGGTCAATTCTGTCGCTGGCTTAATTGGACAATATCAAAATGAACTCAATGTGGATTGGTTCATGTGTGGTATTCTTGGATTATCGGTTTTTATTGGTGGTCAGATAGGTAATCGAATGAATATCCATATATTGTCATCAGAAAAAATTAAACTTATATCAGCGGTTTTAATTGCTTTTGTAGGAATCAGAATTCTATTTATACAAATACTTTAAATATATGGTCATAAAATGTTTTGGTATTGCACGCGATATTTTTGATAGTGATGAGATCGTAGTAAATCAAACTAATATAAATACAGTGGCAGACCTTAGAGCCTTGCTTAATGAAACGAATTCGCAACTCAGTACTGTAAAATCTTATCTCATTGCAATCAATCAAGAATACGTTGACGAAAATCAACAAATATCAAGTGATGATGAAATCGCAATCATACCACCAGTATCAGGAGGCTAAAATATGATAGATCAAAAAATTGTTGTAAAGATATTAGAGAGCCCCTTATCTATTGATGAGGCGTATAAGTCGATTCTGCACGAAAGCTGTGGTGGGAATTGTCTTTTTATTGGTACAGTACGAAATCGCAATAAGGGAGAAGTTGTAACTCATTTAGATTTTGACACCTATGATATTATGGCTGAAAAAGAAATGGCCAAGATAGCTCAACAATGCATTAAAAAGTTTGAGGTTGAGAAAATTACGATCTACCATAGAAAAGGCTATGTAGGAATTCAAGACATCGCCGTCATAATTGCAGTTTCATCTCGGCATAGAGATGCATCTTTTCTAGCTTGTCGATATGCAATTGATTCATTGAAAGAAACTGTTCCAATATGGAAAAAAGAACACTTGGAAGATGGGAGTTATTGGGTTGGGGCGAGACCATAATCAATTAAAAGAGATTTATCAAAAGGATTTAAATCGTAGATCATATAATTGCTCCATGTTTAAAAAAAGATCAATTAGAAAATTGAATGAACAATAGCTATTCAAAAATAATTTTCATCTTACTCCTAGGAATATTTTCCTCTACACCCATTGTTGCACAAGAGTTATCCTATAAGCAATTTACAGAGGAAGATGGTCTACCAAGTCTAAATACCTATGAAATAGTGCAAGATAGCAGTGGTATATTATGGATAGGAACTGAGAATGGTTTGGTCTCCTATGATGGAGATAAATTTGAAAAATATCAATTCCCTGAATTTCAAGACAATGATATTTTACAGACGTTTATTCATGAAACTGGGGATGTGGGTTTTGTCAATTTGGCAAATGAGATAGGGTTAATAATTGGGGAGGATGTATCTAAATTTACCACTAATGTTAATCTTGGGGGATTTATTAATCTATACAGTTTTCGAGGTAGGAATTTCTTTACATACATTGTTAGGAATCAATTTTTTTTCACAAAAATAGGTGGCTTTTTAGTCCTAGAAAATGGGTTGATAAAAAATGACACGAGCGTTTTTAAATACAATAGTTCTTATGATTTTTCTCATAATATAAATCATTATTTAGATATAAATAACACAATAATAAAAACACCAATTAAGTATGATATTGAATTTGATTTTGTTGATGATGCGTTTAAAGATGAAAGAAACAATATTACTTCAAGATATGAAAGGTCACATACCAATAAAGGATCATACTTAAAAAATGATCATGGAGTTGCGAATAATGTGACAAATGAATTTATTGAAATTATAAAGACTGATAATATGTCTTTTTTTATGAAAAAACAGAATTATTATGTGTACATTATTAATAATGAAATATTTGTATATGATGTCATAAGAGAAACAGAAAAGCTAATAAGTGATGATTATATATATCAATATGCTTTCGAAGATAAAGAAGGTATATTGTGGGCATCAACTCAGAATAATGGAATTGTCAAATTTAATAATTTCGAAACCTCATTTGAGATTATTGATTCATATGAAAAAGAAGTTGTAGCTATAAATAAATCGAATAAATCTTTTTTAGTAACCACATATAATGAGGGTATAATATATGATAGTTTTTATTTTATTAAAGATGAGATAAAATTCAAAAACCCACGAAAAAGTATAAGTAAAAATACGGAAGAAGGATATCTAATTTTTAATGGTCCAGACAAGATCACTACATCTAAACACTCTTTTGATTCCCCATATCGTTTTTTAACAATAAACACTAAGGAGTTTATCGAAATAGAAGGTTACCTCTATCTAGGTACTAGTCGCGGTTTAATATCTAATTATAGAGAAAACTTTAATTATAATAATCATAATGGTCATTTAAATCATGATATCATTGAGTTGCCTGACAAACGAATAACTCAATTATTGTTGAGTTCCACGAATAAAAATCTATATGTTGGAACAACCAAAGGATTGTTTTTAAAGAGAAATCTAGGTGAACCAATTGTTTTTTGCGAGGCGCTTTCTAATGAAATTGTTTCTGCTATTAAAGAAGCTAATGATAGCATTCTCTACGTGGGCACAGAGAACCATGGGTTATATAAATTGACTAATGGTAAAATAACAGATACTGTAAATATTAATAAAGGATTGCTATCTAATTCTATTAATGATATTTCTATCAATGGAAAAAATATAGTTCTGGCTACAAGTAACGGGTTATCGTTATATGATGTATCAAAAGAGGAAATCCATAATTTATCAACTTTTCATGGCTTATCTTCGAAAAAAACTAGTGCAGTAATATTCAATAAAGGAAATATCTTGGCTGGGGTTGGAAAAAATTTAATGAAAGTTAAAATTAGTGATTTTCACACAAATCAAAGTTTATCAACATTAACGATTGATAAGATTTTGGTCAATAATGAAGAGATTAATTGGGGTGATAATAATAATTTCAGATACAATCATAATAAAATAGAATTCCTCTTCAATCATGTTTCAATGAGATCTTCAGAATCTGAGAAACGATTAAAATATAGAATTAAATCAATAGATGACAAGTGGGAAATTGTAAAAGAACCTTTAATTAGACTTCCTGCACTTGCACCTGGCGATTATGTAGTAGAAGCAAAAGGTATAAATGAGATAGGTGAAGAAAGTGAATTGTTAGAATTGTCCTTCATTATAAAACCACCATGGTGGCAAACTACAATTGCAAGATTGCTTGGGCTAATTTCAATGTTTATGCTATTCTATTTTTTTTACAGAAATAGAATGAATCAATTGAAAAAAGAAGAGGAAGTTAAAAGAGTTTATTTAACTCAAATAAATGAGGTCAAAGATCAAGCGCTACAGCTCCAAATGAACCCTCATTTTATTTTCAATTCCTTGAATGCTATTCAAAATTTTATCGGTAACAATGAAGAACGAAATGCAATCAATTACTTGGCCCGTTTTGCGCGACTTATAAGATTGATCTTCGAGTTTTCAAAATCTAGTAAAATTACTTTAGAAGAAGAGATAGAATTTGTAGAACTATACATAAACCTCGAAAAATTAAGATTTAAAGACAGGATACATGTAGAGTTCTTTGTTTCTGAAGATGTAAGAGATAATCAAGATGTTTTGACTATACCTCCCCTATTGATACAACCTATAATTGAAAATTCTTTTAAGCATGGACTTTTCCACAAGGTAGGAGTTGGTCATTTATGGATTAAATATGAATTAGAAACTGATGTTCTAGTAATAACAATTCAAGATGATGGAATAGGAAGAAAAGCATCACAAGCAAGAAATATAAGTAAAGAACACAATTCATCAGGTCTAATAACGACGAAAGAGAGACTTGACATTCTTAATTTTGGAAAGGGAGAAGATTTTAATTCAATTCTCATTGAAGATCTTGTAGACAAAAATAATAACGCTCTTGGAACAAAAACTGTTATAAAATTAAATATTCAATAATTATTCACATTCCTTTCAAACCACCTTTTAAGGAGTAGTTTCTTCCTAATTTATCTTGTAGATTTGAAATTAAATAATAAGATCTCTTTCCAGTCATACAATAGAAAACATGCTTTTTATCCGATATAGGCTTCCAGTTTTCATAATTAATTTGGCTTAGTGGTATATGAATTACTTTGTCATCTATAATTTTATGTTCATCGTCTTCAAGAATGGATATTAATTCATATTTATCTCTATTAGACATTACTTCGTTTAAACTGACTTCCTTTAAAGTACAATTTAATTTCATCGTGTAAGTAGAAGAATGATAGTTGCTTTCAATGTTAATGTTCCATGACTTTTTCAATCTCAACTTCATCTGATTATTCGTCAAGATGTCATATGATAATAATTTGCCAATCAGTGGTTCACCTGCTGAAGTGATATATTTTATAGCTTCATTCGCTTGGAATATTCCTATTAGACCTGCTAAGGTACCTAATACACCAACTTCAGAACATGTAGGAATATCATCATTTGGAGTCGGAAAGATGTCTCTTAAATGTATAGAGTCTGAATCTACGTTTTCAAAAAATGATACATAACCATCATACTTGTAGATAGCTCCATATACTACAGGAATACTAGTCATGTGACAATAATCATTGACTAAATATTTAGCTTGGATGTTATCAGTACATTCTAAAACTAAATCAGCATCAGCCAGAAGATTTGAAATATTGGATTTAGTGATCATCTCATCGTATATGGTCACTTGAATATTACTGTTCAACTTCTTGATATGCTCAGCTAACAATGCTGATTTTGTTTTTTTTGTGACTTCTTCTGAGAAAAATACTTGTCTGTGTAGATTACTTATATCAGGAATGTCTCCATCAATAAGAATCAAATGACCTACTCCAGCTCCAGCTAAATAGGGTGCAGCAATTGATCCTAATCCTCCACATCCAACTATAGCAATAGAAGTTTTTAACAATTTATCTTGACCGACCTCCCCTATCCTATTCAGCAAGGTTTGCCTTATATATCGAGATTTATCCATTCTTCAGCTTTGATTTTGCTAAGTCCATTTCTTGCGGGGTGTTAACATTTGTGATTGCATTCATATCGTGCAAAACTAATTCTTCAATATCAGAATTGATAAGAACTTTTCGAGGACAGGCATATCCAAGAGATAAGAAAGACAGTAATCTTTGATAAGATCTTGGTTCATAAATAGTAATTAGAGGCTCAGGAAACTGATTATCTACTCCCCTGTAGGTTGTTGCAAATTTACTTGTGTTTCGAGAGTCGATTAATCTATCAATAAGTACTCCATCAATAAATGGAAGATCACATGCAATCACGAGCCACGCAGCATTTGGATCTGTCATCATAGCTGAGATTATTGCACCACATGGCCCCATGTCTACAAGTTTATCCTTTATTATAAGGTCTAAATTCTCTTTAATCTTGTGATTGTATCTTTTTGATATATAGCTTTTTATATTTCTTTTGTTTAATAGTTTGATTAGGTGGTTTTCTTGAGTTATTCCGTTGTTATACTCAATTTGCGACTTGTCAAAGCCCATACGTTGACTTTTACCTCCAGCTAGGATAATCGCTTTTAGTTCTGGTCGAGATTTTTTTATTTGTGTTAAAAAGTATTCTGTGATGGTAGCTAGATTCGATGATTCAACGATAATTGTTTCATCTGTCATCTTGACTTTTATAAAATCAAAAATTTCATCATTAGAATTATCGACAATAACCATCTTTATATTATCTAACTGACCAACTCTTCTTTTAAGTGATTCTCCCTTTTTAGGATCAATGATAACAATTTGCGCAGTAGCACAGTAATGATTCCCATTCACAAATGCAGCGTCTGTTTGTAATGAGTACAATCTATCATCAAACGAATTCCAGGATTGGACCTTCTTACTAGAAAACTGTTTCTTACCTATTTGATGACAAGTGTCTTTTTCTACTTCACTATGATCGGCATCTACATAGAGGAAGTTATATTGTTTTAAGTTATTTGATATTTGGTCAAATAGTGCACAGATGTTCTCGCAATTAGTCCCATATATGGCCCATTCACAACGATGATATGATCCGATATCCGACCTTTTTAGCTTTGGATGCTTTTGATGTTTATCTTTTGAAGTCATTTTTCCCACCGCTTTTTTGATCTAATTGTATGTTTTTTATTTGCATTTCGTGTCCAAGGGCCTTGCACATATCATAGACTGTTAGTGCCGCTACGCTTACTCCATGCAATGCTTCCATTTCTACACCAGTCTGCCCTATAGTTTTCACAGTACATTGAAGCTTGAAGCCAACATCGCTAGGTTCGACAGTCACTTTGCAGGAAGTTATGGGTATCTGATGACAAAGAGGTATTGTATTATATGTATTTTTTACCGCCATAGTTGCCGCTATAATTGCTGTTTGCGCTATTGATCCTTTCTTAGTATTGTATCCGTCATTCTTCAGTTTTTCAACAATCTCGGTACTCATATAGACTATGCCACTTGCTGAGGCTTGTCTCTTAGTTGTGTTTTTATGACTAACATCTACCATTCCAGGATCTCCTTTTCCGTCTATATGAGAAAGTTTGTTTTTCATAAGCTTAAAATTTTATTTTTTTTTCTGGAAATCAACAATTTATTTTTAATCGTGTTTTCCACATTTCTTCAAAATGTTTTTAAAGCCACGATTCTATCATCCCCTTGAGTGTCTGAACTTT
>Ga0114957_1003481_pt1 | contig 14150 bp, 14 predicted proteins | sample BantaG_FD_87175 | JGI IMG/M metagenome (GOLD analysis project Ga0114957, IMG submission 87175) | Marine algal microbial communities from Bantry Bay, Ireland - BantryBay_4 metaG | ecosystem: Host-associated > Algae > Red algae > Unclassified | place: Bantry Bay, Ireland | collected 2014-11-21 | reverse complement strand
TTTGCCAAAATCAATGATCGAAAAGATACTGCTCGATTGGAAATTGTTAATGCTCAAAAAGAAAAACTAGTCGCAGCACTCGAAGCTAAAAAAGCAAGCGAACGTGCGCCAGTCAAAGATGAAATCACTTTCGAAGATTTTACCAAACTTGATATCCGAACGGGAACAATCATCGAAGCAGAGAAAATGAAGAAGGCGGATAAACTTTTAAAAATAAAAGTTGACTTAGGTTTTGAAGAAAGAACGGTTGTCTCTGGCATCGCAAAATTTTTCAAACCTGAAGACATCATCGGTCAACAAGTGTTACTTTTGGCAAATCTCGCTCCTCGAAAAATGAGAGGTGTGGAATCACAAGGAATGATTTTGATGGCGGAAAATGAGAAAGGAGAATTGACTTTTGTGAGCGCAGATAAAAAAGGAGAAGCAGAATGGGGGAATGGATTTGGAGTTAGCTAGATCGTTTCCTTTTTGATAAAAAAAATAGGTGTTATTGCTCAAAGCGATAACACCATTTTTTTTATAAACATTAATTTATCTCATCTTCGGTCGTCGTCTCTTCCCACCCGGCTGCATCATCTGTCTTCGACTTTGCCCTTGTGCATTTTTCATTTGACCTCTTTGTTTAAACGCCAAATCGAATTGAGCAATTTGATCTTTGATTTGTTGCTGCGTCACTTTAAGTTTTTTAGCATTCATAAAATAAACTTTAGCCGCTTTCCATTTTTGTTTTTGCGCATTGATATTTGCCAATTGTAATTGCACCATTGCTTTTTCATCATCAGAAGGTAAGTCGATTGCTTCTGCTTTTTTGAAATAAGCTTCCGCAGCATTACTATCTTTATTATTCATCGCCAGCGAACCTTTGAGAATATTGTAAAAAGCTTTATTTGTTTTGTACAACCATTCTGGTTTCCAAGTTAAATCCAATCTTTTTTCTGCTGCTTCGAAGTCTCCTGCTTGCACTAATTGTGCTGCTGACTGAACAGTTCCCAATAAAAGATAACTAGCCAATAATCCCAATCCAACTAAAATAAATGGAAGTGAATACCAAAATCCTTGAAAGATCGCTAACAAAATACCGCCTACTAAAAATAAGGCGATTAAGGCAAGTTTGAGTTTTATATTGATTGAAAGCATCGTAACATATTTTTGATTCGTAAATAAATTTCGATTCCAACTTTGGCTTGACTGCGAAATTTAAATTAAGAATAATTTTTTAGATATTTGTTTAAATCATTGATGGTCAATGGACTGCAAAGATACAGAACTCTGTCAACTTAGAGCTTGTTGAGGAATTAAATTTTGTCTAAAAATGCCCATTTTTTGATGACACTTCTTTAAAAAAATAGTCAAATAGTGCAGACTATATTCCTATTTTTTTGCATTGCGTCATCAAAAAATGAACTATTTTTAGCTCAAAATTTAATTCCTCAACAAGCTCTTACTTTTGAATTTCGTAAAAAAGTTGAACTAAACCAGTTGAATAAGTTTTGGTATCAGTTAGTTTTAATTTTTTCAAAAATAGGTTTTCCAATTCCCAAAATTAAAGGATGAACAGCAATCATTAATTCGTCCACTAAATTTAATTTAATTAGGGCAGTCGTCATATTGGCTTCTCCAAAAAGCCAAATATCTTTACCTTCAGAATTGACTATTTTGTTGACCTCTTCTTCGATATTTCCATTAATTATTTTTGATCCTTAATTTGGTGTTTTTAAGAGTATTTGAAAATACGATTTTCGTTTTATCCGCAAAAGCATCAGGAGTCATTTCCAATAATTGCTCATAATTTTTTCGTCCAAAAAAGATGGAATCAATTTGATTTAAGAAATCAGTCATCCCATAATCTTGGTCAGTAAAACACCAATCAATTTCGCCATTTGCTCCTTCGATAAATGAGTCGAGCGTCATACATAAATTTAAAATGACTTTTCTCTTTTCATATTAGTCCTTTTAATGCGCCTTCCAATTTTTTCAAATTTTCCTTAATCATCAAATCATTAGAATTAAATGCTTTCGCTTTGATTCGAAATTCATCCGCCAATTTGTATTCTTTTTTCACAAAATGAACATGCGCAATATTGATCGCCACCAAAGCATTATCAGTATCGGTTCGCAAACCTAAATTCAATGCCTGTTTCAAATGTTGTTCGCCAAAACCAGTCTGTTTTTTTTGCAAAGCAATCATTCCCAAAACAAAATAATAATAGGCTTGATGAGTTTTTAATAAAAAATCAGGACGCTTGATTTGCGAAATTAAATCCTCTGCAGCATCCACTTCTCCTTTGTTTAATTTTCCAAAAGCCAACATTACATTTCCAAATAGAAAATGTGTCGCCAAAATAATTATGCCCGCCAAATACATATACCAAGCAGAACCGAAACCTACATTAAAGTGAAGAAGCACACCCAAAACGAGGATGACAATTCCAATTAAAAATCTAATTCGTGCTAAAAACATGTTTTATTAATGGTTAATGATGAACGGTTAATGGTTAATCCGATATGGTGTTAATTATTAACAATTAACCGTTCACCGTTAAATTAACGAGCATCCAATTTCCTTTTACTTCCAAATAACTTCCTTCGGGAAAAACTGTTTTGAAATTTTTATGATAAAAAAATTTCGTTCTTTCTACATCTTTTGGGTGGCTCGCTAAGCGATTAAATAATAAAATGCCATCGTCGCTAAGTAGCGTTTTTAATTTCCCCAAAAAATTATTTTCCTCAAATTCTTCTGGAATAATGTCATCCAAAAAAACGTCCATACAAATTAAATCAAATTTTTGTTCCGTTTGCATCACATAAGCAAAAGCATCTGCGCAGATCATTTGAGTATTTGATTCGAGTTGTGGCAAAGCATATTTGGAAGCGAGATAAATGACAGATTCGTCAATTTCGACAGCGGTGTAGTTGTATTTTTTCCCAAAATTCTTTTCTAACATCAAAGGAATACTTCCCAAACCTAAACCTAAAATCAACACATTTTCAATTGGATATTGATCTAAATTTATTGCTTTGAATGCATCAAAAAAATTGTCATACAAATCTTCAAAAGAGTAAATCGCATTGGCAGTCGATAACTGATAGCGACCTCGACTAAGACTTACATATAAATGTGGATTGATTTCACTCGGTGCACTTTCGATGTGGAATTCGAAAAAGTAACTTAGTATTTTTTTCCAAAAAGGAGGTTGGTTTGGTTTGATAATTTTTTTTTTTAGATCGCTACGCTGTCAGACTTACGAGAGGAATTTTGATTTGGCGATTATTCAAAATAGTTATCGTCATTCAAGTCATTACCGTCAGTCTGTCAGCGCAGCGGTCTCAATTTTCAATTAAGACTCCCAACTTCGACTAACTGAAGTCAGTTCAAATATCTTTTCCATGATCTTTTTTTCTACTTCGTCAAATTCAATTTTTCTACGAGACATTACTTTTTCAGCAGTATCGAATGCTTTGTCAGTTTTGTAAGTTTTTAATCCTTGCGGTCCACCCCAAGAGAAAGAAGGAATAAAATTTCGAGGATAACCTGCTCCAAAAATATTGGAAGAAACGCCCACCACAGTTCCAGTATTGAACATCGTATTGATTCCCGCTTTGCTATGGTCGCCCATAATTAAACCACAAAATTGCAAACCAGTTGGAACAAATCGTTCACTTGGATAATCCCACAATTTCACATTTGCATAATTGTTTTTCAAATTAGAAGTATTAGTATCTGCTCCTAAATTGCACCACTCACCCAAAACAGAATTTCCCAAATATCCTTCATGACCTTTATTGGAGTATCCGATGATCACAGAGTTGCCGACTTCGCCTCCAACTTTAGAGTGAGGACCAACAGTCGTTGGGCCATAAATTTTGGCACCCATTTTTACGGTCGAATGATCGCATAAAGCAAATGCTCCTCGAATCATTGCACCTTCCATCACCGTCGCATTTTTTCCAATAAAAATTGGACCTTCGGTGGCATTTAGAATCGCACATTCAACTGTCGCTCCTTCTTCAATAAAAATATTTTCAGGTGCAATCACTCGATTGGATGTAGAAATCGGAGCTGAAATTCTGTTTTTGGTCAACAAGTCAAAATCCTCTTGAATCGCTGCTCCATTGATTTTAAAAATATCCCAAAGGTTATTAATTTTCAAAAAAGGAGTATCTAACACATCAAATCCACCCAACTCTTCGATTTCTTCATTATTAATCAAATGCTGAAATTGATCTTCATCCAAACGAGTGGCGATCAATTCTCCATCTTTCAACAAAGCTTCGTTAGGCGATAATACTTGGATCAATTGAACCAACTCAGGCGAAGGCAAAACAGATCCATTAATTACAATATTATCCTCTTCGATATTAATCGGAAACTTATCTACCAAATAGTCTTGAGTAATGTGGGAGATATTATCTACGCAAAGGTGACGCTGCCATTTTTCTTTGATAGTCAAAATTCCAACACGTAATTCACCTACGGGGCGAGTAAATGTTAGTGGCAATAATCGATCACGTATATCGTCGTCAAAAAGTATGATATTCTGCATAGTGGTTTATGTGTGTGTTTTTTTTTGTAAAAATATTCTTTTCAGCCATGTTTTTAGAAAATAATCACAAATAATTTTTTAATTCGTAGCGGGACTCTCCGAGTACCGTAATTTTTGACGTGACTCGGATAGTCCCGCTACGAATTACAGCAAAAAAAAAGTCCTGAACAATGTTCAAGACTTTTTTTTCGAAGAAAAAATAATAAGTAGTGGAAATTACTCCGCTGGTTTTTCTTCCGTTGCTGCTTCTGCTTCTTGAGCAGTTGGATTTGCTTTTGCAAACTTCGAAAATTTCTTATTAAATTTATCTATTCGACCAGCTGTATCTACAAACTGCATTTTTCCAGTAAAAAATGGGTGAGAAGCTGCGCTAATCTCCATTTTGATAAGTGGGTAAGTTTCCCCTTCAAACTCTACAGTTTCTGATGTATCTGCACAAGAATGAGTGATGAATTCTACATCATTAGAAATGTCTCTAAAGACTACTTTTCTATAATTCTTTGGATGAGTATCTTTTTTCATTGTAATATCTTTTTTTCAAAATTGGAGTGCAAAGATAAGTTTATTAATGTTGAATTAAAACGAAAAAGGATTTTTTTTCACATAAAGATGTAAAAAAGTATCTTTTTTATCTGTGATTTTGAGAAATGTCATATTTGTTTAATGTTGAGACTCAAAATATTAAGTTTTTCATGCAAAAAATTAGTGATAAAGTTCGAATTATTAGCAACTGCTTTATTGCTTTTGATTAAAGTAAGCAACTGCGAACTGCCTACTGAAAAACTGCCAACGGTTCAATCATTAGGAAAAAACGCATCCTCAAAATGCTTAATCGTAAAACTCTGCTCATTTTTATAAATAATCGAAATAATATCAAAACGAATTTCCCAATCATGTTCTATTTCTCGCATATAAGCTGCGCCTGCGGAAGCGAGTAAATCTTCCTTTTTTTGATTGACTGCAAATTCAGGTTCTCCAAAATTATTATTGTTCCGAGTTTTCACTTCTACAAAAACCAAAATGGCTCCATCCTTGGCAATAATATCTACTTCCGCTCGGCGATATCGCCAATTGGTTGCTAAAATCTGATAAGCTTTTTTTTCTAAAAAAGAAACGGCGAGTTGTTCTCCTCGTTTCCCAAGTACGTTATTCCAACTCATATTCCTGTCTCCCGAATTGTCGAGAGAACGTTTTGGTGAAATTCATGAAAGCTTTGAAAAAAAATGAATTAATATTTTTGCTTCCTTTGTCGAGTCGAATATCGGAAAATATCTTTATTTTCGCCGCAAATAAAGAATATTTATTCAAAAAATTGAACCCGCCTGCTCGTCGGACAGGATTTGAAATATTGCTTTTCCCTATTTAAAAAATCACTACAAAAGGTTAACCGTTCACCGTTAATCATTAACCGTTAAAAGAATCATGGCTAAAAAAATAAACCCAACTCAAACGGATGCTTGGAAAAAATTAAAAAAACATCATCAAGAAATGAAGCGTGTGCAGATGAAAGATTTGTTTGCAAAGGATGCTCGTCGATTTCAAAAATTCTCTTTGACTGTTGAAGAGATATTGGTGGATTTTTCCAAAAATAGAATCACCAAAGAAACCGTAAAACTATTGTTACAATTAGCCAAAGAGACTAACCTTAAAGCTGAAATCAAAGCAATGTTTGCCGGTGAAAAAATAAATGTAACGGAAGATCGAGCAGTTCTGCACACCGCTTTGAGGAATCGTTCGAAGCGAGCTGTAAAATTTGAAGGTAAAAATGTGATGCCTCAAATCAATGCTGTTTTGGAACAAATGAAAGTTTTTTCCAATAAAATTATTGCTGGAAAATGGAAAGGCTACACTCAAAAACGAATTACTGATATCGTAAATATCGGAATCGGTGGAAGTGACCTGGGGCCTGTGATGGTGTCGGAAGCATTGAAGCCATATTGGAAAAAAGGGATGAAAGTGCATTTCGTTTCGAACGTAGATGGAACTCAAATTGCAGAAACTTTGAAAGATTTGTCGCCTGAGACCACGCTGTTTATTATCGCTTCCAAAACTTTTACGACGCAAGAGACGATGACCAATGCTCGGTCTGCTCGTGATTGGTTTTTGAAAAAAGCGAAAAAGAATGAATTTGTAAAAAAACATTTCGTCGCAGTTTCGACCAATCAAAAAGGGGTGGAAGATTTTGGAATTGCAGGTAAAAATATGTTTGAATTTTGGGATTGGGTAGGCGGTCGATATTCGCTGACTTCGGCAATTGGATTGTCGATTGCATGTACTATTGGTTTTGAAAAATTCGAAGAATTATTGGATGGTTTTCATGCAATGGATCAGCATTTTGAGAAAACTCCTTTTGAAAAAAACATTCCTGTTTTGTTGGCGTTGATTGGGGTTTGGTACAATAATTTTTTTGGAGCAGAGACGGAAGCGATTTTACCTTACGATCAATATTTGCATCGGTTTGCTGCTTATTTTCAACAAGGAAATATGGAGAGCAATGGGAAATATGTAGATCGAAATGGAAAGAAAGTGAACTACCAAACTGGCCCAGTTGTTTGGGGAGAACCTGGCACAAATGGTCAACATGCTTTCTACCAATTGATTCATCAAGGAACCAAATTAATTCCTTGCGACTTCATTGCACCGGCTAATTCGCATAACCCAATCGGCGATCATCACGTAAAATTATTATCTAATTTTTTTGCTCAAACGGAAGCGTTGATGAATGGAAAAACAAAAGCAGAGGCGACCGAAGATTTAAAAGCAGCAGGTAAATCGAAAGAGGAAATTGCAAAACTTTTACCGTTCAAAATATTTGAAGGTAATCGTCCTACCAATTCTTTTTTATTAAAAAAAATAACACCACGAGCACTCGGAAGTTTGATTGGAATGTACGAACATAAGATTTTTGTCCAAGGAATTATTTGGAATATTTATAGTTTCGATCAATGGGGCGTGGAACTTGGAAAGCAACTGGCAAAGAAAATATTGCCTGAATTAGAAGATGAAAAAGTGGTAAAATCTCATGACTCTTCTACGAATGGTCTGATTAATAATTATAAGAAAATGCGAGGTTAATAATTGTGAACATGAACTTAAATTTGATAATAAAGTTTATTCATGTTTTATCACTTATGATTTTTCGTTGAAAGATATAAAAATATGAAAAAAGTTTTTCCAATAAAAGGAGCGATTCAGAATTATGCTTGGGGAGGAAAAAAATTTATTCCTGAGTTGATGAAGTTGCAAAATGTTGATAGTCAGCCCTTTGCAGAGATTTGGTTGGGAGCGCATCAGCGTGGACCAGCACAGTTGAATATGGATGGTAAAGAAGTTTCCTTGAAAGATTTTTTGGGAAAAAATCCTCAGGCATTGGGCGAAAAAGTAATTAACAAATTTGGGGAAAGATTGCCATATTTGTTTAAAGTTTTGGATGTAAAAAAAATGCTTTCCATCCAGACTCACCCGACTAAAAAAGCTGCGGAAATTGGTTTTGCCAGAGAAGAAAAAGCTGGCATTGCGATCACCGCATTTAATCGAAATTACAAAGATGATAATCACAAACCAGAAGTGATGGTTGCGCTGACCGAGTTTTGGTTGTTGCATGGATTCAAATCTTTGGAGGCGATTGAAGAAGTTTTAAAGTCAGTTCCTGAATTTAAAATGTTGTTGGAATACTACCAACGAATTTTGCAAAAAGAAGTAGATCAGAAACTTTATCACTTTTATAAAAATTTGATGGTGATGTCGCAAAGGACGGTGGATGAGATTTTGCAACCACTTGCGGAGCGATTAAGTTTAGATTTTTCCCAAAATAAAATACAAAAAAACAGTCCTGATTATTGGACTGCCTTGGCGTTTCGAGATAACATGTTGGAAGGTGGTCATTTTGATCGAGGCGTTTTTTCTATTTATATTTTTAACTTAGTTTGTTTACAAAAAGGGGAAGGCATATTTCAAGATGCAGGAATTCCACATGCTTATTTGGAAGGAGTGAATATGGAATTGATGGCGAACTCTGATAATGTTTTTCGAGGTGGTTTGACGGTCAAACATGTGGATGTAAATGAATTGTTAGAACAGGTGAGTTTTAAAACGGTGATTCCAAATATTTTGACTGGAACTGAAATTGATCGAGGTGTAAAAGTGTACCAAACGCCCGCACCTGATTTTGAATTGACTCGAATTTTTTTGAAGGATTTAGAAAAATATTCTTGCCAAAATGCAATGACTCCTGAGACTTTAATTGTGATGGAAGGCGAAGTGGTGGTGCAGAGTGAAAATGATGAATTTCGTTTGGAAAGGGGAGGAGCATTTTTTGTGGCGAGTGGGGCGGAGTACACATTGGCGAGTGATGGAACGGCTGTAGTTTTTAAAGCTGCGGTGCCATAGTTTTTTTGAATAACCAAGACTCAACAAGGAATGTCGAATTTCCAACTTTGACGATACTAGCAGTATTCACTATGAGAAATAGTGTCATACTTCGCTATTAGGCATTCCTTGTTGAGTGTTGGTTATTCAACTTTTTCCTAGTTCAGTATTAATTTTTTTCGTAATTTTACCGAATGGCTTATCAAACGAATTCTGGAAATTTTTTCGATTATCTGACACAGTTGTTAGTCGAAAATAAAGTGAGCGAAATGATTCAAATCCTTTCGGATGCTTCGTCGTCTGATCCTACTTTGAATGGAGATTTAAAATTTTTAAAACTTCGAGCGAATAAGAAATTAATGATTCCCGCAGGTGGTGTTGGAAGTCCTCCAAAAACACAAATCAGAGATGTTATTAAATTAATCAAAGAATTAAAAGATGCGCATTCTCGCCGAAATGTCAATGTGAGTACATTGACTGAGCCTTCCAAAAAGGCGATGAAGCAAATAGAAAGAAACAATCCTTCTAGCAACACTTCTTCCAAAAAAAAACGATCTGCTTGGCCTTGGATTTTACTTTTTTTATTGTTGGGTGGTGGTGCTGCTGGGTATTATTTTAAAGATCAAGTTTTGGAAAATGAAATGGTGAAAAAAATTATTCCAGAAGGATTTTTATCAAGTGCTGATGCTTCAGAAATAAATAAAGCAAGCGTTATCCCTGAAGAAAAACAAGCTAAAAAAGAAACTACAAATACGTCCTCTTCCTCTTCTTCCAAAAAAAAAGTAATTAAACCTTCTTCTACAAGCATTGGAAAATACTTTATTCAAATTGCCAGTTATACTGAACTCGATCAAGCAAAAGATAAACGCAAACGAGTAGGAATGAGTTTTGATCGAGCGATTATTTTGCAAAAAGATTTAGGTGGGAAACCAAATTATAAAATTGTTATTCCAGGTTTTAGGACTAGAGAAAATGCCAAAGATTTTCAAGATGATCGAAAAGTAGGCAAGTTGTATCTTGGTTCTTTTATCCAATCTTTTAGAAGAGGTTGCGGCAATTTATCTGAGCTAGAAGAAAATGTTTATGCTTGTAACTAAATGGTTGATCTTTTGATTTGGTCATTGGGAAATCTGGCGATTGCGGGATTCCTAACTAATTATTACCTCATCCTCGACCCTTCTCCCAAAAGGAGAAGGATCAAGGATGAGGTTTACAAAAATCAATCAACAAAAATGAATTTTGAGCAACTTAAATTTCCCATCGGTAAATTTAAAACACCCAAATCTTTTTCTCCTCAAGATATTTCTAATTGGATTTCCATCATCGAAAATACTCCTGCACAAATCGCCGCAGCAGTCAATGAATTGACGGAGGAACAATTAAATACTCCCTATCGACCTGGTGGTTGGACGGTTCGCCAAGTAGTGCATCATTTGCCAGACAGTCATATGAATAGTTATATTAGATTCAAATGGACTTTGACGGAAGACTCACCAATTATCAAAGCTTACGATGAAAAATTGTGGGGAGAATTGGAAGATGGAAAAAATGCACCCATCGAATCGAGTCTCCAATTGCTAAAAGGTTTGCATACACGCTGGGTCATCATGTTGAAAAACTTAAGCGAATCAGATTTAGAAAAATGCTTCACTCACCCTGAATCTGGCGAAAAAATTTCTCTAAAAAAAATGATCGCATTGTATGCATGGCATAGTCAGCATCATTTGGCACATATTCAGTTGGTAGTTTCGCTGTAAACAGTTTTTCAGTTTTCAGTAGGCAGTTTCTCAATTGGCAGTCTGCCTACTGAAAAGCTATCAACTGCTACTTCCCTCTCCGTTGCCTTCTCAATTTCCTTCTCTTCATACTACTTACTGCGTTAAAAAGGTCGTCATTTATTTTTTGGACAGGTTTGGTTAAAGTTCCTTCTCCGTTATAATAATAATTGATGGTGTATGGAAAAGGACGAAGCGGTTGCAAGCCTTCATGAGTTCTGATGACGAATGCTTTTTTGCCACCGATGCCAGCGACTTTTTCAGTTTTCCCATTTCTTTCTACGGTTAGTTCCTCTTGATGAACAAATCCAAATTCGCCGTAAAATTTTTGCTTATTGGAAAAAGATAAAGAGGAAACATTATTCAATTTCGCATCAAAAAGATTACCGTCGAAATTTCCATTTTTGACCTCCACACTTTTATCAGAATAATAATAATAGACTGGGCAAAAAGTAAAATGCTTTTCAAATGTTTTTAAAATGTCAGTATGAAATTGGGCCATCTCTGCACTTTCTTTTTTGGCAGAATCATTTCTTCCTGCTTTTTTAAGTTTGGCAATTTTGGCTTTATTAGTGGGTAGTCGAATAAACATTGCCCCCGATTGCATATTGTTTAATTGATCGGTAACAGTATCTTTACGGAGCTTGGCACTTTTACAATTTGAAAAAGTACTTAGGATAAAAATGGCAAAAATTATTCTGAATGACATAGTTGATTTTTTTGTTCTTAGACAAATTTTGACTTGACTTGAAAACACGAAATTTATTTAAGAATCATTTTTTATACGTGCTTTAAATAACTTTGTAAATATTCAAAATAATATCCACAAGTCACTACGAATTGAAGGGGAAAAGTCAGTTTCTTGATTTTAAAGAAAAGTCAAAAATGAATAACTTGTGTGATGTTTTTTGAGATTTAAATTTCTTCTAGTTGTGCATTTTTTTTTGAAAAAAAAATAGAGATAAGAAAAGTAGGGACATGAGTTAAGTTTCTATTTAAGATTAAGAAGATTTTCTTTCATCCTTTTTTCTCAATCATTCGTCTGTAAAAACTTTGCATTAAAGATCACAAAGACTAATTTACAATCGTTTTTCGTTCTAAAATGAGGTGTTTACTACATTTGGCCAAGAATTTTTTTAATAAAACATTTTATGAAAAAACTTTTTCAAACTACATTTCTTTTTGCTATTCTGATTTCAATCACGAGTTGTTTTGATGTGACAGAGGAAGTAAAAATGAATGCAGATGGTTCGGGCGAATTACGATTAAATATTGATTTGAGTCAAAGCAAAGTAAACCTCGCAGGTTATATGAATGCAGGCGAAATCAATGGAGTAGAAATTCCTTCAGAAGCTGAAATTAAATCTGAGATCAAAAAACTCAAAAAAGCGTTATCCAAAATAAAAGGTATTTCGAAAGTAAAAGCCAAAAGCGATTTTGATGAATTCGTATTTGAAGTGACGGCGGATTTTAAAAACATGAAAGCATTGAATAAAGCAATTAATGCTTCCGTCAAAACATTTAATCAAACACCTTTTCCGCTCCCTCGATTTAAACATTTTTCATTTAAAGAAAATAAATTCTCTCGACTTTTTAATTATACGGAGGAGCGATTTACGCAAGAGGAATTTGATGGATTGATGAGTGTCGTACGATATTTGATGGAATCAGCTAGGGTGGTGAGTATTTACCGTTTTGAAGAATCTATAAAAAATGTCTCCAACTCAAAAGCGAAAATATCTCCTTCCAAAAAAGCAGTCATGCTCGAAGGGAATATTTCAGAATTTGCAACTGGGAAAAAGACTTTGGAAAATCATATTTCATTTTAACGATTACTACTCACAAGGTGACTTCGAAGTCGCCTTGTGATAATTTAACATCATCATTAATTTATCATCCATCATCAAAAAAACATGGAAGCAATATCTAACAATTATTTTTTTAATCATAAATTATTAAAAACCAATTCGATGAAATTTTTTAGAATAACTGCGCTATTATTTTTACTCGTTGTCGCAGCAATGAGTGTTCAAGCTCAAAACTTAAAACAATATATTCCAAGTGATGCGACATTCGTAGTAAGTATGGATTTAGCTAATTTGGATCAAAAAATTAGTTTTGACAAACTACGAGAATTTGACTTCTACAAAGAAGGAATGAAAGAGTTCGACAAAGAAATGTCTGGAGAAAAAAAGGAACTCGCTGAAGCATTAAAAAATCCAGCTGCCTATGGAATTGATGTGATGAGTGAGACTTATATGTTTGGAGATATTTCTAAAGAATCTTCTTTTTTTGGAGTCGCATTTAATATTTCTGACAGCAAGAAATTTTCGAAATTTTTTAAAAATTCAATCTTGCCAGAAGCAAAAGGTGCGGTGATGGGAATGACGGGAAAATTCCAAACCATGACAGAAGATGGAGCTACTTTCGCTTGGAATGATAAAGTAGGAATCATTGTAGGCGGTGAACCCAATGCTGGAACGGATCAATCTGTAATAGATGGTTTTGTCAAAAAAGTATTGAACGGAACACCGAAGAATTCGATCATGACTGATATGCGATTCAATAAAGCGACCAAAGGTAGAAAGAGCGATATGCGAATGTGGATGGACTACAATTGGGTGATGGAAATGCAAATGGGCGGTAACGAAATGGCTGGCGTTCCAGGGATGGAAGCAATGATGACTGCAATGAAAGAATTATATAAAGACTCTGATTACTTGGTCGAAATGAACTTCAATGATGGAGCTGTTGTCATGGATTCTAAAATGTTTATGAATAAAAAAGCATCAGACATGTTTGCCAAGATGACGGAAGGAGATTTGAATAAAAACTTCTTTAAGTATTTGCCAAAGAACAATTTGATGGGCTATTTTTCTATGGCTATGAAAACAGAAAACTTTGCAGATGGAATGTTCCAAATGTTTGATCCAATGATTAAAGAAATGGGAATGACGAGAGAATCAATGGAAGGAATGGCATTGGGTGCGGTGAATTCGATGGGCTTGGAAATGGATGCCAAAGGATTATATGAAATCATTCGAGGAGATATGGTTTTTGCCGTAACTGGCATGCGAGAATTTACGATTAAGAAAACTCAGTATGATGATGACTTTAATAAAGTCGAAGTGGAAGCGCAACAAATGTTGCCAGAAGTACTGGCGATGATGTCTTATGGAAGAGAAGCAGATTTGAAAAAAATCATTCAGATGGGAGTAGATGCAGGTGCCTTAACTAAAGTTGGAGATGCATTCAAAGTTGCTATCCCAATGGAAGAACTTCCTATGGATATGTTTCTTACGATGAAGGATGGAATTTTATTTATTACCAATAATACTGAATTGGCAACAGGAAAATTGAAAGATGGATATTCCAAATCAGATCGAATGACTAAGGATCAGCAAAAGTTGATGAAAGAAAGTGGGGGAGCATTTTTCTGGGATATTCCTACATCTTTGAATGC
>Ga0114957_1003480_pt1 | contig 14153 bp, 1 predicted proteins | sample BantaG_FD_87175 | JGI IMG/M metagenome (GOLD analysis project Ga0114957, IMG submission 87175) | Marine algal microbial communities from Bantry Bay, Ireland - BantryBay_4 metaG | ecosystem: Host-associated > Algae > Red algae > Unclassified | place: Bantry Bay, Ireland | collected 2014-11-21 | reverse complement strand
TTTTCGAGTACGAGGCGGAGGTTATTCAGCATAGCCGTAGCTACGCTGGATGTTCTCCAACAAAGTAATCGGACAAATTTCGCCAAATGAACTTATCATAATTAGTTTGACTTACTACTTAGCCTATGCTACGTAAGGATTTTTGAAAGTTTCTTAGAAGGAAAAAGGGCAGCATAAAATGACTAATTTATTCTTCTTGATTGCCTTATATAAATTTGATAATAAAAAATACTGACGCGAAGTTATACGTAATTTTGGAATAAAAGTTATTAATTGATATTAAATATTATATAAAAATATTGCATTAATTGTTCTGCACGTTTGAGCTAATTCGTCATTTTCATAATTTAATCGTATTTTTGAAATATGAATCCGGTGACAAAGAAAAAGTATTACACCTACTAAAGAATATCTCGCCTTAGAGGAGAAAGCTGAATACAAAAGTGAGTATCACGATGGGGAGATAGTGCCATTATTTAGAGGAATAATTGATGGTGAGGTAGTTGCAATAACAGGCGGTTCGCCCGACCATAGTCAAATTTCGGCAAATATCATCACAGGATTGAATATTGCTTTAGACGAAAGTAAGTATATAACCCATACTTCTGACTTGAGATTCGAGTAGAAAAAGTTAATCGTTCGTTTTACACGGATGCTTTGGTGGTGTGTGATGAATTAGAATATTTTAACGATAATAAAAATATTATCACTAATCCAATGTCCTCGCCAAATGATGAACGATGAATTTATTTAATTTTAATTTTGTTAACATTTGACAATCAATTTTTAATAAATTACACTATTTTTAAAATTCATCATTTATAGTTCATCATTCATCGTTTGGCGAAGACATTGTAATCCCATGCTAATTGTTGAAGTATTATCACCTTCCACAGCTGACTTTGACAGAAGGGGTAAGTTTTTCTTTTACAGACAGTTAGCCTCTTTAAAAGAATACGTTTTGATAGATACTGATGAACCTATGTGGATGTTTACACCTTTCACGAAGAAGGCAAATGGTTACTTGAAACTTATACCGAACTTTCACAAAGTATCGAATTGAAATCTATTGACGCAAAAATCCCTATGAGTCGTATTTACAAAAAGGTCAAATTCAACAAAAACTAAAAAGCCGAAAGACATTTTCAAAACATCTTACGGCTAAATTTTATTTCATGATGCGGGGTACGAAAGTCGTCAGACGAATGTTGTTTTAAATATCATCGCTTGTCTGACAATATCCTCGTTTTTAGCAAAAGGATTCGTCTGACGACTTTCGTTTGAAAATGTTACTCAATCATTTAGGCACTCTTGATGAGATACCATTATTCGTAAACCAAAAGGCTTTGTCTAAGCCATTAATATCTCCATCCATGTTGAAATCAGGGGAAATGTAGTAATCGAAATTACCGTTATTGATATCCCAAAGAATTTTATCTGCTCCTAATATATCGTAACTTGGAAAATCGCTTTGGTCAGCATCTCCGGCAAACATCACCCATTTGCCTGTCGGTAATTGTTTTTGACCCGAACCTGTGCCGTTGCCATCATAAGTATTTGCCAATGTGAAATCATACGTCAATGTATTGTTTTTAATGCCAACGACTTGTGGTGTCATCACTCCGATATGATTACGATGTTCGACAAGGAGGTACATAGAATCAGCATTAGAGACGAGATTAAAATCATCGGGAATCTCTACCGTGCCGTCTTTGAGTAGTAAGGCAGCCGTCATAGCAATTTGTGTATTTTTCTGAATGTCTGTTCTGAAAGAAACTAATAACCAATCGACTACATCTGCCGAATAATCTACATCCGTCCAGTTTTCGCCCTCTGTACCCATATAGTTCCATGGTTCGCGGTCGTAGGGTTGCCCTGCGGGAGTGGGTATGGCGAGATTGCTGGCGGGGGTCTGTCCGGGCAGTAAGCGGCGACCTGTATTGAGTGCGGTAGTCATTTCGCTCAAGCTGTCGAGGCACGCGCCTTCGAGTAGTACTTTGATGTCGAAATCAATGCGTCCGTCGAAAGTAACTGTGATGTCTCCCACCGTTTTGGGTGGTTCTACATTATTTACGTGGTCTGTTGCAATGGTAAAGAACTCATAGGTGTAGCCGGGTTCGCCTTCAAACATATAGCCGTTGACGGGAATTTCGCTGTCAAGCAATTCAAAATCACCGCCATCAACCGCGTAGTACAAATAATAATCCTTAACACCTACTCCTCCTGCATCGTCTTGTCCTGTCCATGTCAGTTCGGCTGTACCGCTTACATTGTTCGGCAAAGCATTTAGGGTGCTGACAGGTGCGACTGCATCAATGTAATTGACCCAAGTATTGGTAATGACGGGTTCGTTGGTATCAAATATAATATCCGCTTGTGCTTGTATGCTGTCGCCTGTCTCTACGGTAGATTTTGGAAAAATAGTATAGGTCACAAAACCTTCACCAATGCCCAATGAATCATTGACGGGCAATACGCCGAGTAAGGGGTCGTAAGGAGCCAAACCCGTAGTTCTATCTACGGCACGGAATATCCAAAATACTTCATTGTTGACAATATCCAAACCTGCGGTCACTTGTACATCTACGCCGAGCGTTTCGGTGGTCGGTAAAGTGCTGGTATAATTCGCTCGATTTTGCGGTACGACAAATTCCTGATTGGCAAAACCAAAATCTCCAAGTCTGAATGTCAGTGGGTCAACATTGGGGTCGAGTGGTTGTCGTATCGTTACCGTTTGAGCAGGTGCATCTGCAAATACAGGGTCGTTTTCACAGAAAATGGTGTAAGGCATCGGCTCGGTGGCGGATACCCAATTGAGGCTGTCGAGGTCATAGTAGCCTGTGGGTCCGACTACTTCGTTGGGGTCGCAGGATTTGACCACACGACGACAGTAACTTTGATAAGCACAATTTATCGCTCCGGAGCAACTTAATACGGCACCACCTACTGTTAGTCCGCTAGTAGCGAGAGCAGCCGCTGTAGAAAGAGCGCAACCAATGACACTCAAAGTACAACCAGAATCGCTCGGTGCCTGGTCATTAAAGCAATCTGTCGGCTTGTTCCCTTGAGCAGCGTCAGAAGCAGTAGTGGCCATTCCGTAGGCATCTGAGGCAAGCTGAATATTACTTGTTGTCGCCGGACCGAAAGCTGTTTTGGTAAAACCATAAACCCCCGCAGCGGCAGCACTACAACTAACAACTGTTCTTGCTGTTTTGCCACAAAGACCTGTCTCCGGTGGACTGCCACCACATGGTATATTCTGCTGTCCGGCATTTTGGTCCTCCTCTTGTTCACCCTCACTTCCCGGAGATTCATTAGGGTTGTTGGGTGTTGAAGGTTGGTTGCCTTGATTGCTTGGTTGGCTGCTTGGTCCCGGCTGTCCGGGAGGTGGAGGTGGAGGGTAATTAGGCGGATTATTCTGCTGATTACTATCCGAGTTACTGTTGTCAGAATCGTTTTTAACTTCAGTATCTCCGTTAGGGGCAGTGCTTGTGGTGGTCTCCGTTGTAGTACCGTTGTCATTCGTATTTGTTGTTGTGGTGGTCGTGGTACCATTTCCGGTTTGGGTCTGTGTATTTGTATTGATCACAGTGGGTGGTATATTTGGGTTCGCGGATTCGTCTATACCATTCGGCGTGATCACTGCATAATCAGGTATTTGTACGCCACCGTCACCGCCGTCACCGCCCATGCCGCCATACCCTGCTGTACCTCCGGCACAGTCACCACCAAGTCCGCCTGCTCCGCCGGTTCCACCTGCTGCACCTGCGCCGCCTTTTCCACCTTTTCCGCCTCTACCACCTGTCCCAGCAGTTGCATTGGGTTGGGTGGGGTCGCAGTCACCGCCTTGTCCGCCGGATCCGCCTTGTCCGCCGGGTTGACCGGGTAATCCGTCACCGCCGGGTCCGCCGTCACCACCGCGTCCGGGAGGAATAGCTCCGAGTCCGGGTCCGCCTTTTCCGCCGGGGGAGCCTATTTCGCCGAGTGCGCCGGGTGCGCCGGGAACACCGTCTTCGCCGGGTCCGGGTTGATAGGCAGTATAAGATAATAGTAAGGTGTCGGGTAAAGTGCCTGTTGTTTTGAGTGAGAATGTTCCACCGTAAGTAGAGTTAAAACTTACGAAATCGGAAATATCTATACTGACAGCATTTTCATCAAATCCCGTGATGCCTTGGTCGGCGATGAGTATTTCCCAATCTTTATTGACTGCCGGATACCAACCACCCAAATATCCTTTCCAATTATTATGACCTAATGAAGCCACTTTTACTGTGAAAGGATTGGCAGGTGTAGCGGTAAAATTAACTGTACCCGTAGCACGTATTAAATCCCAGCCGGGGTCTTGTCCTGCTGTTCCTGCATACTTGTTGATTTCCCAAAGATAGTCTTCGCCTGATGCAAATGTGGCATTATTAACTTCTTTCATACCCGGACTGTCTCCCGGACTGAGTGTATAATCCGAAGGGTCATAAATCATTCCCCAACCGTCAAGACAGGATTCACATTTCAAGTCAACACCTATCGTATCACTGGCAGTTATTTTACCAATATCTATCAATATATCAATAATCGCAGATCTCCATTCTTCTTTATCTAAAAAATCTTCCGATATATCATATTCGTCTTTTTTGGAATATAAAATTTGCCTTCTCGCTTCATTATCGGTAATTTCTTTTTGAATATATTCCTCCCTGCCGTATCCGTTAAGGTCTATATCGACAGAAAAACCGGCAAAAGCAAATCCTGCAAATTGTATTTTTATAACGGCTGCTTCACCGGGTGTAAGGTTTCTGACCGTAAATGGAAATACCATAGCTCCGCCGTCTTGTATAAAATAATCTCTAAACGAGGGATTTTCTATATGAGCAACATTGCTAATGATATTATTTGAATATTCAAATTTTACGGCTCGTCCGGGCAGATCCCATGCTATTTCAGTTGGAATAAAATCAATATTGATATTACCTGTATTGATGATTCGATATTCGTAAGTAGCTGATTTCCCTAATCTGATGACATCCGGTCCGGCTTCATACAAACCGACGAGGTAATCGGTCGGTGCTTCTACTCTGAAAGCATCTGGCAAAGTAACTTTTGCACCATTCGGATTGACAGCGACCAAATCGTATTGCCCTTCGGGAACATTGGTCAAATCCCAAAAGACGCGCAGTTCCATACTGCTAATCATTTGTTGTACTGTACCCGTCACTAGCGTCGTACCGTTATCTTCCAAACTTATCTGTACGCCCTCTCTGAAACCTGCGCCTGTTACGGTAGCGGTGATTTCGCCTTGTCCGCCGTAGTCGGGCGTAGTGCCGAGTAGCGTAAATGGCAATGCACGTACCAAAAGGTCAATATTTTGAGGTGCGAGCAGGCTGGTTTGTGTTTGTACTAATATGTAGTATGTACCTGCTTGAGTGCCGGGAATCAAGAGCGTGGGGTCGGTTACGCCGCCACTTGTACTGTATTGGGCATCATTGGGTTCGGGAACGGTTTCGAAGGAAACAAAAATTTCATTGACTCCGATTTCTTCATTACTTCCCAAATTAATAATCATATCCAAATCCGCACCGACTGTCACTTGATAGTACAGGTAGTCGCCATAATCTAAGGTCGTGTTTTCCAGTACATCTACCAATATTTCAGGTACTTCAACATCCACGATATTTCCTGTTTTCAGATTATTTGTCAAGTCGCTTTCGTTGACGGTTCCGGTGGCATTTGTTCGCATGATACCATAATAATTACCGGGGTCAATACCGATAATTCTACCTGTAAGGCTTCTGTTGAGTGTATCGCCGGGTGCTATTTCAACGTATTCTGCACCAGATTCTATCAGAAAATCTATACTACCATCAAATTCAGTATCAATGGATAAATAAGCATTATCTTGTAGATTACCAATGGCTATATCATTGTCAATGTTTTGTAGTACATAATCTAGAGTGAGTTCTTGCCCCAATATTTGATTTGCCGGAAGATTCATTTCCGTAATAATCAAATCAGACTGTGGTGCAGGTAATATGGAGACCGGAATGGAGTAGTAATTATTGTCTTCCTGACTGCCTTCATATACGTTGTTATTTAAATCTGTAATGACACCTATATAGTAATTTCCCGATAAATAATACGGCATAATCACGTTATTACTTTGCGTGTAGCTGCTATCCACCGGAATGACTTCTTGCTTGGAAAAAGTAGCCAATGAGATTCTACCGGTAGAAAGGTCGGGTGAAGAACTGATGTACAATCTATCTATCCATTGCTTGTAATCGGATGTCGGACCTACACCGTCATTAAGGATTTCAAAACTGTAAGCAATTTGTTCGCCTGCATAAAAACCTGTCGGAATACTGAAGTTCGCTACAGTCAGATCCGCAGGTGGTGAGAGGGTAATATCTACTGCCTGAATTGCTATATTATTCGTCAAGTCGGTTTCATTGCTTGCCGCATTTTTTTTCAAAATAAGGTAATACGTTCCACTTATACCGTTGGGGATAAAAACATCGCCTGTGCGCGAATAATTGTCTCCCACAGCAAGGTTTGAAGCCCCAGAAAGTAACAATGATCGAATATCTTCTGTGCTAAGCACATTATCTGTTGATATATATACATAGTCACTAGTTCTGTTTGAAATGAGGTCAGGTCCGTTGTTTTCCACTTCCCATGATATACTGATAGCTTCACCTGAATTAGCAGAAGCGGGAACAATAAAATCCGTAATGGAAACATCGGATTGAGTTGGTGGTATTGGTGGTATTGGTAAAACGGTCAGCGTACCTAAAGCACTTCCACCTGCCGTATTATTATTTTCATTTAAATGTTCATATACATTATTATTAGAATCAGTTTTACCAAATACATAATACGTTCCGGGCGTTCTGCTTCCGATATTAAAACTGGTATTTTGTGTATAATTTGCGCCTGATATGAGGCTGTTTAGGTTGTTGCGTTGTCCTATATAAATTGCTTCATCTTCGTCAAATATGGGAGATGTATCAATGTAAATTCTATCTCTCCAAGTTCCGTTTGCATCACCCGTGCCGATATTATTGACCGTCCATTCAAGGGAAATATTTTCCTGACGATAAACGGTATCGGTAAAAATTATATTGGTCATCACCAAATCCGGCGGTGGGGTCAGACTGATTTGTACGGGATTGGTACTTCGTAATGTATTATTATCATCATTTAGATATTCAAATACCTGCTCATTCGCATCCGTATGCACATATACGTAATATGCGCCACTGATACCGTTGGGAATATTGATGGAGGTTGCTCCGGCATACGTACTGCCGGAGGTGAGGTCGCCTGAGTGTGAACGTCCTTTGGTCGCAAGCAATGTTGCCGTAGAATCAAAGACAGCAGAGGTAGAGATATACACCTTATCTGACCAGTAATTTTCGGAAGGTGGGTTAGGTCCTGCATTGGTTGTTACCCAATCAAGTGAAAAGGACTGACCGGAATTAGCTTGTGTGGGTACATTCACTGACATCACTTGCAAATCGGGTGGTACGGTCAGGGTGACATTGACAAGATTTGGTGAGGTGGCTACGTTATTATTTTCAAATACATACTCAAAAATATCGTTTCCGCCATCCGTTTTTACACTCAAATAATATTCTCCGAAATAAGAAAAAGGTACTTGAAACTGAATGGTTCGGGTATAAGTGCTGTCTATAAACAGGGTTTGAGAGACGGATTCCATTGCTAAAGCTGTAGCTCCTGCTGTTTCGGGGGTTTCGGTCAAGTAAACGTGGTCTTCCCAAGTTTGATTTTGCAAACCTGCCTGTCCTCCATTTTCTACCGAATAAGTCACCGAAATCAAATCGCCGCCAAAAGCCGCTGTATTTCCGCCTACACTGAGGATTCGCAAGTCAGCCGCAGGAGGTGGCAGCAAGGAGAAATCTTCGTAAATATAGTTGTTATATTCATTGAGTTCTTCGATATTACTACCTGTGAAAGCGCGAACACCATAAGGCACGGCACATTGCTCATAAGTACCACAACGAGCATCTCTATTATCCGTAATAATAAATAAATAAAATACGCCGGTCAAGCCGGGCGGTAGAGTTACGACCTGCTCTTGTACGTAACTTTCGCCGGGATTGAGAAAGGTAATATTGCTGTAAGCTCCAAGTAGTATATCGCCACTCAAATCAAGGTCGGTGGAAAGATAGACTCTATCTGTCCATTGCGTACCTTCCGTGCCATGCGTACCGTTGTTGGTGACTTCCCATGAAATTTCCATCGTATTTTCGGCGAAAGCACTTGTCGGAAAATCGTGCATATTAATCACCAAATCCGGTTTCCCTTTTGTGGTAAATGTTTGAATAGGACCCGGTGTTTCAACACACGAGTTTTTAGAAATGACTTGCCAATTATAAGTTTCAAGCGGTTGCAAATTGCTATAATTTAGATTGATGGAGTTGGTATTGGCATAGGTCGGATTAGCGGGTTTTGGCTGCCCGGCTTGCCAAATGTAAACATCGTAGTGAGAAGCATTAGCCGGAGGCAACCAACTCAATATGACTGGAATATCATTATTCAAACTTGCATCAAGAGGCAATAAGCCGCCTACCGTATCGGGTGGCATGGCAGGAATGACTTCGATGGAAATAGTATCGTAATACACACAGCCCGAATTACTTGTTCCTGCTACGGTATAAATCATATCGGCAGAAGGCGTGACTTGAATCGAAGTCGTGCTTGCCCCCGTTGACCATGAAGCTGTCGCCGCATTTGTCATTTCCAAAGTAACCCCATCGCCAATACAAAGCACTGTTCCGGGCGAGGCAATCAGTTCCGGTTCGGGTGGTGCGGTGATTGGTACTTCATTGGAACGGGTGATACAGCCATTCGCATCGCTATGTTCGACATAATATGTACCCGTTTGGTTGACGGTAATCGTTGCTGTAGTTTCGCCGGTTGACCACATGATATTATCGGTAATTGAGCTGGTCAAATCTACCGAATTACCTTTGCAGAGTGTGGTGCTACCCTGTACAGCAACTAAGGGCTTGGCAGGTGCGGGCAAGACTTCGACTTGTATGGTCGCGGTTTGTGTACAGCCGTTTTCGTTTGTATTTGTTACGGTGTACGTATTTGATATTGGAGGGTTTACAAATATCTCATCGCCACTCGTGCCATTACTCCATTCAAATGTACCTACACCACCTACTTTCAAAAAGATACCTTCGCCCTCGCACATGGTTTGGTTGGGGGTGACTGCCATTTGTATTTGAGTAGGATAACTGTTGACTTCGGCTGATACGGTGTCGTTTTGCACCAATTCATCGGTATTCAATAAGGTATATGTTTTGATTTGATAGGTCGTGTCTGCACTCAAATCAACGAGCGTATTGAAGTTGTAATCCAAAGTTTCTCCTGGCTGTAGAGTGGCTGTAAAAGTCTCTGTAACTGCCGGACTATTATCAATCTGATAAGCTACATTGAAGCCCGATTGCGCCTGCGTACCAAAGTTTTTTACTTGAATAATAAATTCACTATCGGAAGGTAAATCACAATCGGAAATAGGACTGATAATTTCCGTGACACCAATATTATTCATCAAATTGGTAAACTCATCCGCGCCAATATCGGGTGTATTGATATTTCTTGTTTCGCCGTCAATGTCGAGCGTGACTTGCGGTAAGTAAACGGCGGTAGCATCCAAATCTATCTGAGTAATGTGTAAATCGGTATCCGAAACAAAGAAAGGATTCAAAGACACCGAGTGAATATCCCGACCTGTCAATTGCCGCCAATTCGGAAGTGTGGTCGCATCCGTACCATTCCAATTTCCAAGTATGCTTCCTGTGGTATAAAGGTCATTATAATCTAGTGTAATGTAACCAGAATTTGTAGAATAGAGTGCGTATCCACCACCAAGATTCGCAAAAACATTATTAATAATATTTTTATTTGAACCATAATACGAATACATGACTCTACTCGCGGCTGCGGTATTCGTCAAGGCAATATTATTATGATAAATATCTGTATAATTGCCATAATAAGTATAAATACCATAAGAAGTAGCCGTACCTGCCACCCGTACAAAATTGTTGATAACACGAGCATGGTCGGCGGGTGCGCCATCGCATCTGTACAGGTAAATGCCTGTACCGGAATGTGAATAAATGCGGTTGTTTTCAATGCGTAATCCATTGTCAGTATCGCGTGCGTATATGCCTCTGTATGAGGAAGAACCGGACTCAGTTGTTATCAAATTACCTGTAATTTCGGGCGCATTCTGATAATATACATTGATGGCTTCGTTGGTCTGATTGGTGAAAACATTATCTCTGATGACTGTTCCTGATTCTAAATTGGAGCCACCGATACCATACATTTTTACACCATAGCCGGCACCTGTAAAGGTATTGCCTTCTATGAGTGTATTATTATTAAGGGAAGAAGAATTGGAATAAATATATGTTGCACTAGTACTACTTGTTGAGGTGAAATTATTATTTAAAAATTGAATATTATTCGCACCATTTTCCAATTGTACAATATTATAAGAAGAAAAATACGTGAATTCAAAATTCAAATTCTCAAATGTGACATAATCCGCACCGTCTAATTTCATCAGATAAGGATAACTATAACTTACCTTTACCGAAGCATTATCAGCCGGACGGAAAGTGACGTTATTAGTAGCATCAACGCCATTGATGGCATTGATATTAATTTGTTCGTTGTAAGTACCGTCATTGACCAAAAATTCTACCGGACCAAGTACACCGCCTTTATTGAGTGCGTTGGTGGCTTGTTCAAAAGTCTCAAAATCTGCGAGGTTTCCACCCAAACTATACACGCCTGATAAGCCTGCGTAAAGGTCGTCCACAATTGTCGTGTCATTGGCAGGAATGGCATCGGGCAGTCCATTTGGAATGGCGGTATAAGCGATAATTTCATGCGAAATACCCAACAAGAAAGTATAGTCGCCCACCAAAATCGTATCACGCTGACCTGGCAGGAGTTCGCCTTCCCAATTTATGCCGTTTTGGATATTATCGTTGACCGACCATGAGATATTTACATTATAAATTGTATCAATACCATTATTTTTTAATGTTACATATACGTCTTGGTCTTGTGCGAGGAAAGGGACATCTTTTGAAGGCGAAACAATCTCTTCGATGCTTGCGTCATTATTGGTGGCAGGGCTAAATTCGTCTGCGCCAATGTCGGGTGTACTTGTGTTACGTGGCTCTCCGTCAATGTCATCTGTCACCGCTGCGATGGGCGTACCTGAGTCATTCAAGTCAATTTCTCGAACATGTAAATCGGTAGCCGAAACGAAAAATGGGTCGATGGAAACAGAATTGGCATCTTGCCCCGAAGCCACTTGCCATGCTGCCAAATCGGTGATTGCACTGTTGATCCATCCGCCTATATTTGTGCCTATTACATATAAATCATTATAATCAGAAGAAGTAATATTGCTGCTTGCATTATTGTACAGAGCATAACCACCGCCTGTATTGGCGAGGACATTATTTTGGATATTTACATTACTGCCCGATTCAAGATAAATCGCTTTTGCCGATGTGCTTGTAGAAGTAATATGAATATTATTATGGTAGATATTGGTATAAAAACTGCTTTCATTCCATACCCCATTCAAATTATAATTCCCTGTACCGACTTGGATAAAATTATTGGCAATCAAGTTCGATTCGGTAGCCGTAGCATCCATAGAAAGCAAATAAATTCCGTCACCACGCGGTATTTCCGTAATGATGTTGTGCGTTATTGTATTGCCGCCTAAACCATTATAAAGATAGACACCCTTGTAGCTGCTGTTCGTCTTATTCGTTGTAATTTGATTATAAGTTATCTCACTGCCCGAACCATATCTTTGATATAAGGCATTATAATATTGATGCTCAAACGTATTGCCAAAGATGACTGTTCCGGTTTGTGAATTACTTGTGTTGCCACTCTCAAGATATAATCCATAATTTCCTTGTTGAATGTAATTATTGAGGAATGAATTATTATTATTCGGCGTACTGCCGGATAAATAGATAATCGCATAATTGGTACCCGACGAGCTGGTGTTTCGACCAATCATTACATTATTAGAAAATACATTATTATCTGCGCCATTGAGCATTTCGATGACGTGTTCGTAAGAGGTATTTCCGGCAGATTGGAGGGTCATTTGCTCAAAGCGTATCCAATTTGCACCGTCCAATCTGACCACATAATTATCCGCGGAAGTTGACGCATTATAGGTCAAAACAGTCTGCGTACTATCGCCTGCTTCTGAGCGGAAAGTAATCGTATTATCAGCACTCGCGCCTATAATTTCATTTATCACGATTTGCTCATTGAAGGTCTCCGAGCGCACATCAAAGATGACTTCTCCAACGACTCCTCCCCTATCCAATGCCGTTGTAGCTTCTGTAAAATCTTGATAATCAGGTGATACACCACCTATAGTGTAAATGCCCGACAATGCCGCATAGAGGTCGGTGAGTTGAATGGTATCGTTATAGGTTTCGGTGTCCGTAAAGCCATTTGGATTGCTTGACCATGCAGTGATATTGTACATTGTGTCGCGCTCAAAGGTGAAATTACCGAGCAAAACGGAATCGGCTTGTTCGCCGGGCAGTAGTGCGCCTGTCCATGAAGAAGGAACTTGTGATTGTTCATTGACTTCCCAATCTATATCCGCACTTTGGAGGGTATCCAAACCGTTATTGAGCAAGGTGATATAAATCGGCTGATTGTCGCCAGGGAAAGGAATATTGGGCGAATCAACAGAAAATACACTCGCATCATTTTCGGCAGTGCTAAATTCATCTGCCCCCATATCGGGCAGTATCAGGTCTCGGGTGTCGCCGTCACTATCATCTGTGACACTTGGTAGGGGCGCACCTTTTTTATCCAATAAAACATTGCTAACATGCAGGTCGGTTGGACTGATAAACATGGGGTCAATAGTTACCGAATTGGCATCAAATGAGGTCGTTGTCTGCCAATCTGCAAGGGTGGCTTGTGCGCTGCTGCCCCAATAGGCTATATTCGTACCTATGGCGTAAAGATTATTATAATCTGATTCGGTAATGCCATAAGTTGTGCCTGAATAATAGGCATAGCCGCCGCCTGTATTGACAAAGATGTTATTTTTTATATATTTATTACTTCCTGCAAGCGAGTTGAAAGCTCGCGAATCTACATTGGTATTGCTGACTGAAACGGTATTGTGATAGATGTTTTGATTCGTACCATATTCGACAGATAAACCATAACCGCTAGATGTACCGCTTAGTTCTACAAAGTTGTTGACGATATTCAAAGGATAGTCTATGCTACCTGCCATACTGTACGCATAAATCCCGTAGCGAGTTGTTCCGATGACTTGATTTCGCAGTACTTCTATTCCTTCATATAAATCATACAAATACATTCCATAATAAGTCGAATAAGTCGAATTGGAACTAATATAATTATCGCTAATCGTCATATCCCTTTGATAATAACTCACTCGCAAACTCATGTAATATTGATTTTCAAAAGTATTTCCTGTGATATAATTACCTGTCGTATAAGAGGCATCATTATAATTACCTATCATGTATATACCATTGCTGCCATTTGAAATGGTATTATTGACAAAACCATTGTATTCATTTGTACCTGTACTTGATACGTAAATAACTACCCGATTGGTTGAAGTGGAAGTAGTTGGTGGATTTGTAATTTTATTGTTATATAAAATATTATGCGTAGCGTTATCTTCCAGCAAGACGACCCTTGTGTACGAAGAGCCTGTGGCTTGTAGCGTGATGCCTTCTACGGTCAGCCAATCTGTATCCGTGAGTTTCAATACATAATTGTTACTAGAATTGGGGGCGTAAGTCAATGTCACCAATGAGGGGTCATCATTTTCAGAAGTGAGGAGGACTTGATTGGTAGAGTCGGCACCGGGAATTTCAAAGAGTTGGATTTGTTCGTTGTAGCTGCCGTCTCTGATTTGTATGTCAACAGGGGCATAGACACCGCCGAGGTTTAAGACAGTAGCTGCGGTTGCAAAATCTTCAAAGTCAGGTGTCGTACCGCCTAGTGTATAGCTGCCACCAAGTCCTGCATATAGGTCATTAATGGTCGTGGTATCGTTGATAGCAACGAGG
>Ga0114957_1003479_pt1 | contig 14158 bp, 11 predicted proteins | sample BantaG_FD_87175 | JGI IMG/M metagenome (GOLD analysis project Ga0114957, IMG submission 87175) | Marine algal microbial communities from Bantry Bay, Ireland - BantryBay_4 metaG | ecosystem: Host-associated > Algae > Red algae > Unclassified | place: Bantry Bay, Ireland | collected 2014-11-21 | reverse complement strand
CCGGTTCGATCCTTGAGTCGGGATGTGCCTCTGCGGGCTCATCCACAAGGAATTTGTGGTTGAGTCAGAAGTTGAGCTGAGGGATTCGTGAATAGTCCTCAGGTATACAGTCAAGGAAGGGTACCCTGGGAAGTGACCACTTCCCAGCCAATAGAAATATTGAAAATTCACTTCCCAACGTGGGAGTGTTTCTCAGGGTCTGTCTGAACGACGCGTGCACGGCGTGCACAAGTGCGTGCTAGCCAATGGGAACGCGACGTTCCAATCACGCCCCAATCACGTCGACCAGGTTGGACATCGTTGGAGTGATCGGGTGACCCGCGCACGAACGGACTTACCGTCCGAAACGGGCCCACTTTCCCGATTCGGGCCGATACGGGCCCAGCACGTTCACGTGTGCGAGATTTTTGAAAAATCTCGCACACGTGAGCGTGCTCGGAAAGGAAATAGCCTGTTGGGCCGCCCTGCCTCTGGGACGCATGATTGGACGAGAGCTCTCTCCGGATCATGTCGTGCGGCCACGTGACTGCAATGAGGCGAATCCTCATCGGCGGGGCCCGCTTGCGTGGTTGCGGCAACGTAGCAGGCGCGCTGTGTCCGAAACTTCCTTGCAATCGCTGTGAGATGCGATCTGCCCACTCGAGATGCCGCATTTCAAGCAATCTAATCACAACAGGTTTGGTGGCCCGTCAAGACAGCGGTTGTCGAATCACGCGTGCTCGACGGACTTGTATCCATTGTCGGACCCAATCACGTGCACGTGCTCGCGCCTTTAAGACACAGCCTCATGCGGCAATGCCCTCGGTCAAGGGCCCATGTTTTATGATCGTAGCGTCATTCAGCATTAGAATGCGATCACGAGAGAAGGAGGGGGGCCTCTGTGGTATTAATAACGTTGGAACAATTACCAGTGTATTGGGACTAGGGTTGCTCAGAACGCCCGGGGCGTCGTGAAGGGCGTCGTTAAGGGCGTCAATCATGGAGTAACTGACCCCGCCCACTTGCCGATCTTCAAGTGCTTCAATGTCCAATGGGAGAGCGCCGAGGCAGAACGGGGACAGCGCCTTCCCAGCTGAATTGAATGGGGGAATTAGGACAGGCTGTGTGCCTCGTCAGCTGGAACAATCGCATTCGACGGCACAGCCGGTCGATCATCGGGGGTGGGCGCGCACCACAATCCGCCACCAGACCTGCTGCTGGCGAGAATGAAGTGCTCGTACTCAACGACACTGAGCTCCTGTGCGGCGCTTATCGCCGGCTTATCCTGGACAGTACCCGAGTATGATGCGAAACGTGCACCAATGGGGGCCCTGTGTCCTCCCCGGATTCGGGGTGAAGAGGGGCCCATTGAGAATGACCCCGCCTGGGCGGTCAGCAAATCTGCCGGTCTGGTGGTCCACCCGTCCGCCGCCGTGGGGCCCGTGTGGCACCACGGTGGCGGTCGTTGTGCCCGCCGCCACCGTCGCCCCCGCCCCCGCCGCCGCCGCCCGCCCCCGCCGGCTGCCGCCCCACGCCCGCGGCGGCCGCCGCCCCCCCTGTGCAGCGGGGCTCCCACCCTCTCCTTCTCCTTTACTGTCACCGCTGCGGTGTGCGTCGTACGCTTAGCTGCCGCCCGCGCCCGCGGCCCCGGCGGCGGCGGCGGCCGCCGCCCGGTGGCGGGGGCGGCGGCCGCCCGGCGGCGGCGGCGGCGGCCGCCTGGCGGCGGCACCGGCGGCCCCCCCCCCGGGCAGCGAGGCTCCCACCCGCGTCCTCTACTTTGCTCTCACCGCTGTGGTCTTCTTCGTGTGCTTTGGTGGCGCCCGCGGTCGCTATTACGGCCGTCGCCCCGCCCCCGCTGCCGCCGCCACCGCTGCCGCTCCCGCGGTCGCCCCTGCCCTCGCCGCCCCGGCCCCCGCCACCCCCGCACTTTCCGCCACCTCCAAATCCATCCCCGTCCCGCTGCGCCCCGCAGTGTGCCGTTTCTGGCGGGCCGCTGGCGGCCCTGGATGGCTGTTGTTGGGGGGGGGCAGTACGTGTCGTGTATGGTGTCGCCTCACAGCTGGCCGGTCGCTGGAGGACCTGGATGGCTGCTCGCTGGGGGGGGGGTACATGGCGTTTTTGACACTGCGTCCGTCGGTCGACAGTACCTCGTCGCTAGGTAGCTGTTTCGTGGTGTTCGAGGCATGAATTTTGCTCCCCGCGCCTTTGTCGGTGTGCCTGACCTCGCTTGCTGTGTATTATAGTCCTATGGCATCCTTCTTTGCACTGTGCTGGCGACAGCTGCACGATAAACAACGCAACCAGTTGACATGTGTCTGCTCTGAGACCCATCCGCATTCCTCTCTGTCCACGTTCCATGACTTGGCCAAAAGTGTGGGTTCCGACGCTCATGGACAAAGTCTTTCAGAAGGAAAGTGCATAAGAAGAGAACCCTATTGATGACAAAGGCGAAGGCGTCTGGAAGAAAGTTTACACGGCAAAGAGAAAGAAAACGAGCAGAAGAAGACAAGTCCCTCCCTCAGTCATCGTCGCTATCCGAGACGGCATCGGAAACGACCGAGTACGAGGAGAGCTCCTCAGAAGAGGAGTCTTCATCGACCACCCCCGCACAGGCATCGGAAACGTCCTCACGATTGCCACCATCGTCATCAGTATCAGACTCACGCTCACCCCCATCGCCCTCGTCGCCTCCCTCAGTCCCATCACCGTTGTCGCCTCCCTGATCCCCATCACCCATGTCGCCTCCCTCATCCCCACAATCCGGCTTGACCTCAACGTCGGGTTCAGGCTTGACGACAACCCCGGCGGCAAGGAGCGCACCACGCAGCGCCGCCCGCACGGCAGCTTGGCCAATCGCTGGACTCCCGTCCTCATCACCACCAGCAGACACCGCATCGGCGTTAGCCGGTTGCTGCAGGCCAGAAGCGCGGACTGCAGCCACCGCCGCGGCGTGCCCAGCCGCCGAGCCCGCTGCAAGGCCGGCAACGAGCGCCGGTGCAGCAATGCTGGCGCGGGTGGCGTCTTGGACTGCAACTTGCACAGCGGCGCCGACGGCGCTCGACAGAGCAACTTGCACTGGGGCGAGCGCCGCCGAGTACCCCGCCGCGTCCGCTGCAGCGAGGCCAACGCCGCCACCACCGTGACGGGAGCCCGCATCGCGGGCAGCCTGGTAGGCGGCAGTAACTGCGGCCTGGCCGCCGGCGGCGCCAACGTGGGTGCCAACATCAATCGCGGCACGAGAGGCAGCGTCATCGGCGGCGCTGCTAGCCGCGGCTGCGACTGCAGGTGCAACCGCGGCGACGACAGCATCTTTGACGTGGCGATAGATCCACGAAGCCGCATCAACGACGACGTCCATGACGTCGCCGGCAGGGGCGGTACCGCCCGCCCCCGGGGCGACCGGGGCGGTGTTGGCCCCAGCCACGGCGGCGGGGGGGGGATTGGCCGCATCTTGGTTGGCCGCAAATGCGGCCGCTGCGGCGGGAGCGTCATTGTTTTCGTTGACCGGGGCCCCGTTGACCGGGGCAGGGGCAGCCGCAGCCGCGGCGGCGGCGGCGGCGGCATCGGCGGCAGCAGCTTGAGCTGCTTGTCGACGCCCGTGGGCGCATGTGCAGCTCCTCCTGTCGCAGTAGGTCTGCACAGTAGTGTGGTAAAAGGCGCTCACCGGCCGGTGGTTGGTCTCCCGGCCGAGGTCATGCCGCATCTTGACGCGGAGGTTGACAAAGGCACCCAGCAGCCGCATCTGCACGATAAAGTGATCTTGGCGGAGGTGGACCAAGTGTGCCTTCAGCGCCTTGTTGATGGAGTGGCGGGTTTCAGCGCACGCCGTGCGGTGCCGCACAGAGCGCGACGGGTAGGCGTCTGCGTTGTACACGGGAGAGCACCCATGCTGGTTCTTGATGCGGAGGGCGCGGTCAATACTTGCCGCCATGGATGATCGGTTGACGAGCCACGGGAGCCGTCGAGACGCGTTCCGCGCCATCTGACAGGCTGTGTCAAAGTATACGACCAACGGCAGCAGCGTGAACCGCTGCACGATGGAGGAGAGCACATGCGCTGGGCTCTCTGCCCGGTCGAGGAAGTCGTAGCCGATCAGAAGGGCGCACGGACAGAGGAAATTCTCCACCCCCGGCATGAAAGTCTGCGACAGGAGGAAGGCGTGCCTGCAGTCGTCGGTGCCCAGCTGCTTGTTCATCATCTCCGCCAGCGCCTCCCGACCGGCCTTGACCCGCTCGGCGCGCGACGCGTTGACCGCCTCCGCCTTGCTGTCGGTGATGAAGGGGCGAACTGGGTCGAGGTCCGGCCAAACGTGGCCGCTGAGCACCTCTCGCAGCTGCGCCATGCCGCGCTTCTTGGAAAACTCACTGCACTTGAGGGGGGAGGACGTGGGGAGGGGCGCCTCGCGGGTTGCCGCCCACGCGGCGTACTTGGCCGGCGACGTGTCACACCACTGCTGCTGGAAGGCCACCGCGCCCGGCACCGCCTGCGCTTGCGTGCGCCACAGCGTCTCCCAGTAGGCGTCCACGTCGCAGGCGAACAGCAGCACCTCGCCAATGGCGCGCGTCATCAGCGGGTCGACGCCGTCCGACATGCCCACGAGCCGGAGGAACGGCCAAACAATGCCCACCGACTCCACCGCAGTCGAGTGCTGCTTCCAATCGTCCACCGGAACGCCCAGGGCCAGCTTCTTGGCCAGACGCTTGATGCGCTTCCGCGGCAGCCCTACGAAAGCGCCAATGAGAGGATGGCCAAGGAAGGTGAGCAAAAAGCGGCGCACAACGCGCCACCGCTCGCGTTCCTCCGTCATGCTCAAGCCCTCGCCGACCGCCCCATCGACCTGCCGGCTCACAAAAAACAAGGCCCCCGGTTGTGCCGGGGCGGGATGCGCCGCGCCTCCGCCACCGCCATCGCCCGGTGGGGCGCCATCACCGGCGCCGACACCTGGCAGAGCCTCAGGAGCGCCTCCGTCTTGGTCGCCGGGATCTGCTGCGTCTGGCGCCTCGGCGGTCTGTTCGGCGGCGGCAGGGTCGACGTTGGTCGTTTCATTCGTGTAGAACGAAAAGAAGAGGAAGGCTGCCGCCCAGGACACATTGTTGGGGTCGGAGACGACCGCGCCGACCGTGTGAAGTGTCGGCTCGGAGGTCAAGTCCTCCGACAAGCGCTCGAGGGTCACCTTCTCGTCCTTGGTCAACCGCACGACCGCCTGCTTGTCGGCCGTCATCCGCTTGCGGATGGCCGAGCGCATCGGCGCCGACGCCAAGCACGCCCCATGGCCGGCGTCCATGGCCACGCCGACGACGTCCTCCGTCAGGCGGACGAGTGGCTGGGACTGGTTGCGCAAAATCGACAGCACTTGGCCATCAGCGATGATGGCCAGGTACGGGCGATCCCCGGCCTTCTTGCACTTCTTGCAGCGGAAGAGTGTGGCCGGCACAATCAGGGTGCGGGAGTACCTGTGCACCGCCGTGATCAGCGTCTGCCTCGCCAGGCTGGCGGAGGCACCCGAAAAGGACTTGGTGGACTCCAACAAAAAGCAAAGCACCGACGCCGCAGACGACAAAGTCCCGTGGCCCGTGAAGACCATCTGCGTCATCACGTCGAGGAAGACGCGCGTGAAGACCGTCTCCTTACTTGAAGCGAAGAGGCCGTCGTGAGCACCGTCGTAGGGAACCATCTCCCCGCAGCCGCAGGTCCACCGCCGCAATGTGACGGCCACGCGCCCGCGCAACGTGTGGATGATGGCGCCGGTGTTCTTGATTCCCATGTTGTTGTACGCGCCCCCGCACGAAAAGCACACCGCCTCACATAGAACGTGCGGCAACGCGGACGGCGCCTCGGCCTCGCGCCCCGCGGCGGCAAGCTGGTCAAAAAGCAAGCAATCGGACACCTCCCCCGCGCACGGAAGCAAATTCCGCGAGCACCGCCCCCGACTCTCGTCGGAAAAGGCGGCCCACTCCGCCGCTTGCGCGGCAGCCGAGCCCCCCGATTGGGGCACAGGTGGCGCCGTTGGCAGCAGCACGCCCTTCAACGGGTTGTCAAAGCCAGCGGCGGCCGCCGCCAACCGCATATCGGCGCACCACACGGCGGTGGCGGCGGCGTGCGGACAGGTCCAATGGTCCTTTTGGCAGCTTAGAAGAGCGCAGGCTGGCCGCCGCTGCACGCGCTTGCGGCTGCGCGTCTTGTTCAGCTTGTTGCGAATGATGACGCTCGCCCACGTTGACTCAAACAAGACCGCAAAGACGCCCTTCCTCTTGGCCGTCTTGGTGGCATAAAACACTTGGCACTCGGCGGCGGGTGGCGAGGATGCGTTGTCCAACTTGGGGTAGCGCTGCAGCAGGGCCACGTCGTTGGCCAACCCGACCGCGGTGGCCAGCTCCTCCATTGACGCCTGGAGGCCGCGTGCATGGCAACAGGATGAGGACGAGCCCAACCACGCCCGCAACTGGACGGCCTCGGCGCCGCCCCTGCCGCCGCACGTGCACAGGTAGGACACCGCGTGGTTCTCGAGCCGTGCCCACGCGACGTACGCCCTCTCCCCCTCCGAGAGCAGAACTGCCGCCCCGTCCGCGACGGAGACGACGCGGAACAGCGTTCCCGCGCTGTCGTCCAACGACGCGGCGTCGTCGATTGCCGGCGCCAGCACGCGCACGATCCTCGTCTTGTAGTACTCCACCAGCTGCATCGACCGCGGCTCCTCGTCCAGCTGCTCGGGGCCCGAGTCCGTCGAGCCGTCAGTGTCCGCGGCAAAGATGTCTTCGCGGACGGCAGGGGGCAGAGAGGTGTCAGAGGAGCCCTCTGCCGCATCCCGGACGCCGGGGACTCGACGCCGCTTCGGCCGAGGGGCACAGCCGCCGCCCGCGCGTGCGGTCTCGGCGGCGGCGGACGGCCGCCGAGCTCGCGTACGCCGCCGCCGGTTGCTTGACGGGGTGACCGGGGTATCAGCAACACCGGAGAGCGCAGCAATGGCGCGACACAGCTCCGAAGGGACGACGATGGGCGACGCCACAGGGCACTCGGCAAGGCGCAGGTCGCACAGGCGCCGGTTGACGGAAGAGTTGGGCGTCAAGGCGCCGTTCGTAACGTCCTCCGATGCCATCACCCATCACAGGGAAAAAAGGGTGGGGGGTCAATAAACAAACGGAGGAGGTGGGAGGGGGGTGCAGGGGAAGATGGAAAAGAGCGGCGGGGACCCAGATGAGGGTGCCCCGCCAATGCAAAAGGCGTGACGCGCGTGGGAAAGAAAACGCGGAGGCGAAAAAGGAAGAAAAGACAGCGGGCAGGCACAGCAACGGGTCACAAAGGGGGGGGGGCGACGGTGCACGTCCCGGGAGGTCGAGGGAGTGGCAGCAATGGTGCAGGTCGGCGCGGCAGTGGTGGGTGGAAGGGGTGCCTCACGATGGTGGTGACGCGTGCGGAGATCAACGGCGTTTAGGCACACGAAAACCGCCACCATCCGACGGAATGAGGAAGACTTCTCGCCGGTAACTCCGACCTTCAACTAGACAGCTGGCAGCTTTTGCAAACAACTATTCCGAATGGACGCATCCAAATGTATCTTAACGCAGGCGTGACGCCGATTGGGGCCACAGGTAGGGTTACAGCGACGCCTAACAGGGCAACAGCTGAGCACACCCACGGCCCATTCTGAAGGAGAAGCGCGCGCCCCGCGCGACATTCACTTTGACTCATACCATGCAGAAAAGGCCCCATGGTCCCTGGTTTCGACTGAACGTTGCGTCGTTCGACGGCAACGCAGCCAATGGAGAATGGGGCCAGTACCAGTACCGTGAAGCAGAGCTTTGTGTCGTTATCGAATAGGGATGGATGCGTACATGCAGTCGGTTGCGACGCTCTCTTCTCTGATGAGCGCTCCTCCATGACACAGCGGGACCTCCATAGACAAAGACACATATGCGCGTCGCTGCACACGTGGCGACACACTTGTCCATGTGCATACCCACATCTGAGAGAAAGCCTGCGTTATCGAGAAAGTCGATCATGGAGCGTGTCTCAACCATTTGGCAGCCTTTCGTACCAGCCTCCCAGCACAGAGACCCAGTTCTAAGCCAGTGCCAGAATGTAGGGCTGTGCACATCATTGTGCCTCGCCAGACCGGGGACAGAATGGTTTGCACGACGGGGTGAAAGGCGCTGTCAAAGACCAGGTGCTCGATTGACTCAACCGGTTCCAATGAGAGTCGCCCAGTCGAGCTCCACTATCTCTGCACACGAGCTCCCCGATGCCCATCTTTGTGGGTGTGTGATCTTATAGCTCTGGATCCATGTGGGAAGGACGTCTGCGACGCGGTCAGCGAGTACACTTCAGAGCAGCACACGATGGGAGTAGCTGCAATACGAAATCGCTCTCAGCGGTCCGCGAGTGGGATCCCAGCGTGTTGAAGATTTCACAAAAGGTTTTCATAGCAAAGCGCACTGCCACTGCCTGGAAGTGGGGCGGCAGCATGAACCGCTGACATGGGTTCATGATGCCATCGCCACATACCTGTGGCGACAGGCCTGTACACAACCACCAGACAGTTCGGCGCCCTCGAAGAAGACTGATCATGCTCGTGTTTACAGACCTGCTTCTGACTTGAGCGTAAGAGACCATCCTTACGCAGTGTTGCTGAGAGTGGCAAGACCAGGCAGGTATGGCCAGCCAAGCGATGACCTCGGGAGTTTTGTGGGTCGGAGGATATGGCCCATCTGAAATGCCATGGCCCGCACGGTGCGGTGTGCGCGGAATAGAGTGACAGCCAGAGGGACAATGCCTGGGGAAATGCCGACTGGGGGACGGTGGCTGTTGTGAGGGGGGATCACCTGCTGTTGTGAGGCCCCTGCGGCACGCGGTTGCACGTCGACGCATCGGTGAGGACGGGGACGACCGGAACCACCTCGGCAGCCGCCGGCGGCGCGACCCACATTGACGCGCTGGGCACCCCCGACGGTAGGGCTGGCGGCGACCGTCTATTGGCCCCCCAACAGCCGCCGCCGCCACCGCCCACGACCCGTCGTCTGCCGCCACCAACACCGCGTCGGCGACCTTCGCCGCCCTGTACCCCTGATCCTTCACAATGCTGGTCAACCGCTAGACCGCCGATGGGGACGATGGCGACGGACAGTTTCACACTAAGGCCCAGCGGGCCCCTTTACGCGGTGCCGTGCGCACTGCTCGGTGATGTCGCCACATTCAGGAAATGACAGTGCATGCGCCCGCTTCGTGACGAAGCGTCGCGACGGATCATTTATTCATCCAATCAAATGCTGATGGTGCATCGAACAGCCTCAGGCGAGATATCTATCTGCCATACGCCGCGAGTCGATTGAATCTGGTGGGGGCGTTTGGGCTGATTCCTCTGCTTGTGCCCACGAAAGGTCGTTGCTGTCAGCCCGACGCGTGGCACGTGGGCGAGCCCGCGCGCGGTCTTTCTCGTTCCAGGAATCTCTGCCCTGTCTCGCGCCTCAGCCGCAAAGGACGCTTGGCACACACCGCGGCGCAACGCTCTCATCACAAAGAGCACTAGTGAGGGGCCTGTCTTCTCACGCGCGCCTCCGAGGTCTGCGGGAGACGGCCACCGCCGCCTCCATTGTGTTCGTCTTGGGCAGGCCGGCGGTCAAAACGCCGACCACGCCTTGTTGGGCATCAGCGTCAGCGGCAGTCGTTCGGCCGTCGTTCCCCCCCCACATAGCTGGTGACGTGTACAGGGACAGCGCTTTAGCCTCCCTGACAACCAGTCGTGCGCGAGCGGGACGCTCTGTGCTAGAGGGATGCCTGGGGAGGGGCTCATACACTTTTCTTGAAAGCTGTGGGGGTGGGAGGACCTAGCACGAGCCCGCACCTGGCACAGTTCAGCTGCAGCTGCCATCCAGAGCCTGCTATGGCCATGGCGACAGAGCCACACATAGGTCCAGTGTGGCCTCACGGCTTACTATGACATCCTTTGGCAAAGCCCGCGCCCTCGCCCCCTGCCCAGCACCATTCTTTCTCGCCCTTCAGTCCATGGAGAAGGCCCTCCTAACAGTCCCCTTGAACTCACCTCTCTGTCGGAGCACCTATTTTTTGGCCGCTGTCTGTCTGGCAGAAGCGCCATGGTTGTCCGGCAGCAGCTTCATGGCCACACCTCGGCCCCTCTTTTCCCATGAGCGTGGCGCTGCTTAGAACAGTCAGCCAAATCCTGTTTCATCGCCAAAGAATTCCCTTCAAGAGTACGTTTACAATCGAAACACGAAATTAAGTACGACTGGTTAAGAAGCACACGTTACCAAAAGAGGTAGAAAAGATCACGACCGGGAAGAAGAAACAGAAGGCTTTCTATGACTGTGGTTCACACTACGGGTCACAGAAAATAACGCAAGCGCAGTGAGGAGGATGTACTACACGGAAAGCAAAGAAGCACGGCTCCACACAATGAAGGTACCCACCGTGTCACCCATCAAGCGCAGGGGAACTGCGGGCGGCTCAACAGGGAACTGCTGCTCGTGCGGATAGATGACGGTCGCGCGCGAGGGCGCCACCGCCTTCACCTCGATGACGACAAACTCGGACGGCACCGCGCGCGTGTGCAGCACCCGGCGGCCAACGTCGGCCACGCCGTTGGCGACCGTGATGCCTCGTGCATCCAACAGGTCGCACGGCCCGTCGACGATATCCGGTACGTCTGGTCCAGCGCCATTGTTGTCCCCACCAGAGAGGCGAGTACGCTTGGCAGGGCCGCCCGCAGCAGGCGCCTCCAGCGTGCGCTTGGAAGCGGCGGCAACGCCTGCTGCGGCTTGGCGAGCACTCGCCCGCGCAGCGGCGGCAGACCCAAGTCCAGGTGGCTCTGCACGAGCGGCGGCATCTCTACCCCCGCCGCCCCCACCGCCGTCCCCGCCCCCTGTGCGGGGCGCCAACGCAACCGCCGCGCTTGCCGAGGCACCATCGCGCTTAGCCGCTGACTTGTGCCGCCCCTGCTGCTGCTTGCGCTTGCCCGCCTGCTGGTCCACGCGGAACACCTCCGCCATCATGCAGGAGCGCGACCGCGGCTCCTTGTCCCACAGCAGAAGGATCGCCGCCACTGCTTCCTCCTGCTTGCAGTGGGATTCATTGGTAGGGATGGCACGCAACTCGATGAGGACGGCGGGGTCGACGACCTTCTTGGAGACGGGCGTGATGTCGGTGTCCTCCTTGGCCTGGTCGTCGGTCGGCTCCTCGCAGTTGTTCCGCAGCGGCTCGGTCGGCATGGTGGCGGCGGGTAGCTTCTTGGTGGCCTTGGGTGTCAGGAAGCGGGCGGGAACCACGACGCTCAGCGGCCACTGGCACCTCTTGGGCAGTTGCCCCGACTCCTCCTGGGCGATGATCAGCTGGTACGCCCACCAGCGGGAGAAGCCCTCGTGGATGCCCCGCTGGTTGAACGTCATGGAGAAGAACAGGACGGCCGCCTTGAGGACGTTGCGGAGCAGCAAGATGGGGCCGCGGCGCTTGCGGTCGAGTACGTTTTCCATGAAGTAGAGGGATGCCTTGCTCGGCACGTGCCTCGGGGGCGGCCTGACCGACTCAAAAACAAAGGGCAAGACGCCGGGGGTGTTGAAACCCGCCAGTAGGCGGGTCACCGGCGAGCCGCCCGCGCTGCTACCGCTCGTCGAGCCACCGCCGCGGTCACGGTCGCCGCCGCCAACTGCATCCTCGCTCCCAGCAGCAGCAGCACCAGCGCCGTCGCTACCAGCGTTATCACGTGGTTGTTCGCCGACCGACGGCGGGCTCTGCGAGCGCGACGCCGCCTCCGCACGAGCGGCCATCCGGGCGAGGCGCTGGAGCTCAATCGGCGACGGGGAGTGGTTGTCGAGCTGCGGCGTGACCATCGCGTCGAGGAAGGCAATGTCGTCGCTTGAAGGCGACGGGGGGGGACTTGCACTCGCCTTCGGCTCGACGCCGCCGCGGTGATGGGTGCCCACCAGTCGCGCTGGATGGCACGAGGAAGCGTTGCCGGCACTTGTCAGTAGGTCGCGGCCTCGACAAAACTGGTGCGCTTGGCCAAACACACGCAGCACGTCCGGGTCGACGTAAGAGCCATCTCCAAACAGGCTCGCCCAGCTGAGCTCCCCTCCGGAGGAAACGCCCGACAAATGGATGAGCACTCGCAGCCCCGGATGGGCGTCCTGCACCCGGCCGGAGAAGAAGATGAGTGACGCCAGGTCCGACACCGTCTTGTCCGCTACCTTGCCGCCGTTGACCGCCACAGCGTACCGACGCAACCGCTGCAGCGGCAGCGACTGGGCGCTGTTGGCCGCGCGTGCCCGCGCTTGCGTTGCCGCCATTGTGGCGGAAGCTAGAAACGCAGCGGCCGTCGGTGCCACCATGCCTGCCGTGGGCGGCGCCGTCGGGGTGGCCGCCGCGCTGGTAGCGGCAACGCCGGCCGCCGTGAGCGCCGGCACACCCGTCGGGGCGCCCGTCAGCGTCACCACCGGCGTCTGAGCAACCGCCGCCGTCGGGGGGGGCGCCGTCGGGGTGGCCGTCGCGTTGGTGGCGGCGACGCCGGCCGCTGTGAGCGTCGGCACAGCAGTCGGGGCGCCCACCAGCGTCGGCAGAGCCGTCGCAGCGCCCGCCAGCGTCGCCACCGGCGTCGACGCAACTGCCGCCGTCGGGGGGGGTGCCGTCGGAGTGGTCGCCGCGTTGGTGGCGGCGACGTCGGCCGCCGTGAGCGCCGGCACACCCGTCGCGGCGCCCGCCAGCGTTGCCACCGGCGTCGACGCAACCACCGCCGTCGGGGGGGGCGCCGTCGGGGTGGCCGTCGCGTTGGTGGCGGCGACGCCGGCCGCTGTGAGCGTCGGCACAGCCGTAGGGGCGCCCGCCAGCGTCGGCAGAGCCGTCGGGGCGCCCGCCAGCGTCGCCACCGGCGTCGACGCGACCGCCGCCGTCGGGGGGGTCGCCGTCAGGGTGGTCGACGTGTTGGTGAGGGCAACGCCGGCGGCTGTGAGCGTCGGCACAGCCGTCCCGGCACTCGCTGGCGTCGCCTCCGGCGTCGCCGCAACCGCCGGCGTCGGGGGGAGCACCGTCGGGACGGCCGTCGCGATGTTGGCGGCGCTGTGGGCCGCTGTGAGCGTCGGGGAGCTCGCCAGCGTCGCTACCAACGTTGGGATGTCAGCGGCTGCTGAGGTGACCGGCGGAAGAGTTGGCACGCCAGCCTTTGGGTCCGCCGCCAACGCAGAGGAGACCACCGAGGCGTCGTCGACGGTAGCCGTCATGGTGGAAGCGTGTACCACATTCACGGATGAAGCCATCGTGAGGGGGAGGCACTCGGCAACCAAGTAGTGGGTCACAAAGAGGGAGCAGGGTTGTAGGGAGTGCCAGTGGAGGAGGGAATGGAGCAGGAAGAGGGAGAACTCCACGCAAAAGAGGGATGGGCTGCCCGTCCGGGTGCGAGACGGTGGTGACGGCGTGTGACACCTATATACCGCGTCGGGCGCACGCGGACGGGCACGACCGGCAGCAGGGAAGCGAGCGCCATGCCAGCGGTAACCGTCGGTGCGCAGGAACGATATCCGACCGATAGCGGTGCCCCCCTCACGCCGCACGAGGTGGGGGCGGTCACCACCGCCGCGCGAAAAAAGAAGAGCTCCCCACCTATGCCGGTGGCGCCACGCAGCGTCCCCGCCACAAGCAAGACCGGCAACCCCGCTGGGCGCCAGAACACGCTGTAGCAGAAGCGCAAAAAACAGGAGCGGCAAACACCCACCCCATCCGAGGGTGCCCCTGAAGCTCTCGGTGGTGGCCCAGCGCCCGCGTGAAAATGAAACAAAAGCCAACACCCCCCATACCAGGCACCAAGTGCCCCCAGTCGCCATCGGCGGCGGCGCACTGCGAAGCGGCCCCGGAAATCGGCGGCGCCCCACACCCCCAAACCACCCACCCAGAACGGCGCGGGATCAACTGGTGGCGGATCTCCGGTGGCGCGCGAGCCAAAACCACATGACCCCAGCAGGCACGCAGGGCCCCCCCGCCGAGCCGCCACCAGCCGTAACGTCGCCGGCGGGGCGCGAAAAAACCCGCGCCCCCCACCCCCCAGGAAGCGCCACCCAGAGCCCCCCCAGCGGCGCGCGGCGGGCGCGGCGCGGAAAAACGCCCCCCCCCCCCCCCCCCCCCCCCCCCCCCCCCCCCCCCCCCCCCCCCCCCCGCCCGCCCCCCCGCGCCGCCGCGGGCGGGG
>Ga0114957_1003470_pt1 | contig 14193 bp, 12 predicted proteins | sample BantaG_FD_87175 | JGI IMG/M metagenome (GOLD analysis project Ga0114957, IMG submission 87175) | Marine algal microbial communities from Bantry Bay, Ireland - BantryBay_4 metaG | ecosystem: Host-associated > Algae > Red algae > Unclassified | place: Bantry Bay, Ireland | collected 2014-11-21 | reverse complement strand
GTATCGTCTGGGTCACTTTGAGGTCCATCGACAATATCTTTAAGATCATCTTCGGTCATTCCATAACAATCAAGAAAAGCTTTATTGGCCCATAACAAAGAAGAATTTGGACCTTTAACAAGAACCATATCTCTCATAGAGTTCAAGACTGACTTGAACCAATTCACATCTTTCATACGAGCTCCTACGAACCAATTTTGATCCAGTTAGACTTTAGCACATGAAACATTGATGTTTAAATTAAAGTCTTTTATGTCGTATTTGAGAGTGAAAGCTCATTTTGGAAAAATCTAAATAAAATAAATTTCAACAGGAGAAAGAGTGTGAAAGGACTTGGCGCTATAGATAGTAAGTCAGCGCCATCTCAATACATTTTTTAAGCTCATTCTCTGGAACGACATCTCTTTCACTAAAAAGTGATTCCACGGTTTCCTTGGTAAAGAAAAACATCAGGAAAAATTGATTTAAAAGATGGAATTAAAGTTGTGCTGCAATTAAAGTACATCCCATATTTATCTGGGAGAGACTTATTCCAACTAATTCGGACAGTTGATCCAACCTTTTTTTTACTATAAAGATAACTTGCTTCCCCCCACTTCAATGTCTCTTCAATTTCATCTATTTCGGGAATATCTGCTGCTACTTCTAAAATAAGTTGGCGTAAGTATTTTAATTTTTCTTTAAAGATATTAGGGTAGCTTTCAAATACAACTTTGACTTCCTCATTCATTTTCATGGGTTTCCTCAATACAGTGGCTAAATGATTTTCAAAACTAAGTATAAAGCAAGACAGATGAGGACAATAATAATTTGGTGCAACTGTTTTGAACCAAGCATTCTAATTTTACCATCATCAATGACTTTATTTACCTTTTGATGCAACTCATCCTTTTGGCTTAAATCTAACTCGCCAGGAGGCTCTCCCAAGAAAACATACTTTTCAAGTTTTTGCTTTAACTCCTGACTGATATTTTCTAAATGCTCATCAGCAATTTCAACACAAAGAATATCACTAGAAAGACTAGGTGGACTTAAATACCTTAAATTATTTTGCAAAGAATAATCATTAGAATCAATAACACTTTGATCAATTTTCACTTCATGGGCAATGTTTCCAGACTCTAACAAAGAGACTAACTCTTTCACTTCTTTTTCTGATAAGTTTCCAACAACCACAATAAATCCTTATGATCTAAAAACTATTCTAGCTCATCTGCAATATTATGATAAACACAAGTCACGTCTTCATCGGCCTCAAGAGACTCAATTAACTTATCAATAATTTCCATCGTCTCCTCATCTACTTCTTTGTATGTAGTTGGAATTCTTTTAAGACTTGCTTCTTCAGGAACTAGGTTCATTTCTTGCAAAGTGCTTTGAATTGTTCCAAAAGCTTCCATTGGGGCAATGACTTCGAAAAATTCATCTCCATCCACCTCAATATCTTCAGCTCCCGCATCTATCATTGCCATTGTTAAATCGTCTTCAGAAACAAGTTCTTTAGAGATCGTAAAGATTGATTTTCGATCATAAATAAACTCAAGAGAACCTGTCGTTCCCAATGACCCACCACTTTTTTTAAAAAAGTTTCTCACATTAGCAACTGTTCTAGTGACATTATTTGTTGAGGCCTCAACAAAGATAGCGACACCTCCAGGTCCATACCCTTCATAATTAATTTCTTGGTAATCATCCCCTTCCGAACCATCACCTTTTTTAATCGCTCTTTCAACATTATCTTTTGGAACATTAAACTTCTTACAACGCTCTAGTGCAATTTTAAGTAAAAAGTTAGAACCAACCTCAGCTCCACCACTCTTAACGGCCAAAGTTACGTCATGCAGTGCCTTTGTATAGATAAGGCTTTTCTGACGATCTGCCGCACCTTTCTTATTTGCAATTTTTGCTGATTTTCTTCCCATACAATACCTCTTGTCTCTATTTTAGTGGTAAAAAAGTCAAAGTAAAATGATTTCCAAGACGACGAGATACTTTTGTTATGGTATCTAATAATGATGACGACTAAGGCAACATCATTTTTTGACCTTACATATGAAGGCCTCGTTTCTTTACTGAAGAAGAAATCTTTAAATGAATCCGCGGCGGCCATTCTTTTTAATCACTACTACAAGAAAAAAAGTATTCAACCTTGCACTAATAATATCAGTAAAAAAGCCCTCTCTTACCTCAATGAAAACTTCGAATTTAGCTTACCTCAAATCAGTGAAGTTCATGAAGCAAGTGATAAAACAGTAAAATTTGTATTCGAACTTCAAGACGGGAAAAAAATCGAGTCGGTCCTTATCCCTTTTCACAATAAATACTCAATCTGTCTTTCCTCACAAGTAGGCTGCGCTATGAATTGTTCATTTTGCTTCACAGGAACTCAAGGCTTTAAACGAAACTTAGAACCTTACGAAATTGTTGGTCAATTTTTACAAGCATGGCAGTGGCTAAAAACGAACAGGCCAGGACAAGAGAGAATATTAAACATTGTATTTATGGGACAAGGAGAGCCGTTACATAACTTCGACTCAGTAAAATCTGCTTGTGAAATATTTGTATCTCAATACGGAACATCTATCGGATATCAAAAAATTACAATCTCAACAGCTGGCTACCTTCCAGGCCTTGCTCGATGGAAAGAAGAAATCCCTGGCGTGAACTTAGCACTTTCCCTACATTCTCCAATAGAACAAAAGAGAAATGAACTTATCCCTCTTAATAAAAAGTACCCATTAGCGAAAGTTCTCGAATATATCGACAATATCCCCTTGGCAAAAAAACAATTTATCACCTATGAATACCTTTTAATTGAAGACTTTAATGACTCCATCAGCGATGCCCAAAAAACAGGCGAGTTGCTCCAGGGCAAAAGAGCATATATAAACCTTATTCCCTTTAACCCTTTCCCTGGTTCAAAATATAAAAGACCATCTTCTAGTAAGATCAGTGCTTTTAAATCAATTCTAGATAGCTACAACATACCGACACTCATCAGAGAGACTAAAGGTGATGATGTACTCGCTGCTTGTGGGCAGTTAAATACCGCTCAATAACAAGTTAAATAAATTATAGTTGGCCAAAATGTGCACATACTGCTAGAAATACAGCCTAAATGACATTCAACAAAGGAAATACCATGAGTTCAAAGAAAGTATCTGAATTCGACAAAATTATCTCTAACCTCGATCTTCGTGAGTTTTTGGCCTCTAAAAAATTTAAGCAACCAACTCAAGTTCAAACTGACTGTATCCCGGCTTTAATAAATGATGAAAACGTATCCGTTCAAGGCCGTACTGGTAGTGGAAAAACATTAGGGTATTTGCTTCCTATTATTCAAAAAATAAAAAAAAATGAAGACCGAAATATAGAAGCGAAAATAGGCGAACCTAAAGCCGTTATAGTTTTACCTACTCGTGAATTAGCATTACAAGTTTTTAGCATCACCAAGTCAATTTCTCACTTTGCTAAAATGAGAGTTCGAAAACTAGTTGGCGGAGATAAAGGGAAAACACTCGACACTCTCTTTAGTTCCCAGATGGATATTCTCATTACAACTCCTGATCGTTGTTTAAGGGCGTTTAAGGGCAAGGAGCTTCGTACAAGCTCACTTAAGTACTTAATCATGGATGAAGCAGACCAACTACTTGAACTTTCATTTAAAAAAACGGTAGGAGAAATGAGCGCCATCTTAACTCAAAACGATCCTCAAATAGTTTTGGTCAGTGCTTCTCGACCAGAAAACTTCCCAGAAATAATTGCAGAGTTTTTTCCAAATAAAAAATTTACGACTATCGGAAAAGGTGAAGAGAATATACTTAACCACAAGGTAAGTACTTACAACATCTCAATCGAAGATACTGAAAAGTTCTCTTATATCTATACATTTATTAAACAGCAAAACTTTCAAAACGGATTAATCTTTACCGGAAACAAAGCACGTGCACGCAAAGTCTATAATGACATGCTCTTAGCAGGACACAAAAAGCTTTTCCTTTTACATAAAGACTTAGACGCAAAGGATCGAGTAAGAGTTGTCAAAAACTTTAGAGAAAAAGGTGGAACCTTAATTGCCACAGACATCTTTGCTCGTGGGATTGATATTGATCATTTGAAATGGGTTTTAAATTTTGATCTCCCTTCTGAGCCTGATTACTATCTTCACCGTAGCGGCCGAGTGGGTCGAGCAGGTAGAAATGGTGATGTCTACAACTTTGTCACATCAAAAGACAAGAATAGGCAAAGGCGAATCAACCAAACACTTGTAACTCAAGGTCGCCAAGACTTAAGCATTAGAGGTAACTTGAATACTCAAAGAAAGTTTAAATCTAAGTAAAGCAAATAACTGCAATGATCTGTTTACATTAATTTAGAGGAAGCGTAATCTAGCTTAATGAAAAACTTACTGCTAATTCTATCTCTACTTTTTTCTTCTACTAGTTTTTGTTGTGAATTTTTAAAACAATTACCTCGAGATGTTCAACATATTCCACTTAGGATGAAGGACAATGTTTCTGTTTCTTTTTTCATGAAAAAGTCCGTGAATAAAAATGCTGAGAACATTATTTTTATTAATGGTGGTCCAGGAGGTTCAAGTCATTCATCAATAAAGAAACTTTCAAAGATAAGTAGCCTAAACAACTTTAACCTTATACTTTTTGACCAAAGAGGAAACGGGTGTTCGAGTCCTTTCCCTGAAAGTAAAGATCTGAATTTCATTGCCAAAGATGCTTTTCGCTATACTAGTCACGCTATAGTAAAAGACCTTGAACAATTTAGAAGAATAATCCTTAAATCTAAAAAAGTTCATCTCTTTTCTCAAAGCTACGGGAGCTTAGTTGCAAGACGATACCTTCTTCAACATCCTGGGGTAATTAAAAGCATTACAACTCATGGTTTTTCAACTATCTCCAACCCCCATCTCTATAGATATTTTTTTATGAAAGATAGCTTAAAAAAAGCTACAACTTTTTTCCGACAATACCCTCGCACAAAATCAAAATTCAAAGAAACACTTCGAAATGAAATGCAAAAGCTTTGTAAGTCAAATACAAAAAAATGTTATATCGGTTTAATGAGAGGTTTAGGACAAAGGATAAACCAAAATTTGAAATGGGATCAATTAGCAAAAGAGCTCGATGTACTTCATACAAAGTCTAAGGACCATGCAGCTATTGGATTTAAGTATACCTCACACAATGACTTTAAATTTACTCCAAGATTAGCTTATATAATAACTCTTGCTAGCTATGATTACTTAGGTCAAGTTCAAAACCCTCATGATCCATACTTTTGCTTCAAAGGAAGAAATAATCTTAGAAACAAAAGCTACGGAGAATCAATCAATCCTTTTCTTTTTGACTGTAAAGAAACAACGAGTTGGGAACAAAAACTTCTAAAAGGCATGTACAAAAAAGCTTCAACAGCAATACTACCTCAAAACATACTCAAAGTCTTGGAAGCAAATAAAGAAGTACGATTTGTATCGCTTTCAGCTGGGCAAGATGTTTTTGCAACTGACTCCTACTTTAAAAATGACAAAGAATTAAGTATAAGACTAGAAAATTTTAATTATTTTCACCTAAAGAATCAATCACACTCTGGATGGTCAGACCCATTAACTATTAAGATTTTGATTACAAACGTTCTTAAAGATAAAGTTAAGTTCAAAAAAATCCAGAAATAATTAATGCTATATTTAACTATTTTTCTGATTTAATTTTATCAAATTTAGGAAATGAGACTTTGATCTTACTTTGGGTAAGTCGAAATTTGTCTATTACCTGATCTCTCACACTTTCCAAGTCTTCAAAAGCAAGAACAATGTGCATCCGACGCATCTCTCGATCAAAGTGAATGTTAACAATTTCACCACTAAGTCCCTGTAAAGCAAGAAGCTCTATTCTTAACAATGGATATTGTGAATATGTATTAAATTTAGACTCAATTTTCTTACTTGCAATCCTAGCGACCGCTTTCTTGAACCGTTTTGAAATATGACAATTATCAGATAATCGTAGAAAGTTTCTCTCTGATAAAACGTGTGAAATATTAAACTCAAAAGTTGGGATCTGAGAAGAGGAATTACGAAAGTCAAAAGAAGTTTTGGCCAAGAGAGGAACTTGAACTCCACTTTCTCCTCCAACAATTGCACTTGCAATTTTCAACCCCACTTTTCGAGGTTTATATTGGACGCATCCACTGAGATAAGGCATAACTGCCTCACCTTCCTCTCCTTTAGACGAAAGCTCTAGAGGAAGATCTCTAATATGAAACTTAAATTCCGAAAATCGAAACTCAGTTTCTCTAATAGAGTCTTCGAATTGATCAAGTGCATAGGAAATAAAATCATTAAAGAATTCTTCTCCAAAGCTAACAACCATTTCTCCTTCTTTAGGAGTCGAGGAGCTCCCTAAGTACTTTCCAACTTGTTCTTGTTTTTGAGAGTAACCAATCGCGTAATCATCTTTTTTAACCCCTCGAAAGCTAAAATTAACTCCTGCTCCTATATAGTGATTATCCATAGAGCTTCCCATCAAAGATATTTGATCTACCTGATACCCTATATCTGAAAGTTTATCACTTGGTGAGAAAGATCCTGCTAGTAGTAACTCTTTTGTAAGCTCTTCTTTATTTGAATTATCTGCAATAAGTTTTTTAACACTTTCTTGAATAGGCTTTAGAACAAGAGAGATAATTTCGTTCTTTCTTTGCTGCAGCGCTTTGTTAATATCTTTATCAGTGAAAATAAGTGGAACCCCCTGAACAACAAAACCAGAAAGACCATGGACACTTAATGACTTCTCGGAGTTTAACGTTAGGTCAAAATTATCATTAAATCCATTATCGAGGCTATCAAGAACCTCTTCGATACTACCTTGAACAATTTTTATTGCTACACCCTTTGGAGAATTACTTAGTTTAAACTGTAGTTTTAAAGAAAGTGGAGATTCATTAATCACTTTAAGAACTATTCCTTTGATTTGAGCACCGACTTGCTCAAAGTATTCTAATTGTGATAGTAATTTCTTTTTCGTAATGACTTCGTGATCGAGATAGCCCTGAAGAAAAGCGTCTATACTTTCTTGAACTTCCTTTTCATCTTTCGAACATTTATATTTAGACTTTTTGAGTTGAACCTTCCCATCCTTTTTGATGAATGTATCCAGGCTTAAGCAAATATCCTCCGCAAATGCTTTAATTTTAGTAAACTTAAACTCTGAAAAAACCTGTATTGAATTATTTTTCTTTTCTGTAGAAAAATTACTAACCTGTACTCCTGAAGGGTCAACTTCGTACCTCAACTTCCGAAGTTTGATATTGAGAACAATTTTATTGAGAAATCTCTCATCTTCAGAATAGTCAAAAGTACCATTAGAAAAATCCTGCCTTTCCTTTCTTGAAAATTTTTCAGTGTTTCCAAGATTTAAGAACAAAGACCTCTCAAGAGTTTCAGAGAGGTTTTTGTCAAGCTGATCTATCATGAGCAAGACAGGTATATCATTGTTTTGTAAGTGGATATCACTTGCAAAAAAGTTTTTCCCTGAAGAGGTTTGGCTCAAAAAATCATAAATCTGTTGAACCAAGTAACTTCTCGCAACTTCATCCGATTTAACTTGGAATAAAAGATGCGGAGATTTTTCATTCCCTAGATGATGAGTAAAGTTTTGAGAATAAAGAAAAGATGAAAAAAATAAAAGAACTATTAATAATTTCATATTTCAACCTTCTTATTCTTTTCAATCTTTTGGAAAGCTTTATCATTAAAATTAAGATTAAAGTGAAAGTGTCCTCGAGAATCGAGGTAAAAATCTTTAATATCAACGGGAGCTTTCTTAGCTAGCTCCTGTATGTTTAAATCAATAGTAAACGAAGGAGAAGGGCCATCATATTCAATAGGGTAAGATGAGTTTGTAAAAAGTTTTTTTAAAAACTTCGGATAAAGTCCCTTATACTTATAAATAGTATATTTCCCTAAATTAATGTTTCCAACTGTACTATTTAAATCAATTATAAAATCTTTTTCGTTAAGGAGAGAATGTAACATTTTAAGCACATAATATTGATCCCAATTAGTTTCATAGAACTCACTTGAAAAAAGATCATGCGCACTTGGCAAAGTAATTTTCAATTGATAATCATCATTTTTTTTAATTAAATTAATTTTAAACTGAAGAGCAAACTGTACATCTTCAGAAACTTCTTGTTCTCCAATCATATGATGACACTGAGATGCTAAGAAGAGATGAACCCAGTGCTTTTTTGAGAGAACGTGACAAAAACGATTTGCTAATCCTAAAAAAGAATTTTTTATTTGAAACTTATTCAAGAAAACTAATTTCATCAGTTTTTTCATGGCCACAAGGTTAAGCTTAAAGCGTCCAACAAGCTTCATTTCATTTTTTTCACTAGGCACAATAAGAAGGTTATGGTTTTCAAGTGTAAGTAGAGGGTTGCCTGACCCAGAGTTTAATAGAGCAACCTCTTTAGTAATTTTTTGAAGAATGAAATCATCGAATTGATTAACAATACTAGTTAAAAGTTTTCCATTAATCGCGACATGAGTGTCTGAGTTAAACTTATCTATCTTAGTTTGTTCAAAAAAGTACTCACATGAGTCAGTCACGTAGCAATCACAATCAACTCTCTCGCTATCAACAAATATCTGTCCGCCTAAAAAAAGTTCACTCCATTTCTTATAAGTTCTAATTCCCTCTAAGCGATATTTGAGAGCGAAGTCATTGAATGAGATTCCAATAATCTTAGTAATCTTCGGTGATTTAATTTTTTCTTTAGAAAGGAAAATCCTGAAACTGTTTTTAAAATCTATTTCTTTAGATTGGATTTTAGACACTAGTTCTGGATAAGCTTTTTCTTCAACTATTTGTGCCACCTTTTCAGATAAAAGATTTTGAACCTTAGGTAAAATTACTTCTCCAATTAAATTTTCTTTAAATCCCTTGTGACTTTCCTCGAGCTCATAGCAGTTAATTACTTTTTTCTTATAATTTGTCGTAACAGCAAGAGTATCAAAAATATGAAAACTGTCTTTATTAAACTCTATTTTAATAAAATCATTAAAATTTTTACTAGAAAGGTTATCTTCAAAACTCAAGGAATGAAAAGAAAGGCTACTTTGGAGGCCTCTATCTTCTACTCTCAGCTGTCCTTTAAAATCAAGCTCAAGCTTGGCTCCTTTGACAAGATGATTAGAAGATTTAATATTAATAAATTGTTTTTTTCCATTTAAATTATCTTTAATACACTTTCTTAAAGAGATAATGCGGACAAGGTCTTCTTTTTGTGAAAAAGTAAACTGAGAGAGATCTTGCGTTCTTTCGAATTTCTCAAGAAGTTCACTTTGATAAACAATACTTTTCTTAGTTAATGTTTCTTGATTCATTGAAACTGATGGAACTTTTCCGTTGAATTTTTTAATAAAAACACTTCCTTTGAAAGGAATATATGTATGGCCTTCACTTATCAAAGAAGGTGCCAGTTTAACTGCCACGTCACCTAATTCGATGTCAATGTTTATATTTTCAAGAACAAGTCCCAGTTGGAAAGGATCATCGAAGTCAAGTTTAAGAACATGATGTCCATAAACGAGAAGAAAATCATTACTCTTGGATTTACTAGGTTTTTTAAGAACGATATTTTTAATTAAGACACTTACTTGATCTTTTTGAAGATCAATTCTTTTACCCCGTCCTAAAGTTTTCATTAAACTTTTAGTGACAATTTTTTGAAGTCCGTGATGAGATAAACCAATGTTTAAGTCTTGTGAAAAGCTTTGAAAAGCTAAAAAAAAAGATAAGGTTGCGATTAAAAAAGACATCTATAAGATTGTACTTTAAAGTCTTGTAAAAGCTTATACTTGCTGTAAAAAAAATAGAGCTGTTTAACTTTTGGGCACAACAACCCCTACTGCAACAAGTAAAATCAACTTTTTTCCCGTTCATTTAGAAGCGTACGAACACAGATGTAATATAATCGTGTAAAAAGTATCACTCACATCCAAATTGCATTGGTTGACGAACCCTAACAGATCCCCCATCAATAGGCTCATTAAAGCTCATGGATTTAAGTAGTTTATTGAAGCACAAATGACCTTTAAAACTTAGAGGGTTTACCGACAACCAAGCTTTTTTGGATTCGTTAGAAGAGCACTAATTACATAAATGGAGTCTAAGTCATGTAAAAAGTACAGCTCACCTGTCTTGCGAGAAGTCACTGTGCTAGGCTTAAAAAAAAATTAAATCTGTCTTGTAAAAGGAAAAAAATGAAAATTTTTAAGTTCACAGTTACAACCCTATTCTTAATACTGAGTTTTTCTAATTGCTCTGATTCCGAAGATAAAGAGAAAAACCTTCTTGCAGAGTTAACCAGATTTGAAAAAGAAGAGCTCAATGCAAATGGTGTAAACTTTAAAATTTGGAAAGAAGATGAGAATACCTATATTAAACTGCTACAAGAAGATGAAGACCTAGCATTTACTGACAACCTTGAAGCCTTAGAAGCAAGCTTGGAATACATTGAACTTGCTGACGATTACCTTCAGACACAAAGTGATTTCCGAAGTTCTCAAAACATAGAAATAGCTTTAAAACATGATGTTCTTAAACAAAATGCTGATTACATTGAAATGGCGATTCAACGATTAGAAGACTCCCCTAAATCACAAGAACAAGGAAGTGAATCCGAAGTTGTTACAAGTATTAACTCTTGTCCAACTGGCTTTTCTAATATCACCGAAGAAATAAACAACTTATTTACAGCGACTTTCCCTGGTTTTGCAACAGATGTATATGAAGACAGGAATTTTATTGAAGGAGAAGAGCTTTACGAGCTAGCTAGCAAGTGTGAACAATTCATTGAAGCCTATGGCCAAGAAAGATTTCATTGTAAAGAATATAACCAAAACACAAACAGCTATCTCTTTGACAAGTCTGAAAGAGGATGGACTTTCTGTAATCACTTTAGTGACGTTATGAGAGAATCAAGAACCACACAAGAGGTGGCACCGCTTTCACCTATAGAACTCAAAGTCGAATACACAGGGACAAGACCTGAGTTAAAAATTAATGCTTCGACTTTATAACGGGACTTGGTTTAAAAAGAAAGACTGAGTTGTATCACTCACATTCAAATATCATTGGTTGACGAACCTTAACAGAGCCTCCTCCGGGAGGTTTATCAAAACTCATAGATTTAAGTACTTTCTTAAAGCATGAATGACCTTCAGGGTTTATAGGGTTTGAAGTTGCAATGGCCTGCGCCTTTTGGACTGTTCCCATTTTGTCTATTTCAAAATCCATATAAACAGTACTGATAACTTTCCTTTCAGCAAATGTTAGGTAGCAATCACAAAGTGCAATCCGTGACCCCTTAACTTCTTTCTGAATATCCTTTACTGGAAGAGCGGTAACTAAGTTCTTTTTTGAGGTAGAACAAGACAATAGAAATAGTAAGAAAAGCAACTTCATTTTGACTCCCAAGGTATTTCTATCGAAATATACTTATATCTTTAGATAATCATTTTTTCAACTGACTCTAATTTAAGCTGAAGCAAGATATATACTCGGAATTATCAATGCCCGAGCTAAAGGTAAGAGAATTGGTCGTCCGATCTCCCGGAACTCACAACTCATTCGAGAACTTAAAAATCAGGGTTATTCCTATAGAGAGATATCAAGACTAGTTGAATGTTCGACCTTAACAATAAGCAAAGAGCTAAGTGTGGTTGAAAATGTCAGAGTTACGCATTTCTTGAGACATTCATCAGCTAATATCGTTAGAGAGTCCAGTAACTCACTCGATTTAGCTCAAGCAATGACTGGTCATAAAGACAGATCAGTAGTCGAAAGAACATACACAAAGGCTAGTTTCGGAACTCAAAAATTAGCGTTGAAGCACTTAGTTGATTCAATGCAAAAAGTGATGAATTAGTGATGGAGGTGAATTTTTAAGTGTAAGTCATTGATTTAAAATAGAATGGCACACCGGACAGGATTCGAACCTGTGACCTACCGCTTAGAAGGTAGTACTCTTATCCAATGATAACATAGTACAGCCCATGAACAAAGGCTTTTTTGCACTTTTGGAAACACTAAAATTTGGGCATAAAAAAAGGAGCTATAAGTTCTCCTTGGCAAAAGTGAATGTCGCTTAAATTAATTAAGTTAGAATTTAACTAAACTAACTGCATCCCTGAGATAATCAGGCGCTAAATGCGCGTATCTTTCCGAAGTAGTTACACTAGAGTGAGTCAACAAAGTTTTTAATGTGTACAAGTTGCCACCGTTCATTACGAAGTGGCTGGCGAATGTGTGTCGCAGATCATGAAATCGTATCTTCTTGATTCCTGCACTAGCCACAACATTATTAAAGTATTTGTTCAAATGACTTGGATACATAAATGTACTTTTATTAGCCTCCGTAAACACAACATCACATTGACTAAGCTCTCTCTGCTTTTTTAGTGCAGTTAATGCCACATCATTCAAAGGTAGCCATGTCTCTTTTCTTCCCTTTGTTGGAACAACTCGCTTTTTTGAATCCAATGAATCATTCACTAGAATCAGACCTCTTAGAAAATCTATCTTATCCCAAGTTAGGGCCAACAACTCTCCTTTCCTCATTCCTGTATTCAAGGCAACTATATATAGATTATAAAAATGACACTTCTTTGCACTAGACAAAAACTTCTCCACTTCTAATTTTGTCCAAAATGTTGTCCGAGTTTTCGAGCTAAAGTTTGGAAAGTTTAACTTTATGTTCTCAATGTCTCCATTATCTTTTGCAAAGTTTAACGCCCCCTTTAATAAGGCTATATTTTTATTGATTGAACTTGGCCCATACTCCTTTCTTTTCATTTCAAGAACAAATTCATTCAAATCATTTTGAGTAAACTTATTCATATCTTTATTCAATTTCTTAAAGTTTGAGTTAAAGCAAGATGTATACGTTGAGTAAGTTCCATGTGACTTCCTCAACTTTACATAATTCAAATACTCTACAATGCACATATTAATATTCATAATCTCTTATCCAACACTCAAGAAAACATGTCAAAGCTACAACAACCTCTTTTTTCTTCCACTAGATTAAAAGTACTTTAATTATTAAAATAAATGAAAAACTTAGGACTAATTTTATGAGTAATGATAATACAAAAAAACCTCCAATAGATACTGTATACCTCCTTGGAGCAGGATTTTCATACAATGCCCTCCCAGTGGTTAATGATTGGCCAGCTGCAATGAAAAACTTCAAAATTATTCTTATAAAATATTTGAAAAGTAATAAAGAAGAAAATGTGAATAATTTAATTCTTCGAATAGTATTAGAAAAGTCACTTAAGTTTCAAACACCGGATACATTCGCAAAAATACTTAAGATTACTAAAGATGAAAACTTAAAATATTTAAAATTTTTAATAGATCTATTTATTTCCTCATGCCATTGTTCTAAACTTATATTACAAGATAATAGACCTCATACATCCTTCAAGACCTTCGGAGATTTCCTTCAACAACAACGGGTTTATAATAAAGAAAATCTTAATCAATACTCAGTCGATGGCTGGGTTTTAGATTCTAGAATAATTAGTTTTGCTTCAGAAATACACGATCAGTTCAGTAGGTTTTCTTTTTTAAATTGGAACTACGATCTCCAATTGGAAAAAAGTCTCAATCTGGTCACAGACAGAAAAGATCTTACAGATATGTCTTCTGAAAATATCTATCATATAAATGGTAAGATTGATGTCAAAAAGATTTCACAAATTATCAAAAACTATAATCAGACTCCTATAGAACCTCCTTTTAAAAACTGTTTTATTAATATAGAAAGTAAGATCCGATACGCATTTGAACAACCTCTTTCCTCTGCTCCTCTTCAAGAAACTCAAATATCTGCACTAGAACAAAGTAAAAACCTTGTAATAATTGGCTACTCCTTTCCTTACTACAATAACGAAGTAGATTCATTTATACTTAAACACTTTATTGGCGATCAAATAAAAGCAGAGAAAGGCAAAAAGAAAAAGATTTATATTCAAGATCAAGTGCCACTAGTTATAGAAGAAAGACTATCGCTTTATCATGAGGAAATCTTTAACACTCTCTCCAAGGATAAGAGGATAATACCTATAAAGGACACAACTAGATTCTTTGTTCCTCCAGCCTC
>Ga0114957_1003469_pt1 | contig 14194 bp, 16 predicted proteins | sample BantaG_FD_87175 | JGI IMG/M metagenome (GOLD analysis project Ga0114957, IMG submission 87175) | Marine algal microbial communities from Bantry Bay, Ireland - BantryBay_4 metaG | ecosystem: Host-associated > Algae > Red algae > Unclassified | place: Bantry Bay, Ireland | collected 2014-11-21 | reverse complement strand
GAGCGAAGTTTTGAAGTGGTCAAATCTTACTTCCTAAGTGAGTATTCTCAACTGGCTGAAAAAACTAGAAGTTCAATCGTTGAGCATTATCATTCTTTTTCATCAAGTCTTCGGAGTGGGATATTAGCTGATATGTTTTCCACCACAACTAGCCCCGAAATCATGCCTGAAAACCTATTTAAAAATGATGACATCATTCTGTTAAATATGCCTGTTTTGAAGTATGGAAATTTAGGAATTATCGGGCAAACGATTTTCTCAAAAATTTGGAGAGATGCTTCTCTAAGGAGAAATGTTACCCCTCACACTATGCCAATATTTAACTACTGTGATGAAGCCCAATACATGATGACCGAAGATGAAATTCGCTTTAATACAGTTTCTCGTTCGGCTCGAATGATGAATGTGTATATCACTCAATCGGTAACTAATTACTACGGAATGTTGGGTGGTGAATCTGCTAAACCTTTAGTGGAATCCCTCCTCGGAAATTTAGCGGTAAATATATTTCATAACTCCACATCTGCCCAAAATAACGAGTACGCTTCTGAACTCATCGGCAAGGATTATAGAGGTAATGTAACGGCAGGTGAAAACGGTTCATCAGTAAGTGAGGAGTATCAATTTAAAGTGCTTCCTAAAGAATTTCAAAGCCTAAAAACGGGTGGTCAAAATAATGATTTTGAAGTGGAAGCCATCATCACCATTTCCGATAAGAAATTTAGTAACGGCAAGAATTACATGAAAGTAATTTTTAAACAAAATTTCAACTAAAACGTGTGGATAATTTTAAAATACAACACTTGCAGGGATTCATTTTCGGGTCATGAACGTGTCATGATTCGAGTAGTTAAAAATCCTTAGAGCTTGTCTAAGGGAATCAGTCTGTACTAATTATCCACTTCTTTACTCACAGCCCTAAAATCGCTTAAAATGATTACACGGAAGCAATATCGAAACGCAAAAGAGACAGTCCATTACTTTGATAAGAACTTAGAAAAATCAGATTATCATACACAAGACGGTCTTATTATTGGCACTTGGCATGGCAACGGTGCAAAGGCTCTGAACCTTTCAAAAGAGGTCAAAAGAGAAGATTTTGAACAACTGATAAATAACGTCAATCCTAATACTGGAAAGTCACTTACTTCTCGTAATGTAAAGAACAGAACGGTAGGTGAAGATTGGTGTATGTCTTGCCCAAAATCCGTTTCAATCCAACACGCCATAACTGGAGATAAAGATATTCCATTTGCGATTGAAAAGGCGGTGCAAAAAACCCTTGCCGAAATAGAAAAGGATACTGAAACAAGGGTGAGGGTGGGCGGTAAATACGAAAATAGAAAAACAGAAAATTTAATTGTTGCCTCTTTTTTGCATGATGATAGCCGTCCAGTTAAAAGAGAAATCAAGGGCAAAAAAGTTGCCGTTCCAGACCCTCAACTTCATGTGCATAATGTCATAATAAATGCTACTCACGATAAAAAAGAAGATAAATGGAAAGCCGTTCAATTTAGAAACATGGTGGCATCCTTACCATATTATCGAGAAGTTTTTAACGGTCATTTAGCACAGAATTTACAAGCCGTTGGATATACTTTAAAACGTACTCCTCGAAATTTTGAGATAGAAGGATATGATAGAAAAACGATTGAAAAATTTTCTAACCGAACAATGGAGATAGAGAAACTAGCGAAAGAAAAAGGAATCCTTGACGCATCAGCAAAATCGAAACTAGGAGCAAAATCTCGCAACAATAAACGTAAAGGATTAAACCAAAAAGAGTTGAAAGAATTTCGATTAGCACAATTGGATGAACAAGAATTACAAGTCATTCAAAATGCTAAAAAGAAAATTCCTAAAACACCTGATAAAAATCTATCACAAGAATCTGCCAAGGAAGCGGTGGCATTTGCGGTGGAGCATGGGTTGGCTCGAAAGTCTGTGGTGGGACATCGGGAACTTATGCGCCATGCGCTAAACAAAGGTAAAGTTACCACCACTCAAAATGAGATAGAGCAAGAAATTAAAAACCACAAACATTTAATTTCAAAAGAAACACCTGACGGTATGATTTATACCAATACGATTGCTCACGTTGAGGAAAAGAAATTGATAGCAGAAACTCGTATTGGTAAAGGCACATATAAGCCTATAAATCCGAATTATAAAACTCAAAATGAACTGCTCACTAAAGAACAAAAAACGGCTGTTCACCATGTTTTAAATTCAAGAGATTTTATTACCGTAATCAATGGACGAGCAGGTACAGGAAAAACGTGGTCGGTAAAAGAAATTGCAAAAGGCGTTGAGGGTGCAGGTTTAAAATTTAATGGCTACGCTCCAAGTTCGGAAGCAAGTCGAAGAGTACAAAGAGAGGAAGGATTTCAGAAGGCTACGACAATTGCTGAACTGCTTGTTAACGAAAGACGACATGAAGAAATTAAGGGTGGTGTAATTTGGTTGGATGAAGCAGGGATGATTGGAAACAAAACTTTAAACGATGTTATCAATCTAGCGAAAAAACAAAATGCAAGAATCTTAATGACGGGCGATACTCGCCAACACAATAGCGTGGAGCGTGGGGATGCCATGCGTATCATTCAAGAATTTGGACATACACAATCTGCAACGATTTCAAAAAATCAACGGCAGAAAAATGATAACTATCGAGAAGCAGTCAATGATTTATCAAAGGGGCGTATGAAGGATGGTTTTAAGACCCTTGATAAAATGGGAGCAATTCAAGAAGCAAATGATTTTGATGGTTTGACAGAAAACGTTGCGAATGATTATTTGAAATCAGTCAAAGCAAAAGATAAAGCGATTGTAATTGCTCCCACTCATAAACAGGGGCGAGCCGTTACTCAAAGCATAAGGGCAAAATTAAAAACTGAAAATCTCCTCCACAAAGAGGAAACCGCTTTTACAACTTTAAAAAATAAGGGTTGGGATGATGCTCAAAAAAAAGACTCTATAAATTATCAAAATGGTAATGTGATTGAGTTCATTCAAAACGTAAAGGGTGGATTTACTAGGGGTAGTAAGTATGAAGTTTCTAAAGTGGATGGTGAGGGTAAAGTTTTAATAAAAAAAGCCCATCGGCAAAATGAAACCGAAAAAGATTTCATTTTGCCGATGGAAGCGAGGGAGCATTTTTCAGTATATGAAAAGCAAACGTGTCCGATAGCGATAGGTGAAAAAATACGTATGACTAAATCAGGAAGTACGAAAGAAAAACATCGCCTTGAAAATGGTGATGCTATGACGGTGAAAGGGTTCACGGATGATGGACACATCAAGGCATTCACAGGGCGTAAAACAATTACGATTGATAAAAATTTTGGACACCTTACTCATGGCTATACCATGACCTCCCCAAAATCACAGGGCAAAACAGTAAATAAAGTTATCATCATGCAAGGCTCAATGTCAGGGAAAGCAACGAACATGGAGCAATTTTATGTGAGTGCATCGAGGGGTAAATTTTCGGTATCTGTTCACACAGATGACAAAGCACAATTATTACATAATATTAAACGCTCTTCGAAGCGAATGACCGCAATGGAGGTTGCTAGTGAAAAGAAAAATGATTTTGACTTGGTGGGCGAATTTGATAAATCGAAAACACATGAGCCAAAAAGTGCATCAAAGTTAAATACAGATTGGCAACATAAAGGAATGACAATCCCAGAGGAGCAGGAGGATTATTTTGACTCCCCTCCTCCGTCTCGTCCATTGCCAAATATTGAGTCACCTTCATTATAAATCTTAAAACAATTCTCTAATGGCAAAGGCAAAAGAAAATCGTAAAATTCCAGATTTGATTATTTCTGAAGACTATCATCAATCTAACTATGATGCTTTTAAAGATATAAATACCCATACGGAAGACTACACTTGTTTTGGTGTTACACCCGAAAATGTAAGGGTACTTTGTTTAAAAGTAATTTTTGGAAATGGAGCAATGGTTCTGATTCAGTATTCAAGAATGATGTCACCCATCACTTTCAATGGGACGAATGAAATGAAATTAAACACTCCTACTCTTCAATTGATTATAAGAGGAGCTAACCTTGAAACTTTAATGGAATTTTTAAGCGAACATAGGCTTTCTTGGATAAACTCTAGTGGAGCAAAAAGCATGACGGATTCCATGATGATGCGAAAGGGTGAACCTGAAATATCTACTATTCAGATTCACTCCAAGGCAAAACAAAAACAGGATGATGCACAAACCTAGTATTCTGATGCTAACATTACTGTCATTACACGAGTTGTTTTTGTGGGGTCTGCTGGGTCTTCGCTTCCCATAGTTAAATCTTTGTTATAGTAATCTATTTTGAAAAAGACCTTCTTACTAGTAGTGTTTACTAATTCTTGGACACTTCTGTAATATAATGTCCAATACTATTGACGATACTATTTAGGTGAATTCTTGATTGATTTAGCATCTCTTATAGCTGCCATATTGAGCTTCTGGTCGCTATGGGAAGCTATGCTGTTTTTTTATTCGAACAACGGTTTTATTAATTCATTAAACCTTTTTTTAGCGGTATTCTCTATCAATCTTTCTGGGAAATTATTTAATATATTCTCATAATTTCCCACCCCTATTACTTTGCAGATATATGCTTCGTGAACGAAATTTAAGTAACCTACTATTTTTCCAATATTTAAATGAAAGTCTTTGAAGTTTATATCTGCGTTAATAAAAGTTTCGACATCTCGATAATTTGCTTTAATTCTTAACCGATAAAGAATATTACAAATTGTAGTTTGAGGAATTGATTTATATATTATGTTCCAATCTTGCGCTCTAAAATTTTTCCTATAACTGCCAGTTGCAGTAAGAAATCTTTTATCTTTATTTTTTTGCAATCTCTCTTTCTTATGTTCTGCATTTTTCTTTCTTGTAGACTTTAAAAAAGCAGCTATCTGATTTTCGGCATCTTCAATAGAATTTATGTTAGAAAGAACTGAAAAATCCTTTGGAATTTCAGTAAAACTATCAAGCCCTGAAAATTCAAATTCCTTATGCAATCCTTTACTGAAAAAACTAATTGCTGATGGATAATGATTGTCTTTTATTGAATTTCCAAATAGCTTTATTGATTTTTCATGTTGGTCATTTGCTACACCTTGGGTTTCATGAAAAGCTGTCATTGCTAAATAAACCGAGTAATAAGCTTGTGGAAAACTCCAATGTATTGAAAACTTATAATAATCATTGTTATTAACTTCATTCGCTATTTGAAATGCATATTCCGTTGACCATGAGTTTCCCAACAATTTTTGTAAAGTATCTCTTTCAAGATTGGTATTTTTTGATGTTAGCGTATTGAAATAGTCTATTGTTTTTAAATTGTATTTGTCAGCATTAGCATCTATTCTGTACGCAATTGCAGTAAAGTGATTAGCAAATACTCTTGATGGTATCGCCTTTCTGGCTTGTTTTTCTTGGTTACGTATTCGTTCAAGGATATTTCCAAACATCGTTGATTTTTTTCTTTTTGCTTTCAGGCAAATTACCTATACCCACAAGTTACTGACGATTTACATATTTGAAGAATTTTAATTTAAAAAAATTACAGATAACTGTCCAATCGCCTTGAACACATGGATAGTATAACGTTTATCATGCATACTATTTTTGAATAGTACCCTTGGGTTTATCTATTTATAAGTGTATTGTTATTTGTCAGTTTGTAAATACTGCCTTTCCCCGTCCCTCAAAATCTGACAACGATAATATGTAGGATTTCGTACCTGCTCCTATTGATAATATTGCATTCGTATTTTTTGAATCGTTATACTTTTTCATTGTTATTGATATATTATTTTTATCAACAGGAGTATAAATACTAATGTTAAAAATTTCTGCTTTTGAATCTGCATAACCTTCTGTACTTCGATATAAATAATATTTTTCACCTTGCTTCGATATAATAAAATAATTTTTTTGATTGATTGTCTTAGATATTTCCTTGTTAGATTTTACACCTACTATCTTGTTTGTTGCAAATACGTGAATATCTTCTAACTTTTCACTATTACAAGATGATAGGATAATTAAAAATAAAGTCGCAATTAATAATTTCATGTTCTTTTTTTTTAAAGTATTGTTGGTCAAAACGGAACAAACCCTGAAAGACAAAACTGAACAGACGGAGGTATAAGATTAAATACATATACCCATGAGGGAAATGAAAAACTAAACGCTATTACCATAATAATGTTCAGTCAAATAATAATCAAATACCCTGTCCACTATCAGAAAAGGCAATATTATGTATATTTATTTTTTCAATTTCCAAAGTAAGTAATAAGGATTATCTTTTAATTTAGCTAATTTTTCTTGGTAATCAGCTTCATTTCTTATGAACCCTGAAGTTCCTGCACCTAATCCCAGAAGTGTATATAATCCTGAAATAGGTGTAACGTCAAAAAGTGATATTAATAAGGCTGATGTACTAAGAACTGTAGCACCAGCTACTTTGAATTTGTGAATCCTAGAAATCAAAGTAAATTGTCTTTTCAATTTTTCAATTTCGGGGTCTATTAAATCTCTCTTAATTTCATAATGATTGCCTTCTTTGTTTTTGACATTCACTATCAATTGTTTCAAAGCTGACCTTAGGTTTAATAGAGTATCATTTTCATCATCCAATATTTTATTAAAATCCTGAATAGAGATATTCGTTATATAAGGAATACTTATTTCCACTTGTTCCCTGTAAATAGAATCTTTGGAAAAGTTTATTGAGTGGAGGACTTTCTGGTTAGAATAAAAATCGGAAATTTCCCAATTATCATTCGTACTTAAAAAGTCGATTGGAAAAACATCTATGTTACCTTCACTTACTCCTTTTTTCTCATCAATTAATTTCCAAAGAGTACGATATGGTCGGTATAAAATTTTACCAGATTCTAACAATGGTTCCAACCTATCATAGAAAAGTTCGATACCTTCTTTTTTCAATCCTACATAAAAAGGAACAAACTTAGAGATACTGATATTTTCTATTATTCTGTCTTTTAGATAGTCTGGGATTTTAATTTTATTGTTGTTGCCAAAAACCTTGACAGCTTTTGCCCATGTGTGTTTATGATTCCAAGGACTTACAACTGTCAAGTCATTAAGAATAACAGAAACCTTAATTTTATCAATATATTGGTCTATATCATTAACTACAAATTGATTTATCGTCTTTTCTTCTTTGCGCAAATATTTAACTAAACCATCTTCTAAATTAATAAAAGCAGTATTTGAGTTTTCTTTATTTAGAAGAATTTGATTATTTATTTCTCTTATCATGTTAACGATTTATTTTCCTAGCCATTTTTATGTAAGTTTTCTTTTTTCCTTTTTTATGAGGCATAGCTTAGATGTAAACGCATTGCGTATATATTCTATGGTTCTATTCCACTTTCAGGTGATGGCGGTGTTGGAGAACTACTATCTGACACATCTGTTTCAGAATTAAAGGACTCTGCCTTACCATCCGCTTCTAATCCGTTAAAATCAGAAGGTTGAAAATAGTCCTCGGTTTCTGTTGCACTAGTTGGTGAAGACGGAGGGAATATAAATTGATTTATCTCTTCTTCGGTTTCCGCAACTTCTGATTCAATTTTCGCTTGTTCGGATTCCACGGATTCATTTTGCCTTTTAAATGTTCTGGAAACATTACTTTTTTCTTCTGCCACACTAAAAGCATGGTCTTCTGCTACTTCAATCTTTTTTTCTAAATCTTGAATGTTTTCCGAAATAATATTTTCATCATTTTCGATTTCCTCATTTGATAATGGATTGGCTTGTATTCCATCAGGAGTTGGAGCAATCATCTGACGATTTACACGCCTTTTTTCCGCATTGCCTTTTGCTTTTTGAAGTTCATCTTTAAGGTCATTTAATTCCTCTTCCCTTTCTTCTTTAGGAGTTACTTTGTCTGCCATAAATTTGACTTTTATAGGTTAAAAAATTTACTATAAAAGTACGTAAAAATTGGGAGAGATGATTGTTATGGCTAATATATCACAACTAGAAAATCTTGCTTTAGAGGATGCTCAAAAATTTTATAATCAGGTAAAACGGTATCATCCCAATACCGTAAAATCAGCGCACGAAATTTTAGCAGAATTTTTAAAAGAACATGACGATGAAAAATATAAAATATTCTTAGGTCAAAAAAGTGAGCCTACCAATGTTCTAGGATTTTCAAATATTAGATTTGAATTAGTATTTGTCCACTTGGATATATGTAGGCATTTGGAGTATGTCGAGAAAGAAAAGCTCCCTGCATGGACTGAAAATTCTATGGATTGGTTACTTAGAAAATTATTAAAGATACCTTTTAAAACGATTAAAGGTAAAAGTTGAAAAAGAACCATAAAAACAATTGTTTACAAAGCCTTTTTAAACGATACAAAACGTTGCGAATAAAAACAAATAGGAAGCTAAAGCGTACATTCTAGGTTTTGAGTAATATTTCTATTTGGAAAAAATTGAATATTCAGTCCCATTTGTAAGGCTTTGTTTATATCCTTATGCTGAGCAAATTTATTAGAATGAGATAAAACCTTTTCACCAAATTCTTTTTCAAGTTTCAAACTGTAATCACTTCCCGTTTTATCATTATCTAAAAACGTGTGAATGTTGTTATATTTTTGTTCTTTGATAAATTGAATACACTTACCGTAAGTATTTACAGAGTGCATAACGATTAAATCATAAGGTGGAGTCATTGCCTTTTCATAAACTAATAATGACAGGGCATCCATCATTCCTTCCACCAGTATTACTTGTGAATTGTCTCGCCCGTTAATCAAAGTAAGGTCACGAGCGAGGAGTACAGATTTAAAAGAATAAGCTGATGACCCCGAACGAATATCAAAGCCCCCTGCCCTGTTCTTCATCCCGATTGAATAATAGGTTTTACCATTATTCAAATTTTTATATCTCACCAAACGTAAATATTTTTGAGCAAGTGGCTTTGGAATTTTTCTTTCTTCTTGAAGGTATTTTAGTAATCCTCCACTATGAAGCGGTAAGTCTTCCAAATACTCTAATTGTTTATCATTTGAAAGCCCATCGGAAGTTTGGTTTTGAGAATTATTTACTGGCTTGTGAAAAGAAAAAGAAGGTGCTAATTGGTCGTTGATTTCTCTTTTTTTCGTTTGATACTCGAATAAAGCCCCTCGGAATTGGGTTCTAAGGTAGGCTAGAGCTGATGCAATATCTTTCGGGGGGTATCCTTGCTTCGCAATCACAAAATCAATGATGCTCCCCTCCCTGCCCGTAGAAAAGCACTTGAATACCCAAGCAACGGTATGACCTCTACTAATGTGAAAACTGGGGGTTTTGTCATTGAGGTTCAAAGGGCTTTGATACCAAATTTCATCCCCTCCTCTTTTGATACCATCTTTGATGGGAGTATATCCCATTTTTTGAAGAAGCATAGGGAAGTCTAACTGTTTGGCTTGTTTAGCATTCATAAAATTTATCCAATTATATTTTTCTTTTCCCTAGCAAAACTTACTAAGATAAAATGCACAATTAAGTGTATTCAAGAATGAAGTATATCAATAATAGCTTAAAGTGAATTTTTAAAGAAAGGAAGATTTACGTAGGTGTTATTTTCTCATTCAAATATCCTAAACTAGAGGCAAGTCGTGATAGTTTGTTCCAAAGTTCCTCATCTTTTGTAGAATCTAATATATATTTATCATTAGTCTCGGACGTATGAGTCACATCTATATTTTCTGCCGTTTTTTTAGATTTTCTTTTATTTTGATGTTGAATTGCTCCAAAGTTCAGCCAAATTTTTATTCCTATGTATCTGCCAATTTTGTCCTTAGTGCGAGAGTAGGAAAGATAGCCCTCCTCAACCGCATCTTGTAAATAGCGAAACACTTGCCTTCTGCAACGGCTTAAATGTTTACCAATAATTCCTGTGGTGGTTTTTAAAGAACCGCCCTGCCCTGCCCATCCAACTAAAAGCGTCAGCATTATTTTTGACATTGGCATCAGTCTAGGATTTTTGACAAAGCATTGTTTTAGCGGTTTTACAAATGTTCCATTATCAGTTGGAGCAACTAAATTTTTACGCCTTAGTCTTGTAGGGTCATAATCAGCGACATAATGCGGGGAATATTTCATTAAAGTTTGGAGGTTTTGAAGAGGTGTAAAGCCCCCTACTCTCGGTCTAGTGAGTTTAGGATAAATAGTTTTGTGGTGCATAGTATTTAAGCAAAAGTGTTTTCCTGCGCTCAAATTCGGGGTGCAAAAAAGGGTTTACAAGAATCACTTTTTTCTTGCATTCCGAATCATCGAGCGATACTATTTAACTGTCAGATTAAACGAGCATCGCTCATTGTGAAGAACCGCAGTACCACCTGCGGTTTTTTCTATTTAGAGCCTATGAAAAAACTTGGATGCTTCTCCCTTTTTTAGATGATTGATAAAAACGCAATAACTTCTTTGTGAAAAAGAAGTGAGAAAATAGATTGATATTTTTCCATATACATCGTGATTGAACCTGTGCATAAGGTTGTTTATCGAATCTGTAAGGTTTACGTTAGCAAAAGTTAAGACGTTTTTCAACTCTTACGTTTCTTAACGTTAAGTGACCACGCTGAAAACGCTCGTAAATAACAAATGAACCGTTATGAAGTGCCATGACACGTTAAGTGGAAAACGTTTGCTAACGTCAAAAAACGTAAATGTACGTAAAGCTGTTAAGCAGAGAAACGTAAAAAAACGTAAGAGGACGTTAAGCAAAATATAGCGGAGGAGGGGGCTTAAAATAAAGTGTTCAATTCCGTAAAGAAATTGTGTACGATATACGAAACTTAACGTTCATTCTTGGAGCATTTCAAATGATGGTTTCTCCCACCAAAGCAATCAAAATGTACAATGTAAGCAAACCTACATTGTATAGCGATATGAAGACAGGCAAGCTATCCTACGATATTAACGATAGAAAAAAACGCAAAATAAATATAGCCGAACTCGAAAGAGTGTATGAAAAAAGAAAAACGGAGGAGGGAGATTCTACGTCAGAAAGCGTTAAGCAAAAACTTAACTTAACGGAATCTAACACTAATCATACAGAACTAGAAAATATTCGCAAAAGCCTTGCTGATAGTCAACAGCGAGAAAATGATTTACTTAGGCAACAAATTGACCAACTCCAAAATCAAGTAGAAGCGTTAAATAAAAATTTGAATAAGGCTCTCGACATTACTGCTCTTTTGGAAGATAAACGAGAAGGGCAAGGGGCAAAGGAAAAGCAACGAGATGCGAAGTTAGAGATACTGGAAAGACAACTGGCTAAAATGGAAGACCAGAACAAAATCCTTTTATCTAAAGAGCATGAACGAAAAAAGAAAATTGAAGAAAAAAGGAAACTAGATGAAGCCGAAAATAATAAGGGATGGGTTAAACGACTTTTCGGATGAAATTTCTTTACCACTCTCTTTAACTTAGTTTATTCTACAACTATTCATCATAAAAACGACTGCTTGTGAAAGGAAAAAATAATGCAACCAGAGATTAAAGGGATAGAGTGTTTTGATAGTGAACAAACTGAAAATTACGAATTTAACGCTCCCGAAGGAGAGTGGTTTGGCAGATTAGATTTTCGAGGATGGGGAAAATCTAAAAACCTCTTTCTCTATTTTTCAAATATAGAAACTGGTAAAAAATATAGATTGAGTGTTTTCCACCGTCAAAATTATAAACCTTATAAATCAGATATAAATTTTAGAAACGAACCACTAGGTAACACTTATAAAATTACTACAGGTATTAGTAAGAATGGGTTTCCAAAGTTTATTTCTGCAATTTCTCTAGAGGAGCTAAAAGAGTCAGCATAGATAAATATACTTTCTAAGGTTCAAATCCTTTTCCACCAATATCCTTTCCTAAAGTTGTATCGAAATTTTTATTCATATCTAAATCCTTTATGTTGCTCGGCATTTCAGGAGGAGGGGACTCAAAAAATGACTCTTGGTTATATTGTTCCGCACCTTTAGCAAAACCCAACATGAAAGGATTTTTTTTGTTTTGGATGCTGTCCTGTAATTTTTTAGACAATTTAGGATTAGCTTTTTCGAGTAGATACCCTGCATTAAAACCTCGTCTAATTTCGTCATTATATTCTTTTTCTTCCATTAGAATGTTTCTTTTGCGTGGGCTTCCAAATATTCTAAAATAGAATCCCTATCATATAAAATAAGTTTACGTGTAGGTTGAGAAAATCGAATTTTCCCTTCGTCTCGCATTTTTTGTATAGTAGTCTTGGATGTAATACGAAGCATTTTCATGGCTTCTTCATCACCTATCCATTTATCATGTGGAGCAGGGGACTTGTTTTCTATACGTCCTACCACCTCTTCCACCAAAGCATAGAACGCTTCGGATTCAAGACAAATAACATTTAAAGAATTTCCAAATTCAGCCATGTTTCAAATATACGGAAAACTGAAAATATGTAGGCAATTAGATTAGGAATAAATGTGTCTTTATTTGACGAGAAAGCAGATTAGAACGAACCGAACATTACTCTTGATACTATTCACGGAATGGATTGCGCTATTTTTTGAAATGTACCATCAAGAATGATTGATTGACCTGTACAGGTTCTACCCCAATAGTAATTATACTCACCATAGAGAACTGGCTCACCATGACTATCTAATTTTTTAGCAAGCCACTCACTTACGAGATACCATTCATAAACTTCTTGTTGCTCAATATCATCATTTTCGTTTTCAGGGTACAAATAAAGGTTATGAATATTGTCTATATGTATTCCTCCAATGTCGTCTAACCTCTCAAGCCCTTCAAAGATTAATGATGTTTGATTTGCCCAAATTTCTTGTTCAATATATCGAGTTGCTCGGTCATGAATTTCTTTCGTAAATCCGTAATAATTATTGCTAGTCATTTTCATCTCCTTGATTTTGGTTTCGATGAAACCGTTCGACCATGAGTTGACGGGAATTTCCATGGGTCGTTTACGACCGAAGGCTTGCCCATTGGTAATTCAAGGGAAGCATGGCAGGTTTTGAAAATCAGAACACCACATAGACAAGGAGGGGATTGAAAAGGACAGGGAAAACCTATTAGTGGATGGATTCAGAGTTGAGCACTCAAATTTATAGTACTTAGAATGGCAATTGAATTTGTATATGATTTAATTGTTGGACGAATACACGCAGTTCAATTTAATAATTGTATTTCATAACATATTGGTAGTACACTTTCTAAGTGACTGTTGAATATATTGAAATAAAAAAACCGAAAAGCCTTGAAAATGTAACTCTGTTACAAACGACAGTAGATGTTATTTCAAATAAACCTAGTTCCCAAAGATGCTATGACACATTTCCACCTAAAAAATATCCACTCATTTTAAGTATTACTTTTAACAGAAGGGCTGAGTATTTAAAAGACAGGTTGAAAAACACGTTAAAGCAGATACCTAAAGATGAAGTGAAATATCGCCAAGTTGGAAAATGGTTCTATTCCTTCAACTTTTATTTTAATAAAGTAAATTCAATTGAACCTATTTTGGATGTAGTTCTTGAAGAGTCGGAAATGTATCAGAGATTTATTCTTGCTCCTGATAAAAAAGTTAATATTTCTGATATGATAAAAAAAAGCTATGAGGTCTTAAATCATAATAGATTCAAAATGTCCTAGAACTTGAATCCTAATCTCGAAAATATTTGGTATAGAATTACTTTGTCATTTTCACCTAAAGGTTTTGGTCTGAACGAATTAATGGCAAAATAGGACTATTTGAAATAGACGCAAATTCATAAATTAAATGTAAATCGTTTTTTGTCTTTTATCAATTCCTTTTCATTCTTTAATGTTAGTGTGCGAGGTAATTCCAAAAGAACTTTAGAATCTGATTGATTGTTAAATCTAAATAGTTTCTTTTTCTCTGCTGTAATGTTAAAGACTGGATTAATAATGTTAATCTCTATAGTTTTTTGTTCAATAACATTAGGCTTTGGTGGAAAGAAAAACCTTTGAGATTTCTCTTCACGTTCTAGTTCTAATTTTACACTTTTTAATTTGAAACCTTCACGTAATTCAATATGAGATAAATGATGAATAAAGTTTTTAAATTCAATCTCATTTTTAGGTTCTTTCTTTCTTTTATTAAAAATCCACATAAGG
>Ga0114957_1003468_pt1 | contig 14195 bp, 10 predicted proteins | sample BantaG_FD_87175 | JGI IMG/M metagenome (GOLD analysis project Ga0114957, IMG submission 87175) | Marine algal microbial communities from Bantry Bay, Ireland - BantryBay_4 metaG | ecosystem: Host-associated > Algae > Red algae > Unclassified | place: Bantry Bay, Ireland | collected 2014-11-21 | reverse complement strand
TGGCAAGTAGATAGGCAGCTGTTAGGCCGGCTGGCCCTGCTCCTATGACCGCGATTTTCATTGTAATGTATGTCGTTTTTATTCTTAAAGGTAGATTTAGGTTGTAAAGTTAAGGATTTGAATGGGATTTTTGTGTTTGATTGATACTTTTGCAAACAACTTCTTAAATAGTGATAAAAATAAAAAATGATGAAGCGATTTATTCGAAAAATACTAGAGAAAAGAGGCTATGAAATTAGACAAATAGAAACAGTTACCGGTAGAATGGATGTTTCACTAAGGCACTTAAAGGCTCAAGGTTTGACGTGTCAAAATATTCTTGATGTTGGAGCAAATCGAACAAAATGGAGTAGGCTTGCACAGTCAATATTTCAGGAAGCAACATTCAGTCTGATTGAACCACAGGAAGAGATGATGTCATATCTGGAAGAGTTTTGTAAAGAGTTTCCAAAATCAACTTATTTTTTAGCTGGAGCAGGAGCCAATGAAGCAACAAAAACACTGACTATTTGGGATGATTTGCAGGGCTCTTCCTTTCTGCCTGATCAGAATTTAAAGTTGAAACAAGAAGGAAAACAACGACAAATTGAAATGATAACTATCGATGGGCTTATAGAAACCAAGAAAATTAAAATTCCAGAGTTAATGAAATTAGACATCCAAGGTTTTGAATTGGAAGCACTAAAAGGAGCCAAAAAAACATTCGGAACGACAGAAGTTTATATACTGGAAGTAGCGCTTTTCCCTTTTGATGATCTGATGAATTTACCTGTCTTTTCCGATGTCATCAACTTTATGCTGGAAAGGAATTATGTGGTCTACAATTTCGCCGGTTTCTTAAGGCGGCCTCTGGATGGCGCACTAGGGCAATGTGATATTTGCTTTGTCAAAAAAGATGGCTTTTTACGGCGATCAAATGCATGGGGTTTATAGTCGGGATGGATGCTATTTGAAAGTAACAGGCCTCCCCGTCAATTTTTTTAAAAAGTTCTTTATCGATAAAACTGGCAATTGAATTAGTAAGTAATAACTAAGTCTTCTCAAATAAGAGAAAGAATTATTTATTTGGAGGTCAAACCCAAAGTCATTTTTTGTTAAATCCACTTTCACTGGTCTTCCTCTCATTTTATTGGCAATATTATATTTATGAATGACTTGAACCCAGTAAGTGTCTGATTCTATTTGAGTTACCACTTGTTCGTGAAAGTAATCATGATGATCTTTTTCCATGACAGTTTTTAGATTTCCTTCCAAAGGCATTTTCTCAATCAAGCTAACAAATGGCCCAGAATAATAGCTGTAAGTAGAAGCTAAAAATGGTGGAATAGTTTGTAGACATAACCCTTTCGCTAAGTTAATTAACTGATAATCTTGCCCCGAGAATTGCCGTTGTATCGTTTTAATGGCATCTCGATGAAAGCAATCATCATTATCGATTCTTGAACTTATAAAGTGCGTTGTTTCGTTCTCCTTCACCTTTAAAATATCCAACGATAAGTTTGCCATAAAGACCTCGTAACTTTCAATGAAAATTGGAAAAATAAAAGGATGTTTTTGCGAAAGCGCTCCTATTTTTTCTCTGAATGAATTTGATGTTGTTTTGTCAAAATAAATAAACCAGGTAAAATTCTTAGTTGATTGGTTGATAATAGAAGGCAAACAGTATTGAGTAAACAAGTCCCACCTATGCTTCATCCACTCCTCTTTTATATGTGCATAAGAATTGGTCCATTCCCTATTTTGCGAAGAGAGGTTAAATCGAGTGATTAATATGTGTTTGAACTTTGACATCATTTGGTTAGGTGATAAATTTTGTAATCACCATTTTTGAATAGTAGAGAATATGTTTCATATCCTACTATTGGTTTTTCGGTAGCAAATAATAAATATTGAGGGACTAATCTGTAGTCATTATCCACGACATTTTTTATGTCAACTTTATGTTGTTTGTCGTTCATAATAGTAGCTACTTTTTGGTAATCTTGTCCAAAGTATTGATCAGAAATATTATAATAAATTAAAAGACGCTCATACCAGTCTATTTGACCATTGCTGTTAAGCGGAATACTTTTGAAGCAGAAAAAATCCGATCGGAAACAATCCGTTCGGATATCAATATCTGAATAATTTAAAAATAAACTATTGGAAGGGATGGTTTCTTTTATCCATTGAATTGCTTCTAATCTATTTTTATTATTGACATTAGTACTAAAGTCTAGCGTCTTAAATATCAGAGCAGTTATTAAAAGGGGAGCAAAGTAGAATAGCCATTTTGGAGAAGCATTTACCTTTTTTTGGTTGAAAAATTTATTTAGATATGAACTTAAAATACAAACCAAAAAAACGGTAACAAATAGCCCCATACGATATGGCGTAAGTTGTACTAAAATCGGAATTCGTATAAAACTGGCAACTAGAGAAGCAAGCCCAAGGTAAAGCATCAGTATAAAAAGGATACCTCCAAGTTTAGTTAAAGGACTCACTACTTGTTGAATACCTGAGTTAAATTTTTCTTTTATAGTATTTACAAAGCCCTGACTCTTGTTTGATGTTTGCAGTTGTAAAAAGTAAATTAACCCAATCATAAAAAAGCTACTACTAAAAAATCGAAGGTAGTGCCGAACATTACCACTACCCCACCCCGGGATGATGAGGTGATGTGGTGCACGTACGAATTCATGGAGGAGGCTGGCGTCGTATACAGAATCCAACTGTTGCCGCGATAAAAACCATAAAAGAACACTATACGGAATGATACAAATAAAATATAACCCCGCTTCCAATAAAGCTTGTGTTTTATTCTTGAAAAAAGAAAATAGTGCGACAATAATATATGCTCCTCCAATTGGAAGTGCATATAAAGGATGCATCAAAGTACCAATGAACAAAAAGAATGCAGCTGCTTTTAGTTGACTATTTATGAAAAAATTTATAGAGGTAAAAAGAATCGTGACGACTATAAATTCAGGATCAAGATAACTCCAAAAAAGAGATCGTTGATTAGGTATCAAATGTAAGTAGTGATTAAAAATAAGAAGAGTCAGTAAAACAATTAGAAAACTATGCCCTGTTGATAATCGTAAACTTTTTAAAATGCGGATGATAGAAAAACAAAGTAGAACGAGTGTAAACAGGTGTACAATGAAATAAACAACTGGCATGCCTTTAATTCCAACGACACTTCCAACAAACCCCATAGCATAAACAAAAATACTTCCTGCATTAAACTGACTCAAAGATATTTGAACCAGAGGATCCTGCTCATATTCCGCAAAGCCAGCGATTTTGTAAATCATTGGAAGTTCCTCTACATTATTGCCACTCCCATATTGAAAAGGAGCACTATAGTAGAAGAGGCTACAGAATAGAATGATGACTAATATAGTTGATTTATATTCTTTCAATAGGTAAAAAATTAATCTTGCGAATTAGTATCCACGGTTAAAACATGAAGCTCCGCACCTTGCATCTGCGCTGCAGTGTAGCTAAATGAGCTATAGAAACTGCCATATATTTTTGAACAGCTAGCAAGGCACAACAAATCTACTAAAGCATTTTGTATCCCATCAACTGAGTCTCTTTCAAAAGTTTTATTAAATGTAAGAACACGTTGACCAAATTTCTCAGTAAGCTCAAGCTCTTCCTTCGGATCATCTGTTGCTAAGAAAAATAGTGTGTCTGAATTATTGTTTATTTCTTCTTTCATTTTTTTTATGAATAAGCGGGTTGGGCTTTTTTCAATTGAAGGCCCATGGTCTGTTCGTCTTATATGTACGCCTACGGTATGGTGCTTAAATTTTTCGAGCATACTTTTCAATTGTTCATTTATATTGTTTGAAGGGATAAATAAATCAGCTATGCGATCAATTGAGTAAAATTGATTCGCGCCATAAATCAGAATATTATCATAATGATGAAACTCACTCAATATACTTTTATCGTTGATCACTGTTTGAAGTTGATCATGATGAATTATTTTCTTGTAAGAAAAATGAGATAGATGTCGCTTTATTTTTCTGATAAGAGGAATTGTCGTGGCACTATTAATCACTTCTATCTCAGGAATAGGATTAAAAAGCAGATAAAACGGACAATTTAACTTTTCATCTTGTTCCCATATGATTGTTAATGAGCGACTACTCTCTTTACTAAGTGTAACAGCTGAGGCAATAGCTAACATTCTATTTGCCAAACCACCAAGAGGACGCAAAGTAAGTTTTTTGTTTTGCATTAATCAACTGCTGTTAAGATACTTTTTTTTGAGAAAATACAGAGACGACCTGCTTCTTCCTGGAATGAGCCATCCAAAGTGATTTTATAAAACCTCCACAAGAAGAGATAAATAACCAGGGATTTAATATATTTTTTTTCCTTAAAGGCCCCAGTCTTAAACTTTTAAATAGAAATTTTATTTTGGACAAACCAGTAACATGCCTCCAGAAAAAAATATGAGTGCTGAGTGTAGTCGCATGCAATGGAGGTTTTTTGTAGGACGCTATACGACAACCACCAGCTGGTGCAATTAAATGGATTAGATAAGCTTCAGGATTGTAAAAAATAGAATGCTCCGGGAAGTTATTTCTTAAACGGCAAGTAAAGTCAGCATCTTCATAGTAGGCAAATGGCCCATTCATACCTTCATCATATCCCATGTTTTTTATAGCAAATGATCTTAAGACGCTGTGGTTTGCTCCAATCATGACGTTTGGCCAATCACAAATTTTACTGGTTTCCCTGAAATTTGGTTTTGTATATTGCTGATAGTTGGAAATGCTGATAACTGAGACATCTCTACATAGACGTTGATCTCTATGAAATGGTAATCCCGCAACGGCAATGATTTTTTTAGAGCAAATCGAGTCAGTATAACACTTATAATGTTGCTCAATAAATCCATCCGGAAGTAAAACATCATCATCAATCCAAAGCATAATATCTCCTTTCGCAGCCTGTATTATTTGATTTCTTGCTGTTGGTAGATTAGGGTAGTCTGACTGAAAATAATGTATGGTTTCGTTGGCGATTAAACTATTAATAGCTTGCTTAAATTGGCTTGACGTTTCTTCATCAGGTGTCTGGTCGAGGATAACTATTTCAATTACCGCAGGATGATTCTGCAACTGAACCGCCTTGATTGTATGAAGCAATACGTCTGGTCTCCTAAACGTTGGAATTCCAACGGTAATCGTAAGCATCCCTATTTGTGTTTTAAACTAAGTTTTTTATTGACTCCCAAAAATAGCTCGCCTGATTGATTTAATCGCTTCTGCTGAATTTGCTTTACTATATATTTTGGGTTTAGTTTACTCAGCGATTTCAGTATTTTTTGTAACAACTTCTTTATTATAAAATGGCTGCCACTCCGTTCCTCTTTTTAGTGAAGTTAAAACTTCCAAAGGAGATTCATGTTTTTCAATGATGACGAGAAACGGATAAAAATGAATAGAATGAATAGCTGATTGAAAAGATGAAGTTGCAGTAGATGTAATTTTTGCTCCTTTAATCTCATCATGGTGATTTAATTCATTGACCAGCCCCGCAGCAAATGCAGAAAATTTATTAAAGCGACTATTAACATCTTCACACAAATAGATGCCTCCTGGATTTAGGTAGGAGAGCATTTCTTCTAAAGTTGTTTGTTGTTGTTTTGGGCTATGACCACCATCATCTATCAAAATATCAATACCATCGACATCTTTTTTAAAAGTATCCCAAAAGGTCTTGTCTTCCTGGTCTCCAATAAAAACAGTGACATTTTCATTTTCATATTCTTTACATGCTGGCTCAATGTCTACTCCATAGATGTGACTCTTATCGCCAAAATAAGATCGCCACATTTCCAAACTCCCACCGCTATATATTCCGATTTCTAAAACATTTACCTTTTTGCCAATGTATTTTGAAAAATGTCGATGATAGATATCAAAATAATGTTCCCATTTCCAAATACCATTTCCTTTTTTGTTATCTTGAAAGTAATCCCAAAGTGGGTTGTCTTTAGGAGAAATTGGATTAGCAACTGCTTTAGATTTATCAGAATATAAGGTTGAAAAATGCTTAGATTCCAGAAGTACGGGAGTTGAATCAATAACTCTTGAAAAGGTACTAGGGTCTTTAAATAATGCACGCAGCAATCGGCTTATACTTCTAAAATATCTTCTCATTAATTGATTTTTTTCCAAAAAAGTAAAAATAAAGAATAATACCCACTATCCTCTTCAAAAACGTTAAAGTTTAAACGGCCACAAAAGTGCTTTTATCATCATCATACCGTTTTGCCAAAGTGGTTTAAAAATAAAACAGCTTAAAAACGAAGCAAGCACATAAGATGCTAGTGTCGCTAACACCGCTCCCATGGCACCATAAATCGGAATAAGGATTAGGTTTAAGACAACATTTAAAATGGCACTGGAAACGGTAATGTAGAGATAGATCTTTGTCAAATTCAAAGCAAAAATATAGGCTCCTCTAATTGTACCTAAACCAACAAACAGCCCCGCCCAGATAAGCAATGACAAAAGAATTCCCGATTCAGCATACGGTTCGCCATATAGCATTGTTATTATCGGCGTAGCAAATAGGGAAATAGGGATGGCGATAAAATAGAATATCAACACAATTAGATTGTATAACTTTTGTAATTTATCATTGAATGCCTCCTCTTTATGTTTTAAAGATTTAACAATATTAGGAAAGGTAGAACTACTAATAATAACCGGAATAAAATACCACAATTCAGTAAGCCTTACCGATATAGCATATAACCCCGCCTCTTTGTCATTTGTCAACTCTCGAATCATCACCTGATCTATTCTCATATAAACAATAATCATAAAAGAGGAAAGCATCAGTGGGAAACCATCTCGAAAAAGTGATTTCGCAAGACCTACATTAAACAATAGTTTAAGGCTGTTCGTGGTTGTTAAAGTATACAGGCATACTAAACTTATACTGGTTAATATACTTTCCAAGACAGATACCACTGCAAAATAAGCAACAGAAAAATTTAGATATACTAAACAAATTTTCGTCAAATTTGTAATTACTAACACTCCTAGAGTTATCGGAATAACACGTTTAGAATTTACCTCAGATTCATAATAAAGCGCAATAACCTTAAACGCTTTAAAAAGAAAAGGTACACTTAATATTGAAACTAACAATAAGCTTAGGTGATCATCTGGGCGGATAAAATAAATAGAGCAAATACTGGCCAGGCAAAAAATGAATCCTGAGATTAGCATCATGCTTAAAGCCGTTCCAATGATTTCATCTCTCCTTTCTGGCTGTTTTACTAGTTCTCGCACCAGAATCGTGTTGAGGCCTAACGTTGAAAACACGCCAAAAAGTCCCGCAAACGCTATCGCATAACTCAAAATCCCGTATTGCTCAGGCCCCAGGTACCGGGTGACTAGTATAGAAACAAAGAAACCGAGTGTAAACCGAAATACCTTCTCATTGAACAACCAAAAAATGTTTTTTGTTATCTTAGCTCTCTCTCGGTTTCCAAACAAAAGCATTCTTACCTTTAATAATAGTTTGTTCATGGCAATATCAATAGCTTATTGGTGCAACCCTTTGATTGTATTAGTGATGTGTTAAGCATTGATTATCAGTCATTTAATTTTAATTTAAAATTTGTTAAATGTATCTCTAATGACGTTTCAGATACCTTAGAAGCATTAAAAAGATATATTAAATCAAAATAGTATGGTTTTTGAAACAGAACCTTTGTTAAAACTATCTGAAATAAGGTAGGGCTACCGACTGTTTTAATAGAACATATTCATTATTTTTGGTCAAATTACGAATAAAATATCACCCAGAATGAAATCCTTAAAGCTAATTATAATCATCCTTCCCTTCTTCTTGGCTCTAAACCTTAAAGCTCAGATGCTAATTGATGGGGATACTTTATTTGGTAATGAATGGATCAACTATGATCAGGAATATTTCAAAATTTCTGTAGCAGAAGATGGTTTTTATAAAATTGACTACCAGGAATTAAGTAATGCCGGTGTCTTTTCAGGAACGACGATCCCTCAAGGAGCGAATTTTCAGCTTTTTAACATGGGTAAAGAGGTTCCTATTTATGTAAATGATCAAGGGACTTTTGGGAATGGTGATTTCTTGGAATTCTATGGAAAAAAGAACAGAGGTCAAATGGATGAGCATATTTTTATGGAAAAAGCCTACCATACCAATCCCGAATATAGTATTTTCACTGATACATCTGCTTATTTTCTAACCTGGAATACTTCAACGTCTAATCTTCATTATGCTGAGACTCCTAACGATTTAAATAGCTTGCCTGCTTCAGAAACTTATTTTATGCATGAGGAAGTGAAGATGTATAAAAATGTATGGTTTGCTGGTAAGCAATATGGTGGAACATCTAGTGTCAGCTGCGCATTTGATATTGGTGAAGGCTGGGCTGGGCCATGGAAGACGTCGCAAACTATAAATTTTAGTACTCCTGGTTTTTATTCAAGTGGCTCTTCAGCTTCTGTTGATGTTAGATATAGAACAAAGTCAGGGGGACATAATTTTGTATTAGAAGTTGATGGTACAACTTGTATTGATACAACTTTCTCCGATTATTCCGTTTCTGCCAATAGTGGAAACTTTCCTGCAAGTGCATTAGCTAACACGACTGCTGTTAGTATGTCAGCAAATGGTGCTGGAAGTGATGAATTTGCTGTTTCAACCATAAAAATGAAATATCCCAGAACCTTTAATTTTGGGAACACCGCTACTTTTTCATTTACAGCAAATCCGAGTAATACAAAAAAGTATTTTGAAATTACTGGATTCAATAGTGGGGGGATCGCTCCAGTATTGTACGATAAAACAAATCAATTGCGAATTGAAACTGAGTTAGATGGCAATCTTGTTAAAGTTACTATTCCTCCGTCTTCTTCTTCCCGCGACTTAATTTTAGTAAGTGCAAACGATTACAAAAATGTACCAAGTATTTTAGAGAGAGATTTTATCAATTACGATATTACTGCAGGAAATTATCTAATCGTTAGTCACCCGTTTCTTTTCGATGACGGTCAGGGTAATAACTTCGTGCAAGATTATGCAGATTATCGCTCCTCCCCTATTGGAGGAAATTTCAATAGCGTTATCGTCGATATTTATCAGATATTTGACCAATTTGGGTATGGTATAAGAGGTCATGAAATTTCTGTGAGAAATTTTACCCACTATGCAATAGACAGCTGGGATAGTGAATACTTATTTATGCTGGGTAAAGGGGTCAATTTCTATGCTATGCGTTTACAAAGCAATACTTGGAACGAATTTTATCGTCTTCCTGCCTTTGGTCACCCCCAGTCAGATCATTTATTCGCAGCCAGTAATACTTCTAATCAACCCGAAATCCCCGTTGGGCGATTATCTGCCATTACACCTGAGCATGTCGATATTTATTTAAGAAAGGTAATAGCCTACGAGCAAAATATTAGTCTACCTCAAACAATCGAAGATAAAGCCTGGATGAAAAATATTATTCATCTAGGAGGAGGGAGCCCTGATATTCAAACAACAATTAAGAACAGGTTACAGCAAGCCGAAGCGATTATTGAGGATGTTCAATTTGGTGCGAATGTCCATTCATTTTTCAAAACAAGCTCAGATGTCGTAACAGAGGCTCCAACAGAGCAGATAGAAAATCTCATTAATGAAGGAGCAGCTATGGTTACCTTTTTTGGACACTCGGCTCCTTCTACCCTGGATTTTGATTTACAAGATCCGAGTTACTATAACAATGGTGGAAAATACCCTATTGTTTATACTATTGGTTGTCATGCTAGTAGAATGTTCGAGTTTAACGGGACTTTAGCTGAGCAATGGATATTAATTGAAGATAAAGGTGCTGTTGCCTTTCTGGGAGCAACCTGGGAAACGACACTCTCTAATTTAGCAGAATATGCGGATTACTTTTACGGAAATATGGGTAATGATAACTACGGAGAGCGAATTGGAGATATGATTAATGGGACTATAGAGGATCTTGGAACGAACTCAACCTTTTCTTATGCGGAACAATTAAAGCAGGTTATGGTATTGCACGGAGATCCGGCATTAAAAGTATACAGTCACGAAGGTCCTGATTATTTGGTTGATGAGACTAGTGTTAATCTTCAGCCTAGTTTGATTAATTCACAAATGGAAGATTTTGATGTGAATATCACGTTTACCAATATTGGTGCTGCCGTTCAGGATTCATTGACTATTAGGGTTGATCATGGCTTGCCATCAGGAGATGTCATCCACGTTAAATCCTTTAAGGCAAGATCACCTCGTTTTGAAGAAGATCTTGTAATAAACATCCCACTTCCTGAAAGAGATGTTGTCGGCTTTAATAAATTAATTTTCACAATAGATGCTACAGATACTATTGCTGAACTACCTGCTCCAATTGCAGAAATGAACAATAGTTACGAACATAATTTCTATATCGTAGCTAACGATGCTTTCCCCGTTTATCCATATGAATACAGTATTACAAATAATCCAAACCAGGTTTTAAAAGCTTCAACTGCAAATGCTTTTGCAAACGAGGCAAAATATTTTTTAGAAATAGATACGTCAGGAAATTATAATAGTCCTCTAAAAGTCGAAACAACTATAACCACTGGCGGAGGGGTTGTTGAATGGCAACCTACGCTCCCCTATTTGGATAATACAGTTTACTACTGGAGGATTAGTATTGACAGTACAGAAACTACTGGGTTTGGATTCAACTGGCACGAGAGTTCATTTTTATATAAAGAATCAAGCCCCTCTGGCTGGAATCAATCGCACTACTATCAAATGAAAAAGGAAAATGAATTTTCTGGATTAGAACTTCCCTCTTCTACAAGAAAACTTTCTTTTGATGCTGCGATTAATGAGTTAAGGGTACAAAACGGTAGTTTTCCTTTAATTGGTGAAGGTGATTTAACCCCTGTTCTTAATGGAGGGGTTCTACAACTATATAAAAAATGTACACCCGCAGGAATTGATATTGCTATTATAGATCCGGACTCTTTCGAACCCTGGATTAATCCTGGAGGTGGAGATTACGGATCATTCAACTGTAAGAACTATGACTTTTTGACCTACCCTTACAAAACAAGTACTGTAGCACAGAGAGAAGATTTAATCAACTTCTTGGATAATGTAGTCCCAAGTGGTAGTTATGTAGTTTTGTTTACAACTCAACGAACGACCACCGATTATCAGCCAGAATTATGGGCGATGGACTCTGTTGATAACATTTATCAGCGAAATATTTTCCAATTATTGGAAGAACAGGGAGCTACGAAAGTTCGCCAATTAGAAACTAAAGGGTCGGTACCATATATTTTTGTCTATAAAAAAGATGATCCTACTTTCCTCGAAGATCAGAATTATATGACTGAAAATGTTGCCGAGAATGATTCTAGCCTTATTGAAACAATTCTTTTTATCGAATCACCAGTTACTAAGGGAGCTATTCAATCCACAGTTATTGGCCCTGCCAAAGCATGGCAATCCCTCGTATGGAACATGGAAGACTTTGATGCAGGAATAGATGTAGTTGATTTGAAAATATATGGTTTGAATATTGATCAGAATGAGACTTTACTTCATGAGAGCATTTCTGTATTTGACACGACTCTAAACCATATTGATGCACAAGAGTATCCTTATTTACGTTTAGAATTTGCTTCAAAAGATTCTATCGATAAATCAACGGCACATCTTGACTTTTGGCGAGTACTTTATGACCCTGTTCCAGAAGCAGCTTTAAGACCTGATCTTTATGTTTCTTTTCAAAGTGATACTATACAACAGGGTGAAGATCTGATTTTTGATATTGCAGTTGAAAATATTAGTGAGGTAGACATGGATAGTCTTTTAGTTCACTACACAGTCATTGATCAAAATAATACAACCGTTCTTTCCACTTCCCGAATGGCTCCTTTATAAAATGGGGACACGCTTCAGGCACATTTGACTTTTGACACCCGATCAATTAGCACACCTCTAAATCAATTAATTGTTGAAGTTAATCCTAATAATGATCAACTAGAACAGCATCATTTTAATAATATAGCTGTCAAACAGTTTTTTGTAGAACTTGATAGTCGAAACCCACTCCTAGATGTGACCTTCGACGGAGTACACATCTTAGACGGAGACATTGTCTCAGCTAAGCCGCTAATCAATATCATCCTAAAAGATGAAAATCAAAATCTTGCTTTAAGTGATACCTCCTTATTCAGAGTCAGAATACTCTATCCAAACGAAAATGACCCTAGAGAGTATCTTACCTCTGATGAAGGTGTTACCTTCTACCCTGCAGATGAAGGCAATCTGGATAAAGAAAATAAAGCAAGAATTGAATTGCGTGAATTCTTTCAGGAAGATGGGGTTTACGAATTGTCAGTAAGAGCTGAAGATCAAACTGGAAATAACTCCGGTGAGTTTGATTACAAAATTCGATTTGAAGTGATTAATGAAGCCAAGGTTTCAAACGTGTTAAATTATCCAAACCCTTTCTCCACCTCTACTCAATTTGTATTTACATTGACAGGATCAGAAGTTCCGGATTTTATGAAAATTCAGATTATGTCCGTTTCCGGAAAAGTAGTTAAAGAAATTACACAGGATGAACTAGGTCCTGTTCATGTTGGAAATAATATGACTGAATATCGTTGGGATGGTACAGACGAGTATGGTGATCGATTGGCGAATGGAGTCTACCTCTATCGTGTAATCACTCGTGATATCAGCGGGGAACTTTATAAAGAACACAATACCAATACGAATCAATATTTTAAGAACGGTATTGGTAAAATGGTTATCCTTAGGTAGTAATTCTGGAATTCAAAATACTTCACCTTCTTAATTTAAGGAGGTTGTCTCATGACTAATGCATTTTGAGGCAACCTCCTTTTGTGTTTTTATGTATAAAAATTCCATACAAAAAAATAAAAGCATCACTTAAAGAAAGATAAAACAATAGTCAGAAATGATAAGAGAATTATTTTATAAGGGGAATATTTATTTGTTGCTTACAATTTACTTTTTACTAGGTGTTTTCTTATTTCAGAGCTATCAGTATTTCGTAAGTGTTGATGGGATATGTTATATTTCTATTGCACATAAATATGCTGTCGGAGATTATCAAAACGCGATCAACGGGTTCTGGTCTCCTTTATTATCTTGGGTTCTGGCACCTTTTGCAAAGTTTGGGTTTAACCCATTGAACTCATTGAAAGGGATTAATTTATTTGTAGGAGCTTTTGTTTTAATTGTAATTAACAGAATTTTATTGCAACAAAAAATCTCTAGGCACTTTCGTTTAATTGGGCTTGGAGTAATAGCAGTAGAAATACTTTTTTTCTCTTTAACAGGGTCTTTTCCCGATTTGTTTTTACTACTTTTTGTCTTTTTATTATACAAGCAGGTTGTCATCAATGAGGAGAAAACTATGACTCAAGCTCTTCTCCTTGGTGTAATTGGAGCATTAGGATATTTTACAAAGGCATATTTCTTTTGGTTCTTTCTAGCAATTGGCATTATTTTATTCATTTGGGACTTAAAGTCTTATCCGGCGAGGAGAAAAGGGACTTTGAAAAAATTTGCGATAACACTTTCTGTATTCTTTGTATTTTCTTCCATCTGGATCGTTCCTGTTAGCTTAAAATATAATCAGTTTAAAATATCTAGTGCAGGAGGGTTTAATCATGCAATTTTAAAGTACGACAAGAATCCACTTTATTTTAGTGGAATCACAGTTCCTACAACAGAAACTGATATTTCAATTGCAGAAGAAAAAACAAAACTTTATTTAAAAATGAAAACTTGGTCTCCTTTTTCATCTTTGGATAATTCAATTCTTCAATTAAAAATTATAGTCAAAAACATAATTAAATCACTCTGGATGTTAAGTTTAAGAAATCCACTAACGATTATTATAATCTTTATTAGTGGATACTTTATTTTTAATAAGAGAAAGGATACTTCGCTTAGAGATTATCCTTTATTTCAAATGTTTTTATTTTCTTCGGTTTTTATTTCAGGATATTTATTGCTTATTGGCCTGACCCCCTAATTACTGGACAAAAATTCCTTTAAACGAAAAAATAAATTCAGGTGAAAAACACTAAAAAATTCAGGTGAAATTTCAGGTGTTTTTATATCAAAAATTATTTTCT
>Ga0114957_1003461_pt1 | contig 14205 bp, 14 predicted proteins | sample BantaG_FD_87175 | JGI IMG/M metagenome (GOLD analysis project Ga0114957, IMG submission 87175) | Marine algal microbial communities from Bantry Bay, Ireland - BantryBay_4 metaG | ecosystem: Host-associated > Algae > Red algae > Unclassified | place: Bantry Bay, Ireland | collected 2014-11-21 | reverse complement strand
TACTCTGTAACAGAAATTCTTTACTATTATGAGCATGTCTTTTCATCCAACTCTTCGTCACGTACTCACCTTGATAGCTAAGGCTATCAGGTTCCGTGCGTTTATCGATTTGAATAAAAATGCAAAGCTCATAATATCAAACAACTTTTGTTACAGAGTATTTAATGTGTGAAAATGTAAGTTTATTAGCTTGAGTGTTACACATATTTTCTAACTCCAGCTCTGAAGATGTTTCTAGCGAACAATGCGAACATTAAAAAGATTCCTCCGAATAATCGCATGGCTCCAGAGTCATCTCCTAACTCTCCGCTGATATATCCTAGAACCATTAAACTTGATAGAATTATAATTAGTCATCGGATTTCTTCGGGCGACACAGATGATATGGAAGAGTTTTTTCTAATATTTTATTTAAAGCTACTATTCTATTAGCTATGACTAATTATAAAGTTGTATGAATTTCAGCCCAGCAGTAAGTATGTTGTTGGGTTCGTATCATTAAATACTAGAATTGAAATTTAGGTAAAAAAAAGCAGAGGTACTTTTCTGAAATCTTGAGATTAGCCAAAATAAATAACCTTACCATTCTCATAAATTACTCCTCTCCGTCCGTCAAAATTCTTCATAAAAGCAGCTCCATTATAAAATGGTTCTATTAATGCAAATCGGTGAGTGTAGATTGGTTTCCCAAAAAGGTCGATATGAAACCATCCCTCTTCATCACTTGCGATGGCGAATCCTTTGTGAAAAACACCAAGGTCTTTAAACCAATTATTATGTAAAAAAACGCCTTCTTTATTGATATGAGTAAACTTTTGGGCATCGTTCATGACACAGGCAAAACCATATTTAAAATCTCCAACGTACTGGTATTCATCAGCATAACAAGATTTTCCTAAAAGATTAATATGAAAAAATCGCCCTGCCTTCGATTTAACAGAACAACGATTTTCCTGAAAATTTCCACACCAACTATACGTCAAAGAATGGAGTCTTTTTCCATCTTCATTGATATGATACCATCCTTCATTAGAAACAACTGTAGCTCGATTTTCATAAAAACCAAATGCTCGTTGATAACGCTCTACATATATGGGATTCCCCTGAGTATTGATATGAAACCAACCGGAAGTATCTTGAATAGGCGCCAAGCCAGGGGCATGAAACTTCAATGCATCAATTATATTTTTATCCAAAAAGAGAGGTGTTTCCTGATAAAAAAAAGTTTTACTACATTCGTCTAAATAGATTTCTTTCCAATTCATAAAGCTTGAAATTTTCCATCAAGGACGACACCATTGAGTTGCATTTTTTGAGCGGCTAAAAAAGCTTCTTCTTTAGTTTGCACGATGGGTTCACCTTGATAATTAAAAGAGGTATTGATCAATCCTAATTGATGATGATGTTGAGCTAAATAATCGAGCAAGTCATGCATAAAAGGATTTTCTTGTCTGCTAAAAATAGTTTGAATTCTGGCAGTATTATTTTTGTGAATAACTCCTGATAGTTGAGCGTTGTATTTTTCTAGTATTGGAAAATCCAGCAACATAAATTTTGATAAGTGATGTATACTTTGGAGCCCAGTTACTTGCTTCGCATAACGTTCCAACATGATTGGTGCAATTGGTCGAAACCATTCTCTACCTTTACAGTTCATACTGACCTGTTTTGCAATCGCCTTGTTATCCAGTCTTGCGACGATGCTTCGATTACCTAATGCTCTGGGACCAGCCTCTCCTTTTTTATTACAAATCCCGATGATTTGACCAGCTATAATTCGATCGGCGACTTCCGTAATTGTATTGTTAGAAAAAGAAATCGGTGATTGTTTTTTCTCAAAATTTAAGTAAGCAGAATGTCGGTCAATCGGATTGTTTCTTTTCCAATTCAAAAAAGCAGCAGCACCAAGCGATAATCCACTATCATTACAAGCAGGAGGAATAAAAACATCTTTAAATAAATTAGACTGAATGATTTTGGAATTGGTGGTGATATTGAGTGCGCATCCACCGGTGTAGTAAAGGTACTCTGCTTTCGTATTTTTCTGAAGTGATTGAATTTTGTTTACTGTTTCTTTTTGAAAAATAGATTGCAAGCTTGCTGCAACGTTCATTAAAAACGGATCCTCATTTTGATTCAAATTTCCATTCCATCCTAACTTTTGGGCAGCTAGATAAAAAGGCATTGGGTCATTCCAAATATCTTTGAAATAATTATTTTCAATTAGCCACTTTTCTAAATTATTATCAGCTTGTCCCATAGTAGCATATCCCATCAGTTTGCCAGGGACACTACAATGCGCTTCAGGTGCTGCTTTCATCAAGGAAAAAGCAAGCGCATTATCATTGAAAATTTTGGATAAATGACTTAGTTCCCAATGACATTCTAATGTTTGAAGTTGATTTTTTTTAAAATGGAAAGCTGAAAAATTTCCCATACTCGCTCCACCATCAAAATGTATCAGTAAACTATTTTCTTTAAAATTTCCAAAGAAAGGTAAGCAAGAAAAGACATGAGCTAACTCCTGTGAAACAACCCAGCTGGGAATTGCTTTTCCTTGGCATGAGGATTTTTGAAACCAACCATTTGCGGCGTTCAGCACATCGACAGTTGGTAGAGTAGTAGATTCAACTCGTAGTCTTCCATTTTTTGAAATAAAGGAATTTCCAACAAAGGAACTTACAGATACTAATTCAAAATCTTCTTTTAAAAGTAATTGATTATCTATGATTTCTTCGATATATTCAGATAATCGATTATCGTTTTTTCTTCTGGTTAATCTTTCTAGATGAATATAGTTGCGGACTTTTCCATCTTGGAATAGAGTCAAATTATGGTCATGTGTAAAGCTTGGATATGCACCAGAGTATCTATCTTGAATACCATAAAATGCTAAAATTGGCTTCATGGATTAGGATAGTTTAGTAATGAGCATTTGCTGTTGAGCAAGAGAAATGCCTTGGTACTCAAAAAAAGAAGTTATTCCTCCACGGGCTTGAACTTGTTCAAATAGTAAATCAAAAACAGTTAAATCTGTATCTGAAACACTCGCCATATAATCCTTTTTGACAGAGTCTTTTTTTACTCCCAGCAATAATTGAATAGCACCGATGATTAAACCTGTCCTATCTTTTCCTGCATGGCAATGGATTAGTACAGCCCCTTTGGAGTTAATGATGCTATCTATCACCAACTTAAAAGATGGCTGACAAGCCACTAAAAAGTAACGATAAGCAATGGCTCGATTAGTTCCGTAATGGTAATCTTTTTGAAACCAATCAGGTTGATTCCATGGATCAAAGGGCGCTAGCACATATCGTTTTTCTTTATCAAATTCTACATTATATGGGAGTTCTGCTACTTCCTTCGGCGCTCTCAAATCAATGATGGTGGTAATATTATTTGCTCCTAATAATTGGTCGACATTTTCACCATCAAATAATGACAAGGTTGCACTTCGATATATTTTACCTTTAGATAATTGAGGAGCATGAAGATTATAATCTCTAAAATTCCAAAAGAAATCCCTTTGATATATGGCTTCGCAAAACGACTGACATTTTTCTAATTCATGAGGAGCTAAGTCTTTTAAAATTCGATAAAACTGCTGTAATAATTTTTGTTTTTGCTGATTGGCATGAGGTAAAAATAAAGTTCCTCTGAGTTGATATAACTCTTCTAATGCATCATTTTTCCAAATAGAAGAAGTTACTTTTTTGGGACTATATAGAGAAGAAGTATTTCCGCTTAAGATACATTGTAATTGAATTAATGTATTCAGGGCTATGTTGTAATTGAAGTAAAATTGATAGCCATCACTTTTGGCGTGTTGTTTAGAACAAACTTCGAATGCGAAAAGAAAATAATTAATCAAGTTGGACGAGTCATGGACTTCATTTTTTGGTTGATTTATTTCAACCAAATTCTTTAAATGATGATTGACCAGATTTGTCCTATCAAACAAAATAGAACTAGGAATTAAATTTGCGGGAATTCGAGAACCTAAATAATATCTATCCAATTCTTCTAATTGATGGATAATTAGAAGATCAATTTTTTTCAATTCTTTGGTATAGACAACGATAGATTTTTTTCGTAAAACATCAATAACCAAGCCTTCTCGACTCTCCCAAAAATCATTGCATAAGTCTACTATTTGAGCGTGACTTTTTTCATTTTCTATCCATAAAATCAAATCAAGGTCTGAATGAAAATTTTGATCACCTCTAGCTAATGAACCAAATAAGATAGCTGCATTTATATTCGACTGTTTTTTTAATTCAAAATAAAAGTGTTCAAACTCATTCGTTATACTACGGGTTTTCTCATATTGCAATTTTTGCATAATTCTTGATTTTTATAATTATTAATTAATTGGAGATAGTGTTTACTTTCGATGACTTCCTTGATACTGTTTTTTTCAAAATTACCAAAGTCGCCCAGCGCTTGCCTTAAGTTATCAGGAGCGCAACACGGAGAATATTTGCCGGTCGCTGAAATCCATAATTCTTTATTTAAAAATGGACAAACATACTCCTCTGGAATCTGTTGTTTTTCCTTTACCACCAACGGGATAATATTTTCCAGTAAAATTTTTTCCCCATTAGGTTTCCGATATTTATCCTGAGCCACTTTAGCTTCTTCAACATATTGGTTCCAACGTTGAATAGCAGATTTGTTTCTTCTGAAATTCAGAGACTTAATTTCATCAAAATGTGCCCACAGTTGATGTCCCTTTACACGGTCAACTCCGAGGCTAGCCGCAAGCTGAATGATGTCTGCTAATTCGTGCATATTATTTTCCATAAAAGTCAGCTGAAAAGTCACTCTACAGAAATACCCCGTTTCTTTAAACACGGCATCCCTCACTTTGATAAATTGCTTTACATTTTCGATGCATTGCTCGAAGTCAATTTTGTGCATGATTTTTTCGGCGGTTGCTTTGGTTGCGGCATTCCAAGAGATTTTTATATCTGTTGTGTTGGGCACGATAAGCATAGCCCATTCTATTACTGATTTTTTGGGAAATGTACCATTGGTAGTCAAGTTAATTTTGATACCTGTTTTTCTACTCCACTCGAATATGCTATCAAAATTTTTGTAAAGAAGCGGTTCGCCCATGGTGGAAGGAATAATTTCTCGTACCCCTAATTCTTTTGCTTGTTGGAATATTTTCCCTATCCATTCGCTTGGCATTCGTCGTCGTTTTATCCCTGTTTCTTTGTAAAGCGTAGGGATGAAATCACTATATGGACTATGCTCTTCACACATAATACATTTTAGATTACAGTCTTCGGGATTAGTATCAATGGTGATTCTCCAGAGTTCGTTTTTCATTTTCATTTTTTAAATAACTTGATTATAGATTTGCTGTAAGAGCTGGCAATGCTGAGCGATATCCATTGGTTTTCCGTCCTCAGAATAGGGATATCCTCGCTTGCCATATTGTTTTAAGGTATCAGGGTGCTGTATTGCCCACTCCATTTTAGTAGCTAAGTCGTTTGTATTTCGATGTTGAAATAACAATCCATTTACGTGGTGTTGAACATATTCTTTCATTCCGCCAAAGTCTGCTGTAACTACAGGAATATGGCAAGCTTGCGCTTCATGAATAACGAGAGGAGAGTTCTCGCCCCAAATTGAGGGGACAACAATAGTATCAATTTTTTGAAAGACCTCCTTGACAATGTTTTTATTGTCATATTCTTTTTCGAAAAAAATGGGATTGGGGTTTCCTTCAGCCATTTTTTTGAGAGAAACAGTATTTTGTCCATTGTGCCTACCCCAGATGATTAACTGACTAGGTGCGGTTAATTTTTTAAAAGCATCGATTAATAAATTCACCCCTTTAGCTGGAATATGAGTTCCAATATATCCGAAAGTAAAAGGCCGTTTTTTATTAGGAGTAACTGGCTGTAAATACTTTGTTGGAAAACCATAATCTAAATAGGTGATTTTGTCTTTCGGAATCTGGAAGTCATTTATAAAGCGATTCATCAAGTATTTTGAAGGCGCTATAAATTTATCAATGAAAGGGATAATTTCACGGGTAGCTTTCATCCTACGAGCTATCCACTCGGTCCAATACGCAAGGTCTGTCACCTCATCATTTACACTACAGGAGTGTAACATTTTGTAACATTGAGTAGCACATTTCCCATTTTCCTGTTTGTCACAAAGTTGATAAATATTTTTACCATCAAAATTTCTTTGTAAAAATTGTCCTCGTGGGCACATCAACCAAAAATCATGTAGAGTGAACACCATAGGAACGTTTGCTTTTTTCGCCTCCTTGACTATGCCAATTGACAAATGATTGAGGTGTCCGATATGAACCACATCAGGCTGCATGGTATGGAGCGTTTTCCGAAAAAGTTCATTGACAGCAGTGTGTTGATAACCATCTTTTTCTCTTGGCAAATTCACCATTGTCAATAACACTCCATTTCTGATTTCTTGCCGAGTAGAAAAATCTAGTTGGTAATCATTTTGTTCGCGTGTAAAAACTTGCACTTCATTTGACTGTACCAATTCCTCACAAATAGATTGGCTATACACCTCCGACCCAGCATTGTAGGTCGGAGGATAGCCATGTATAACTTTTAGAATCTTCATTTAAGGATTCTGATTAGGGTTTAGCTGTTTGCCTCTGTTTCCGTTGGCTTTAGCATTTTGTTGATTAGTGCCTTTTGTACCTTTGTTAGGGTTTTTAATGTTTGCACTATTATCTTTTGGTGAAATTTTTTTCTTTGACATAATTAAAAATTTTAAAGATTAAAAAAATAATTAAAAACCAAATTCGTCGACTAGTTTGATATATCAAAAGTAATTCAATTCTAAGTAGTTGAAGGATCTACGCAAAAATAAATGTCTTTTTGCAATTTTTGCGTAGATTTATCTAAAACTATAAAATGACTAGTATTACTTCACAACCAGGAAAAAGAAAGAAACAAATTAATATGCTGAAAAGCTATTTAAAAAACCCGGGGAGGTTTAGCATTCTAGTGCTAGGTGATCGAGGAACGGGAAAAACTTTTTGGGTAAATCATATAGGTAAAGAAGTAATTAGTTTTCATGCTTCGACAGCAAAATCCTGTAAAGAATTTTGGGAAAAACAATTCGAATTATCACACCAAAAAATACTTCTTATAGAAGATATAGAACAACTTAATCAATTGTCTCAGGAAGTTCTTTTTGAAGGATTATCTACTCAAAATGGAAGTTTTGGATATCAAGATAAAAATTATGAAGTCACGATTGTTTTCACCTCTAGTAAGAAGGTGTCGATTTTAAGAGATAGTGAAAAATATTTGACCAACAAATTTTTCGACAGAATAGCACAGTTGGTAGTGGAGTTTCCCAATTTTGAACAATGTGGAAATTCGATTATAAAAGATTTTAAGGCTATCTGGGGGAAATTTAAATTTACTACAAAGTATCCCAATTCAATAGAACCATGGTTAAAAAATAATGCTCACAACCTGCATGGCAATTTTAGAGATCTGGATAAACTATGTATTGTTTGGAACAACTATCAATTAAGTGATATAGATGAAGATAAAATTCTCCCTATAGTAAAATATGATTTTCAGAAGTTTTATCGTTTCCCAGAAACTAAGGACGAAAATGTTTACGAACTTGTTTTTTCTAAGGAAGAAACATACCAAGATATGTTAGAAAATTTTCGTCGAGAAGTAAAAGCATGGGCTAAAGAAGAATTCCCTTCTTTGAGAGCAGCCGCTGAAGTTCTAAAAATCAGCCATAGAACGATTGAAAGGTGGTAATGGTGTTATGACAAAAATTAGATTCACTTCAAGGATGAGCTAGAAGAAGGTTGTTAGATTTGAATCATTTGTAGAATGTGTTGATCATTGATTGGTAGAGTTTTTAACTCATTGGACTTTTGTTACACATATTTTCTAACTCCAGCTCTAAAGATGTTTCTAGCGAACAATGCGAACATTAAAAAGATTCCACCGAATAATCGCATGGCTCCAGAGTCATCTCCTAACTCTCCGCTGATATATCTCAGAACCATCAGGCTTGATAAAATGATAACTAAGACTAATGAAAAATCAAATTCTTTTAATGCTGCCGTGTGTCGATAATCTCGAATGATTTCCAAAGTAATTTCTGGTTCTTTGGAATATCGCTCTATCATTTCAATCATGAATAATGGGTTACCATTCGTATTTTCGAAGATGTGATTTTTGTAGGTTTCATAGTCTTCGATTTTTTGGAGAATGGGTTGTGAGACTCGGTTGATTAATTCAATACTTTCCGGACGGGAAAGAGGCTTAAGTTCGATCCGTTCGAAATTGGTAAGGAAAGAAGATTTGGTCATTGGAATTCTTCTAGCTGCACAGATGATGTGGAAATGGTTTTTTAATTTCTCTAATGCGATAACTCCTGTTGGAGGAATACGCGTGACATCATCGATGAGTAAAGTGTATTCATGTAGTTCGGTGATTTGAATGAGGATTTCGGTCATTCGCTTGATAGTCTCTCGATAGACTAAAGTGTCGATGTTGTTTTTATTGAGTTGCTTTTCGTAGATGGTTTTTGCGATGGAATTTTTGTCCGTTTCAAAAAGATGGAGTAGGAGACCTGCGATCATTTTTTTGGTGGTGGACAAGTCACCGATTCGGATTAAATTTCCATAATTGTAATTATCTAATAAGTGTGATTTGCCGATTCCTTGTTCGCCTGTGATGAGTAGATTGATTTTCTTTTGACCACAATTGAGGAGTTTTTGCATTTCTTCTTTTCTTCCGATGTGGAAGTTGGTGATACCGATTTCGGAAGGAATAATATGGATAGGATTGATCGGAAATAATTTACGGGAAAGTCTTGTTATAAAATTTTCTTGTTGAATAGATAAAATGGCTCTTTCTTTTTCAGTATCGGAAATAGGCACCTGTCTTTCCGAAGAAGTGGCCAATGAATTCCCTAACAATTCATTAGCCACAGCTAATTCATTGTCTTGACCAATTCGCTTTGCAAACGTATTTCGGAGAAGGGTAGGATTGATTGTCCCTTTGGAGAGTTGGTTGATTTTTTTCCAAATTTGTTTCCTGCCTAAATGAGCGATTTTGGAATTTTTACCAGCAGGAAAGATATAATCTTCTGGATTACTAGCGGGTAATTTTTGCCAATAATCTGCTAGTGATTTTAGTAATCGTTGTGTTATGGGGATTTCTCTAGACTTCGTCTTGGAAACAATTTTAATCTTATTCTCAGAAAATAAAATGTGTTTAGCTTGGAGTTGGATAACTTCGGAAACACGGAGTCCGCAGTCGAGCATCAGCAGAATGATGACTTGATATTTTTTAGAAGAGGTGGATTGAAGGAGTTGTTTTTGTTGGTGGGAATTTATGGTGATCAAAGGACTTGGATTCATACTTCTTTTGATTGAAGTATGAAATTACAATTTTGGTGGTGGAATTGTGGGGTGGAGTTGTGCATGATGTAGTCCGTGGGATGGGCTGGGAAAAGGGAGTTTATACCTAAATAAAGGCAATGAGTAGAAATAATAAACCAACTCCAAATAATGGAACATTAGAATTGTTGTTGATTTTTTTCATGAAAAATTTGGTGGAAATAAAAAAAGGTAGGTCGTTTTCGGAGAAAATCGGAAAGGTTCTAATTTTGAGAAGAGGAAGAACTTTTTAAACTCTTGTTGGATACTGATTTAAACTGAAAATGGCGGTTTAAAAAGTCGATGTAAATATTGATAATTCGTTCTTCGCTGAATTTTTCAATAACCACTTTTCTGCCATTAATACCCATTATTTCTTGATCTCTAAAAGGGAGCTCAATAAATTTTAAAATTTGTTGAGCCAAATCATCTTTATCTTTTGGTTGGCAAATAAATCCATTAAAATTATCTTCTACCACATCTCGGCAACCCACATTATCCGTAGTAATAATCGGCTTTCCCATGGCAGCAGCTTCCAACAAAATCCTAGAGATTCCTTCATTATAGAACGATGGAAGAACTAAACAAGAAGCCTCTTCCAAATAAGGTCGAACATCCTCTGTCTCTCCTAAATAAGAAATAATATTTTTCCTTTGCCATCGCTGAATATCTTCATAGGGAACCGCATTAGGATTCGAAGGGTCAATAAAACCAAGAATTTGAAAATCAATATTGCCGTGTTGCTTTCTAATCATTTTGGCCGCCTCGACAAATTCTTTAACTCCTTTATCCCAAATGATTCTTCCTGCAAATAAAAAGGTCATTTTTTTTTGCGCTCGTCTAGAATAAGTTTCTGTAGGTTTGAATTTTTGTAGATCGATTCCTTCACTTGGCAGGAGGAAAGTTTTCTCTTTTGAGATAATTCCTTTTTTTATAAAACTATCTAAGTCACTTTGATTTAAAAACCAAATTTGTTGACTGTATTTAGCTGCAATTTGATAGAGCTTAGTGGAGAGGAATTTTACCACCTTATTATTAAACGAAAATAATCTTCCTAGCCCAGTAGTAATCGCAATAGAAGGAATTTTGCACCATCGAGCAGCAAGTGTTCCATAGACATTGGGTTTGATGGTGTAGTGAAAAATAAAATCGAATTTATTCTTTTGGTAAATCCTTTTGAGTTGAAACAAAGTTCGCAAATCATTTAAAGGATTCGTGCTATAATTATTGGTATAAATATGATGGAAATTAAATCCTTCCGCTACTAGTTTTGCACTAAAATTATCCTGAGGAGCAATGATCGAAATCTCGTAACCTATTTCTTGCAATCTTCTGATGAGTCCTAACCTGAAGTTATAAACACTCCAAGATGTATTGGATACAATCGCTATTTTTTTCTTTTTCCCCATAGAATTACTAGAGAACGGAATCATCATTCAAATCATTTCTAACAGATTTAATTTCTTGCTCTTGATCCTTTGGGTAAATCAAAAGGACATCACCTTCATCAATCACAATCATGTTTTTTAATCCTTTAATCACCGCTTTTTTAGTTCGTGGTAGTCGTACAAAGTTATCTTCGCAATCTACCGCACTCAAAATAATCCCTTGCATCACATTATCCTTTTTATCTTTTTCCAAATAAGCATGCAATGAATTCCAAGTGCCTAAATCACTCCAACCAATATCAGCGGGAATCGTGTATACATTTTTTGATCTTTCCAATAAGGCATAATCGACTGAGATTTTTTCTGTATTAGGATAAACTCGATCAATATATGCTTGTTCTTCTGGCGTATTGTATTTTGAAGTATCTTCGCCAAGTACTGCTAATATTGAGGGCGCATTATTTTGAAAAGCTGCTATTACCGCTTTTACACTCCAAATAAAAATACCTGCATTCCAAAAATAATTTCCTGCATCCAAATAACCTTGAGCAGTTCCCAAATCTGGTTTTTCTTTAAATTGAACTACCTTTTCAATTACCTGAGCACCGTCTTTATGATTTACTTCAATATATCCATATCCTCTATCAGGTCGAGTAGGTTGTATTCCTAAAGTCACTAGTGATTCTTCTTTTTCTGCATAAGAAAATGCAAGATTCATTTTAGTATTGAACTCTGCTTCTTTTAAAATTACATGATCAGAAGGCCAAACGGCAAAAGTAGCATCTGGTTTTTGGTTAGCAATCTTCAACGCAAGATAGGCAATACAAGGAGCGGTATTGTTTCGAGAAGGTTCTAGTAATATTTGATTATCAGAAATATCAGGAAGGTGTTCGTTGACTAATTCTTTATATCTTTTATTGGTAGCGATGAGGATATTTTCCTTTGGAACCAATTGTAATGCTCGGTCATAAGTCAACTGAATCAGAGATTTTCCCACTCCTAAAATATCAAGAAATTGTTTAGGTAATGACTCTCGACTTGCTGGCCAAAAACGGGAACCAACTCCTCCTGCCATGATGGCGATGTATTTATTTGAATTTTCCATTATGAATTTTATTTTTATTACCTCATCCTCGATCCTTCTCCTTTTGGGAGAAGGAGGATGCTCTTCGTTTGACACCGTGGACTTCGTATCCTTTTTCTAAGAGGTAGGCGCCGTCTTGATTCGTGATTTCGGTGATGAGTGTTTTTTCATTTTTTTCTTTGGTTTAAAATTTTTTCCTAAAATTTATGTATTTTCTATCAGTAAGCCTACTGGCTTTTTAGGAATACTTTTATACGTTTTATATAATAAATCACTCGTAGGAAAAAGAATCACCCATGCTGTACAAAAAATGATGAAAAAATCTAACGTAAACGATTGATTTTTTTGATACCATTGTTCTACTTTTCCTTTATATGGATAAATTTCATTTCGATAAATATCCCAAGGATCTTCACCTCTTTCTTTTGCTGCTGTTACTAACTCTTCTTCATCCCTAAAAATAATAGAACCGATTCCAGTTAAACCTGGCGTAACATCATAAATTACTTTTTTTACATCTTCAGGATATTGATCAAAACTTTTTTGCATCACAGGCCTAGGTCCAACAATACTCATATCTCCCAAAAGAATATTTAGAATTTGAGGTAACTCATTGATTTTTGATTTCCGTAAAAATCCACCCATAGGTGTTATTCGAGGGTCTTTTTTTGTAGTGATTATTCCACCTGCCATGTTAGGACTATTCTTTAACATGGTTGCGAATTTCAAAATACTGAAAATCTTATTTTTAAAACCAACTCGTTCTTGTTTATAAAAAACATATCCTTCTCCCGTTAGTTTTAAACCGATCACGATAGGAATCAGCAGAGGTGACAATATTATCAGAACAGTTAAAGAAACTGAAAAATCAAAAAATCTTTTTATGATTTTATACATTGAAATAATTTTTTACTATAAATTATCGCTGTTTTAATACAACAATGGCATTAGATGAAAAATATGGGTTACCTATCTTATACAGGCATTTAGAATAAAATCTTTCCATTTTTCCAAAAAAACTTTTTTTAGGAAAATAGGTATGACCAACATATCCATTATAACTAATCACTTGAAATCCTACAGATTCAAATCGTTTAATATTCCTTCTTACTGGGCCTAATGTCCATCGATAATATGCAGGAAATTTTCCATGCTGCTCTTGATCCCTCTTTTGAATGAGAAATAAAATCTTATTGGAAATTGATTCTGGAAAAATTATATTGATACAACTCGGCAACGAAAATAATGTGGCAAAAAAATGAATCGCTAATCCTTCTTCATTCAATGACGCAAGAATATTTTGGTGGAATTTTTCTGGAAAACGAATATGCTCTAAAGTCATGTATGAAAAAATTAAATCATATTTTTCCTTGGGTACAAAACCTTTAGAGGAAAAGTCAATAATTTTTTTTTTGAAAATTATTACTGCATTTAGCTAGCTCATCTTCATCGACATCTATTAGGGTGTAGTTAATTCCATTTTTTTGAATAAATTCTTGTGTCAAAAAAGGGTTTGCACCTGCTCCAGGTGCAGCTATTGTTTTAACATTATATTTCAAAATATATTCAGGAATGAGCACTTCGATATCATTCCACGAATCTGTAATTAGTTTTACCATTCGTTTAATTCCAATTGAAATAATTACATTTTTTGATCTAAACTCTTTCCTGTTTCGATATGGTGGAAATCTGAAAGATGCGTACTTAACAAAGATACAATCGACGCTTTATTAACATCTGCGTCTTTAAACATTTTTTCAAATTCTTGTAAAATCGAATTGACACTCTCAATATTTGGTACCGAATCATTTTCTATTACTCCTAATGCTTCAAATCGATTCATATTCACTTGATCTTCTTTGGTAAAAAACTCTTCGAAAGACTTTTCTCCAGAAGTATCCGTTTTGAAAAAATACACCGGGTATTTTTTCATTCCATATTTCCAGTTGGCTGCTTTGGTTCTTGCTTCCTCATCGCTTTCGCAGTAGTCAGGTTCCATTCCTATTTCTCTTAAAAAATGTTCAGCAATAGTTGAAAAGGTCATCATTTGACTTTCATCTAACTTAGGGAAAAAGATATTTTTAGTTTTCCCTAAAACACAAGCTAGCATACATAATTGGCCCGACTCAATTGGAGATACAAAATACCTTTTGACATCATTAGGAGATGACAAAGGTTGTCGTTTTAAAATTCTTTGAATAAAACCAAATAATAAACTTCCATTACTAAATGCTACATTAGCAAATCTTGCTGTGCATATCTTTAATTCATCAGAATAAGCCATTAGTACTTTCTCCATTAGCTTCTTACTTGCT
>Ga0114957_1003460_pt1 | contig 14209 bp, 10 predicted proteins | sample BantaG_FD_87175 | JGI IMG/M metagenome (GOLD analysis project Ga0114957, IMG submission 87175) | Marine algal microbial communities from Bantry Bay, Ireland - BantryBay_4 metaG | ecosystem: Host-associated > Algae > Red algae > Unclassified | place: Bantry Bay, Ireland | collected 2014-11-21 | reverse complement strand
TCGTCTGTGCCCAGGAGGCCGGCGAGGCTTCGAAGTCCGTCGCCACCACCGAGTCCGAGTTGTTCAAGCATGGTGCTCCTCTCCCGCTTCGGCGTAGATCGCGCTGTCCGACACCGCTCCGGTCAGATGAAGTTCGGGAAGTTTTCCAAGCAGAACGATAACGAGTCCCGCTCCCTACCCGGGCGATAGCCATCCGACCGTTATGGGAATGTCATATTGAGATTCCCTGGCTTGCATTCGGCTTCAGGTGGCTGCGCCGCACTCGGTCGCTGATTCTCTACAAATCAGGCCGTTCGACCGTTCTTTCGCTCGCGACTGGGCCTATGGTGCCCAGAATGAGCCACGTGTCACGTTCTGCGGCCAAACGCTCTTTCTTCATCACTCTTGGTGCTTGTGTGTTGTTGCTTCTGTCCTGCAGCAACTCGGACTCGGAACGCGCCGATCCACCCGCCGAGCGGGAATCTCGGCTCAGCCCGACTGAGGGCGACGGTGGTTTCGGTGATGAAGACGATGACGACGGGTCAGATGACCCTCCAGAGCCCAACCCGGAGGCTTCCGATGCTGGCGGGCAGGAAGCCGACCTCGACACTGCTGAAAGTAGTGGGCCCGACCTGGAGAGCTTTGATCTCCAACGCGAGCCAAGCGGGGAACGCCTGGTGGTGCTGGGAGCCGATGGCCAGATCGTGACTGTTTCCCCTGACGGCAGCGGCGAGATCGAGATACGAGGAGGGGGAGGGGCGCGCCCGGCCCAGCCGACATGGAGCCCTGACGGGCGATTTGTGGCTTGGACCGAGGAGGACCCCACAGGGTCGGGTGGAGCCGTGTACATCTCCACCCATGACGCCAGCCTGCGCCGAATGATCCCACTGCCGCTCGCTCCGTTCTTCCTGTCCTGGGACCCCTCGATGAACGGTTCGATGTTGGCGCTTGGAAATGGAGACCTCGGAGAATTGGCACTGCACCGTCTCGACGTCTTTGCACCGGTTGGGCGCCAGGACAACGAGCTGGTGCTGTCCGGGGGCCCGATCTTCACCGCTTGGGATCCTGCCGGAGGCCGGATTGCAGCCCACGTCGACAACGAAGAGCTTCAGGTCGTCGAAGTGGAACCGATTGTCGAGCCGGTAGACGCGACCGACCCCGCTGATCCAGAGCTGTCGGACCCAGGGGGGTCTGACCCAGATGGCTTTGGCTTGGAGGAGCTGGTCAGCGGTGGGTTGTTCGCCACTCCGGTCTGGTTGGAATCGGACCGGATCGCCGTCGTTGCTGCGGATCCGAGCATCGACGGTACGACAGAGACTGGGCAGAGTCTGCTGGTGGCGACTCCAGATGAAGATCCGGCCCAAAACGTTCTGGCGCAAGCTGAGGACGGCGCATGGATCGTCGAGGAAGCAGGTAGCGAAAGCCTCTTGGTGCAGCCGCCGGTCCGGGTTCAGCCTGCGGGTGATCCAGAGGTTCAACAGGTATCTGAAGTCGGCGAGCTTTCATTTGGGCGCCAGCCCGATGAAGAAACTCGGCCCGAACTGCAGACCAACCTCCAACGACTCGATCTCGAAACCGGTGACATCACTTCGATCCTTGCCGAAGCGGCGTTGGCATTCTTCGCCAATCCGGTCGACCGTCGAACCCTGGCGTTCCTCACCCCGCGGGCACCGGACCGGGTCAGCCCAGAATGGGTGGTCGTGGACGAATCTGGCGAACTGATCAGCAGTTTTGCGCTCATCCCGAGCGAACGTTACGTGGGAAGTACGCTGCCCTTTTTCGACCAGTACGCACAGACGACGAGCTTCTGGTCCACCGACGGCGAGCGCTACGTCGCCTCCGGCCGGGAGGTCGATGGGGTCGACGGTATCTGGGTGGTCAATGCCGAAGGTGGTGGCAGCCGCATCCGCGACGGTGTCGACGCAAGTTGGCGCCCGGGCGAAGTGGGCGCCGCCGGAGACGTTTCGCCTTAGGTTTAGGGGCGTTGGGGCATGTTGATCGGGTTCGGCTGACGCCAGGGAGGTGGTCAGCCCCCGCCGAGGAGTTTGCCGACCATCTTGCCGACCTTGCTCCCCTCAGGAACTTCGACTCCCTCGGGGATGAGATGCGGTGCATCGCGCTGAAGCACCTGCAGGACTTCTGCGGCTGATGGGTTGACCATCGAGGTCTCTCCGATCTGCACCGTCGGCACGGTCTCGTTGCCGTTGGCGACCGAGCGGACGAAAGCCGCAGCATCATCGCTTTCCCAGATGTTGTGGCGATTGATGGCAATACCGGTCGGTTCGAGGGTGCGGTCCAACCGGGCACAGAATCCGCAACCGGGGCGCCAGTACAGATCCACCGCAGAGATTTCTTTGGAAGTCATGGTTCTGCAAACCTACACGGGCGTCGTTGTGTTCCCTGCTGGGCGATCTTTACGCCCTGACCGATTCGGGCTTTGTCGATTCGGGCTTTGTCGATTCGGGCTTTGTCGATTCGGGCTTTGTCGATTCGGGCTTTATCGATCGGGATGGGAGACCAGCTCCAGCATGGCGGTTTGGGCCGACGTGGGGGTCGAACCGAGCTCGCTTCGAAAATCGGTGCCATCGATCTGCCATGCGGCAAAGGCTTCGGCAAAATCGCCAGCGGGAGTAGCAAAGTCGCTGGCGCCAGCCTCTCCAAACCACGCTCGATCATCGATACCGCGCAAGTCGCGCCAGTCATTGCGATCGTCGTCGCTCAGGAGGGTGACGTCTACGGCGTGGCCAATTTCGTGAGCGAGGGTGATGGCAAGGTCGTGAGGCGACTGGTCGGTGCGCACATAGAGCTCGATCCGACTGTCTGACGGGTAGGTCCCACCGAGAAAACCATGGCGCTCGGGCAACATCTCGATCGACCATTCCGGCAGGATCGTCTCCCAGTCATAGTCGATCAGTGCGAGGGCTTCGGCGCCGAGCTCCTGATACCCCGGAGCAACATCCTGGTGGTCAGCATTCTCGCTCTCGGTGAGCGCGACTTGCTCAGCGGAAATGTCCGTCTGGGACTGACCCCCGTCACCGGACTGATCTTCGAGGTGGGACTGACCGCCGCCATGGGACTGATCTTCACCGGGGGTGTGGCCGTGGGACTGGTCGGTCGCACCGCCGTGAGACTCACCTCCCTGGCCGTCGCCGTTGCGGGTGATGCTGACCGCGGAGATCTCCACCGCAACGGTCTCCGAAGCAATAGTCTCCGAAGTTTCGGTGGTCGAAGCTTCGGTGGTTGGAACCTCCCGGTCCGGGTTGATGGCAAGATCGATCGGCACAGAACCCAATGAGTCGGATCCGGCCGTGCCGTCATCACTCTCGAGTATCAGATTCCCGAACGAAGTGCTGGCAACCAGGACCCCGAGAGCCGGGAAGACGACTTTGCGGGTCAGGAGCTGATCGGTCCAGTCAGTCTCGACCATGAGCTGCTCGAGTGTGGACTCGACATCCGAAGCCGGGAGATCGAGGGCGGTGGCCAGTGTCTCGATGTCGACGGACCGCAGCGGCACCTTGGTGCCGGATCGAACTGAACGCATGGCGTAGACGAGCTTGAGGTATCGCTGAAGAATCAGGTCGGGCTTGGTCACCGCCCGGCGGCCAAAGCGTTTGGAGTGCTCGCCAACACGAACTCGCCGGCTATCCATCTCCAGAACGAGTCGCATGCGGGACGGCAGGACTCCTTCGGAATCCGGGGCGTAAATGCTCTTCAGCAGAATCGCTTCGGCTTCACTGGGCTGTCGTACTCCGCGCTCGAAATCAATGATGTCGTCGGGAGTGAACCGCCGCGATGATCGAACCACGATGTCCCAGACGTCGAGGTCGAGCTCCTGGCGGCGGGCGACGAGAAAACGGCCCAGACGAGCAGGGGAGACAAGCGACTCGTCGAGGGTGAGAGCTAGTGGTTCGCTTTGGTGGGTTTGCCTCTCCTGTAACAGCACATTGTCTTAACGACGCTCGACCGGCGTGACCTGAATGAAATTTGCGGAGTGAAACTGCCTGACCGTGCCGAGCGGCAGGCTGGGCGACTTCGCTCAAGCGGCTCACGCAGGCGTGGTCCACACTTTGGAGATCCGCCGTTCGACCGCGACAACGACTCGATGGGCTGCGTCGAGAAGTGCCCCGGGAGGGGCATTGCCCTGGGGTGTGGACTTTCCAGTCCAGTCGTGGAGCAAGCCGTGCAATGGACCAAGGAGCAGATATGAACCTGGATTTCGACACAACGTTGGGTAACAGTCACCAGATCAACAATCACGTCAACGCTGCGGCCAAAAGCGCGCGCTGGGCGGTGAGTTGCTCCTGTGGCTGGAGCCGAAATCGCTTCAACAGCGGGGCATCGGCAAACGCCGCGGGACTCGAGCACCAAGCGGCGTCGACCGAGCGGTTTCCGGTCGCCAGCTGAATCGCTGCCGGTGCCCGTCTCGGGCGCTGGAATAAAGCTCATGTAAGGCCGAAGCTTCGTTTGGATTCCGTTCATGCAACTTCGGTCGGGTTTCCCTAACGGGCTCACGGGTAGTGCCGACATGCAAACTCGTGATCATTGCAAAGTGGCTTCTTGGGGCACTGCTCGTTGCCGGCCTGGCGTACTCCTACGACAACCGTGATTTTGTCGTCGATGCGTATGAGATCGACGACTCGGACGACTTCGTCGTCGAGGAACGGCCAGTTGCCGATATCTCGGACTACATCGACCTCTCGAAGATTCGAACCATCGATTATGAGTCAGCCGACTACATCGTGCGCGACACGCGACGAGTGGCGCTGCCAATCCCGACCGCTGGTGTCGAGACGATCACAGAACCCAAAGTTCAGGGCGGCACCGGCTCGGTAGCGGGCACCGTGACCTTCGAGGGGGAACCGGTCCCGGGAGCTGAGGTCCAGGTCGAGCGAATCGTCGGCGACCTGTCGAGCTCGATCACGACCACTGCGAACGCCGCCGGCGACTTCACCGTTGGAACGTTGCTCGGTGGGCGCTACCGAATTCGGGCGTATCTTCCGCCGAGCCTGTCGATGCGAAACGCAGAAGTGCTGTTTCTCCCCGACAACGGCCAAGCGAAGGATCTGCAACTCTCGCTCAGTAACGAGTCCAGCTCGAAGTTCACCGGACGCTTCGTTGGCGACGTTGCCCGGGTAGGAGTCAACTACACCGTTGCCGTCGAGTTCCGGAGCGCCCAGGTCAACGATGAGGGAATCATCGAAGACGGTCCGGTGCCAAACGAACTGGTCGCCATCACCGTGCGCAAGCCGCTCACCGTGAACGGGAGCATCCTTCAGACAAGCGACGCCACCGGGATCGCTCGCTTCACTGTTCGGTGCTCTAAAGAGGGTAACGGACGAATCACCATCACTTCCCGCAACACCGATCAGAACGTGACCGTCCCGCCATGCACTGTGCCCCCGGCACCGGAACCGGAACCGGTCCCTGTCGGCGGTTCCTTCGGACAGGGCAGCCAGATCGTGGCCCCCAAGGGCACCTACCAGGGTCGCCCTGCGCCCCAGCGGACAAACAACTCAGGCCAGCGAACGACCACGACCCAAGCCTCGGGTAATGGGAACGGGAATGGCCGTCAACAGGGATCCACGACGACGGCTGGCCAGAGTCCCACCACAGGAGCGACACCGAGTTCGACCACTGGCAACCAGGGATCGAGCACGACACAGGGTCGCACCGCAGAGACCCGTTCAACTCAGAACTTCGCCCCACGGAGCTTCCGCTTCCAATCCGACTTCAACACTGCGTTCGCCGGTTCGTCGATCTGCGTCCTGCAGTACCAACTCTGGCAGGGCGACGAGTGGGGTCCCGTGTTTACCCATGCCGGCGGCGCCGTCGTCGTCTTCAACCGAATTGCCCGAGTGCAGCCAAGCGGCGGCACTCCCTGCGAATACGTAAGGGTCGCATGAACACTCAGCAAGCAATCGACTACTCAAAGGGCTTCCGGCGCAAGTCCCGGTACCGCACCCTCTCGATGGCGGCGCTCAAGATCGTCATGGTCGGCGTGCTGTTCGTGGCAGTGGTGCCGGCAGCAGGCGCAGGGGTTGCCTTCACCACCCTGCTGTTTGCCCCGCTCCCGGGCGAACTGCCTGACGAGGAGAACGAGGGCTTCCGCGAGACGGCATTCCCCTCCGAAGCCTTCGACAAGTTCGGAAATAAGATCGCCGACTACAGGCAGTTCGACCTCACCGTCGAGACCCGGCCCGAAGATGTGCCCCAGGTCATGAAGGATGCACTGGTCGCCGCTGAGGATCGCCGATTCTGGGAACACAACGGTGTCGATATCGTGGGTACCGTTCGAGCCCTGGTCGTGAACTACCGCGCCGGTGAGGTTCGTCAGGGTGGCTCGACGCTGACCCAGCAGTACGCCAAGAACAAGTACCTGAGCCGGGATCAGAAGATCGAACGAAAGGTGCGGGAGGCGCTCTACGCCACCGACATCGAAAAGGAGCTGACCAAAGAGGAGATCCTCTTCGACTACCTCCAGACCACATATTTCGGTGAGGGGGCCTACGGCATCGGCGCTGCCGCCGAGACCTACTTCCGGAAATCGGTCAGCGACCTGACCGCTTCGGAAGCCGCAGTCATCGCCGGGCTGATCCCGGCACCGGGCGTTCGTAACCCTCGCCAGAGCATCGAGCTGGCTGAGACCCACCGCATTCGAGTGCTGAACGCAATGGAAGACGTGGGCTACCTCACCCCCGAGCAGGCCGAACGCGAGCTCGAGCAGAAGATCTGGTACGCCGGCTTCGGCCCGCCCCCCGGTCCCGCGACCGTGGTCTTTCCGCCAAAGCTCGACCTCGACCGTCCCTACCCCTACTTCCAGGACTGGGTGCACGATTACCTTCTCGACACCTACGGCGAGGATCTCTACCGAGGTGGCCTCCAGGTCACCACCACCCTCGAGCCCGAGATCCAGCAGCTGGGCGTCGACGCAATTGCCGAACGACTCGGCGACACCGAAGCACCTCTCGAAATGGCGCTGGCGTCGGTCCATCCCCGCACCGGCCACATCAAGGCCCTCGTTGGTGGACGAGACTGGAGCCAGAGCCAGGTGAACCTCGCCACCGGCGGATCGCTCGGCATGCAGCCGGGTTCGTCGTTCAAGACCTTTGTGCTCGCCAACGCCTACCGCAACGGCATTGGCCCGAGCACGATCTACAACGCCCCCGGCACCTGGGAGATCCCCGGTTGTGGCGGCGATCTGTGCGCCATCAGCAACTACTCAAAGAAGGGTGGCGGAAACATGAGTCTCGAAGCCGCCACCTGGGCATCGACGAACACCGTCTATGGCCAGCTCATTCTCGACGTCGGTGTTCAGGACACCGCAAAGCTCGCCAAAGCCATGGGCGTGCTTTCACTCGACCCGGCTCCATCAGAGAAGTTCGGTGTGAGTCTTTCCCTCGGTGCCTACAACGTTTCACCATTGGAGATGGCCTCGGGATACGCAACCATCGCCAACCATGGCGTCTACCAACGGGCAACCGGAATCCTGCGGGTCGTCGACCGCGAAGGCAACGTGCTCGAAGACAACCGGCTCGGCTCACTCGGCCCCGGCGGTGAGCGAGTGCTCGAAGCCGCAGTCGCAGACACCGTGACCGAGACGCTGACCGGCGTGATCAGGCAGGGCACGGCCAAGAGCGCAGCGATCGGACGGCCAGCGGCAGGCAAGACCGGGACCGCACAGAACTACTCGGCGGCCTGGTTCGTGGGTTACACCCCGCAGCTCTCCACCGCAGTGTGGATGGGCTACTCCGACAGCAACCGTCCGCTGCGTAACATCCGTGGCGTCGGAAACGTGACCGGTGGTTCCCACCCGGCCACGGCATGGCGCAACTTCATGAAGGCGGCCCACGAAGGCCTGCCCGAGCTCGAGTTCGCGGAGCCGGGCCCGCTGCCCCGACCGGCCTCGGTCAACTTCGAACCGGGTCAGGCCAACACGCCGATCGCCGAGATCCCGGCCAGCATCACTGTTGGTCAGGCTCGGACGCCGGCGTTCACACCAACCGACTGCGAAGGCGGCTGTGTGCAACGGGTCGAGGTCCTGTCCGAGGACCAGGAACGGGCCCGTGACTCGAACATCATCGAGGTTGACGAAGACGTGTTCGTCGACGGCGACGATGAAGAAGACGGTGACGCTGAGGACGAATAGCTAGTGCGCTCTTCGTATTCAGGTGCCATCAGCGTGTGCCAAAAGTGATCTGTGGTGAGGCGCACCAGTAGCGAATCCTCGTGAAGATCGGTGCTGGTCCCAGGAGTTGCAGACGCGGAAGGAAGTTTCTTCGCCCTGGCCTCACAATCCCAGCACTCATTCCGACAGACCAACCGTTGACCGACGAAGACGGTCCTTGCGGAACTCACCGCAGTGGCTTGAGTCAACCCGAGATGACGACCCGCCCGGCGAAGCCCGGGCACCGAAGCAGGAGATGCAATGACTGAGCCAGATGTGATGATCGATCTGTCGATGGCCGCAGAGAACTGGGATGAAGATCCTGAGGAACTCTTCGACATCGCCGACTCGGCCACCGATGAGACCGCCCCGATGGCAACACCCGCCGAGGCAAAGACCAAGCGGAGCCGCCGATCTTCGAAGGCCCGGGCCAGCGAGAACGGCCAGGCCACTGGCGAAGCCAGCAGGAATGGGGTTCTGGCCGACCAGCACCCTGGGAGCACTGGCACATCGGAAATATCCGGCACGGCCGCCGGCATGTCTCTTCCGGTTGCCGCCGTCGCTCGCCGTCGCATCGCCGATGCGAAGTCCGAGACAGGTCCTGCTCGCGACGACGTGAAGAACCACCGTGGGGCTTCGACGGCCCGCCAACCGGGCCGGTCGAAGAAGCAGACCCTGAAGCGCATCGATGACACCCGCCAGCGGGAGCTCGATGCCCCCGAGGTCGACGATGCGATCCGCCCTGCGGTTCGCAAACTCAGCCCCGATCCCACCCAGCGTCGAGCGAAAGCAGCCCGCAAGCGCAACTCTCCCAAGCACGGGTCCCCGGTCATCAGCCCGCCCCGCGGTCGAATCGCCCATCGGATCCGTCGCAACAAGGTTGCCCCCTTTGTTCCACCGGCCTCCCGACGCACCCGCCGCCAACGGCGTCGTGATCGTCGGCGTCACGGCTTCGTCGAACTGACCCAGGACCGCGTCAAAAAGCGCCACAAGATACTGCCTCGCAGCGTGATCGGCATTTCGTTCATGCTTCTCAGCCTTGGTCTTGGTGCCGCCGTTTCCGGTGCTGCGTTCTACGCGTACTACGACGATCGCCTGGCTACGAGTGAGGAACAGGTCAACGCGTATGTCGAAGGCTTCGATGCCCAGTTCGGCAATGCCGCTTCCCAGATCGAAGAAGTCAGCACTGACGCCATCGCCACCATCGAACAGAACATCAAGCCGTTCGAACAGTTCACCAACGACCAGGCTGCGCTATCGACCCTTGGATCCACCGTCAATCCTTCGGTCTGGCTGGTCGACACCCTCGACGAGACCGGTCAAACCTCCCTTGGAAGCGCCTTCGTGGTGTCTTCCAACGATGCGGAGTCACTGCTGCTCACCTCGCTCGATGTGGTCAACGCTTCGACGGTGATCCCGGGTCCGGAAATTTCGATCGTCAAGGACAATCAGCGGGTCACCGCAGAACTGTTCTCCTTCGACGAAGAGCGCGACCTGGCACTCCTTCGAGTGGCCCGCCCCGACATGCCTCGACTCGACTGGGTCAGCGACGCCCGTGCAGCCCAAGCCACCGGCACCCGTATATATGCCGCCACCGGCCTCGGTGGTCAAGGCGCATCGGTGAGCCCCGGCACTCTGATCGACACCTCGTCGTCGGGCTATCAGCACACCGCCCTCATCGGGCCGCAATTCCGTGGAGGGCCGTTGCTCAGCGATCAGGGTCAGGTCTACGGAGTGGTCTCGAGCGAATACTCGCCGCTCGGTATCGAACTCGGCGAAGTGAAGTTCGCCGTTCCCATCCAGGACGCCTGCGTGGTGGTGCTGACCTGCACCAACATTTCCGAGCTCTTCCCTGACGAAGAGGAAGACGGTGCTCTCGAAAACGACCTGACCTCACTCGACGGACGGACCGAGGGAGTCACCATCGAGGCTGAAGGCGAAGGGACCGATCTCAGCGGTCTCGAGGGCCTCGATATCGAAGATCTCGAAGAGCTCGTAGAGGCCGACTCGGCAGAAGCCGATGCTGGTGGTGACGAGGCTGACGTTGCTGATGCCACCGAAGCCGACGCCGAGGGCTGATCAACAGGTCAGTCAACATCGTTCCATAGTTCTGGTACCTCACGTTGTCCCTCCTGCGACATCTGAGTGACCCAGGATGCGGTCCAACCGCATCATGAACACCGTGCTCCCAAGTCGTCTGGGAGCACGGTGCTCTTTTGGGAGCTCTTCTTGGCACGAGATTCGTCACGACGGTCGACGATGCAACCGGGGCGCATGTGTTGATGCACCGTCTCAACCGAGAGTTCGCCTGGAATTTGTGGTCCTAGGCTTCCTGCATGGCGCAACTGATCGATCTGAGTCACCGCATCACTTCCGGGATGGAGACCTACCCGGGGCTGCCGGTTCCGATTGTGGCCGACCACCTCAGCCGGGAGTCAGCGGAGGAGGTCTACGGCCCGGGGCTCACGTTTCAGATCGGTCTGATCACCATGTGCACCAACACTGGAACCTATATCGACGTCCCGTTTCACCGGTATGCCGATGGTCATGATCTGACCGAATTGGATCTGGAGCGGGTCGCCGCAGTGCCGGCGATATGTCTGGATCGGCGCGGTCGGACCGACGTGGAAATTTCTGCTGCGGACGTCGATGGACTGGCTGGAGCTGCGGTGCTGATCTGCACCGGACACAGCGACCGGTGGGGGAGTGACGACTACAACGTCGACCACCCGTACCTTTCCACCGAGGCAGCAGAGCGGCTGGTTGCAGCCGACGTCGCCTGTGTGGGGATCGACTCGCTCAACATCGACTCGACGACAACCGGCGCCCGCCCGGTCCATTCAGCGCTGCTCGGCGCAGACATCCCAATTGTGGAGCACCTCACCGGGCTGGCGGCCCTGATCGACACCGAATTCACGTTCACCGCTGTGCCACCAAAGATCGAAGGGGCAGGCACCTTCACGGTGCGCGCCTTTGCCACGGTGTCCGAAGCCGGCTGACCGCTGGGCTCGACGAGAGCCGACCTCCCGGGCCCGGATGAGTCACTGGAGCGAAGGGCGGTGTGAGGCCGTCAGGCTAGGCAGTGCTGAAGCCAGCAAGGTCAGCCGAGGAAGCTGGCGACGTCGAAGTTCTCGAACCCGTCAGCGATGCCGACCTCGCCATCAACGTACTCGCCGAGGAAAAGGTTGAAGCCGCAGACGCTCGGCGACAATGCCGATCCAGCGTCTCGCTGATGCCGGATGCCGACCTTGCGCCAGGTTCGGGTTGCGAGTCCGGCTATGGGTGCACTTCGAACTCGGTAAGGTCGCTCACGAGTTCGGTCAGTATCTTTTCTGCGATCGGTCCCCGTGCTCGCTGGCGCGTGCCCTCGAACGCCTTCAGGTTGAGACCGACATAGCTCTGGGCTGTTTCCATGACCTTCGCTTCGAACTCCTCTGGCGAGCACACCTCATCGAGATAGCCGACATCGGCGGCCTCGGCCGGGCTGTAGACGCCCGCTCCCATGGTGGCCCGGCTGAAGTGGCGTTTCGAAAGCCGGTACTGGGCCAGATCAACGGCAAACTGCGGCAGGATCATGCCGATGGCGACTTCGTTGGTGCCGATCTTGAAGGCGCCGTCAACGCCGATACGGTGGTCGCAACTCTCGAGCATGATGGCGCCAGCGGCCAGGGCGTGACCGGTGCAGGCGGCGACGACCGGCCGCGGCAGCATAAAGAGGCGGACGCAGAGTTCGCCCCCCGCCTGGACCAGATCGGTCACCGCTGATCCGCCGTCGTTCATCACCGACAGATCGAAGCCAGCGCAGAATTTGCCGGGACGACCCTGGAGGACGACCACCTTGGAGTTGGCGATGGCGTCGTCGAGGGCGCTGTCCACATCATCGATGACCGCATGGGACAACGCGTTCGCCTTGCCATCGTCGATGGCGATGACAGCAATGTCGTTGTCGATCGAGAGGCTGACTGCAGATTCGGTATCGCTCATAGGAGCAAATCTAGTCTGAAGTGGCGGGCTTGGGCAGCGTCGCCCTGGCACAGTCGGGCGGTACCAGCCGGGCGGTGTCAGTCGCTGGATGTACCCCTGTCGAAAAAATGTCCGTTGACCTCAGCGGACAGGAACGGGATGGCCCTGCTGGTCGGGTTCGCTTGGTGCCATGACGGCGTTGATCGATGGGAGGTCGATGGTGCCGAGCACATGGCCGCTACCGTCACCGATTGCGATCAGTTGGTTGGGGCTGTCGAAGATGCGATGAGCGACGTCTTCGAGGGTGTCATCGGCGAAGGCGCCTTCCATATCCGACAGTGGGACCAACAGGTCGCTGAGCGGAGTGACATGGCGTTCCCACGGGAGAACACTCAGAAGTTCCTCCCTGACGACGATCCCGACGGCTTGATGATTCTGGTCGGTGACCGAGAACGATCCGTGGCTGAGATGGCCGATGGTATTCAGCGCCTCATCGACGCTCTGCCAGGAGTTCAGCAGCGGGGGAGAAGACTTCATGATGGATGCCGTGGTGATCTCGCGTAGCAACCGTCGCTGGGCTGCGTGGGCAAGTTCCTGGCGAGCGAGGGTCACGACGAAGACCCCGGTCAGGATCGTAAAGATACCGATCAGAGGGCCAATGCCGCTGGTGTCGTTGCGGAAGAACCGCCAGAAGCCGAAGAGAACGAAGGCGGCGCCGATGAAGATGCCCAACCAGGCCGAGACGGCAATGGCCTGGGCTCGATCGCCAGATCGTTTCCAGAGCATCGCAGTCAGGACCCGACCACCGTCGAGCGGTGCTGCAGGAATCAGGTTGCCGACGCAGAGCACGATCAGGTTGACGAAAACCAGGAATGCGAGCAGGGGAACCACGGCGTCCGGAGCACCGATCTCGTTGGCGAGATAGGCGATACCTCCAAGGGCGATCGCTAGAACAAAGTTCACGCCGGGCCCGGCTGCAGCGATGCGGAACTCGGCTTCGGGAGATGGCGATACACCGCCGAGTTTGGCGGCGCCGCCCAGAAGCCAGAGAGTGATGCCATCCACCGGCATCCCGTAGCCCCGGGCGACAAGGGCATGACCGAGTTCATGGGCCAAAATCGACCCGAGGAAGGCGAGGGTGCCCACCAGGCCGAGAAGGAGTCGAGCAGTGAACGAAAGATCTTCGTTGTAGATCGGCATCAGATTGAAGCCGATGTACCCGACCATCATCACCATGAAGAGTGCCAAGCTCCAGTTGGTGCCCACTGGTATGCCGGCGATCTTGCCCAGCCTGATGCTGTCGTTCACTGGTCGTGCCCTCTTGTCTGGCCTCGCCTTTGCGTTCTCCAAGGATGCCCTACCAACAAGGCAAACGTGCACCGGGCGATCAGCAGTGGTCAGTTCCCGTGTCCCACCGCGTGGTCGCATCCACTGGTCGCACCTCCGGCAAGATCCACGCCCAGCTGATCGTTGGTGATCGGTTCGGTACCAGGGCGACCGGGGCGATCGAGTCGGCGCTGAGTGCCGGCACTGGGCGAGAGGGCCGAAGTGGTCACTGTTGGTGAACTTTGACTCGCTCGAGTTTGCCGGTCAGCCCTCTTGACGGTACCGGAGAATCACCGTTGACCACTCTTCGCGTTTGAAGCTTCGAATACTTGGTCGGCCAACCCCATGGCCGACGAGGCTGAGGTGACAAGGCCAACCATTTCGCGGGTCATCGGTGCCGTGCTGAGTGTGCTGCTTGTGGCCGCACCTCAATCGGTCTCGCCGGTATCGGCGCAAACTCCAAATCAATCGGCTGCCAGCGGCTCCCAGATCAGAAATGGCGACCTTCGTCCAGGCGCTTCGTCCACCGACGGCGGTGAGCGGGCTCCGATCAGCATCGACGGCCCCGACGGCCCCGAAGTGCTCTCTGCGACACCATCCCCGGACACCTCTGACACCTCTAACACCTCTGACACCTCCGGCTCTCGTATTTCAGAGACCTCTGGCACCTCTGGTTCGGATAGCTCTGGCACCTCTGACACCTCTGACACCTCTGGCGCTCGTATTTCAGAGACCTCTGGCACCTCTGGTTCGGATAGCTCTGACACCTCTGGCACC
>Ga0114957_1003459_pt1 | contig 14211 bp, 10 predicted proteins | sample BantaG_FD_87175 | JGI IMG/M metagenome (GOLD analysis project Ga0114957, IMG submission 87175) | Marine algal microbial communities from Bantry Bay, Ireland - BantryBay_4 metaG | ecosystem: Host-associated > Algae > Red algae > Unclassified | place: Bantry Bay, Ireland | collected 2014-11-21 | reverse complement strand
ATCTTCTGAAGGGTCAAAAGAATTATTTGATGAAAGATAGGTATTGATAGCAAAATTACCATTGGCAATGGATAAGTACGTGCCAGTGTCAAATCCCGACATTTTTCAATTTTCTATATGTGATTGAAAATAATTGAGCATAAAAGACATAGTAATGATACTATAACTTAATCCTGACCAAGAACTAGAACTTAAAGAGCGTATGTGAGAAGGAGTCTATCCGTGACTTCTTCATCATGAGCTTTTTGTCCTTCAATTTGAAATCGTTTTAACATAGATTTTCCTACTTTAATTACAGCTTCTGTCTCGAAGAGATTATCTGGTATTTCTACATCACACAAGTGGTTCCCCGATTTTTTAGTCCCATCAATACTGAGAACAATTTTAACACCTCTAGACTTAGCTTCGTCTATTGATTTCATTAATCTTGATAATTGAAACAATTGTGCTCCGTAAAGAATTCCTTGACTATCGACATAAGGAGGATCGCAGTATATTAAATCCCCCCTTTTAGCATCTATAAACATTTGTTCAAAGTCGGAATGTACAAATGTATTATTCTTCATTCTTTGATGCCATTCATTAACTCTTTTTGAAAAACTATCTGAAGATATTGGATTATGAGGGCCACACGGAGTACTCATATATCCATCAGATTTTCTAAATCTTATGATTCCACCATAGCATGATCTAGTTAAAAAAAGAAAATCTGGCCCATTGTGCTTTCTATTAAAAGAAGCTAATACAGAAGAATATACGTCCTTTTTATCCTCTTCAATGATTCTATCTCGTCGTTCGCTATACCAGTTCTTCAATGATTCTGGATTCTTTGCAAGCTCTTTCCATATATCAATTAGAGGGCTAAACACATCAGCCCCGATACCAATATCTGGTCGGTAAGTGGCTAAAACAGCTCCGCTTCCTAAGAAAGGTTCATAGAACCTGTTAATGCGGTCAGGAAAAAATTTACAAATTTCCGCTGCAAATCTTTGTTTGTTTCCTACCCATTTGAGAAGTTGACCTTTAGGAGGAACATGCGATGCGAAAGATGGAGACAGAGATAACTGCATAGGTGTATTTTGTTTTTACAAAGGTACAAAAAATCTACATATCCCAAAATAGGATATGGGCATATCAGTATACTTTATTAGGTTTGTACTATGCCATTTGGATATCCAATAGAGAATCAAGTTTTACTAGAAACATTATTTCAACTTAGAGTTGGAACTGGTTTTACTCAGCAAGAGATTGCTGCTAAACTAAACATTCCACAATCTACAATATCTAAGATAGAAACTGGCCACAGGAAACTCGATTTAGTTGAATTGAAAGCTTTGTGCGATGTGGCAGGAATCACCCTGACAGAATTTGTTGAAAAATTTGAAAGTAACCTTAATGAAAAAAGACAATAGATTTCAAGATTTACCTAAAGATTTTTGGGCAAATACATCTCTAATCAACCAAAGATTAGGATATGCCAGTAAGAAACTAGTTGATAAATTTCCTGGAGGATTTTTTATTCCAAGTGTTCAGCAGATTGAAGCGCTTTATAAGTCTGAAGGATTAAGTTCTGAACATCTCATTTTAAATTCAAAATTCACAATTTATGGTGAGAAGATAATTGAATATTTTGAATATAGGGCATCAATACTTACTGATTACGTGGAGACGATGTTGATGGATGCAGACAGAGCGAAGAAAACTTACTTAGCAGAATTATCTTCACACAAGTATACTTGCCCACTCCCCCGAAATAATCAAGGCAAAGCAAAAGGAGCACCAAGGTATTTAAATTGCCTTATAAATATGATTGCCGAGAGAACGATAGGTAACGAGTTTATCGACTATGATCCTAAAGAAATGACAGCTTTCACAATAGATGGCATTCCAAAAAGATCAATGACAAGGAGAGTAGATGGAGCTGTACCTGGTGTTATTAATCCAATAGCCATCTGGGAGACTAAGGAATATTATTATACAACGACATTTGGTAGTAAAATATCTGATGGAATATATGCAACACAATTAGATGGCCACGAATTAAAAGAAATTCATAATTCTTTTGGATTGGATGTAAAACACATAATGTTTGTTGATGGACATTTTACTTGGTGGCATAGCGGCAGATCCTATTTGTGCCGCATGATAGATATTCTTCACATGGGTTTGGTAGATGAATTGATGTTTGGTTATGAAGTAATTACAGAATGGCCAACCACGATTGCTGAAATAGGAAGTTTAGTGAAAAAATAACTGCCACTCAACATACGTTGTCAGATTTTTCTTGCGAGGACAGAAAAACTAATAAAACTACCTCATCGAAGAGGAAACAGTTTAAGGAAATAACTCAGGTTATTAGTTTGAATAAAATCAGGATTTTTTTCAATAATATCCGACTTGCGGCCGGAAGTGTAAAAAGCGACATAAAGACCATCTTGATGAGCAAGCGATACTTGATCAAAAGAAATAGCCTTGTCTGTAACGGAAATTCCGTAAGCATTATATTCTTTCGCTAGGTGTAAAACCCAATCAAAGGAACCCAACGCAAAGACTTTGTAATCTGGCTTTTGGTCAAGTAGGGTACGGATCAGCTCCTCCTGTCGGAGTTCAATAAATACCGTTTCCGCGAGTTGATAATCTTCTATTACTTTAATTAATGCCTCGACAAAGGCTGCTGTATAGGCTGGTGTCAAAGGGGTAAACAGTTTGCAATCAAAAGTGAAAAAGAAATTTTGATTATGATGCATGTTAGCTAGCATACTGTCTAGTCGCATCACCGGAGTTTTCTTTTTAAAAAATTGATTGTACTGGACACCTTCAATCTCCGACCAGGTCAAGTCGGAAATTTTCCCTGTTCCATTGGTTTGGGTTTCCAGATATTCATCGTGATACAAGACAAAAACATGATCCTTGGTTAGTTGAATATCGACCTCTGTCCCAATCGCTCCCAGCGCTATACATCCTTCAATGGCTGGCAATGAATTCATTGGACTGCGTGAGTTGGGGCCCAAGCCACCATGTCCCAATACGCCAACCGTGTTTTGATTAAGATTTTGGATCTTAGAAAGATCAGGTGTCGGTGTACAGGCAGTGTATCCTAAAAATAAGAGGAAAAAAATAGAAGCCGTTGGACGAGCTATTCTCAAAAAAAGGGGAAGAAGTATGCGCTGAATCATTTTTTAAAAATTATTATCGATCATGCCAGCATTATAATACTGAATATAGGCTTTGAGTCTTTGTTGGTCACTTTCTGTGATTTCTGTATTTGTCAATTCCTGATCCTGCCAATTATAAATTTTAAACTGTTCAGAAAAAAAGCGGAGATAATAGTTGGGTTTAATGAGGTAATAATTTCCCTGCGAATGAAACAACACTTCTTCTGGGCTATTTGAACTAAAAACGGAATGACTAAACTTCGGTAAGCCATCGGTCGGGTATCCCAGGTATTCCAGTATACTGGCTGGAATACTGGTTTGCTGAACCAATTGGTTTTGATTTATAGGGGGAAACAGTTTTTTTGGATGAAATAAAATTAAGGGAATTTTTAAATTTCCCACTATATTTCTATACTTTTCTTCCAGTTCATGATGGGTATGATCCGCCGTGATGATAAACAACGTATTATCATACCAATCACTTGATTGAGCTGTTTCAAAAAATTGTTCCAAGCTATAATCAGTGTACCCTGCACTTTCGTGAATAGGATGTTCGCCTTTCGGAAAACGGTCTTGATGTTTTACCGGAATGGTATATGGTTGATGCGAACTTAAACTATAGATGGTCGCAATAAATGGCGATTTTTGATCCTCCAAAATTTGAGCACAATACTGAAAATAAGGTTCATCAAAAATTCCCCAATTTCCATCATGGTCTCCCTTATTTGGATACTCATTCAATCCAAAATATTGAAATCCCAGACTTCTACTAAAGGCATCAAAGCCCATCGTACCATTTGTTCCACCATGAAAAAATAAGGATTGATAGCCATCTTTTTTCAAAAGATTGAAAATGCTATAGAATGAATTAGTTTGATAAGTAGAAAAGAGAATTGGCGTTTCCATCAATGCCGGCATTCCAGTAAGAATAGAGGGCGCCGATTCAGCCGAGGTGTTTCCATTCGCCAACGCATACCGAAAGTATTGCCCCTGATTGGCTAGGCTATCTAAAAAAGGAGTATACCCTTTATAGTCATTCAAAAAACCGGTATACTCTGCTCCAAAACTTTCCAGAATAATCAATACAATGTTTTGACCAGAAAAACCGGTGTGAGCAGATGGCGTCCTGATGGGTAAGTGCTCAGACAAGGTTTCCGGATTAAAATATTGGATGCGTTTTACATTTTTTTTATCTAAATTAGTCAAAAAGAAGAAAGGTGAATTGAGGGTTAATTGTGCCAGGTTCATTCCTGCTCCAAAGGCAGAAAGCGTTTGAATGGGTCTTTTTTGTAAACCGCCACGCATGCCGATTATCATCAACGCACAAGTGAGGAGGAACAAGGAAATAAAAGACACCACACTTATTTTTTTACCATACTGTACCAGCATCGGAAAGTATTTCCACAAGATCCAGGTTATTCCTAAAAACAGAAAAGCAATATACCAATAGTTTAAGATTAACTGTCCAAACTGTTCTCCAATATCCTGAGCCATTCCAAAAGTACCCCAGGACATCCGTTGATTGTTAAACTGAATGAATACTATATCTGTCAGATTCATTAAAATAAAAGGAGCATTGGTAAGAACAAAAAACACACGAAGAAAACGTTGATAGCCAGCCCCTCGAACGAATTGAAAAGGGAAAAGTGATAAAATGACAAACAAGGCATTGATATAAACAATAGCACTGAGGTCAAATCGCCAACCATGAAAAAAAGAGAATAACAAGTCACTAGTTGGTAAATGACTATAAGTAGTCCAGTTGAACAGCAAAAAGAAGCACCTGCATATCGTATATATCACAAATAATAAAATCAATCGTCTGGTCAATAAAAGATACGATGCGAGATACTGCATAAAAATAATAATTCGAGCAACACAGGAAAATAAATTGGCTGGTCAATAGCCTTTATGCTGAACAAAAAGATCATTTGGGAGCATATAAATTATTTTAGCGTAAAGTCTAATAAACTAAAACCAACCTATCTACCCATCAAAACCATCACCGCCAACGGCGCCAAATTCAACACCAAATGCTGCTCCTGACCCGACCAGGCCTCCGCTATCGGCTTCAGATCACCTTCATTTAATTTTCCACTACCACCATACTTCACTGCATCCGTATTCAAGACTTCTTTCCACTTTTTGATGCCCGTAGGAGCGCCTATTTTATAGCCTTCCCGATAGACCGGTGTAAGATTACAAACGATGACAACTGGCTTCGCCTTCTTCAACCCTTTACGCATATAAACGACCACACAGTTTTTGCTATCCCCATGATCTATCCACTGAAATCCTTCGGGCTTAAATTGTAGCTCGTATAGAGCAGGTGTATTAGCGTAGAGGTAATTAAGATCCTTCGATAACAACTGAATGCCTTTATGGTAGCCTTGTTGTAATTCTCGCCATTGTATACCCGCTTCAAAATTCCATTCCGTCGTCTGCGCAAACTCTCCACCCATAAACATCAGCTTCGTTCCGGGATGCGTCATCATGTATCCGTACAAGGTACGCAGGTTCGCAAACTTCTGCCATTCATCTCCTGGCATCCGACTGATTAGTGAGCCTTTACCATGTACTACTTCATCGTGTGAAAGAGGTAACATGAAATTTTCGCTAAAAGCATAAATAGTACTAAATGTAAAATCGTTTTGATGAAAACTACGATAGATCGGACTACGCGCAAAGTAATTTAGCGAATCGTGCATCCAACCCATCATCCATTTCTGGCCAAAGCCCAACCCCCCCGCATACACCGGCGCAGAAACACCTGAAAAAGAAGTAGACTCTTCCGCAATGGTAATCGCATCAGGAAATTCCTGATAGACACTGATATTAAATTCACGTAAAAATTCTATCGCTTCCAGATTTTCATTTCCGCCATACTTATTTGGAATCCATTGTCCTTCATCACGACTATAATCCAGATACAAGATAGAAGCTACCGCGTCTACCCGAAGCCCGTCGATATGAAAAAGGTCAAGCCAATACAGGGCATTGGAAATCAAAAAACTCTTGACTTCATTTCTACCATAATTAAAAATACAGCTCTTCCAATCAGGATGAAATCCTTTGCGCGGATCAGCATGGTCGTATAGATGTGTTCCGTCAAAATCTGCTAGCCCATGTCCATCTTCAGGAAAGTGAGAGGGAACCCAATCGAGGATGACCCCAATACCTGCTGCGTGAAAAGCATCGACTAATGCCATAAATTCTTCCGGTGTACCGAACCGACTACTCACTGCAAAGTATCCCGTAATCTGGTAACCCCATGATGGGGTGTAAGGATGCTCCATGACAGGCATAAACTCCACATGGGTATAGTTCATCTCTTTTATATAGGCTACTAACTCATCTGCCATCTCCAGATAACTAAGGGAACGGTCAATCGCAAATTTTTTCCATGAACCGGGATGTACTTCATAGACAGAATAAGGTTTTGGCTTATCCTTATTTTTCATACGGGCAGTCATCCATTTTTTATCCTTCCACTTATATTCCGCATCCCAAACCACAGAAGCCGTATTTGGTGGAATCTCCCAGCGACGCGCATAAGGATCTCCTTTTTCGAGCCATCGACCCGTCGGAGCTGTAATGGCATATTTATACACTTCTCCGTGACCAATATTGGGAATAAATCCCTCCCAGATACCCGACCCATCCGAGCGACTATAAAGCGGGTGAGACCGGCGGTTCCAATGATTAAAATTACCAATCACACTGGCATCCTGACCATTAGGCGCCCAGACAGCAAAGTAGGTGCCTTTTTCACCATCCACTTCCATGGGGTGACTCCCTAGTTTTTTATACAGGCGATAATGTTTTCCTTCGCGGAAAAGATGAATGTCAAGTTCGGTAAAAAGGGAGACTTGCTTAGTCGTTATTACTGGTGGCATAAAACAGAAATATTGTGTTAATTTAATTTATTCAAGCAATTATTTATGGCTTGAATACGAGTTGGCATCCTGCCGTAGCCGCCAAAATAGGTAGAAAAAGTGAAGGTTTGTCAATATTCTTGCGATTTTGTGATGGTGTAAGGGATTGTTTGTGAAAAAAAATTATATTTATATACAGAAGGGCGTAAAACGAGCTAAAACAACAAACTAAATGTGCATCAATTCCGTTATAATGCTCGTTATACTTCTGTAAAAAAGAACTACTCCAGCCCGGTCATTCAACTGCGACAACATGAAAATAAAGCTACCTTTTTTATTTTTTCTATTATTATCAATTACCAATATTCCAACGCTCCTCGCTACGCACAATCGTGCAGGAGAGATTACCTACATCCAAACGGGCCCACAATCGGTAGAAATTACCATCACTACCTACACCAAAACCAGTAGTATCAACGCTGACCGAAATGAACTCGAAGTGGTTTGGGGAGATGGTACCAGCTCTGTTCTTATGCGAATAAATGGTCCGATTGACGGTGGAGTACCAAATGGAGAACCATTAGCTAACGATACCAAAGTCAATATTTACAAAGGTACTCATACCTATCCCGGACTAGGCCACTATATCATCAGTATGAATGATCAAAATCGAAATGGTGAAATCTGTAACGTCAATGGTGCCAGTCCTGATAATATAGCGTTTCACCTACAGACCACCGTTACCTTTTTTAATCAAACTTTTGAGGCTCCTAATAATTCTCCTATCCTTCTTCAGCCACCTATCGACATTGGATGTGTAGGACAACCTTTTCAACACAATCCCAATGCCTATGATATTGATGGAGACAGCCTTGCCTACCGACTGATTGTTCCGTTGCAGGCGGCTAACTCGACTGTGCCGCTTTATCGCTTTCCAGATGAAATCCAACCTGGACCAGACAATAATATTACTTTTAATGAAAAAACAGGTGATTTCTTCTGGTTTAGCCCGCAGATGGCATGTGAATATAATATCGCGATTTTTATTATTGAATACCGCGATGGAAATCCGATTGATACCATGATTCGCGATTTGCAGATTTTGATTGAAACCTGCGAGAATATTCCGCCAGAAATTGAAGTCGAAGAAGAAATTTGTGTGGTAGCTGGAGAACTGATAGAATTTGATGTCACTGCTACGGCGCCGATAATGGATTCGGCTCAGCTTGTAAACCTGACGGCTACTGGTGGACCTTTTGAATTGGAACTTAGCCCAGCTACTTTTGATGAGGCACCTTTTTATCAAGGTCAACCGCTCACGAGGCAGTTTCGTTGGCAAACGCAATGCGAACATATCGAAAATCAACCTTATACGGTAATCTTTCGCTCCGCCGATAATTTTCCGATCATCAATCCCACAAGTGGTGATACTTCCTTTTTATCTACATTAAAAACAGTAAGAATAAAAGTCGTCGGGCCTCCGCCGGAAGACGTTACTGCCATAGCTGATAATGGACAAATTGAAGTCAGTTGGGAGAGTCCATACCGTTGTGAAGATGCCGCCAACGAATACTTTCGAGGATTTACGGTATGGCGTCGAGTAGGGAGTAATTCCTTTCCTGTCGATACTTGCGAGACGGGACTGGCTGGACGAGGATACACCAAGATCACTCCACAAACTATTCAGGATATTGCTGACAACCGATATACTTTTATTGATTTTGAAGTGGAACGAGGATTGACGTATTGCTATCGGGTATTGGCAGTGTTTGCTCGGCTGACACCTAGTGGATTCGAATTTAATCGGGTGCCCAGCCTGCCTTCCGAGGAAGCCTGCGTTCAACTTGACAGAGATGTTCCGCTGCTTACCAATGTCAGTGTTACAGCCACGGATGTTAACAACGGCACCATCGACATTGCCTGGTCTACACCAGATGCGGACGACCTGGATACCCTGCTCAATCCCGGACCTTACGTATACGAGCTATGGCGCGCTACAGGGAATACGAGCACGGGATTTGCCATCGTTCCAGGCGCAACTTTTACGGCGGCTAATTTTTATCAGGCAATAGATACGACCTTTACAGATACGGGACTGAATACACAAGACAATGCCTACACCTACCGAGTCGCTTTTTATGTCAATAACGAAATAGAGCCGATAGATTTTAGCCCGACTGCTTCTTCTGTTTATTTGAACATTGCTTCTACGGATAATACTAATAATTTGTCATGGGTGGAGTCGACGCCGTGGAATAATTATTTATATAGAATTTTTAGAAAAGAGGATAATATGTTCGTCTTCATTGATAGTACTGAAAATTCGACTTATTCAGATACTGGCCTATTGAATGGAAGGGCATACTGTTATCGGATAGAAAGTGAGGGGACGTATAATATTGATGGTATAAAATCACCATTGCTTAATTTTTCACAAGAAAATTGTGGTACACCATTGGATACGGTACCGCCTTGTCCTCCCATCCTTATGGTAGGTAATCTCTGCGATGAAGTGGATGCGAATTTTCCTGAAGAGGATTTTGTTAATGAACTGCTTTGGCAAAATCCGAATTTTATCTGTCCCGAGACGGATGACGTGGTGGGGTATAATGTATTTTTTACACCGAGTGAAGGAGGCGAATTTGAATTGATTTATAGTACCGATTTATCGACGGATACCACGTTGACGCATAAGCCGGATTTTGGGATTGCGGGCTGCTATGTGGTTACGGCGGTGGATACGTTTAATAATGAAAGTCGGTTGAGCAATATTATTTGTATAGACAATTGTCCTGAATACAATTTACCCAACGTCTTTACCCCGAATGGCGATGGGGCGAATGAGCGGTTTATTCCTTATCCTTATCGATTTGTAGAAAGCGTGGATTTTAAAGTATTTAATAAATGGGGAGGGCTGGTTTTTGAGACAAGCGATCCTGATTTGAATTGGGATGGAAAGAATTTGGGTGGTAAGGATTTGAATGAGGGCGTGTATTATTATTCTTGTCGGGTATTTGAAACTCGGGTGAGTGGCGTACGTCAGAATCCGGATATATTGAAGGGGTGGATTGAGTTGGTGCGGTAGGGAGAGAAGCGTATTGGGCTTTTTTTCTGAAGATATTGATGAAATCAGCTTTCTTGGCTGAGCCAAATAAAAAGTTGTAACTTTGAGAAAAAAGAAATATGCGCTTAGCTAATCCGATATATGACGTAGTCTTTAAGTATCTTATGGAGGATAAGGAAATTGCACGTCGACTACTATCCAAGATTATAGGAGAAGATATTATCGAAATATCTGTTCAACCACAGGAATATACAGGACGGTCTGACAAATTTGAAGTGATTATTCTTCGATTAGATTTTAAAGCGACAATTAAAACTAAGACGGGTAAGCGAAAAAAAGTGCTGATTGAACTTCAAAAAGGAAAGAATTCAGCAGATATTATGCGATTTAGAAAGTATTTAGGCGATAACTACCGTAAGGCAGATACGGCTGCAAATGATAAGAAAAAGAAAGAAGCACTACCGATAATAACAATTTACTTTTTAGGGTTTAGACTGACAAATGTAGTGACCTCAATAATGAAAGTCAATAGGGATTATATTGATTTAATAACAGATAAAAAGATTGATGCGAAGGAAGAGTTTGTCGAGAAATTGACCCACGATAGCTATGTGATACAAATTCCAAGACTGAAGAAAAAAGTAAGGAACGAGATAGAGCGGGTTTTAAAAGTATTCAACCAATCCTACGTAACAGACGGAGATAAGAAAATCCTTGAATTTCAAGAGAAAGATTTTGAAGAGGATGAATTATTACTATTAATAGTAAATAGACTAAGAAAAGCAGCAACAGAAGAAACGTTGTTAAGAAGAATTGAAATCGAAGAAGAAGTGGAAAATACTATTGAACAGCACATTCGAGAAAAACAGGAACTGTCTGAAGAATTATCTGAAAAGGAAAAGACGATCTCTGAAAAAGAAAAGACAATCTCTGAAAAAGAAAAGACAATCTCTGAAAAAGATCAATTAATAGAAAAATTAAAGCGACAATTAGATGAGCAGAAAAAAGGAAAATAGCATAGGATCAATTCAAAGAAGCAGCCAAATGTTATAAGTTATTCTTTTATTGATCTATAGGTTTGCTGGAACGTTAAAGACAAAAAATTATAACACAACTACGTAGCATATACGGGAACAGTAATTACCGTTTTTCACTCAAACAAAAAAATACCATGCCTACCTTTCTCTCAAAAATTGTCGACCAATACCCCGACCTAAAATACGCACTACTAGACGCACAAACCTTCGACCCCAACCACTTCGGATTCCCGCCCGTCTACTACAAAATCATGGAAACCGATAACGTTCGTGTAAATGCTTTCAGAGACGCATTCAAAAAATACAATAACCTGAAAAACAAAGTCGTCTGCGAAGTCGGTGTAGGAACCCTCGCCCTGACCCGACACTTTTTACCCTATGTCAAAAAAGCGTACTTGATAGAAAGTAATCCGGAGTTAACCGGTTTTATAAAAAAAGAAATCAAGAAAGGTGGCTGGGAAAAAAAGGTAGAACTTATTGTAGCCGATGCCACCAAAATTTTCCTCCCGGAAAAAGTAGACTATATTATTGGAGAAAACATGAGCATCTATTGCGCCAACGAACACCAGGTACAAATCTTCGCCCACCTCCGACAATTCCTAAAACCTAACGGAAAACTAATCCCCGAAAAAATCATCAACCTCCTCCAACTCGCACACGCAGACTTCAAAAAAGGCGTCCACCACTATCCCATCCAATTTACCCGACACCTGCCCACACTCCTCTCCTCCCAAAAACAGGTGAATACAATAAATTTGTACAAAGTCAGAGATCGACCTGTCTCTAAGTCAATAAAAATCAACCCATTGTTATCAGGTCTGACAAATTCTGCTTATCTTCGCTCTATGGTACAATGCGCCGAAGGCGTAAACTTTACCGGAACAGATAGCCTAATGCCACCCACCGTGGTGAAGCTCAAAAAACCAGTCGAGCTTAAAGCTCGACAATCCGTACACCTAAATATCCACTTTCGCTACGGCACCTCTTTGGACGAAGCCGAATTTTGGATCTAGGTAATCGTGAAAGCCCATATAGTATTTAAAATCTCTCTACTGATGTTTATCGCATCAAATAGATAGATATTTATTTCCCTCCTCAAAATATATGGCTTATGAAATGTATTCTAAACTTTTCCCTATTATTTCTCTTTTTTTTGAATATCAACACACTGTCTGGCCGAGACACGAATACAGCTGATTTTATAGCTTGCGAAAATGAAACAGTCAATTGCCATAATGATGAAATTACTGCATGGACTGCAGTTGAAGACTGTTGTACCACTACGTGGACAGAAGAAAATTATACTGGATGTTCTGGAGACTCCTATTGCGTTTCATTCAATGGCAATTTTTATAAAGAAGATAATCCTACCGGAATAGAAGTATTGACCGATGAGAATGGCTGTGACTCTATCATCCTAATAAACTTGACTTTTAACGAGATAAAAATCAGTGAACTGAACTATTCTGGATGCGCTGGAAATGGCTATAGTGTTGTGGCGAATGGGACACTCTATAATGAAGACAATCCCATCGGGGCGGAAATACTTTTTTCCAGCGTCGGCTGTGATTCTATCATATACATTAACTTAGAATTTATAAATGATCCGACAGGTGAAGAACACTATGTCGGATGCAATGGAGACGGTCATTTTATCACCATCAATGGTTCGGTATATGATGAAGACAATCCTGCGGGAACAGAAATAATAAGCGCTGCTGGCGGTTGCGATTCTACCGTAATCGTCAATATGGAATTTTTACCTAGTATATTAACAGAAGAGACCTATATTGGATGTATTGGAGATGGTTATAGTGTTGTCTTTAATGGTAATACTTACGATGAAACCACTCCTAATGGTATAGAAATATTAGCGGGGAGCAATGGATGCGATACGACCGTCACGATTGATTTGACCTTTAGAGATCACCCAATGGACGAGGAAACCTATACCGGTTGTGAAGAAGACTGCTACAGCGTTTTTGTCAACGGCACCGTTTATGACCAAAGCAATCCTACAGGGATAGAAGAAATACCTATTCCTAACGGCTGTGATTCTATTGTAATCATCAATCTGGTTTTCGGAAATACGATACAACAAGACGAACTTTATACTGGCTGCATTGGTGATGGCTATAGTGTTATTGTCAACGGCAACATTTATAACGAAACCAATCCCGCTGGAACAGAGTTACTACTTTCTGGTAGTGGATGTGATACTACAGTAAACATCAACCTGACTTTTCTTACTAGCTTAACCAGTACGGAAACGCATGATAGATGTGAAGGCGATAGTTTTAGTATTATCGTGAATGGCACTACATATAGTGAAGCCAATCCTGCCGGAATGGAAACGCTAACGACCACCAACGGCTGTGATTCTATCGTAACCATCAACTTAGTTTTTGAAGCAGTAGATAATTCCGTTATGGTCAACATAAGCTCCCTTACAGCCATTGCCGACGGAGCCTACCAATGGGTGGATTGTGACAATGATAATGAACCCATCTCCGGTGCCACAGAGCAGACCTTTGTACCCAGCGTAACGGGAAACTATGCCGTCCTAATCACAGAAAATGATTGTACTGTCACCTCCGATTGTAATTTGGTAGTCGTCGGTAGCCCTCAAGGTACGACCATCAACGATCAGGTTTCCTTCTTCCCAAATCCAACCAATGGCCCTGTTCAACTGGACTTCGGTAACCTGGAAGGTGTAACGATACGATTGCGGGACAGGACTGGAAAATTAATTTTGGAAATGACAACAGTAAATTTACCGATTCAGGAATTGGAAATTCCCGGCCCAGCAGGAGTGTACTATCTGGAAGTACGGACAGCGGAAGATCAGGAGCAATTTATGTTAGTGAAATAAATTCATACTGATCTGAAAAATTCTATCTACCTTCGTTCCAGAGATACTCGGCATCGGAACAGATAGCGCTATGCCTAAGTACGTACTATTTTACCCATTTTAAACACCTCCTATTTATGAAATTATCATTAAAGTTTTGTCTACTATTCGGTATCCTGTTTAACATCAATGCCTTATATAGCCAAAATACAGTCACCCTCAACGCTAT
>Ga0114957_1003458_pt1 | contig 14212 bp, 7 predicted proteins | sample BantaG_FD_87175 | JGI IMG/M metagenome (GOLD analysis project Ga0114957, IMG submission 87175) | Marine algal microbial communities from Bantry Bay, Ireland - BantryBay_4 metaG | ecosystem: Host-associated > Algae > Red algae > Unclassified | place: Bantry Bay, Ireland | collected 2014-11-21 | reverse complement strand
CTGGTCCAAACAATTTCTGCATTAGCCAAATCTAAGTTTGTACTTGCATTTAAGAAGTACCCTGCATGATTACAGTCTATAGTGAAAGGATTGCCAGCATCGACTTCTGGTGCTGCATTATCTATTATTACTTCGGTCTGAAATATTTCGGTACAACCTGATATCGTATTCGTAACTAAGACTTGATATTGACCTCCCTGATCTACATCGATATTTGCTGCAGTAGAATCTGAAATAATGTTACCGCCATTATCACTTGACCAAGCATAGGTAAAATCTGAATCTTGATTTTCTATCAAAACAGAAATTGATGTATTGATACAATTTAAAACTTCTGGGATAAGTAAATTTACTTCTGGAGTGTCTAAATTTTCTTCTACTAAAACAGCTTGCTCACCACTACAACCATTGGTCAGATTTGTAATAGTCAAGGTATATAATCCAGCTTCAGAAACAGATAAAGTGTTTGGATCGGTAATAGCCATGACTTCTCCAGCATCATTGGTCCATGTGTATAAAAATTCAAGGCCTTCAGATGAGCCTACCGTATTTATTTCAACCATAGTAGTATTGCAGTTTAGCGTCGCACTAGCGGTAGCTGCCACTACTGGTAAAGAATTATCATTTGGTATTTCAGCATATGCAACTTGCGAACATCCATTTTGATCCGTCACCGTCACTATATACTCGCCAGCTGCTAAATCCGAAAGTGACTCGGCTGTATCACCTGTATTCCAGGTGTAGGAGTAAGGTAAGACTCCCCCTATAACATCTAGTGCAATGCTACCTGCCTTGGGAATTAAACATGTAGCGATTCCCTGCGAAAGCGCGACAACCTGTAGCTCTGATGGTTCTATAATCTCAAGACTACTCAGCAACGTACAACCATTATCATCTTGGACAGTCACCTGGTAAGTACCTATGCCCAAACTTTCAATGCTTAAATCTGTTGATCCATCTTCCCAAAGTACTTCATAGGGTGCCGCCCCTCCTTGAATCTGCAAGTCAACTTTGCCATCGTTATCCTGATGGCATATTAGGTCTTGGCCAAAAAGTGCGATTTCTAAATCGCTGACAACTATCGAAGCTAAACCATCTACCTCGCCTGGGCATTCATCTTCTATAGAAATAAGTTGATATTCTCCAGACGCAGAATAAGGCAAAGTCAAAATTCTGTCTTCTGTATTGATGGTGTCTAAAGTGCCGGTTGAATTCAGGAGCACTATCTGAAAAGGCCCCACTCCGTCAATGATAATTTCAAGTTCCCCAAAATCGCTTTCATCACATAAGAGTGCTTCACCCATTAATATAGCGGATGGTGCCTCCAGAATATCGAGAAAGATGGTATCTAAAACAATATTCCCACATTGGTCTCCTACCTGTAGACCAAAAAAGTCTTGGTTATCAGCATTTAAATCAATCGAAGAACTGGTAAAACCATTACTCCAGAGATATTCATAATCAGCTGCACCACCAGTAACTGTCGAAGATATAAAAACCTCTGACCCCGCACAAACGGGTTGTGCCTCAAGCTCTAGGTTTAATGGTTCGAGTTCTCGAATTTCGATTTCGATAATTGGCAATTCACAGGTGCAGGCAGTGGACAATTGAATCTCTATAGTCTCTGTTCCTTCCGCAATATTGTCGGATAAGACGGTAATAGGAATATCAAAACTTTCTTGAAACGCAGGAATTTCTTGGAAAGGAAGAAAGAAGGAATAATCCTCACCAATAGTAGCTGTCCCCGAAACCTCTAAACCAAAAATCATATTTTCCTCTAGAACACTTTCGGGTCCACGATCTATAGTAATGATAAGTTCTTGATCTCCACAATTTTCATATACAATAAGATCATCTGCACTACCATTTGCAACCGCTCCAAGTACTGCATCGCCCCCTGCGAAAAAACTATTTGCCTTTAAAAAAACTGCTGAATCATATCCATTGTCCGAAACATCTGCGATGGCCAATTTTAAATGGTACACTTCACAGGGTTTGACTTCCGTAAACGCAGTGAGGGATTTTGTAAATCCGTCAAATTGAAATTCTTGCCGAGCCTCAGGAACGGCAGCTCTTTCTTGGAAGGTGCATCCAAAACCATCTTGATTTTGACCTTGCGGCACATTACTGACATACTGATCAGAATTTGTTCGCCAATTGATGGAATTGATAGAGACTGGATCTCCACCATTAACTATTGCCAAGTTTTCAGCATTGTTAGAAAAATTACCATTGATACCAGGTCCACTAATAAAGAAGCCAAATGCATCATTATACTCAGAGTCTACAAAATCACAATATTCTTCCGAGGCAAAAATATAGTCAAAGAAGATATAGCCACCTGTTGGTATAAAATCAAATTCAATAGTAGATACATCATAAGTGTCAAACCCACCACTTAGGGCATTCAGATCCGGGTCTATAACTATTCCTCCATTATTGGGTGCATTTCCAGAGGTGTTGTTCGGTCCTTCTGCATATTCAACATTTCCAGTAGACATGATGATTCCTTCTGAAGATTCTAGAAAATCTCCATTTACATAGGTGCCTAAATTTCCTTTGTACGTTATAGAAGATTTTATTATTTCGAAACACTTATTATTTTGAAAAATATCCTCAATGATAGGAATTGGATTGTTTGTAGGGTTTACTCCAAATACCATTTGTTTTTTAGGATCGAATTGCTTCTTTTCTCTCAAGCTCAATCTCAACATCTCCGTTCGCTTTACATTCGGACCTGATATAAAATCAAATGACTTGCAGCTCTTGTCTGTCGTGAAAGTTAAAATTTCTTGAATTGTTGAACCATCCGATAATGTCACCGCAAAGGGTTCATCGCCTCGCAAGAAGCTAAAGATGTATTCATATTCTGTATCAATTTTAAGATTGCATATGTCAATACTCATTTCTTCCTTAGGAGAGAATTTAATATTGAGACCAAAATCATCCATTTTATAGGAACTTTGACTAAAGACTATTTGATTCAAGCAGAACAGTAGAACAAATAATAAGAGGGTCCTCATGTCAAATTCGGTTTGGTCTTGTAAATAATATCTAAAAAGTCTAGTGGGGCAGTAAGGCTTACTAAGTAGGCTGGATGAAAGTAATAAAAAAATGGGAATTATTGAGAAATGCCAACTGAGAGGGGTATAAAAAAAGTAAGTCGTAACACATGTGTTACGACCCACTACAACAAATTATAATCCCATGAACATATCCGAATTTGGAAAACCTCAATGAAGAGGAAAAAATTATGGTTTTTGGAATGTTTGGTTTGAAAATAGCAAGTTGTTCCGATCCGGAACAACTCACTACCAACAAATTATAATCCCATGAACATATCCAAAACTATTTTTTGTTAACCGTTTTTCGTTTTGTTAATGTAAATATAGGGCACATCATCCTTTCAAATAAATACAAAAAATAGGTATTGTAATATATTTTTTTTGATAATTTGTTAAATTTTGATATAAACCTCACTTATGATGCTAATCCAATCAGAGGATAGCTAATATTAGTCAAAACCTAAAAAATGCCTATACAAACGTCATAAACGGCTATAAAAGAAGGGAGAAGCCGAATAAATCAGCAACTCCCCGCGTCTAAAGTTGGTAGCAGTTTTGGTATATTTTAGTCTGTAATTTTACTGAATTTCTTTACTTCCGTATGACCTCCTACTTTAATTGTAAGAAAATACATACCTGCTTGTAGGTTTGAAGTCTCATTATAATTGAAAATATTCTTTCCAAAATCAAGATTTTCTTCAGTTTCATGCATTATTTGCCCATTTGAGTTCACAATAGACACTGTTGCAGATTCAAAATTATCATTCTCTATTTCTAGATTGATGTCGTTAAACACAATATTAGGGTATACATTCGCTATTACTGTAGGCTCTTTCTCTATTGCAGTTTCACCATTTGAAGATCTCAATGCTATTTTATCTATTGACAAAGTACCTTTGTTTGCTAAAGAGAACTTTACTTGTGTGCTAGTACTCATGGTATGATAGTTGTTCTTCAGCGTCTCCGTTAGGTTGATATCTTCCACAGATACCCACTCTCTCTCATTAGTCAAGTCCATAATCATGACCCACTCATCTCTGTCTGAACCTCTCAACCATACTGCACCACCCTGACCTAGATCTTCACTAAATACCTTAGCATGGAAAGACAAACTTATATCTTGACTCATATCGTAATCAGACATGTTGATCGTCATAATATATGCATTGTCGGCCTGCTCTATACTTGTAGCCTCGTGGTTTTCTAATACTAAGTAGCTTTGATTACCCTTATGCTCTAAGTAACTCTCAGCGAGATTGTCTCCTTTCTCAAAGTCAAAGTGGGTTAGATTGCCAAGTCCTACTTGCTTCTCGTAGTGATAAAACTCATCCGCTTCTTCAAAATCAAACTGTAGTGGCAGCTCTACTGGCTTATTCGGCAACTGGTTAACCAATATTTGACCTACCAAGCTATCATTATAAGTCGAATTATCTAAAGGATGAGAGATCCACGCATCAAGGGCATATGATCCTACTTTGGACAGGTCAAACGTATTGTTGAATTCATACTCTTGCTCCTGACCACTTTCTAGCGTACCCTTATATATTTCATTTAAGATATTGTCATTGTTTATTTGTATCGCTACGTCATAGTTACTCAATTCATTATTTCCATTATTTTGAATCACTACACCAAATCCTGAGCTTTCTCCAAGACTGCTAGCAGTAAATTCTCTACCATTGGTCATACCAAAGATATCTAGAAGCTTACCATCATTTTCTCTATCACATTCCCATTCAAATTTTGATGCTGATGGTATAGCTATCGTACGCTCTCCAATGCTACCTAAGTTCATCTTGTTGGCCACACTAAACCAGTATGCCTTATTCTCTTCGAATGGAAATTCTACATCCCAGTGTTTTTGAGATGTCTCGCCAACTATCTCCATATCTCCATCCTTCAGCATGTATACCACATAATTGTCAGCTGTATCATCCTCTTTCCAAGTTAATCTTATCGTTTCCTTACAAATCGGTGTTGCCTTCATATCAAAAGGCTTACCTAAAATATTAAAGTCTTTCTCATTATTATGTGTAAAGCTTGTATTATTGATGCTAATTCTAACTTTTGCATTCTGTGAAATTACTGAAGGTGCTCTCCATTCATAAGTTCTGTGTTCTGCTGGAATTTCATCAACGATCAAGTTCCAAGAGTTACCACCATCTAGAGATAGCTCTAACTTGAATGAATTTTGATTATCTCTATTCGCCATCCAGGATACGGTATACTTTTCATCTGGAACTAGGCTTTCTTTACCAGCAGGAAAAGTCAATAAGACTTCTTTCTTTATCAAATCATAGGCTACTACAAAATTCTGAGGGCCAAAAGGTACTTCTTTACCTTTCACCACTATAGTATACTCACCTTCCATTGGATTTTGAATAGTCACCTGCTCTATATTATTTATTGCATCTACTCCTCTCTTGGCAGGTTCATCTACGTCAGCAGAGTTATGATTAAGTACCCACGGAAGAATAACGTCTCCGTTTGGTGCAATGATCTCAATATCTAAATTATTCACTAAGGCCTTTTCGGGACCCGCTGTTACTTCTTTATCATTCCAGTAAAGTAAAAATTTTGCTTCATCAAGTCCTGCTGGCACAGAAACAATATGATTAGACTTTTGACTATTCTCAACGGATGACATTAGAAATCTTTCTTCTTCTATAGTTTTGATAGCACGGAAGGTATTCACCAATCCAAAACCAAATCTATAATCTGGTCCATCTACACCCATATCGTCTGCAGAATTACATATGATTGCTTTCATCAAATCACCTCTGGCTACGTCACCATTATCTTGCTCATACTTCTGATACATCAAGGCCATACTTCCTGTCACTGAAGGTGCTGCCATACTGGTACCAGACATAGACAAGTAATTATTATCACGTCCATTGGACAATACATTAACCCCTACTCCACAAATCTCTGGCTTGATTCTACCATCTTTTGCAGGTCCTTTACTTGAAGAAGATGCAAGATGAAGTCCCTCATCTACAGACCCTACCGTCAAGACATTTTTCGCAGCTCCATAATATTTTAAAACTGTAGAAAAACCTTGAGGAAAACCATCACAAGTTGCAGAGCCGTTATTACCTGCAGCAAAAACGTGCATCAAATTTGGTATATCTCTCAACTGCTTATCTAATGTAAAACTCGTGTAGTTATATGCTCCATTGGTCTCACAGTCAAATGAACTACCATAGCTATTGTTGGTCAATACCATACCATAGTTATGATGAAAATCCTGTGATGCATATATGATACTGCTTGTTTTCTCGATAAGCAAACTTGACTGTGGCGCAAAACCTTCCTGTCTTGGATCTAGATTACCCTTACTAGCAATAGTGCCTGATACGTGATCGCCATGGTTACCAAAGTTTTGAGCGTAATCATTCGTTTCATAAAGAATCTTATTGTCAAAGTCAATATGCTCTCCTAGTTCCCCACCATCTCCTACACCAATCACGATACCACTTCCGTCCAACTCCATACCAGGTACAGAATTTCTATGTATATAATGTGCTCCTTGAATAGCTTTATTTTCGTAGTTGAGAACCTTAACGTCTCCTTCTTCAAATTCTATATTTTGGATAAATGGTTCTTCAAGTAAGCTACTAATATTATCAGCAGGCATATTGAACACAATTACTTGTCCTTTTGATACTTGCTTAACTAAGGTAGCATCGTTTACTTTTGAAAATGAATTGATGGCCTCTTGGCTCAATGCTTCATGAAATGTAACAGCGATATCTACAGTACCATTACTATGCTTTGCATGAGTTGGTATGTAGTCCGCTTGAATATCTTCAGCTATCCCGGCAAAGGTTCTTTTCTGGTTATTTTCAAAAATAGAAAATTGTTTCTTTGCGAGATCAAGATCTGCGCCTTCGCTAAGAATTACTTGGTAAGTATTATTACCTAGATAAGCAGTAAAGTCAAGTCCCATTTTTTTAAGACTTGCAATTTGCTTGGCATTTGGGATGACCTCAAATTGTAATACAGTGGATTTCTCCTGCTTTAATTCTTGTAAAGATTTAGTCGATTGCGCTGAAACGGTAGCACAAATTGCTAAAATGAATAATACGGTAGAAACTACTCTCATGGGTAATGCGGTTTAATAAAAATTCAAGCTGGGGGGCTTGGTATCAAATACCGTCTTGTTGAAAAAATATTCTCAAGCTGGGGGGAGAGTACAATTAGGATATGCTCTAATTACTTAGACAATTAGCAGAAAAAAGAGCTTGCGTTTACTCCACAAACAGCTAAAGTGTGACACTGAAAATGCTTCACATTTTGATGGTGTTCAATAAAACTAATGCTTGTGGGGACTGTATTGTAAGATTAGTTAATATGAGAGAATTGAGTTTTGAGTTTCGAGTTTTGAGTATTGAGTTTTGAGTTTTGAGCAAGAGGAATAGAAATAGCAAGATCTGGTAGAGACGCTGAAAACAGTTTCGAGTTTCGAGTATTGAGTTTTGAGTTTTGAGTTTTGAGTTTTGAGCAAGAGGAATAGAAATAGCAAGATCTGGTAGAGACGCCGAAAACAGTTTTGAGTTTTGAGTTTTGAGGACAATAACTACAGGGGCGTGCCGAATAGGCTAAGCCCGTGAAGGGCAAGGGGTGGAAGTGTTATATCCATGGCGGGCGGATGTAGAGACGCAATACTCTGCGTCTGTGCGTTGGCTGCCATGGATGTAGTAACGTACGACCCGGTGACGCTCATTGGGTACCATTTGCTAATGGTATCAAATGAGTCGGCATGACCCCAAAGTATAGAGATCAACCAATAAAAATAGCTAAATTAAATTACTTTAAAACGGAGACTGATAATCAGGATTATCAAAAAATGTGGTGTCACTCAACATCTTCAAAAAGGCAATAATGTCTTGCTTCCCTTGCTCGTCAATAAATCGCATCTGATCGTTGGGATCACAATGATTGGTCATCAAAACATGTAGTGTGGGCGATTGCTCTATGCCACATATATAATGATCCATCACCTCCTCAAGCGTGTTGAATCTGCCATCGTGCATGTATGGTGCAGAGTACTCAATGTTGCGCAAAGAGGGCACTCTAAAAAGACCAATATCACGATCTTCACCTGATACTTCATATCTACCAAGGTCGTCTAAACCCAATGCAGTGTCATCCGTGAAAAATGTCAATCCGTTATTTCGATAGGAATTATCTGTAAATAATGGTGGGCTATGACAATGGAAACATTCGGCGTCTGGCACAAATTCGCCCCCGAAGCCATCTTCATCATTGAAAAACTGAAATCCTCTCAACTCTGACTCAGTTGGAAATCCATCTTGTCTAACAAATATCTTATCATATCTAGAATTACCTAGGGTAATCAAACTTCTCTCAAACTGGGCTATTGCCTTTGTCGCCAACTCCTTCGTAATATCACAGTCCTCCTTAATACCAAATGCAGCTCTAAACATATTCGGATATCGCTCACTTCGTTTTAGCTTTTCCTCTACATTCTCCCAGGTGTCATGAAGCTCAATTGGATCTTCTACAGGTAGCAAAGCTTGACCTTCTAGAGTACTCACTCTGCCGTCCCAAAAGAGACCATTTTTCGCATAGACAAGATCCACGAGTGCCATCGAACTTCGTCGGCTTTCGATACCATCTATACCTGGACTAAGTGCCTTATTATCTGTAAAATTGCCATCTAAGCCATGACAAGTCCCGCAAGACATGGTGCTGTCGGCGGATAGTATAGGATCAAAAAATAAATGACGTCCTAAGCTAACTCCTTCTTTGGTCATTAAATTATCCAGAGGTTGCTGGATAGGTTGGTATCCTTGTGGAAGGATAATCTCCTTGGGCGAGGTCATAAAGGGCATATCTGTGAGATCCTTACAATCAGGAATCATCTCACCTCCGCCAGCATCGTCGTCCTTACAGGCGACAAAGAGTCCAAAGAGAATAAAAATAAAAGGAATGTATTTCAAGTTTCGAACGTTTGCTACTTATTTAACAGATATAGCACCAGCTATATTGCTATTTAAAAGTAACATAATTTCGTCAGAAGGGTTTGCAGTAGTATTTAATTGTTCCATAAAATTGACGGAACGTATACCATTATCCAAAATTTGCTTCAAATCTACATCTACCTCTATGACATTTGTCACATCTGGAAGTATATCAAGTGCCTTGGTTGAAGTAATGACTTTGTAGTTTTGGTCGAATCCAAGGACATACTTGAAGCTATCGTCATAAGTACCATCAGAATTATAATCTATCTCACCTGAGATAGTCAAGAATTGATACCCTTCAAGGTCTGCATCATATCTATCCTCTTGGCCCATCGGATGATTTTGTCCATATTCATCTGGTGTGGTTTGGTTCAGCTCAGGATTAATCCCTATACCAAATGAAAAACCTCTGTACTCATCTACTGGAGCTCTACCAATATTAACGGTGAATCCCTCAAGTGCAGCTTCCTCTCCTTGAAATAAGGCTAGATCAATGTATTCCACATCGTCAAGTGAAAATGATTCGTCGACATCCACTGTAGTGGTCAATTCTGCAACAAAAAAGTTGAATTCAGAAAATCGAATTCTTGATCCATCATCGAGTGCATAGACTCGGTTTTGTACAAATGGCGCACCATCAAACTTTCCACGCATCTTTAATTCTACATCAGCAAAATCTAAAGTCGAGTTTGGTACCTCGTCATCAATACACGATGTCAAGAAGAGCGAAAAAGTAATAAAGCTTAATAGGTATTTTAAATACAAATCAATAGAGATTAAAATATTATTATTCTATTATAGATACGCTTGAAGCCAAATTGGCTTTGATAATCAAGTCTATATCCTCATTGGCTACATCAAATATAATGCCTTTAAATACATCTAAGACGTTAATTCTCATAAGTAGTGACAAATTCGCTCCCTTATTATTGACTATAGGACTCGCAAAAGTAAAAGTTAGACGTTCTTCAAAACTTAACTCTTGAGTTATAATTCGTTGTTGATCAGCACTTTTTAAAGTAAAGTTTACCCTCATAGAAGGAAAAGAAGCACGCGAGGTATTAAATAAATAATTATATGTATTTCCTAGATTTAGGCTAGTAACAATGTTATCAGGATCGATCTGAGCAATCTCTTCTGATAAGCCCAACGTATAGTCCACCTGCTCTACATCCAAATCACTCTGATAAGTACCCAGATCAAATCTAAATTGTAATCCGTTAGTAAGGGCGATATTATCCTCTACTCTTAAAAGTTCACTGTCGCCCCCTACGTTGAGCTGAGTGTATTCAATCGACTCTAGAACACAGATGGTATCAACTAGTGTAAGATTGATCGGCTTCACTTGGCTTATGAATAACTCAAAGGTATCTATCTTAATACTGTCTTGAGAATTCTCAAGCGCGTAAAATGTCTCTAACTTAAAATTGGTTTCTGATTTTAAGAGGGTATCAGACGCCCTTTGTTTATAGAATAATTCTAGCTCTAAGTCAGGATAAGTGCAGCAGCATTCTTCCTCTACCAAACAACAATCGTCGTCTGCTGATACATCAAAATTGCTGGCTGTCGAATCTAGACAGCCATCATCCGTCTCTGTGCAACAGAATAAACAAGCAGCAAGTAGTATAAAAAGGTATCTGGTATTTGTAATGGTCATGTATGCTTAAGCATTTTCCTGGTATAAGCGTTTTATTATTTGCTTTACTTGGGAAGAGAAGTCTTTATTGATTATCCAATTATAGTAATTCTTATCCTTTAAGATAACGTCAACCACAGGCTGATTGACATACTTGCCAAAATTAAATATGATTATTCCTTCAGAATTATATTTAAGTCTTTGGGTAGCGTCGATGGTTTTTAGATCGGAAGTAAATTTATGTAACGCATCCATATCATTCACGATAGGTGCTTCAACAGTTTCCACTTCATCTACTTTCAAGTCGACTCCTTTATATTTATCCAGTTGTCCTTTGAGTACGTCAACAGTCGCTCTGACATCAGCTAGCGCATCGTGCGCGCCGACCAACTCCTTATTGCAATAAAAACGAAGTGCAGCTCTCAAGGTACGAGGCTCCATCTTGTAGAAGATGCGTTGCACATCTATATTATTCCTACCTTCCATCGAAAGCTCCTTGCCCACGCGCGCAAACTCTTCCATCAGAATAGGTATATCAAAACGCGCTGAATTGTAACCTCCCAGATCGCCATTACCTATGAAATCAAAAATCTGATCTGCTACTTGTGCAAAAGTGGGTTCGTTAGCTACATCTTGTGCGGAGATGCCGTGTACATTAAATGACTCCTCCGAAATGGGTATCCCCGGATTGATCAAGAAAGTGAGTTCCTTAGGTTCGCTTGATCCTGGTGTATATTTGATCAGGGCGATCTGAAGGATACGGTCACGTATGACATTGAGTCCAGTAGATTCTACATCAAAGAATATGATATCTTTTTTAAGATTAAAGTCCATCTAGGTGGTTTAGAAAACACAGTGAGTATCGAAAATATTTCCTATTTCTGACTGTGATCAGTCCACAAGATAGTAAGAAGCACCGTTAGTTTGCAATTCGCTCAGCTCTCCTTTTTCATTACTGTAAATGAGGTAGGCCTCCACCCCTTCCACCTGATCTATTAAGATTCGCGCCTCTTCGACACCGAGTACCATGCAAGCTGTCGCATAAGCATCCGCGATGATACACTCCTTAGCTAGGACAGTGGCACTGAGAAGTTCATTACGCTCTGGATATCCAGTTTTTGGATTGATAGTATGGCTGTAGATCTTATCTCCTAGTTTGAAGTAATTGCGATAATTACCCGAAGAGGCCATGGCAATATCTGTAAGTTGCATTTTCCTGAATACTGAATTCACGTCAGAATCTAGCTCGGGTTTATTAATACCTAAGACCCAAAAGTCAGCTTTTTCACTGGTTCCTTTTACGCGCACTTCACCTCCGATTTCTACTAGATAATTATTAGAGCCCCCTTTTTCTAAAAGTAGAGCTACCTGATCTACTGCGTATCCTTTCGCTAGAGCTGAAAAATCAAGCTGTATCCCTGGTCGCTCTTTGACTAGGTACTGTTTCCGCTTTTCAGAGACCATAAGTTTATCTATTTTCACAAAGCCCACATCCGCTCGGATAGCTTCTAGCTTAGCTTTATCGATTTGGTCGGGGTTTTTCTTATTCGTTCCAAAACCCCAATAGTTGACCAATGGCAAAACCGTAGGATCAAAAGCACCTCTGCTTTTATCGTAAACTTCTCTGGCAACATTATAGTTCTTCTTGAAGTGTCTAAATTCATTTTCATAGTTTCTAGTATTTTGCAATACTACATTTTCATTAGACTTATTGAACATGCTAATAAAGGAGTCTTCTTCATAGGTAGACACCTCGTGATTGATTTCTATAAGCAACTGGTCAATATTCATTTTGATTTGACTCAGATTGGATAAGTCACTTGTGATATTATAGGTCGTCCCCATAGTCTGTCCCGTGATTTTATAGACCTTCGACGGGCGTCCATCTTTAGTTGCGGTGCTTACTGACTGAGTATTTCCCTGAGCAGGAGGTGCATCACTACACGATACCAATGCCATTGCAATGACAAGTATTACGATTATATTTTTCATTGATTTTGAATTCCTTTAAGCTAAAGTATGTATTGCCTCTGCAAAGGTATCCAATTCTGATAGTTGAGTGAATACATTTGGAGAAATTCTTAGTCCATCCAGATTTTCAATTTTAGCGATGGTACAATGTATATCCCAATTTTTTTCTAATAAGCTCACAAGCTGAGCACTGTCGTATCCATCTACACTTAGCAATAGGATAGCCGATCCATTTATTTTATCTGTTGGGCTCAGGATATTTACCTTTGGATGCTCCTTTATCCTATCTGCAGTATATACTTTCAGATACTGTAGTCTATCCATTTTTCTTTGGATACCAATACTATTACAAAACAATACTGCTGGCAGGATAGCTCTTTCATGAGAAGAAGACCGCGTTCCTAGATGTTCAAATTTATGCATCCCTATTGCCTTGGGATTGGGGCCTGCAAATGCTGGGTAAAGCATTTTTCTTTTTCCCTTTTTCACATAGAGCACACCCGTTCCAAATGGTCCACCCAGCCATTTGTGCAAGCTACTGGCTAGATAATCTATGTCCAAGTCTTCAATTTGTAAAGGTCTTTGCCCTATTGTATGTGCAGCGTCTACCAAGACCTCGGCACCTTGAGATTTGGCGTAGCTTGCGATTTCCTTTAAAGGCAAGACTTGACCATTCCAATTTAAGATATGAGTGATGCATACCAGTTTTGTATTATCCGTTATTTGTTTTTTATACTGATTCAATAAGTAGTCGGGATCATGGCTAGGCAAATCTAGGTCCACCCATTTCAGCACCACACCATCCCTTTCTGCTCTTTGCTTCCATGCGAAAACCATGTGTGGATAATCATACTTCCCTAACACCACCTCGTCACCACGCTTTAGTGGCAAACCAAATATTACAGTTTCCAATGCTTCGGTAGTATTACGCTGTATAGCTAAATCTACTTTTTGACAACCCATCAATTCTGCAAGAGCTTCCTTAACCAGATCCTTTTCCCTATCTATCACTCGCCACATATAATATGAAGGTAGCTCATTGCTCAATTTGTCATAATATCTTACGGCATCCTGGACTACAGTAGGCTGCGGATTGACACCTGCATTGTTAAGATTAATGAGCTTCTTGCTGAGGGTATATTGCTTCCTAATCTTTTTCCAATAGCGCTCCTCATTTTGCTCCTCATCTAAATCCGCGAGGAGAGTTTGAAAGTCACCTAGCCAAGGATAGGCTGAAAGACAAGCACCACCTGTAACAATATTTTTGAAGAATGATCTTCTAGTTTTCTGAAACACAAATCCTTTTTAGTTATAGCAAATATAGAGTTATAGCAACTCATAGTTATTTGGGGCCTACACCTGACCAAAAAGTCAGGTGTCGCTATGTTCCGTAGCTCGCTTATCGCTCGGCCCTATGCCTGCCCGACGATGCTAGACGAGGTCTGGTTTCCTTCGGTCACCACTACTGCACAGCGCTAGTCCGTTCTACAGATATGGAGATCTTGCATGCTGCAAACAGTTGTTTGCAGTTCATTCCTTATCTAGGT
>Ga0114957_1003457_pt1 | contig 14212 bp, 13 predicted proteins | sample BantaG_FD_87175 | JGI IMG/M metagenome (GOLD analysis project Ga0114957, IMG submission 87175) | Marine algal microbial communities from Bantry Bay, Ireland - BantryBay_4 metaG | ecosystem: Host-associated > Algae > Red algae > Unclassified | place: Bantry Bay, Ireland | collected 2014-11-21 | reverse complement strand
TTATATCCGGAGCAATGCCCATCGCCTTAAAAGTAGCCAATGCCAAATCTTCAAAACTACGCGCCTTCCCCGTTCCTACATTATAGATACCAGCGTTTTCGGGTTTTCTATTTTTATAAAAAAAGCACAACACGTCAACCACATCCTGCACATAAATAAAGTCTCGTTTTTGTTGTCCGTCCGCAATTCCTCTTTTATGAGATTTGAAAAGTTTTAACTGACCATCTTTTTTGATCTGTGGCATCGCATGAAAAATCACAGAAGCCATTCGTCCCTTAAAGGTTTCATGTGGACCATAGACATTAAAAAATTTCAGCCCCGTCCAACAAGGTGGTGCCTTTTTTTGAGCCAATGCCCACACATCAAAATCCTGCTTCGACTGTCCATAAGGATTTAAGGGTTTTAATTTTTTAATACCAGTATGGTTATCTTTATAACCCTGTTTGCCATCTCCGTAGGTGGCTGCACTAGACGCATACACAAGAGGGATTTGATGTTTGACACAAATTTTCCAAATCTCTTGAGAATAATCTAAATTTAATTTTTTAAAAACCTTTTTACTCTTTTCCATCGTATCCGTTCGCGCTCCTAAGTGAAACACAAAATCAATCTGCGATGGCATCTGCTGAAAAATTTCTAAAAAAATATCCCGATGAATCCATTCCTGCACATACTGTCCCGTCAGGTTGGCTTCTTTATGCTCATTATAAAAATCATCTACTGCTACAATCTGCGTACCCAGCCCCATCTCATTGAGCTGGCGTATTAGATTACTGCCGATAAATCCTAAAGCTCCGGTAACTACGATCATTGGTTGTTGATTTTTAAAAAAAAAAATTACTACTCTGTAGCTTCCTCGTATGCCTCAATCGGAGGACAAGTGCAAATCAACGTACGATCTCCGTATGCATTATTCACCCTACCTACATACGGCCAAAATTTAAAACCTTCCCGTAAATAGGGTAGGGGATACGCTGCTTTTTCTCTTGAATATGGTAAGTTCCATTCGTCGCTAGTAATCAAGTTTACCGTATGCGGTGAATTGGTCAATACATTGTTATTCTCTTCCGCATCACCCGTTGCGATTTCGTCAATTTCTTTACGAATACTTTTCATCGCATCGCAAAAACGATCCAACTCATCCTTGCTTTCACTTTCCGTCGGTTCGATCATAACGGTACCTGCCACTGGAAAAGATAAGGTCGGCGCATGAAATCCATAATCAATCAACCGCTTGGCCACATCCTCCGCACTGACATGCAACGCTTTAAATTGTCTTAAATCCAGGATAAGTTCGTGCGCGACACGGTCATGCTCACCTGTATATAAAACAGGAAAATCATCAGCCAGTTCTGCTTTAATATAATTGGCATTTAAAATCGCATATTTTGTCGCATCCGTAACGCCTTGCTGTCCCAGCATCTTGACATACGCATAAGAAATCAATAAGATACTAGCACTTCCCCATGGAGCAGAAGAAACCGCAGTCGTTGCATTTTTACCACCCGTTTTTACGAGTCGGTGACCCGGCAAAAAAGGCGCAAGTTTGTCGTTTACACAGATGGGGCCCATACCTGGTCCACCACCACCATGTGGAATACTGAATGTTTTATGGAGGTTGAGGTGGCAAACATCGGCATCAATCGCACCCGGACTAGTCAGTCCTACCTGCGCATTCATGTTGGCGCCGTCCATATATACGAGACCACCGTTTTTATGTGTAATGCTACAAATTTCTTTAATTGCTGTTTCAAAAACACCATGCGTAGAAGGATAAGTGACCATCAATGCGGCCAGATTATCCTGGTGTGCTTCTGCTTTTTCTTTTAAATCAGCTACTACAATATTTCCTTCGTCATCACATTTGACAACCACTACTTTCATGCCCGCCATTACCGCGCTTGCTGGATTGGTACCGTGAGCAGAAGAGGGAATCAGGGCAATGTCACGATGTTTTTCTTTCCGGTTGTGATGATAAGCACGAATGGCCATCAGTCCGGTGTACTCGCCTTGAGCACCACTATTGGGTTGGAGAGAGCAAGCCGTAAATCCGGTGATTTCGCAAAGATATTCCTCTAGTTCTTTAAAAATTTGCTGATACCCTTTCGTCTGACTGAGCGGCGCAAAGGGGTGGATGTTTGCAAAAGCCGGCCAACTGACGGGAATCAATTGCGTAGCTGCGTTGAGTTTCATGGTACAAGAACCCAACGGAATCATCGCATGGGTGAGCGATAAATCCCGGTTTTCCAATCGCTTGATATAGCGCATCATTTTGGTTTCGGTATGATAGCTATTAAAAACAGGATGCGTTAGAAATTCAGTTTGGCGCTTGAGACTATTGGGTACACTGTGTCGCTTACTAACACTCCATTTGGCGGAAGCTTTCTTTTTGCTGATGGATGCAAATAAGGTAATCAAATCGGTCAAGTCATTATCGCTAACCGTTTCATCCAGACTGACACGGATACTATCTTTGGTATAAAATAAATTAATATTTGCTTTGGTAGCCGCTACTTTTATCTTTTGCTTTTGCTCTGAAGTAGTAGCAATACAAAGGGTGTCAAAGAAGTGTTTGTTTTTTTGAATAAAACCCAGATTAGCCAACTCTTTATTTAAAACCTGCGCATACTGGTGGGTACGTTCTGCGATTGCTCGGATACCCTTTGGCCCATGATAGACAGCATACATACTGGCCATAATGGCCAAGAGGGCCTGTGCGGTACAAATATTAGAGGTTGCTTTTTCGCGGCGGATATGTTGCTCGCGGGTTTGCAGTGCCATTCGTAAGGCAGGACGCTCATGAATATCTACAGATACACCGATGATCCGTCCGGGAATGATTCTTTTAAAATCTGCTTTGGTTGCAAAATAGGCAGCGTGTGGTCCGCCGTATCCCATGGGTACACCAAAACGTTGGGTATTACCTACTACGGCATCTGCGCCCCATTCACCCGGAGGCGTCAACAAGGCAAGACTTAAAATATCAGCCGCAGCGATTACAAAACCGTCTTTATCTTTTACTCTTTTTACCAATTTGCTATACTCTTCTACCGCTCCGTCTTCACCAGGATACTGTAAGAGTACGGCGAAGGTCTTATCATTCATATTGAATTTCTGTGCATCGCCTACGGTGATACGAATGCCTAATGGCTCCGCTCGGGTATGTAGAATATCAAGGGTAGCGGTGAGCACTTTATTGGAAACAAAAAACTCGTTAAATTCATTTTCCTTGCTACGCTTGTTACGTTGTGCAAAAAACATGGCCATTGCTTCGGCAGCAGCAGTACCTTCGTCAAGTAGGGATGCATTGGCGATGGGTAGTCCGGTCAGGTCGCTGACCATGGTTTGAAAATTCAATAATGCTTCTAGTCTTCCTTGAGCGATCTCTGCCTGATAAGGCGTATACTGGGTATACCAGCCTGGATTTTGGAAGATATTCCGAGAGAGAACGGAAGGCGTGATGGTCTGGTGATAGCCCTGACCGATGTAAGTGCGGAACACTTTATTTTTTGCGGCAGTTTGTTCCAGTTCTTTTAGAAACGCAAATTCCGTCATGGCTGCTGGAATACGCAATGCCTTTTTGCTACGGATATTTTTGGGAACGGTCTGGTCAATAAGTTCCTCTAATGATTTTACGCCAATGGCTTGAAGCATAGCGTCTTGATCTTCATTATTGGTGCCAATATGACGATTGACGAATTGGTCGAATACGGATAATTTGGTCATGTTAGTAGGTGCAATAATTTGTAAATTTATTTTTGATCGCAAAAGTATCTTTGGGTAAGACAAAGATACAATATATGTTGATGAGATAACACAAAATGGCGGGTTTTGCTGACTGGAAAGCAAAAAATAAAATCAGGAGTTTGTCATCTTTTGGGAAAGGAGAAGGCTTAGGAATGGCGATTAAATAAATTGAGATAAAATAAAAACAGGAGTCATCCCGAACTTTTATTCGGCTACTTTGTGTTATCGAAAATTTTTTGCCCCCGAAATTTACTTTAGGTGGTTTTGGTTTTTTTTTGCAAAAAAAAATAGCTAAAATGCTCATAGTGAACATTTTAGCCAATTTCAAAGAGACCCTAACTTAGTTCTTTGAAAAGTGAATCTTTTACGCTTTCTTTCTACGAGTGCTGGTGGTCTTTTTAGCAGGACCATTCAGCCTGAATGCCTTCTTGATTTCAGCTACTTTATCTAGCTTTTCCCAAGTAAACGTTTCTACCTTCATCGTCTTGGTCTTACCTGCACCGTCTGTAAAGGAAACCGTTTTCTTCTGAGGCTTGCGGCCCATGTGGCCATAAGCGGCTGTTTCAGAGTAAATAGGGGTACGGAGTTTGAGTCGTTGCTCGATTGCGTAAGGACGCATATCGAATACTTTCTCTACATGCTTGGCAATCTGTCCATCGGTCATATCTACTTTTGCAGAACCGAAAGTCTGTACATATATATTAGTAGGTTTTGCTACACCAATCGCATAAGAAACCTGTACCAATACTTCATCACAAACACCAGCAGCGACTAAGTTCTTAGCAATGTGTCGGGTCGCATAAGCAGCAGAGCGATCTACCTTACTTGGATCTTTACCAGAAAAAGCACCACCACCGTGTGCTCCTTTACCACCATACGTATCTACAATAATCTTACGACCAGTAAGACCAGTATCGCCGTGAGGACCACCGATGACAAACTTTCCAGTAGGGTTGATGTGGTACGTAATTTTTTTATCAAACAAAACCTGAATCCGCTTTGGTAATTTTTTCATTACGCGTGGAATCAAAATTTTGATCATATCGTCCTTGATCTTTTTCAACATCTTGGCATCAGGGCCAAAGTCGTCGTGCTGGGTAGAGACAACGATGGTATCAATACGTACCGGCTTGTTGTCATCGCTATATTCGATGGTCACCTGTGATTTTGAATCAGGACGTAGATATTTCATTTGTTTGCCTCCCTTACGAATAGCGGCTAGTTCTTCCAAAATTTTATGAGAAAGATCTAGCGCTAAGGGCATGTAGTTGGACGTTTCGCTGGTAGCGTAACCAAACATCATTCCCTGGTCACCAGCTCCTTGGTTTTCTTTTTTCTTACGTTCTACCCCTTGATTGATATCTGGAGATTGCTCGTGAATAGCAGAAAATACACCGCAGCTATTGGCTTCAAACATGTATTCTGATTTGGTATATCCAATCCGACGAATAACGTCACGGGAAATAGTTTGAACGTCCAGATAAGTTGTAGACTTTACTTCTCCTGCCAGTACTACCTGACCAGTTGTAACGAGGGTCTCACAGGCCACTTTTGAATCAGGATCAAAAGCGATGAAATGATCAACTAAAGCATCAGAAATTTGATCTGCTACTTTATCCGGATGTCCTTCAGAAACTGACTCGGAAGTGAAGAGATATGACATAGGATTTATTTTTTATGAATAAATAAAATTTAAAATGTATAGATATTTAGAATGTATTATTTTTTGGAGACGCAAAGGTAAGGATAGTTTTGGTAAAAAGCCAAAAAGGGTCGGAGTTATGTTTAACTGGGAAATTGATAGCTTATCAATAAAACGAATAGACCAGAAGATAGTAATCTAACTGGTTGGGTGGTTGTAGTTCAAAATAATGATGATTTAATTATTTTAATAGTACAAATGGCTTTTCGATTTTTTGAAAAACTGATTTAGGATTTAATGAAGTAATGTAATCTTCAGTTGCGTAAACAAAACTTCTTACTTCACCTCACACTCCAACAATTTCTTCTCCCCTCCTGCCGTCACCAACACACCTTCCAGCTCATCTCCTATCGCCACTGCACCCACTCCAGCAGGTGTTCCCGTATAAATATAATCTCCCTTTTGTAATTTAAAAAACTGACTTACATAAACAATCAGGTCATCGAAAGAAAAGAGGAGGTCTTTGGTAAAACCATGCTGCACTTTTTTACCATTTTTATTTAAATAAAATTCGAGATGGCCATCTACGGTAACAGCTTGAAGATTTACAAACTGACCAATCACCGCAGAGTGGTCGAAGGCTTTGGCAATCTCCCACGGATGTCCTTTTTCCTTACATTGATTTTGTAAATCTCGTGCCGTAAAATCAATACCCAAACTTATTTCCTGATAATAATCTTTGGCAAACTCAGGCTGAATATGCCGGCCATTTTTACTGATCTTTAGCACCACCTCTAATTCATAATGCAGGTCTTTTGTAAACTCGGGATAGTAAAATGGCTTTTTATTTACCAATAAAGAAGATCCCGGCTTCATAAATACCAATGGCTTAGTAGGTACTTTATTCCCCAATTCTTTAGCGTGATCCACATAATTCCGGCCAATACAAATGATCTTCATGGTAGTGTTGAATTTGTTTTTTATAAAAAAAGCTAAATTTTAGTCAGCTTCATTGTACGCTTCAATACGTCTTAAAACCGTACATTCATCAAACCACACATATCCTTCACCTCTTTTATGGTCTCTTGCGCAATCTTACGAATTTCATGCGAAGACTGTTTAATCTGACTTTTAATCTGCTTCTTATCAGCATTGATGGTCGCTCGGTTTTGTCGGAAGCGTTGATTCAATGCTACCAGTCCATCTGCAACAGCAGCTTTTAAATCTGAATATTTCAAACTACCTGATTCATAGTCGGCAGTCAAAGCGGTATGCGCATCAAACTGTTCGCTAGCCTTGAGCAAACTAAACAAGTTTTCCACTCCAGGACTCATCGTATCTGAAGGGGTATCCCCTGCATCGGTAACTGCGGATTTTATCTGTTTACGGATTCGGCTTTCATCATCAAAAACATTGATAAAGTGTTTCTCTCCAGCACTCTTACTCATCTTGCGGAGCGGATCAGCCGTGGATTGTACCTTGGGAATTTCCGTCAACAATGGTTCGGGCATGACGAAAAATTCTTTGCCTAATTGTGTATTAAATCGCTGTGCAATATTTCGCGTCAACTCCAAATGCTGCACCTGATCCTTCCCAATAGGCACATAGTCTGCCCGATAAATCAATATATCTGCTGCCTGCAAAACAGGATAATCCAATAACCCGGCAGAGACAAAATCTGCTTCCGTTTGTTTACCACTCTTGTCCTTAAACTGCGTCATCCGTGTCAATTGACCATAAGAAGTAAAGCAATTAAAAATCCAGCAAAGTTCCGCGTGTTCGGGAACCAGCGATTGGATAAATAAATTTTCATGCTTGATACCCGTAGCCATTAGATTGAAAATTAATTCCCAACTAGTTGCCCGAAGTTTTTCGTGCTTATAGACATGTGTCATCGCATGATAGTCTACCACACCGTAAATACATTTGTATTGTTCTTGAAGCGACACCCAGTTTTTGATGGCACCAAAATAATTGCCGAAGTGGATATGTCCGGTGGGCTGGATACAGGAGAGTACTCGTTTCATATTTTTAAATTAAGAGAGAACTACCGCCAGGACGGAAATCTCGATATTGACAAATTTAGGAAGGTTGGCTACTTCTACCAATTCTCTGGCAGGAGCGGTATCATCGTTGAAGTATTCGGAATACACGGCGTTGATACGGCTATAGTTATTCATATCTGATACAAAAACAGAACATTTAAAAACTTCTTCAAAGGTAATTCCGGTTTCGGTAAGAATAGCCTTAATATTTTTCATTACCTGATGGGTTTCCGTTTCAATGTCATCCATCACAAGTGCTCCGGTGGCAGGGTCAAGTGCAATTTGGCCGGAAGCGTAGAGTACACCATTCACAATGACGGCCTGATTATAGGGGCCAACGGGAGCTGGTGCATTTTTGGTTTCAATTATTTTTTTCATAGAAAATTGTTTTTAAGTTCACTGAAGTTATTAAAAAATGGAGTTAAAGAACTTCACGATTAACCGCTAACAGAAAAAGCCCCGCATACTAAAATATGGGAGCTTTTATATAAAATTGTTTAAGAATGGCTGCTTATACGAAGAACAGAAATTTCGTTTGCTAACATTCCTAAGGAGAAGTTAGCGAATAAAAGATCATTTTGCAGTTAAGTGAGCTATTCTTAAACAATTTTTTTATCTAAAAAATAGAAGAATTGATTAATCCTCTATTTCATCTTCTGCTTGAATCACCACCTGTCCCCGGTAGTACAAGTTACCGTCGAGCCAGTGGGCACGGTGATAGAGGTGCGCTTCGCCAGTCGTTGTACATTTGGCTACCGTAGGAACGGCTGCTTTGTAGTGCGTTCTTCTTTTTCGTTTGCGCTGCTTCGAGATTTTACTCTTAGGATGTGCCATTTTAGAATATTTATATAGTTATGTCAATTAATTTTCAGTCAACCGATTGAGATCGTCCCAAATGGGGTTGCTAGTTTTTTCTTCTTGGTCTTTTGCGTTTAACCGATTAATAACGGCTTGATCGCAAGGTAGTGGTTTCTCTTGTTGACAATCATATACTTTGATCATCGGTACGGATAGACACACAAAATCGTAAATATATTTAGCAATATTGATTTCTGTCGTTTCCACAGGTAAATAGACCACTTCCGTATCTTTGGCATTCTTTTCACTCAGCTTAATGATTAGCTGGTAGTTCCCGTCAATCGGCAAATCAATATTCGCCAGACAACGGTCGCAATCTGTCTTAATCACTCCTTCAATGTTTATATCTAACACAAACATATCCGGCCTTTTGTCAAAATCCACTTCAACGGTCACGTCACCCTCAGAGATGAAACTATCAGGAAAAGCCGCAAAAAATTGCTCCTTCAGCTGAAAATCGTATTCGTGAACCCCAGATTTAAGCCCGCGTACGGGAATAGAAAAATTTTTCAGGGAAACCATAGTAATTAAAGAACTGCTTAAAAATGCGGCACAAAGATAATCTTTTTTTTCCAAAAATGGAATCAGAAATACGCCTAATTTAGGCTTATTTTACGCTTCTCTTTTCCCAAATGCCAGGTTCATCCCCACACGACCATGCGCATATCCATGATCGAGCGGCTTAATCAGCCCCGGAAGGTTGTCGGTAGCGAAGAATAACTGCACCGGACCCAGTCGAAGCGCCGTATTAACTCCAACAGAAAAACCGGTTGATTTTCCCTGACTCACAATAGCACCAAGTGTCCACCATCGACCCATATTCATCGCACCATTAACAGCAAAAGTAGGGTCAAAAGTTCCCTGGTGATGCCGAGTATGAATCAAACCACCTACGGTGAATTTTTCCGATAACTGGTAGTTGGCCGTCCAGTAACTGCGTACCGTCAGACCTGTGCTATAGTTATCTTGTTTTTTATTAAATTTAAAAATATCAGTTAAGGTATCTGCTATTTGTGACAAATTAGTATCCTCGTCTTTCAATAAATCCAGTACATCCAGTCCTTTGTATTCATAATCTCCTTTGCTCGTATAGGTGTTGGCATTTTTGCTCCAGGTGATTTTTCCCAGATCAATAATACTTCCGGTAACCGTTAGTTTGTCACTCACTTTAAAGGTCGCACCGAGGTCAAAGGCAAATCCTTTATTTTCGCCAAACAAGGCATTGAAGAGATCTATTTCTCCCGTTGTCAACTCTATCTCTTCATTTTCATCCTCTAATCCAGTTATTTCAATCAAGCCAGCAGAACGGATGGTATAATCTGATGCTAAGGTCAATTCATAAATGCTTTGGTCATTGGTGTGTATATTGGCAACCGCATTTCCAGAAGAAAAATTAGATAATCCACCGAGCAGTTTAGCACGTAAGCCCAGCGTAAGTCGACCATAATTAATCGCGGTTGCGATAGACCATTCACTATAGGAAGTCATATTGAATTGAGGCGCAATATTGACCGTTTCTCCCAAAAATTGTTCGTTGCCTTGCAAAACCAATTGTGCGAGTGTTTTTGGAATCGTTACATTATTATTCATTTTTATGGCATGTCCCATTGATATTTGCCAACGATTACTTCCAAAAGAAAGGTGAAAAATTTCGAGGGAAGTATTGCTCCAAATCGTATTTTGAGGACGAAGCGATGCGACTAAGTCATTGGCTTTTATAATCGTTTCCCCTGCTTCATTGGTGGTAGTCAATTTGTTATAAGTCAAATCTGAACTACCCACGCTTCCTGTAACTCCGGGGAAACTGAAAATGAACTTTCGATCCGTCATCGTGGCGGGATTCAAGGTGTTGGTTTGATGTAAATTGGTCATCATACTCAGCCCTAAGTCCTGTGCAGATATAGGAGTAGCGAAACAAGCAAGCAAAATAAACAGTAAGGTAGTAATTTTGCTAAAAAATAAAATTGAATAATTATATTGAATTGTATTCATGTTGATTTTATTTAAAATTTGAAAAAAAGCAGCAGCATTTTATTCTTCGATAGATAGAATGGCACCCAACTTTACCCCCAGTTTTTGCTCACTCGTGATCTTCACGGGTGTTTGTCCATCATCGGTAGTCGCTAGATATAGGGACATCAACATCTTTTCGCTACGATTTAAAATATTGATTCGGTCGGATGGTATATTGATTTTTGTGGTCAGTGGCGTCGGAGCAGTAGGAAAATCATCAGCGGCTACAGGGGCGGCTTCCAGTATGAGTTCTTGCGTTGTAAATAAAGAATCAATAATGGTATTATTTTCATCCACAAAATAAAACTGCAACGTAGCACCTACGGGCATTTCATTGGTCGTGATGAGGTTAAACTCCGCTGCGACCAATGCTTCGGGTTGTCCAAAGTCTACGGCTGTTTCTTGCTGCGTCCGTAGCTCAAAACTACCGTGTGCAGGAATCAAAGCGTGAATATCAGTATTGATTTTACTGGCTGAAGTAATAAATCCAGACTGATCTCTATTAGTAGGATTGATCGTGCTACTGAGTTGGTAGATAATTTTTTGTGGCTTGATGGCCAAAAGATCTACAAGGTTAGAATTATCTTTATTTAAAGAAAGTGTGCTGGTTTTGCTTTGTCCCGCTTCATTGAGCGCTGGTGAATCGAGTAGAAAACCATTTTCCACAATTGCACCAGATAGGACAACGGATTCTCCTTCGGCGTTGACCATTTCAAGATGTTTGATCCGTGCTTGAATGGAAACACCAAAACTGTTTTCAAAAACCAAATCCAGTTTAGGATCTGCCAATCTAAGCGATCCTTCAAATCCTAAGTCAAACAAATCAAGGGTCAGCGTATCGCTTTCCATTTCAAATTCATTACGATCAAATCCTCCTTGTACATAATCATACGTCCAGTTGCGCCCCTCACCACCTACGCCTTCGAGCGTTACTCGTTGTCCAGTGATGACGGTGGTAGCGATATATTCTACAGACATTTCTTGATCGATCAAGGCAAGCGAATATCCGGTAATGTCTATTCCGGATACTCGGTGTTCTGTACGGGTTCCTCCGTTATAAACGATTCGCGTATTTACCCGCAATGGTTGATCATTTTTAGTAAGCTGATAAAAAACAATCTCTACATCAACGTCCTCCAAAAATTGACTGTACATTTCAAAGTCCATTGTTCCTTCATTTAATCGCAGTATTTCCAGACGGACACCGGGAAATATATCCACGGTTATCGTAGATCGTTCGGCTGGAATGACAAACGGAAAATCTGGAATATCAGAAAACAAATCAGCGGCAGCGACCTCTGGCCCGCTTGCATCATACTGAAAAGCAAGCGTGCCATCATCTGTAGTTGTCAACAAAGTCGCATCGGTACGGCTTGTTTCAAGCAAATCATGAATGGAGGTAGTAGAATTAATCAGCGGTAGCGCGTAAGTAGCCTCTATTTCAATATCATCTATGGAACCGACGGAATCTAATTGCGTACAGGATTGGATAAATAGGGCAATTACGGGCAGACAAAGCAGCCGTAGAACTATCAATGTTCTCATAGCAGTAATTTTAGTTTGATGGAATAAATAATAGGAATGATAAGAGTACAAACAAATTAAAATCAAGAATCTTGCCATTGGGAAAAATATCCTCTTTTAGGAATGGCGATTAAATAGATTGAGATAAAAGGCGAACTATTTTTTCATCAATCAAGGCGCTGAAATGGGCGTTATGCACCGCATAATAACCATTTTAGCAACGAAGCGTGATGGAAAAAGAGGAAGCATAGTGTCTTAATTTATTTTATCAACATTCCTTAAGGGCAATCGTACTGGTCTATTTATCAACATTCCTAACTCTTGAAGGGGCTATTGGAAATGAATAACTTTGGCGGGAAATGGGGTGAACAGGTATATTTATGGTAAAGAGAAAAAAATACCTCGACTCCATCATGGATGCCGAGGTGTTTTGACGCTAATATCCAAATTTCTGCACCCAATAATGGGGGAAAGAACCAACTGTTCCTACATTATAACAAGCTACATACTTCCATTCTGGCTTTAGTAAAGTTTTACGGTGGCCACGAGTGGGAATGCCTTCGTCGATCAACAATAAAATTACTGCTGTACGTACACTAGGTGTTCCTGCTACAAGATTTTCGTTGCCATCCTGCAGGTCTGGACAGGCACGCCGAACGCGATCCCACGGCCAGGCACCATCGGTCCCTTGGTGATTAACATCTCCGGTTGGTTTTTGGTCTATACCATGATTTTTGGCAGCGGTGTAGATACATTGTAGTGGTGTAAGCCGAGATAATGTTGACAATTGTTGTAATTCCGAATTGAGTTCATTGACAACTGACTGGTCCACCGGAAATCCATTGGTGCGACGTTGTTCGGCTACGTAGGCATTGACATATTGAATGTAACCAGAAGGATTGCTGCGCAGTAAATTGATTTCATTTACCATCTCCATTTCTTTGCTGTTCATACTGGTCGTTCCGGCACCAGCAATAGGGTTGGAGGTAGGAGTGGTGGAGGTAGTTGGATTCGTATTCGTGGGGGAGGTACCTGTATAACGACCAGCGGAGGAACCACCGACTTCTCTCCAACCAGAAGAAGTACCACCAACTTCTCTCCAACCGGAGGAGGTAAATCCTCTTTCTGCTACACCGGCATAATCCGTGTTGCTGGAATTATAGCTAATTCGGTCACAAGTGCAATCACTGGACAATAGCAAGTCACCTGTCTGAGGTCGGTCATTGCTAGTCATCGCGTTAAATTCGCGGAAGCGCGCTTCGGAGTAGCCGTATAATTCTGCTAATCCAGCCATGGTTTGTCCCGGTTGTACCTGATGACGTTTACCGGATTGTTTTTGATAAGTACCCCCACGGGAAGTGAAAGTTTCGGTTGGACGAGTGTTGTATTCCTGTGGTGGTTGTATACTGTTGCTTATCCTTAATTCCTGACAGAGAAGGATCGGTTGATTGTAGCCGAGATTGTTCCAGGACAGGAGTTGGTCTACCTGTATACCATAGGTTTGAGCAATACGATAAAGGTTGTCACCAGATTGAATGACATGGATACCGGAGCGATTTGAATTGGGACATTGAGCGTTTCCTTGGAGGGACGCAAATAGGAAGAAGGCCATAGCGGCCATTATTGTTTTCATGATGGTAAAATTTGAGGTTAAAAAAAAGGAATGGGGTAGAGGAAGCATAAAGGCATAATCCATTCAACATTCCACGATTGATACCTAAAGTTAGAAATAATTCTTGGTTTATTAAAAATTTATGCTGAAAGAAGGGAATTATCAGGATGTTAAAAAAAGCATTGATCTTTTGTTTCCCGTATTTTTCCATACATTTGTTGTTAAACAAACCAGATTAAATTTACATGAAAAACCTATTGATTTTTAGTACGCTTCTCTTACTCGGTGTTAGTGCCTGTCAAACAGACCCTACCAGTTCATTAAAACCTTTAAATCTATTACAGCATGGAGTCCCCATCACCATCATGGCGCCTGATAGTGCCAAAGTAAGAACGATGGATTTATTGGTGCAAAAAGATATTACGGTGAAAGGAGATGATGGATATAACCTGCAAATCTTTGCTTCCGATGCTTCAACTACGGATTTAGAGCGGATACTCAGCGGACTAAAAACAGAAGTAAAAAGTAACCCTTATTTCACTCGAATGGTTAGCGAAGAAGATCTAAATGGATTTATTTATGAAACCAAACTCGATTCCACCAATACCAGTTATGGCTTTCAACTGGTACGTGTAATGGGTGATCGGGAGTATATTTTTCAAAATGCGTTGGTAGGCACTTTTACAGAAGAGGAAGTAAAAACGATGTATGCAGCAGTAAAAGAGCAGAAAAAGTAGATAATTTGAGTTGACTCTTTTTTTATTAAAAAGC
>Ga0114957_1003453_pt1 | contig 14217 bp, 13 predicted proteins | sample BantaG_FD_87175 | JGI IMG/M metagenome (GOLD analysis project Ga0114957, IMG submission 87175) | Marine algal microbial communities from Bantry Bay, Ireland - BantryBay_4 metaG | ecosystem: Host-associated > Algae > Red algae > Unclassified | place: Bantry Bay, Ireland | collected 2014-11-21 | reverse complement strand
ATAGGAAACTTAGCAAAAGTAAATGGCTCATTGGACAAAGGCTTGTCTTCGTAATTTTTAAGATGTCTAACCTTGAAAAGCACATCCTGCTCCGCACAAGATGCTATCGGCTCTACAAAAGCCTTATCCCCGTCAAAATTGATCACAAACAAAAAAGGGACTTTTTGCTTCGCTAATGCAGAGATTTGATCTTTGATATGTTGCTTTCCATTAATCACTTAAAATCATCCTAGGCAATACTCAATAACATATTCATTGTATCCACTCCATCCGCATAGTCCGTCAAACTAGGACACTGCGTCTGCCCAAAATCCACCACCTCAAAAGCTGGTACCAAATCCTTACTCACGATACACTGTATCTGATCCTTGATTTCTGTCAGATGCTGATGCAGAGCCTCCTTGCTTTCATAAAACTCATAATGCAAACTGGCAATCCGACTCGTCAACGAAGAATCTTCCAGCAAAATCAAACAACCGTTATTCACGATCGGTACATTATTCAATGCAGCTATTGCAAAGTTATAATCAAAATTATTTTTATACTTTCCGTGCAAGATAATTCTATTGGATTCATGTATCGTCTCCATTAGAGGATTAAAATCATAGTCGACAGGAATATAAATCTTACTCACACTACGACAGCCCAAGCCAAAGTAATCTAAGATATCATGACCCAATCTTCGCAACTCTTCTACACTCTCCGAACCATCCAGCACCGCCACAGAATTTCTATTCTTTCGGATGATGTTTGGATACTTTCCAAAGTATTCATGGAAGTAGCGCGCACTATTATTACTCCCAGTGGCGATTACCGCTTCAAAATCTTCTAGTTTATCAATTGGCTTAATATAGTTACCCGCTCGATCATCCAGTCGATCCATCATTTTGATGAAGTAAGGAAAAAGATAAGGATCTTTATCTGATAATTTGATCAAGGAAGTATGACCACACAAAAAGCAACATAAAAAATCATGAAAACCAACTGCAGGAATATTGCCCGCCATGATGATACCCACTTTTAGAGGTTTGATATTATCATCGATACGATAGTGCTTCACAAACGCTCTTAGTTTTTCCTCTTCCAAAAACTCAGTAGCAATCGCGTGGATGGATCGCTTCACATTTTCGGGTGTCATCCACAGATTGTGATAGTGTGTCCGTTCGATCACGGCATCTAGATATTCATCGGTACCCTGGAGTTGTTTACCCCACTTGACGAGTAGTACAAGTCTTTCTTCTAATGTCATGTTCTCTCTTAAATCAATTCCTTTCTATACGACACGTAATGTCTCCACTTCTCTAGGCACTCCGCATAGTCAGGCGGAAGTGGTTGTTCAAAGTATACTTGTTCCTTTGTTCGCGGATGTTCAAAGCCCAGCGAATAAGCATGCAGTGCCTGTCGCGGCATGATCTTAAATACATTCTGCACAAACTGTTTATACTTGGTAAACACCGTCCCCTTACGAATCTGATCTCCCTCATATCGAGCATCACTAAACAGCGGATGACCTAAGTGTTTCATGTGCACCCTGATCTGGTGTGTACGCCCCGTCTCCAGTTGACACTCCACCAGACTGACATAGTACAAGTCCTCTAGCACCTTCCAATGCGTGATGGCACGCTTCCCAATATTCTCTTCCGGAAAAACCATATTGACCAATCGGTTCGCAGGATTACGCCCGATATAATTATCTACTGTTCCTTTCTCGCCATCAAGTGCACCCCAGATCAGCGCCTTATATTTACGCTTGATCGAGTGATCATAAAACTGCTTAGTCAGACTTTCCATCGCCAAAGTAGACTTCGCTATTACGATGATTCCCGAGGTATCCTTATCTATCCGATGCACGAGACCAGGACGATCATAAAACTCCCCCTCTCGCACTGGCAGCTCCGTATTACCCAGATAGTGCATCAGGCCATTGACCAGCGTACCCGTCCAGTTACCGACACCAGGATGCATCACAAGACCCGCAGGCTTATTGATCACCATCACATCCTCATCCTCAAAGACGATATCGAGCGGAATATCTTCCGGCACGACCTTATCGTTCTTATCATGTCGTCGAGGTAGAGAAAATGTTATCATCTCTCCAGGATTGATCTTATAGTTCGATTTGACCACCTTACCATTCACCAATACCTCACCTTCAGACACCGCATTTTGGATACGCGTACGAGAGACGTTCGCCAACTTGGTCAGCAGAAATTTATCGATCCGTATAGGCTGCTGTTTAGGATCTACTTTGATCTCCACATCCTCATATTCTTGATTTTCTTCCTCCACGATACTTTAGGTTTATTGATAAATAGAATATCTTGCAATGTAATTTTTTACAATACTGCAAATATACTCATTCGTATGTCAAAAGTCAGATTCGGTTCATTTTGTGTCAAAGAAGGTCAAGATACCCGCACCACCAAGCCCCACGTACTCCCTATCTATGCTACCAGCTCTTTCGAGTTTGAGGATATCCAGCAGGGGATTGACATCTTCGAAGGAAAGACTGAGGGCCATGTCTACGGACGCTACGGCAATCCCACGGTCAATACCATTGAGCAAAAGCTAGCTCAGTTAGAGGTCTTTGGCTCTGATGATCAGGCCGCTGCAGTGATGTTTTCATCGGGCATGTCCGCCATTTCGACCTTACTGATGTCCTGCCTTCGACCGGGTGACAAGGTGTTGACTCAGGGTAATATTTATGGTGGCACCACCGAGCTGTTCAATAAGGTATTCGCCAATTACCAGATCGAAACTATTTTGACGGATCTCACGGATGCCGAGGCCACGGAGGATACCATCAAGCAGGACGCAACGATCAAGATGATCTATTTCGAGACGCCAGCCAATCCATCCTTAGCCTGCATCGATATCGCCAAGATGGCAGAGATCGCCAAACGCCACGACCTCATCACCGTGGTCGACAATACATTTTGCACACCCTACCTCCAGCAACCACTCAACATGGGCATCGATTTCGTGCTCCATAGCACCACCAAGTATCTCAACGGTCACGGCAATGGCATCGCCGGAGTCGTCATCAGCAAAGACATCGACTTCATGAAGGAAAAGGTTTGGACGGCTATGAAACTCATCGGCACCAATTCCAACCCCTTCGATGCCTGGCTCGTCAACAATGGTCTCAAGACTTTAGAGCTACGGATGGATCGGCATTGCGCCAATGCCATGCAGGTCGCCCAATTTCTCCAAGACCATCCCAAGGTAGCATTCGCCAATTATCCAGGTCTCAAGACACACCCACATCACGATATTGCCGCAGGTCAGATGACTCAGTTCGGCGGCATGCTCAGCTTCGAGCTTCAAGGCGGCCTAGACGCCGGCCTCCACTTCATGAACAGCATCAAGTTCTGCACGCTCGCACCTACATTAGGTGACGTAGACACCCTCGTATTGCACCCCGCTTCTTCATCTCACATTAAAGTCGACAAGGAAGTACGCGAAGCCAATGGTATCACCGACGGTCTCATCCGCCTCTCTACTGGCATCGAAAATGTGGAGGATATTATTGAGGATTTGGAGCAAGCGATTGGGTGAGAAGTTGGTTAGTATTTTAGTTGGTTAGTTTCTTAGTGAGTTAGTTTCATAGTTATTTGGAGCCGTCTGCTGATCTTTTTTTCTAAGAAAATCTCGTTGCTCATTTTCATTTCATCGCTCTGCTCATTGCTCATTATTCATTTCTCATTGCTCATTTCTAATTTCCAATTGTAAATTGATTCATTGATCATTGATTCGGGGCTATCACAATTCCGCGAAAAGCGGAACGTGACCGCGCTATCCACTATATACCCATCTGCCTTCCCGCAAGAGAGACGCAAAATGTTGCGTCTCTACGCCAACCACTATGGGTATGCCGTTCCTATCGCTTATCCTGCTCGCTCCGCTGCGCCGAGCTTTGTCGCAAGCTCCGACGCGAAAAGGGAAGGTGAAATTATAATCAGTAATTTTTTTTTTTAAAAGTGCTGGAAGCACGACAGATTAAAGGATGGGACGTATGTCCTATCTAAAGAAGCATCTCTTTATTTAGTGCTGTAAGTACGACAGACTATCTATCTCCATTGCTCTTCATACATTATTATCTGTCGTCCCTTCAGGACTCAAAATCTTGTTCACTTAATCGATGGGTTACACTACGTTTCACCCATCGCTTTAATCTGTCGTCCTTTCAGGACTATTAAAAGTAAAATGTGCTGAATAAATTCTTCCTGTTATTAAGAACGATAGGAAACATCTCCCTTGAATAATAATTGTCATATTTTAATATCATTTTTTTCAAATAAAAAAATATCAAAATAAATGTCCCTATATATTTTTCACTGTGAGTTATATTTGTATATTTGCAATATAAGTTCTTTGAAAGTTTAAAAGTTTAGAAATCGGCAAAAACGAATACTGATTAACTAGTACAATTATTATGTACGATGAACTAATCATCCATTTTGCATGGCCAAGAAAAACGCGGCAGCTAGATGTCTCGGGTTCTTAAAGTAAGATTAGCTGTCTGCTAATTGTTAAACGCGCTCCAGTCATGTTTTTTTTTGAAGAAAATAAGCGGAATGTTCTGTGTCAGAAACAGTATTCATTCCCGATTTCATTTATTCATTTATTAAATTTATAATTATGGCTTTTAAACCAAAAATTGAGAAGTTGATTCTAGGAATCACGAATCTCATTGAAAAGAACCGCAGTTCTTTGTCAGTTGACCAACAAATTCTCTTAGAGAACACAATTGTAACTCTAGAGGAAATGAAGTCCATTAATGACTCTTCGATTAGGAAGAAACTGTTTTCAAGTGTCTTACTGAACATTATGCTAGCTACTAGTAGAATGAAAATTGGTGAGATTATTTGTAAGTTTCTGGAGGATGTAATTAATGAAAATTGACCCGCTTTTCTTCACTTTTTTTATTTATGAATATGAATATTGGAAACTCAATAAAATTAATACGCAAAAAAAGGCAAGTATCTCAAGGAGAACTTGCCGCATCTTGTGATATAACTCAAGCTTATTTATCTCAAATTGAGAATAATAGAAAAGAGCCTAATCTTTCAACTTTGAAAGTCATTAGTGAAAATCTAAATGTACCATTACCTTTAATTTTATTCAACTCAATTGAAGAGGAAGATATACCCGAAAATAAATATGCCTCCTTTAATTCGATTTCAGATTCATTAAATGATTTAATTACTGATATTTATTTTTAATATGAAACCGATTTTATCAAAAGGACATTTAGAGAGAGTGTTGGGTTACAGTATCACCGAAATTGAAGAAATTCTATCTAACCTTGATGATTATTATTACTCATTTTCTCGCATAAAAAGGGATGATAATGAAGATCCGAAAACTAAAAATGGAGTAATTCAGAAAAGAAAAATTACTCCTTCAAAAAATAAACTTAGAAACATTCAAGATATTATTCAAGATAAAATCTTTTCAAAGATAGATTTAATTGAAAATATAAAAGGAGGCGTTAAAGGAATAAGTAATATTGAAAATGCTGATGTTCATAAAGGAAGAAAATTTAGATTTCAAACCGACATCAAAAATTGCTTCCCCTCAATAGATTCAAAAATGGTTTTTAATTCTTTAAGAGCCAAAGGTTTTTCTAAGTTTGTCTCAAAAACAATTTCAAAAATTTGTACTTATTCGCCGGATGAGTCATTTAAAACTGATTGTTTACCTCAAGGTAATCCTACTAGTCCTTTTTTAGCAAATTTAGTCATTGAAAAATTAATTCTAAGATTAATTTCAGCATTAAAAGGTCAAGATATATTGATTACTACTTGGATTGATGATTTGACTTTTTCTTCTAATAAAGATTTTAGAGATACTGTTCCTAAAATAATTAATTTAATTTGTAACTCAGGTATTAAAGTGGCTAGGAGTAAGACTACATATAGAGTTAATAAATCTGTAATTACAGGTGTCGTGGTTGGTATGAGTACACTTAAAGTAACTGATAAATTTAGGAGAAAAGGCGAGTTAGAGCTTACAGATAATCAGAAGGAAGGTAGAGCTAATTACGAAAGATGTATTTATAATAAATAAAAAGGCATTTCTTTTTAATTTTTTATATCATTAATTTTTAGCTTATTATGAGGATATTTCTAGAAAACGAAAACCTAATAAAAACTCTCCAATGCTCACTTCATTAAAACTAACAATCTTATTCCTCCTCCTAACCCTCCAACTAGCGACCGCCCAACAAATAAACAAAACCCCACTCACCATAGGCGAAACTATAGAACTAAAATCCAAAATCCTAAATGAAAATCGAAGGGTAAACGTCTATCTACCGAACACTTACCACCCAGACTCAACGAAGCAATATCCAGTGATCTATCTATTGGATGGATCCATAGATGAAGATTTTATCCATGTAGCAGGAACGGTACAGTTCTGCTCCTTCTCTTGGATAGACATCATCCCAGAATGTATCTTAGTAGGCATCGCGAATGTTGACCGGAAGAAAGACTTCACTTATCCCTCAACCGTAAAAAGAGATCAAGAAGAATTTCCAACGACGGGGCACTCTGCCAATTTTATTAACTTCATCGCCAACGAATTGCAACCCTATATCAGTAAAACCTATGAAACCAATAATAACAAAACCCTGATCGGGCAATCCCTCGGTGGACTCCTAGCCACTCAAATCCTTTTCGAAAGTCCGGAGCTATTCGATAACTTCATTATAGTGAGCCCCAGTCTATGGTGGGACGATGAGAACCTACTGAAGAGAAAATTAGATAAATCACTAGTAGACAAGCGCATCTACGTTGGAGTAGGGGGCGAAGGACCCTATATGGTGAGAGGCGCACAAACTTTGTACAATAGATTGTCAGTAGAAAAAAGTAAAGAAGCCAGACTATTTTATAACTATTTCGAAAGACAGAACCACGGTGATGTTCTACACTTAGCGGTATACGATGCTTTTGAAAAACTATTCTAAAAACCAAAGAAGCCAACCAACTAAAATACTATATCACCACCTGCAAACGTATCCACAAACCGCTTTTTCTGCATTTGGATGATTCGCTTATGTATCTCCTTTCGATGCTCGGCATAGAAACTCATCTCCTCACTGACGAACAGACCAATCATCACACCCAATAACTGATTCTTCAAATCAACATTGGTTTGCAGATATTTATTGATGAACTCATCGTACTGCTCTTTAGTCATGTCCATTACTTTATCCAGCTTATAGTTTTTGTGTTCTTTCAAAAGAAACAAACTTAGCTCATGCTGCACTTTTAATATCGGTCGCATACCATTTACATTTGAAGATGTCACACTTGATTTTGATTAGAATTTTTTAAGGTCAAGGCAAAAAGCGCAGGGATAGCCTGAGCTATCGCGAGTATTTTTAACGAAGAGATTAGAAAATTATACCAAAATAAACGTGACATTCTCAGATGTAGATGGTATTACAGTCTCATTTTGAAACAATTCCATATCGGTCTTGTCTATTGCACCTAGTTCTAAGTTGGGACGTATAGAAAGTACTTTTTCATCTCTGCTCATAAGTGTTATAACAATTAGTATCTATAAATGTTAAAGAACAAATCGATAGAGTGATAAATGGATTGCAATAATTGGTATACTCCATAAAATTGTTATCTTTAATTATTACTAACCAATAAAACGATTACAATGAAATTTCTATCCAAGCTTTTTCTTCTTTCTTCTTTCTTCTTTCTTTATCCCTTTCTTCACAAACAAGTAAATGTGGATTTGATCAATCATATCAGAGTCAATCATCTCTCATTGGCTGTGAAGCTTTGTCGCAAGTATACAATAGTAGTGCGGAAGTAGAAATTTATTTTATTCCGGTTGTTGTTCATAAAATTTATAAGAATGCTAGTGCAAATATTGATAATTCAATTGTTGAGTCTGCAATTACGAATTTAAATGAAGATTTTCGGTCGATGGATGGAGCACCCCAAAACATTCAAATAAAATTTTTCCTCGCCAGGGTAGATGAAAATGGCTTTTGCACAAATGGGATATTAGAAAAACAAGATGATTTAGGTGTTAATGCGCCTATGGAAGATTTATTTGCTACAGAACAATCAGCATTAAAAGCATTGAGTTATTGGAATTCCAAAAATTACTTTAACATTTGGGTGGTAGAAAGTATAATGGGAACAAATTTTTCTTCTAGCCCTACGATAGGTATTCCAGAAAATCAAGGTGTAGTAGTGACATATGATATATTAAATTCTAATACTTTAACACATGAAGCTGGGCATTTTTTAGGTCTTTGGCATGTTTGGGGCTGCAGCGGAGGCGAAGATTGCATAGTTTGTGATGATCCAGCAAATATGGGTGACCTAGTATTGGACACACCACCATGTTTTTTACATCAAAATGATGATAATAATACAGATTTTAATGTTAATATTTGTGATAATGAGGTCATTAGAGTTTGTTCAAATAAATCCATTATTGAAACATTATCTGATCCTCCAAAATGTAATGATATAAGTTATTCTTATCCTAAAGCTAATTTTATGAGTTATTTTAGAGCTTGTAGAAATACTTTTAGCGCAGGACAATTTACCAGAATGTTTCACTTTTTAAACGATTTTCAACGTGACCTCTGGTACCCAGGCTACATCATCAAAAGTGAAATGATAGTTGACAAAGAAACCAAATTCCATAGAGATGTGACCATTCATCCAGGAGGGAGATTAGTCATCGAAGCTGAAGCTATTATGGCAGAAGGTACACGAATCCATGTTTTGGAAGGAGGGCAGCTTGTGGTGAATGGAGGTAAAATAAGAGGTTGCGATATATCAGAAACGGAAAGAGGAAAATGGAATGGTATAAGTGTGACAGGTGCTAGCGGTAATGGTTACGAAGTAGAATTCATTAGAAATGTTGATACTGGAGTAGACCCCGTTATTGAAGATGTCAATGGCTTCGCAGTAGAAATAAGAAATGTAGACTCTTTCGAAGCACCAGGAAATTTATATGCCGAACATACTACTTTTAATAATGTAGATGGGCTTATGTACATGAGATCATTTTTTCATAATGCAACAACAAGTATAATTGATGATTGCACACAAAATGGAGGTATATACGGAGTGAAAAATTTACATGGACAGGGGATACAATTAAAAAACAGTAAATTTTTTGACATCGAAAGAGAATGCGTTAGCTCTGTAGGAGGATCCTTTTTGATAGAAGGAAATGAATTTCATGGCGATGAAGTAGATGTGGCTTTAACACATTTTTTTGAAGGCGAACGTAGCACTATTAATGGCGGCAATCAGTTTAGAGGTAGAAAATATGGTATAAGAGCTGCTGGTCCAACTAATCTAAATCATATTATTACGGATAATGTTTTTCATGGACCAGTAGAAGATCCTGATCTCTTCATTACTTATTATGATCGAGATATTTATATGGATGGAATAACAAATTATACTATTGAAACAAATCAATTCCATGGTCTTGTAGGAGTCTCTAGTAGAGCAACAGTAAATACATCTACGGCTAACAATGCTTTCAATTCGGTAAGCTCAAATGAATTTGATGGGAATGCGACTGGAATATATCCTCATGACTCCAACCAAGATTATTTTTTTAGAGATAATTGTTTTAATACCACACATATTGATGCAGAAATTACAGGCTTCATGGAGAATCAAGGAGACCCAACTGGAGACCCTGCAAACAACTGTTTTACTAACCAAGGGAATATTAATTCTTCAATTATTGATATAGGAGGTAGTCCAGATGTGTTCAATTATGTAGAACTAGTAATTGTCGAAAATTTTGACTGTAGACATGCTGCGTATGCTCCCTTGGTTGGTGTCAATTTAATTGAAATAAATTCTGAAATAGAGACGGAATGTATGAATTTAGGAGGAGGAAGAGAAAGGTTATTTGATAATGGAGGTACCAATGCAGACAATACATTATATGATCAAATGAATTTAATTGGTACACATATCATGCAAAATGAATTTGATGACGCACGATTGGTACTTGCGCAAATTACTTTAACAAAGGAGGAAGGAGTTGATTTGCATTTTTTAGCAGACAACTTAATTTCATTTTATGAAAACACACCAAATAATTTGGATAACCCCGAACTTGTACAAAGTCTAAAGGATATTGCATATAAGAATCATCCAAGTTCTGGATATGCACAGGCTTTTCACTATTATCTAACTAATGAATTTGTTGATAATTTAGACCTTACATTTTTAGAGTCATTTGAAATAGAAGAAAGGCAGAGCATGATAAAAGGTGATTTTGAGGATATTGATGAGATATTGATTTATCCGAATCCAGCTTCAGATCATGTTACAATCTCAAACTCAAATAAAATAAATACTATTAAAGTATATACTTCTTTAGGTGAATTAATACATAAAAGCTACGGGTTATCAACTCTAAATACCCAAAATTGGAAAAATGGGATATATATTTTCAGTATTGAAAGTTTTGGTGGAGAGTCTGTAATTCAAAAGATTATTATAAATAGGTTTTGATGCTTAAGAATTATCAATCAGTAGTGCTATATTATTTAGTTTGGATCATGTCAGGCGACATGATCCTTGCCCAATCTACTTTTTCTAAAACCTACCATCTTGAAGTAGGCCCAGATAATCGAGCGCATTTTTTCTTTTTGCAAGACACAAATTTTATTGTAGCTACCACACATGATGGGGATATGGAGGTTCTGTCAGCGCTTTCTCGCTTTAACTATGATGGTAGTATACTACAAACAAACTCAATAAGTGACTTTGTTTTTGGAAAAAGTAGATCAGTTGTTCTAAAAGATAGTGGATTTGAAGTGGCCGGGCACCGTTGGTCTAGAGACGATAATCAAGCCCGAGGTCTTCAATTATTGAACTTCAATAATGAATTGGATATCATTGAACAAAAATTAATAAATTATGAGATAAATAGAGTTACAAATTTTCCTGGTATTTTAGATTTAGACAGCCAATCTAAAATGATCTTTGGGAGTTTTATTAATACAAGTTCAATTGTAGACTCAGGTGCTTATATAGGGCTACTGGATAGAGATTCGGATAGTATACAAAATGAAGTGATATACAAGGGCCCAGAGGACTATCCATATATAAATTTCACACTCTACGATCTACAACAAACAAGAGATAGCAATTTGTTATTCATCGCTGAGACAGAACAAAGAGATGAATCTGTCACAGGCAGAGGTGCTTATTTTGAGATTGTAAAATTTAATCGCGAAGGGGAGATACTAAATAAAATCAAGTCAAAACTCGAAAGCGACAAAAGTGCATTGCTTGAAGGCGATGATGGAGGGCTATATTTCTTTAATGATAGGACACCATTTTTATTGGATACTATTCTACCTTTTGCAGATAGTTTTGGTGGACTTGTCAAGTTAAATGAGGAATTGGACAGTACTATTTGGTCATTTCAAATAAAGGATGCGGATGGTATTGATGAGAGTAGAGGTCATACTATTCTTGGTATTTCGCAATTGAAGGATAGTAATTTTTTAGGGTGTGGTGGTGTAGGACTGAAAATAAATAACTTGAAAGAATCCATCGGTTTTCTCTGCAAATTCACCAAAGATGGGGACATACTATGGGTGCGTGAATATGGAATCCCTATCCCAGAGGAATATGTAGCCTTGGAGACGACGGGTGTGCTTGGCACTGGTCGGATCGAGGACTGCAAGGAGCTAGAGGATGGCCGTATACTATGTATGGGCGAGCATGCCTACGCCAAGCCAGAGACGAGCTTCTATCGCGAGCTATGGATGTTGATGTTGGATGAAAATGGCTGTTTGACACCCGACTGTGATCCTACGCTTGTCCTCACCAATACACACTCCGTAGAGACATTCCGAGAGGGGAATATCTATCCCAATCCAGTCTCCGATATCCTCCACATCAGCGAGGTGGTATTTGATGCCTATAAGATTTATGATCTGATGGGGCGTTTGGTGCAGGAGGGGGCGTATAGTCCTACGATTGATTTGTCGGGTCTACCTGCTAGTGGGATATATGTTTTGCAGTTGAAGGAAGAAGGACGGTTGAAATCAGTTTTTAATTTAGTTAAAAGTTAAAAGTTAAAAGTTAAAAGTTAAAAATTAAGCGGCGAGCGTGCGAAGACTTTTTTGAGAGTTGATAATGGATAGCATTATTAGTTGAGAGTTGATAATGGATAGTTGATAGCGTCTTTTTGTTGAAGGTGAAAACTGATTTCAAGATAAAAGCTTAAAGTTAAAAGTTGAACGGCGAGCTTGCAAAGATTTAATTGAAATGTATGAAAACATGCCAAACACAATGGTAAATCCTGCACTTATTCAGAATCTAAACGTGATAGCCCAAAAAAATCATCCAAGTTCTGGTTATGCACAAGCTTTTCATTACTACCTTACTGATGAGTTTGTTGATAATTTGGATTTGACCTTTTTAGAGACTGAGGGTTATAGTGAAAGACGGGCTGAGATCAATCAAAGTAATATTCAATCAAATGAGATTAGTATATTTCCAAATCCAGCATCAGCTTTTATTAATATAACAAATTCACACCAGATACAGAGCATGAAAATATATAACTCAAATGGCTTTTTAGTTCAGCAAGCTGCTAAGGTATCGAAATTAAATACACAAAATTGGTCAGGTGGAATTTATATTTTCGCAATACAAAAAGTAGATGGGACTTTTATGATGAAGAATATGATTGTTAATAAGTAGGGAGATGCATATTAAGTTCAAAAACACAAGGATACTTATTGCGGGTTTAGTCTGGGTCATCGTTTTTACGATGACTCATGCTCAACTTACCTTTTCTAAAACCTACCACCTAGAAGTGGGTAGTAATAATCGTGCAAGTTTTTTCTTCATAGAAGATAATAGCTTTGTAGTAGCGTCTACACATTCGGGAGATACTTCAGTAGTATCTGCACTAACACGATTCTATTATAATGGAGAAATAATAAATCGTAATTCTTACTCTGACTTTGTATTTGGAAACAGTAGATCTGTTGTTAGGAATGAGGGTGGATTTGAGATTGCTGGACATCGATGGTCAATAGATGAAAATTTAACAAGAGGTTTAGAATTAGTAAGTGTAAAATAATGAGTTAGATTTAGTAGAGCGAAAAATACTTTTTTACCACGAAGAACGTGCTACCAACCTCCCTGGAATATTAGATTTAAATGATTCCTTAAAAGTAGTATATGGGAGCTTTATTAAAGTTGCTGCGGGTATTGATGGCGGAGCATATGTTGGAATACTAGATAAGGCTACGGATAGCCCTTTTAATGAGGTTATATTTAGAGGTCCCGAGGAATACCCTTACTTAGAATTTAACATAATAGACCTACAAGCCACAATAGATAGTCAAATGCTTTTTATAGCAGAGACTTGGCAAAGAGCAGAAACAAACGTAGGTAGCGATTCATTTTTTGAGATCGTAAAGTTTGATAGGAATGGTGAAATTTCAAATAGATTTAAACAAAATTCCACTGGAGAGAATAAAACTATTGAGCAGGATGATAATGGAAATATATATTTTTTTAATAGTTTAACTCCTTTTTTTCTTGACACGATTTACCCTTTATCTCCTAGATTTGGAGGACTTGTAAAATTGAACGAAGAGCTAGACACCGTCTTGTGGTCTTTCCAAATAAAAGATGAGGATGGTATAGAAGAGGAAAGAGGTCATATAATCTATGGCATCACCCAGTTAAGTGATGGTAATCTTCTAGCATGTGGTAAAGTGGGTTTGAGAATAGATGATGAAAAAGAAGGGATCGGCTTCCTTTGTAAATTCACGAAAGATGGAGAAATACTTTGGGTACGCGAATATGGTATTCCTATTCCGGATGAGTATGTAGACTTGGAGTTGATCGGAGTACTAGGCACTGGCCGGATCGAGGACTGCAAGGAGCTCGACGATGGTCGCATCTTGTGTATGGGGGAACATGCTTATTCCAAACCAGAGATACCCTTATACCGAGAGCTATGGCTCTTGATGTTAGATGAAAATGGCTGCTTGACACCCGACTGTGACCCTACGCTTGTCCTCACGAATACCCACACTGAAGAGACTTTCCGAGAGGGGAATATCTATCCCAATCCGGTCTCCGATATCCTCCACATTAGCGAAGTGGTATTTGATGAGTATAGGATTTATGATCTTATGGGGCGTTTGGTGCAAGAGGGGGT
>Ga0114957_1003452_pt1 | contig 14219 bp, 13 predicted proteins | sample BantaG_FD_87175 | JGI IMG/M metagenome (GOLD analysis project Ga0114957, IMG submission 87175) | Marine algal microbial communities from Bantry Bay, Ireland - BantryBay_4 metaG | ecosystem: Host-associated > Algae > Red algae > Unclassified | place: Bantry Bay, Ireland | collected 2014-11-21 | reverse complement strand
TTATCTGTGTATAAATGGATGTTTTCAACAATGTGTCAAACGAAAAGCTATATACTTATTTATTATTATAGCACATTAATTAGGATGACTATTTATTACCTAATCAATAATTATGCAAAAAAATAATATGTTATAGTGTTTGAATCGTGTTTTTGGAAGAAATACAATATTAATAAACGGTAGCGGGAAGTAAATTCTTGTAGATTGTTATGAGGTTTAATAGAAGGACAAAGGTAAAATAAAAAATAATAGAGCGAACATTCGCCCTATTATTTTTTATTAATAAAATCGAAATTAAAAGAATTTCGATCGTTTATCTGTAATATCAGCATTCTTTTTCAAAGATTGAATGACTGCTGTGGTAACTTGATTTTGCGAAGCTTGTCGAATAGTTTTTCGGATAGCTGCTATATTTGATGGTGTACCAACCTCAGGTTTAGCGGTAGTTTTTACAATATAAACTCCATTTTCACCAACGATAGGTTGAGAAACGCCATTTGCATTTAAACCAAATGCGGCAGCAACTACTTTAGGTTCTTGCCCAAGTCCTTGAACGGTTGGCGCAGTAAAGCTTACATTAGTAGCCGTATCCACTTGCGAACTGAACATACTTGCTACCGCCGAAAGATCTTGAGTATTATTGATTTTCCCTTTAATTACTTCTCCTTTTTTCATATTTCTTACGATAGGTGCAATCGTCTCTCTAACACTTGCAAGAGAAGGATTACCTGCAGCTTGAATAGTTTCTACACCTGCTACAACATATTTATTATCGTAAAAATCAATTTGATCTTGGAAAGTATATAATACAGGAGAAACATCTCCTACTTCACTATCAAAGGCAAACTTTACCATTTTTCTGGAATCTTCGGTTCCACCTAAGCCAACAATATTGTAGTCATTAGCTTTAAGAGGAGTAGAAGAAGAATAGGTTAAGTTTGAATTAGCTTCTGCCGCCGCTTTTAATGCTTCTAAAGTCTTATTATCTCTGATAAACTGATTAGCCTCAGATCGAACAGCTTGTCTAGTTTGTTTAGTAGGAGTAATATTTTCACTTAAATAAGCCACTCTTACTCTTTCAGTATTTGTGATATTTTTTCTTCCTAATGGTTCAATAATATGATATCCAAATTGGGTTTTTACTGCAACTAATTTATTTAGCTCACCATTAAAAAACATAGCATCGCTAAATTCTGGTACCAATGAATTTTCGGTATAAGTCCAATCTATAATTCCACCTGTATTAGCACTACTTCTATCAGCAGTATGTTTCAGAGTTAAACTATCAAAGTTACCTCCTTCATTTTCTAAAATGTTGATTAAACTATCAGCAGTCTTTTTAAATACTCTGTATTGGGCGGAGTTAAGTTTGAGTTGAGGGTTAGATCTTTGAGCTTGAATAAACTGCTGATCACCTATTAATATATGACGACATTTAGCTGAATCAGGTAAAATTCTACGATCTAAAATTTTAGCAACTCTATATGCTCTACCTTCTAAGTAGGGTTGAGTAACTGAACCAATTGGTAAGGTAAATACACTTTCTTTGATAGATGGAGAAGTTATCATTTCAGTACTCAACCATCTTGGATCGAATTGCCCATAATTACTTTCTACAAAAAGAGAATCATCTTCACCAGTAGTTTTTTCAGCGAATTCTTGCCCTAATTTTGCTACTTTTTTTCTAACATCACTAGAGTCAGAAGCAGATGGAACTACATCAAAAGCAACAAATCCTACTTTCCGTGTTTCTTCATCCTGAGCATATTTAGCAGCATTAGCAGTTAAGTAGCTATTCAAATCAGCATCCTCTACAGTTACTTGACTATCATCAATCTCATCGAATGGAATTTTTACGTATTCGAAAGTAATTCTTTGATTCTGATCTGTATATGCCTTTTCAACCATCCAATTAGGCGTGTAAAGCGACTTACTTACTAAATTATTTAATTTAGTTTTGATTCGATCATTTCGAACCTCACTTTCATGCATTTCCCAAAAGTCTTTAAAATCAGGAGTGTATTCCCCTCCATCAATAGTAGCTTTGAATTGTTGAATTTTCGCTAAATCAGCTTGTTGTGGGCCGAATGGTTGACCACCTGCAACAGGAAATCTTTGTGCCATTAATGGACTCAATCCACTTGCTGGGCCAAACTGAAGATCTCTTAATTCTTGACTACTCACTCCTAAACCTAAGTCTGAAGCTTCGCTTTTAAGAATAGATTTTTCAACTAAAAAATCCCAGATATAATTTCTTTGACCATAACTATCATTACTATCAAAGTTTTTACTTCTAACTTCATAGAGCCTGTTAAATTCAGGATAACTGATTTTCGTTCCAGCTATATTTCCAATAGTTGTTCCGCTGGTAGCACCAATACTTTTATCACCTGACATAGAATCCATCATGATAAATGCAAGGAGTCCTAGACCAATCAAAGAGATCAGTAACCAGTTGTTTCTTCTAATTTTTCCAATTATCGCCATTTCGTATTAAAATTTGATTGTTTTACTTTAAAATATATACATTTTTGTTTCATGTGTAAAATACTGAAAGACAAGTCAGTATTAAAGATTTTGCTCCAAAAAGCAATTGGCAAGGTCTGCCAAAATGAACAGGTTAGAAAAAATCTCTGCAAAGGTATAATCTTTACGTCTGAAAATCAAAAAAAGCCCGTCTTTTATAGCCTTTTGCTCAATATTGTTTTGGAGTAAATAGAAATATTGTACGGAGGGAAATGGGAAAGGTTAGCATGATTGTTAAATTGTTTCGCTTCGCTTATTGTTAGGGGTTTTAAGAAAAAAACTGGAATGTATTTTTGACGCAGACTTTCTATGACTTGCTTATGATTTTCTATGACTTTTAATTTTCCTATGGAAAATTTTTTATGCCTCCCAATTTTTTTTGAATACTCTCAAAAGTCATAACAAGTCATAAGCAAGTCATAGAAAGTCTGCGTCAAAAATATTTTCAAGGAAATTTTTCTTGAAACCTCCAATAACAATCTAACAATAGCGCAGCGAGCGAAGCGAAACAATTTAACAATTATTTTTAACAATCATTTTTTCATATATTTCGCAGCTGCCTCCAACTCTTCATAAAAATCTTCCCCATATTTTCGAATTAGCGGTTCTTTTAAAAATTGATATACAGGAACCTGTTCTTTTTTACCTAATTCACACGCTGGACTACAAATATCCCAATTATCATAATTTAATGCTTCAAAAAGAATCCTTTCATCTTTTTTTATTCGAATAGGATAAAGGTGGCAAGAAATGGGTTTTTTAAAATCAATATCACCCTTAGCATGAGCTTGTTCAATGCCACATTTTGCAATGCCCAACTCATTTTTTGTCATAAAAGCACAAGCACCATTAGGTTGAAGAGAAGTGCCATATTCTTTAGGTTCTTCATAAAAAACAGATGTTCCTTTTTCTTCAATGGCTTTTATCCCTTCTTTGGAAAGGTGAGGTTTAATTTTTTCATAGATTTTATCTAGTATTTCAATTTCTTCCGCTTCCAATGGTGCTCCAAAATCCCCTTCCCAACAGCAAGCACCTTTACAGGCATTGAGATTACAAATGAATTTTTCTTCAATTACATCATCACTTATAAGTTTATCTTGAATTATTAGCACGGGAATTTATTTTGAATTGGGTAATACCAAAAAATATTTGTTGTATGAGTAGCAAAAATAGAAAATTACTCTGTTCAATTCTCTATTTTTACTATTTTAGCGGATATAAAATTTTTTAAAAATTAGTCTATATGAAAAAAGTAATATTGAGTTGCATGATGATGCTTTTTGTGATGAGTACATTTGCTCAAAAAAAAGCGGAAAGATCCGCAGAAACAGACACTCAAGCATTAGTTGAAAAATATAATTTATCGAATGCTCAAGAAGCAAAGGTGCTTAAAATTCAACAACGTAAATATAAAAACGAATCTCAGATTGCAAGTTTAGAAAGTACGGATATTGATACTTATTTGAAGAAAAGAGGTACGAATGAAGAACAAAATAAATTCTCAATTCTAAGAATCTTAAATGAGGATCAAAAAAAGAAATTCAAGCAAGATGAACGTGATCTTAGAGTAAAACGAGGTACGTTATCTCATAAAATGCAAAAACAAGGAGCTTCTCCTATCGAAATAAAAAAGGCTTTATTGGAAGTAGAATAAATAATCAAAACATGAATCATCCCATATTTTTAAAATAGGGTTTGATAGAGATTTTTGAAACAAATTCAAATAATTCTACCAAATTTTTATGTGAATCTCTATTTTAAAAATATGGGATGATTCATGTTTCCAAAATCTTTCCTTAACAGAATTTCAGCCAAGTACTTTTTAAAGGGTAAAAAGTCTATTTTCAATTTAATTGCTAGAGAAAACCCTAGCATGTGGCGAAAATTTAATATTTTTGTCCGCAATACATATCAACTTTATTGATCTAGAGGTGTTTTAATTATGATAAAAGTTGATTTATTGTATTTTGAGGTGATTAAATAACCTACACTCAAACCAAAAGAATTTATATTTAAACCATATATCATTTAACAACTCGTTCAATTTTATTGAACATTCAAAACTTTAAGTAGAAATAAATGGATCCACTAAAGCAGAAATTTTTTGAAAAATCTTCCAAGTTAAAAGGAGAAGTAAAAAGTCTTTTAAAAGAAAAAGGTAATACCAAAGTGGACGAAGTGACACTCAGCCAAGTATTTGGAGGAATGCGTGGCGTGAAAAGCATGGTTTGGGAAACTTCTCAACTAGATCCTAACGATGGTATTCGTTTTAGGGGAAAATCTATTCCTGAATTACGTGAATTATTACCAAGAGTTTCTGGAGGAAAAGAACCTTTACCAGAAGGACTTTTTTGGCTAATGTTAACGGGAGAAGTACCTACTGAAGAAGAGGTTAAATGGTTATCTAGTCAATGGATGGCACGTGCAACAGTACCTCAACATACTTTTGATGTATTGGATTCGCTTCCAGTAGATGCACATCCAATGTCTCAGTTTAGTATTGCAATTGTGTCAATGCAAACTGAAAGTGTTTTTGCAAAAAGATATTCTGAAGGGATGAGTAAGTTGGATTATTGGGATGCAACTTATGAAGACACGATGAATTTGATTGCTAAACTTCCAAGAGTTGCAGCATATATTTATAGACGATCTCATCATAATGGAGATCATATTGCACCTGATACTACTTTGGATTGGGGAGCAAACTTTGCACATATGTTAGGGATTAAAGGTGCTGACTTTACAAGTTTTATGCGATTGTATCTAACCATTCACTCTGATCATGAAGGAGGAAATGCTTCTGCACATACGACTCACTTGGTTGGTTCAACATTGAGTGATTCTTATATGTCATTGGCAGGTGGAATGAATTCTCTAGCAGGGCCATTACATGGATTGGCAAATCAAGAAGTGATTAAGTGGATATTTGAGATGCTTGAAAAATTAGGTACTCAAACGCCTTCTAAAGATCAAATCAGACAATATGTAAAAGATACCTTGGCCGCTCGGAAAGTAATTCCAGGTTATGGTCATGCTGTTTTGAGAGAGCCTGATCCACGATTTGTGGAACAAAAGCGATTTGCAAAAGATAATATTTCAGGTTCTGATGTAATAGATGTGGTTTGGAAATGCTTTGAAGTGGTTCCAGAAGAATTGATTGCTTTAGGAAAAGTAAAAAATCCTTGGCCAAATGTAGATGCACACTCAGGTGCTATTTTGGTTCATTATGGAATGACAGAATATAGCTTCTATACGGTATTGTTTGGAGTGTCAAGAGCAATGGGAGTTTTGGCCGCACTTTGTTGGTCAAGAGCATTAGGTTTCCCATTAGAAAGACCTAAATCTGTTACTACAGCATGGGTTACTGAATTTTTAGAAAAACAAAAAGCGGAAGCGACGAGTTAATCGAAGTTCTTCGTTTGAAAAATATAAAACTACCTTGAATTTTCAAGGTAGTTTTTTTTTGCCTAACGGTAAAAATCCCCTATTTTTGGCGCATTCATTTGAACTAACATTTTAATAAAATCAATAATTAAAAAATCATGAGTAAAATTCCAGATAATTTAAAATACAGCAAAGAGCATGAGTGGGTTAGAGTAGAAGGAGATGTAGCCTATATTGGTATTACCGACTTTGCTCAAGGAGAGTTAGGAGAGTTAGTTTATATCGAAGTAGAAACAGTTGGAGAAACGGTAGAAATAGATGGTGTATTTGGAACAGCCGAAGCGGTAAAAACTACTTCAGAATTATTTATGCCAGTAGGTGGAGAAATTTTGGAATTCAATGCTCAATTAGATGAATCCAAAGATGATAATCCAGGGATCATCAATGAAGATCCTTATGGTGAAGGCTGGATTGTGAAAATTAAAATTTCTGACCCTGAGGAGTTGGGGACGTTGATGGATGCGGCAGGGTATGGCGCATTGGTAGGGTAAAAACGGTTGACGGACGTTCGTTGCACTCACTTGACGAAGAACGGAGCTTCGCTTGACGGTTCACTAATTGTGAGTCAATAGTATTTATTGTGAACCGTCAAGCGAAGCGTCCGTTCTTCGTCAAGTGAGTGCAACGAACGTCCGTCAGCGAAGCGTCCGTAAAAAAAGTTTTTTTCCACCCACCAAAAATATTTTCAATTGCATCTAAGTAAATATATCAATCAAAAGTAGATTGAATGATTAAAAAATTTCTTCCTTCGATAGCTTGGGCAGTTTTGATATTATATTTATCAAGTACGACGAGTATCAATTTACCCGAAAGTATTCGAGATATTTTTTCAATTGATAAATTAGGACACTTTGGAATCTATGGAATTTTTACAATTTTATTGTTAAAAGGATTTCACAGGAGTAATTTAAAATTGGGAAAGAAAGAAGTGTATTTCGCCTTGATAATCAGTATTTTATATGGAATAGGAATGGAAGTCATGCAATACACATTTTTCCCCGGAAGATATTTTGAAAACTTAGATATAATTGCTAATATTATCGGTTCATTTACTGGACTACTTTTTTATAAGCTGTATTTGAAAAAATAAACTCTATTTCGCCAATCGAAAAAGAATCTATTTTTGACAATACATATAAATGTTAATACAAATCATGACGAACTTTTTGTTATTCTTTGACCTCGCTCTTCCAGGACAAACGTTATCGTTTATCATGCTTGGAATTGCTGCAGTTATTATTGCTGCCATTTTTTTGGTGCGTACCAATATGGCAAGAAATGCAGCATCTGGCGAGTTGACTGCAAAATTTGCAGACCAACCAAAAAAATCACCTATGGATGGTAGAAGCAAGTACGCTCCTGTTGATATTCTTCGCAGAAGTGGAACTGTTTTTAACATCGGATTAATCACATCTCTTTTATTGACTGTTTTAGCATTTAGCTGGACGAGTTATGAAGATGATATTTTTATTCCAGACGATGCGCTGGAAGTAGAAGAAGATATTGAGGTAGAACCACCTCGAACTGCTGAACCACCTCCACCTCCACCGCCACCTCCACCACCAGTTATTGAAGAGGTTCCTGAAGAGGAAATCATTGAGGAAGAAGAACCTGTTTTCGTCGATCAAGATATTGAAGAAGATGAAGAGGTTGAGGTAGTTGAAGATGAAGAACCTGTAGAAGAAGAACCTGAACCAGTTGTAGAAGAGGTAGAAGAAGAACCAGAAGAAGATAAAATCTTTAAAGTGGTTGAGGATATGCCTCGTTTTCCTGGATGTGAAAATAAAGGCTTAGGTAAAGCTGAATTGAAAAAATGTGCTGAAGATGAAATGTTGAAGTTCATCTATGGTAATATCAAGTATCCTGCTGTTGCTCGTGAAAACGGAATTGAAGGTAGAGCTATCTTACAATTCGTTGTAGAGAAAGATGGAACAGTTCAAGGTATTAAAGTAATTCGTGATCCAGGTGGAGGATGTGGAAAAGAGGCAGAGCGTGTTGTAAATATGATGAACAGCATGGGGCAAAAATGGATTCCAGGTAAGCAGCGTGGAAAACCTGTAAAGGTTCAATACACTTTACCAGTTAGTTTTAAACTGCAAGGATAAATTCCTTTTAAGCTTATAAAAAAACGGTTGTTTCGGATATTTCGAAGCAACCGTTTTTTGTTACGTAGCTGCCGGGCTTCAGCCTGCAGTAAAAAAAATATATACAAGAATTTTTTTAACCCACAGTATATCAAAATCAAGAAATTTGTAAATTTCCCCAAAAAGATACAATTTAGAAAATAATAACGGGGCAACTTTTACAACCTCAAAGCGTTTTTATTGTATATAAATAAGTACTGGGACATAATTAATAATATAGAACATTTCCGTCGAGTTTACCCTCGACTTTAAAATACCAAAAATGCGGATACTACTAATTTTTATAATGTTTTTCTTCTTACCATCTATGGTGTTGGCACAACCAGAGAATGATTCCAAATTGGCACAACAATATTATGCTGATGGTGAATTTGAAAAAGCAGCAGTTCTCTATGAAAAATTGCATAAGAAGAATAACAAAAACGATTATTACTTTAATCGTTATATGGATTGTATGTTAGCTTTAGAGGAATATGGCAAAGCAGAGAAAGTAATTAAAAAGCGATTAAAAAAAGATCCAAAACTAGTTCAACTTTATGTGACCTATGGTAATCTTTATGAAAAACAATATAAAGATGATGAGGCTCAAGCTCAATATGAAAAAGCGATTAAAAAATTACCTGCTGATCGTTTTTCAATAACTCGCCTTGCAAGTGCATTTCTTAATTTGACAAAATATGATTTAGCCATTCAAACTTATGAGAAAGGTGCAAAATTGCTCAAAGACGATAATGTATTTGCTTATAACTTAGGAGATTTATATCGTAGAAAAGGTGATACAGATAAAATGATTGGGAATTATTTGAATAGCTTGGCAGATAATCCGAGTCGATTAAATTCAATGAAAACACTTTTTCAAAGATACTTGAGTGATGATGATTTTGTAGAGTTGCAAACTCAGTTATATACTCGGATTCAAGAAGATGATGAAACGGTGGCTTATCCTGAATTATTGATTTGGTTATTTATCCAAAAGAAAGATTATAAAAATGCTTTCCGTCAGGTCAAAGCATTGGATAGAAGATTAAAAGAAAATGGTGGACGTATTTATCGTCTTGCTGATATTGCTGCCAATGCAAAAGATTATGATGCAGCTATTGAAGCATACGATTACATTGTAGCTGAAAAAGGACATATGTCAAGTTATTACATTGAAGCGAAAAGAGAATCGCTTTCTTGTAAAAGAAAAAAATTGGTGGAAGGATTTGATTATACAGCAGAAGATTTAAAATTATTAGAAACGGAGTATGAATCATTCTTAGGAGAGTTTGGGAAAAGAAAATCTACGGCAACAATTGTAGCGGAGTTAGCGGATTTGGAAGCCTTTTATTTAAATGATTTAGATAAGGCAATTACTTTGTTAAATGAAATGATTGAGTACCGTGGACTGAATCGATATATTTTAGCAAAAGGAAAATTAAGTCTTGCTGATTTTTATTTGATGAAGGGAGAAATATGGGAAGCGACGCTACTATACTCTCAAGTGGATAAAGAATTTAAAGATGACATTTTAGGGCATGAAGCAAGATTCCGAAATGCAAAATTGTCTTACTATGCAGCTGATTTCCAATGGGCGCAAGCGCAGTTTGATATTCTAAAAGCATCTACTTCAAAATTGATTGCAAATGATGCATTAGACTTATCTATTTTTATCATGGATAATTTAGGATTGGATACTATCGCTACTCCTATAACAATGTATTCACAAGCGGACTTATTGGTTTTTCAAAATCGCTTTCCTGAAGCCTTTTCTAAATTAGATTCTTTAGATCGAATGTTTCCAGGACATACTTTGCAGGATGATATGTTTTATTTGAAAGCTCAGATTTATACTAAAAAGAGAGATTATGAAAGTGCAATGAAAATGTATCAAAAAATTATTGATGAGCATATTGAAGAAATTCGAGCAGATAATGCCTTATTCGAATTAGCAAATCTTTATGAGAATCAAGTAAAGGATATTGAAAAAGCGAAAGAACTTTATGAAAGAATTTTCATTGATTTTTCAGGAAGCACTTTTGCCGTAGACGCAAGGAAACGATTTAGAAGATTGCGTGGAGATGATGTTCAATAGTTAATGAATAATTAAAAATGAATAAGGAATAATTTCGAAAATTGGATGCTCTTTATTTTGTGATTTTTTTCAGTAAGGAAAAAATAATGGTGTAAAAGTTTTGGTACTTTTATACCATTATTTTTTGTCTCATTATTAAGGTGACTTCAAGCTGAATGTTGTCAACTTAAGAAAAAATTAAGTTGATTTAATTTTTAGAATCCCAAGCCACAAGGTGACTCCAAGTCACCTTGTGGCTAAAAAACGAACTCACTTTTTTCAAAAAAAAAACAATTCAAATGAGTAAAATATTCTACAACGTAACCGTAAAAATTGAAAATAACGCTCATGATGAATGGCTAAAATGGATGAAAGAAATCCATGTTCCAGACGTAATGAAAACTGGAAAATTTTTAGAAAGTAAAATTTGTAGATTACTAGAAATGGATGAATCAGATGGTAAAACATATTCTTTCCAATACCTCGCACCAGATATGAAAACCTTTCTAGAGTATCAAAATGAATTTGCAAAAGCATTACAAAAAGATCATACAGATAGGTATAAAGGAAAGTATGTTGCTTTTAGATCTCTAATGGAAGTAATAGAAGAGACCGAATGAGAAGACCGCTACGCTATGAGAGGTGAGATCGTGCGCTGCGCTTACTGTCAGATCGCTGCGCTGTGAGACTGACGATATTTCGATTTCTACGATCAAACGTCAGTCTCACAGCGCAGCGGTCTGACAGTAAGCGCAGCGCACGGTCTCACCTTTCACAGCGTAGCGGTCTTTATTATCCCTTGTAAAACATCCATTTCCCCAATTCCTTCAGCGTCACTTTTTTCCCATACATCAAAATTCCAACACGGTATATACGGGCAGATAACCATACTGCAAAAATTGAGGTTCCTATCAATACGGCGATAGATAAAACGATTTGCCAAATCGGAGGATCGAACGCCAGTCTCGAAGGCATAATAATAGGAGAAAATAATGGAAAAATGGAAGACCAAACGGCAAGGTTGCTATTAGGAGCTTTCAATACAGCAATCATAATATAGAAGGCTAAAATTACAGGAATTGTAATTGGAATAGTCAATGCTTGTCCTTCTCCCAAATCGTCACCCATTGCAGAACCTACCGCAGCAAACAACGAAGCATAGAGGAAATATCCACCGATAAAATAAAGAATAAATAAAGGAAAAATCATAAACCAATTCAGTTCACCTAATTCCTTCATGGTTTGCTGAAAGAAAAATTCCATTTCATCTTGATCCATATTGGCGCCTCCCAATTCTGAATTCATTTGCTCCGCATCAAAACCAAAAAATAGTTGTACTCCAATACTAATTAATGGAATAAGAATAGCCCAGATGGCCACCTGTGTCAAACCAACACCACCAACACCAATGATTTTTCCCATCATTAATTGAAATGGTTTGACAGAAGAAATCATGACTTCAACAATACGATTTACTTTCTCTTCCATGACCGAACGCATCACCATCGTACCATAAATAAAAACAGTCATATACATTATAAACCCCATAAAACCACCAATCATTGCACCTACCGCAGCTTGTTTAGAAGTATCTTTGGTTTCATTTAAAACAGATTTTGTTCGTAACGAAATCTCAGTATCGAGGGCATCTAATTGTTTCTTATCTAATTTTAATTCCCTGATTTTATAATTCCGTAAAATACGTTCAAGGCTTTTTTGAACAGACGATTGAGACTCTATATCTAATTGGTCTTTTTCGTAAAAATAATTAACCTCAATTTTTTTATCATATAAATTAGAAATGACAGGAATCGCAATGACGCCATCATATTTTTTTTCCAAAACATCCTTTTTCAATTCCTCTAAATTCTTATCAGGTTTTGAATACGTAATTGATTTCGTATTTGGTATTTTAGAAACATTTAAAATATTTCCAGGATCATTAACTGCAATCCTCTTGGTTTCTCCACTTTCGTAGGCGAAAATAAAACCAACAACAATAAAAAATATTCCAAACGCCAGAGGGGTAAGAATTGTCGCTAAGATGAATGATCGTTTTTTTACACGAGTCAAGTATTCTCGTTTAATTATGAGCCATAGTTTATTCATGCTGGAGTAGTTATGTTTTGTTGATTAGAAGATTCTACTTTTTTAATAAAAATTTCATTAAGCGTCGGTAATATTTCATTGAAGGAATGAATGTGTACATTTTTTTGCATTAGATGACGTAACAACGCATTTGAATCTTCACCTTCTTGTAATTGAACTGTTATGGAATTTTCTTTTTGAGAAATGATTTTGGTTTGAGCGACAAGTTCCTCAGGAAAAGAACCATCATAATCTATTTTAAAAAGATTATCCTTGTATTGATTTTTGACATCTTTTACAGAACCTTCCAGCACATTTTTCCCTTGATTAATCAAGACAATAAACTCACATACTTCTTCTACTTGTTCCATTCTATGGGTAGAAAAAATAATGCTTGTACCATTATTATGCAGCTCATCAATTTCATCTTTAATCAAATTGGTATTAATTGGATCAAGTCCAGAAAACGGCTCATCCAAAATCAACAAGCCAGGTTTGTGAACTATGGTAGAAATAAATTGAATCTTCTGTTGCATTCCTTTGGAGAGTTCTTCCACTTTTTTATCCCACCAATCTTCGATTCCAAATTTTTCAAACCAAGATTTAATTTCAAAATTAGCTTCGGACTTAGATAAACCTTTGAGTCGGGCAAGGTATAATAAATGGTCACCTACTTTCATTTTTTTATACAAACCTCGTTCCTCGGGCATATACCCAATTTTGGAAGGATGATTATTATTGAGTGGTTCTCCATTAAATAAAACGACTCCGCTATCAGCTCTAGTAATTGTAGTGATTATTCGGATAAGGGAAGTTTTTCCAGCGCCATTAGGGCCTAGCATTCCAAAAACGCAACCTTTGGGCATATTAAAACTCACATTATCAACCGCAACGTGTTTATCGTAAGTCTTCCTTACATTTTCTAAAGTCAGTATATTCATATATAGATTTTACTTAAAAAGTTGATTTATTACACACTTATAAACATTAGTCTAGTATCGGCCTAAAAAATTACAAAAATGAATAAAATCTATGAGTGATTTATTTTTAAAGACAAAAAAATAGAAATCATCACAGATAAAGAGGATGAAGCTATCAAAAAGAATCAAATAAATATCAAAAATCACTATCTTTGCGCCGCTTTTCGTTAATCTCCTATTAGTAATAATTAGGAAAAAATAAAAATTCAATGGCAAATACATCTGAAATCAGAAATGGATTATGCATAGATTACAACAATGATATTTATTCAGTTGTTGAATTTCTTCATGTAAAACCAGGGAAGGGACCAGCCTTTGTGAGAACTAAATTAAAAAGCCTTACCAATGGAAAAGTAATTGATAATACTTTTCCTTCTAGTCATAAAATTAGTATAGTAAGAGTAGAAAGACGTACATTTCAATTCCTTTATAAGGATGATATGGGGTATAATTTTATGGATAATGAAACATTTGACCAAGTAAGTATTCAGGAAGAAATGTTGGACAGTCCACAGTTTTTAAAAGAAGGTAGTAGTGTGGAAATACTATTTCATGCTGAAAAAGAAATTCCTCTAACTATCGATATGCCTCAATACATTATCCTAGAAGTTACGGCAACTGAACCAGGCGTTCGTGGAAATACAGCTACTAATGCTACAAAACCTGCAACTGTTGAAACAGGCGCAGAGGTAAGAGTTCCTCTATTTATCAATGAAGGTGATCGGATAAAAATCGAAACCAAAAGTGGTAGTTACATGGAGCGATCTAAATCATAAAGAATGATTCGGGATTATATTTTTTTTGGAAAAATAGTAGTGAATTTTCGCTAATTATCCATTTTTTGAGCAATCTATAATCTATAATTTTGAATCTATAATCTATATGTTTTTCATTTTCAAAAAAATATCTAACTTAGTCGTTATTTGTTGAAAATTGGTTTTGTTAAAATGTTTTCAGCTTATAAAAAGGTAGTCAAAACAATTA